>JAABUQ010010203.1_pt1 | contig 12375 bp, 2 predicted proteins | sample 5560001 | NCBI WGS metagenome assembly JAABUQ01 (sample SAMN10711888, study PRJNA513371) | rock metagenome | isolation source: Antarctica rocks | place: Antarctica: Victoria Land, Finger Mt nord | collected 2015-12-18
AGGCTGAATGAGGATGGAAGTGGGGGATTTGTGTGGGGAAAAGGGGGGCGGGAGGGGAGGAGACGTACTTCTTGTAGGCATCGCGGATTTCCTGCTGGGTTGATTGGGGGGAGATGTCGAGGACGGAGTCTGAGGGGTATTAATTGAGTGTGGGTAGTGAAAGGGGGAGGGCGAACAGTAATCAGGTGGAGCGCCTGGGTTCGTGTTAGTGGACTGCTAGGAGTGGCGTTTTTGAAGTGCATGCTTACTCGACATGTTAAGTTCCTTCCGGTCTCGAGGTTCGATTTAGGCTGCTTCAATGATACTGAGATTATAGGAGGCAGGATTGGTCTGTTGCAATGACTACTTCCTGAAGTATCAAGGCAATAGCAGCTGCAGGAGGGATGTGTAGATATGATAACAGTAAAGCAGTCAGGACAGAAGACACGTTGTTGTTGAACCAGAGAGAGTGTGAGGTGCCATGAATCTGGTGGATGTTGGCCATGACGCACCTTGGCGATTGAGTCTTGGCACTGACATTTGGAATTGCGAGACTCCGAAGGTCCGAAGCTCTATGATTTTCATTGCCGAGTGGCCAAAACCCCTGTCAGTCTAGCCGGATGCGGCGATACCTCTTGGCTAAATCCCGGGAAATCCGACTTGCCTTCCCCTCGGGCCCTTTTCATCCTCACTGGGCCCCATCCAATGCGTAAGCTTATGCTTCATCCAACATGTCAGAACCATTACGACATTCTACTTCTAGCCATCAAACAGCCCACGCGGTGCTCGCTCAGACTTCGAGGACGGAACAGCAATATTCACAGCCAACTCCTTCATCCATATGAAACCGTAGCAAGGTTAGATTGGGAATCATCTCGACCTCATCGTGAAACAGCGTCTCCTTCTGCAGGCGGCCTCATCGCTAGTCTCAAACCTAGGGAGTCTCCGAAAGTACATCCCAGCGCCGGCGCGGCTTTATTTGGATGGGGAAATCAGGCACGCTGCTGCGATCAGTCTGCGTCTCACAATCAGAAGATCTTATCACGATTGGGATTTGGAATCATCTCGAGCTTAATTGGAGAAATAGTATCTTATTTGTGTACTGGGTCTCTTCACGGGTCTCATGACTATAATCAGAGGGACTATGGTCAACAACAAGTCTCGGTGCAAGTGTGCCCCTGCGTCAATGCGAAGGAACGCCAATCTCTAGTTGGTACATTCATGGCTTTCCCACGCACTGGTTAACCAAAGCTTGTATGTTAGATTTGGAATCACCTTGACGATACATAAAAATATCATCGTTTTGTACTAGACCTCTGTGTGGGCTCCACGCCCAAGATCAGAGGGAAAAGCCTAGCAATTTGTAATCATTAGAGATGGCGAGGCCATGTAACACAGCGATCGTTAGCTAACCGTATGCTGCTTTCTGGAAGTATTCTTGGACATGTTGGATCTGGAATCGACTCTATGATGAAAGAAAAAACCTCTGCTTGTGTACTAGATCGCTTTCTTGGGCCCAGGCTTATAATGAAAGTGCTATCAATGCGAGAAACACTTCAGGCTTATGGAAGTTGTCATGAGGAGGGTCATGCGATGTACCAGGTGACAGGAGGTGATGTCCTAGGCTTTCCTAATCTCAAGGTCGGCAAATCCCATTTCCATGGTCGGAACTTAGAGAGAAAGAAGGGGAGAATTGGTGGAACAAGATTGAACTTTTGCAAAGTCACTCCATTGTCATCCCTGCTGCGAAGGCATGAGCTATGCATCTTGCATCTTCCGGGTCCTTGAGCTGCATTTAAGTACACAGACGACAGACTTTTCACCGGGGCTAATTCTGCGGGTGCGTATGTAACGGCTAAAGACACTATGGACTGGGTTGATATTGTTTACGGAGGTACACTAAAGCGGAATCGCATTGAGAACCGTTCGAGGAGACAACATTCTGGGATTGATGCCGCGGCAAAATATTTCTCCGTCACAGTCAGCGCAACCTCCCCAGTCCCAACCTCTTGCCTCAGTTACTTAGACTCTATATACTAACACCCTTCGGGGTTAGCTGCTGCTGACTATATACGCAATAATTATAAAATCTAAGCTTAAGAACGGAGATTACTAGCAAATAAGCTTTAATAATAAGGAATAATCAACAAAACTAATAATATTAATATATATTACTTAATATAGAATATTTCTATTAATAAATATATATTAAAAATATATAATATATAATTATAATATTTATATTCTTTTAAAGCTATAATAGGACTTTATTATATATTATTTATTAAATAAATTATATAAATATAAAGAAATATAAATTATATTAATCCTTAAGTATTAAATAGTATTATAAGCGTTATTTAGTTATATATAATATATTCTATAGTAATTGTAATTATTATTATATTATTTTTTATTAATAATTATTAATAACCTTTCTTATTTACTATATTTTGCAATTTATATAATAATTTTTTATATAATTATTTATTCTATTAGCAAAATAACCTAGGCGGTTTTATTAACCTTTGATACCTTTATATCCTTATTATACTTTTTTTCCTCCTTTCTTTTTTCCTTTCCCTTTTATTAATTTTTTTTTTGACTTTTTTCCCTTTGCTACTTCTCTTTTTGCTACCTCTACTTCCTTTATTATTATTTGTTTTTGCTTATAAAGAATAGATATTATTAGCTTTATTCTTAAGCTAGCAAAAATAAGTATAAAATATTCCTTAATAATTGGAGTTAATATAATATTTAGGCCCTTAATTACGCTATTAATTATTGATTATTTTAAATTTCTATTAATTATATCTTTAAAGAATATTAGATCTTAATAATAATTTAAAGGGAATTAAATAATATATTTCGAAAAAAAGAATTATATTATATTAGAATATTTTAGTAATTCGAATAAAAAATATATTATATAAATACTAGAATCTATTCCTTCCTTGTTAATTAATATATAAAAACTATATTATTATTTATAATAATAACTTTATTAAGTTATTTTAGCTTTTTTACTATTTCTATCAATATTATTAATAATAATATAAAGTTTATAAGTATATTTATATAAGAAATATATAATATATAATATATTTTTCGAATTAATATCTTCTAAAAACTATTAGCTTATTTTATTTATATTAATATTATTTATTAGAAATCGAATAAGAATAAGGTTATTTAGGAGGACTTTATTTAATAAAAGCGAATAATCGGACTAACTTATTTTTATAAATAATAAATAATTATTAAAAGCTTTAATAATATTTTTATATTTATTTTTAATAATTAATTTTAAATTAAAATATTAAATAGAATCGAATTAAATATAAAAAGATATTAAATATATTATATTTTTCGGAAAATATATTATATTTTTCGGAAAATATATAATATTTTTAATAATATATAGCTTCGCCTTCCCCTTAATCTTATTATTATAATAGGGTTTTTCCTCTTCCTTATTTAATTTATTTTTAATATTTTTATTTTTTTTCTTTTTATTATTATTAAATCTTCCTCTTTTGATTTGCTTTTTATTTTATTTTAGAAATTTACTTTTCTTCCTTTCTTTTTTATTTGCTTCTTTTTCTTTTCCTTTATTTACCTCCTTTTTTTTTTCTTTATTTGCCTTTTTCTTATCTTTTTTATATATTTCCTTTTTTTTTTGCTTGCTTTTTTCTCTGCTTCTTCGCTTATCTTCTTCTCTTTCTTTTTAATTTCGGTAATATTCTTTTTTTCCTTTTTAATATATTTTGCTTCTGATTTCTCAAATATAATTCTTTATTATTTAATCTTAAAGCGTTTAGCTTTCTTTATAAGTTATATATTATTTAATATTTAAATATTTTAAGTTTTATTCTTTAAGGAATTAGCTTTATTAGCTTTAAATATAAATTTAATATTAAATAAGTAAAATAAATATAATAGAATATTATATACCTTATTTATTATATTTATAAATAATTTATTTATTATTATTTAATTAATATTATTATTTATTTAGGATAAAGTAGCTTTGTCTATTATAATAGAATATTTATAATTATTACTATATTTAAGGTTATATTATTAAGGGAAATAAATATAAATATATATTATTAAGCTTTCTTTTAATTTATAATTATTGTAATTAATATTTAATAATATAATTTTAATATATATTAAAGGGTAAATATATACCTTTATTAAAGACAAAAGTAATATTATTAATATTATTTTTAAAATTATTAAATATATTAAAATTAATATAATATTAATAATAAAATTAATATAAAAGTTAAATTAAAACAAAATAACTTTTAATCGAGCTTAGAATTAAAGGAAAAGTAAATTTAATATTTATTAAAAAATATAATAAAATATAATAAATTAAATAAAAAATAAATTTTATATTTATTAAAAATAATAATAAAATAAAATAAAATTTCGAAATTAAAAAAAATTCTTTTATAAAGGATATTTTTTATTAGAAATTAAATCAGATATTAAAGGAAATACTTAAAGAATTAAAAGATAATAATAATAATTAAATTTAATAAGTAGGAATATAAAAGAGGATTCTAAAAGGATAAATAAAATCTTAATAATTAAAATAATATAATTATAAAATAAATAAAATATATAAAAAGTTAAACAAATAAAAATAATATTAAATAAAATTTAATAAAGTTTTGTTTCTTAACGTAAATTTATAATAATATTTTTTAAAATAAAAAACTTTACTTTTCTTAGCGATTTATACTTCCCTTCTTTATTTATATATACCTTTATCTAATATTATTTTATTAATCTTCTATTGTAATAGTTTATATTAAAAGCTTTGCTATATATTTATAATAAATTAATATTATTATAATCTTTTCGGTTTTTTAATAATTATTAATTGTTTTTATAATAATATTTAAATTTATTATAAATATTATTATATAATTAAGTCCTTTTTCGATTACGTTATTATAAAAAATAACCTATAATTTGATTATATAATATCCGAATATAGCAGCAAAGATTAGATATATCTAAAATATCCTTTCTTATATTATAATTTAGATAGAAATATATATTATAATATTGACCGAAGTATAAAATATCCTAATTATAAATAAAACCTAATATAAGGGATATAACTCCTTTATAATTATTATTAATAATTTCGATATATTATAATTAAAATAATTATAAAAGATATTTTCCGATAATATAAATAGGAAATAAAGAATAATTAATATTATTCAAATTTAATAGCATAAGAACGTTTTCGATTAGTATTTAAATTTGCTAAGTAAATATTATTTATAATAAATATCCAATATTACGGTAAAATATTCCTATTATAAGGTAAAAAAGCTTATTATTAAAATTATATTATAAAGGCTATAAGAATAGCGAATTAATTATAAGTTAAATTATAAAATAAATATAAAGAATTAAAAATATATTAAATTGCTTATTAAAAGTAATATAGCAATATTAATAAATATAGAAGAAGCTTACCCTAATAAGCTATATTTATTTAATATAATTGCTAGGACTTTAACTCTTTTATATTAATATTCGGAGTAATATTTTAATCCGGAAGCAAAATCGACCAGTTATTAATATTATAAATTTATATTAAAGAAGCGCTATAAGATTATATTGCTTATATTAACGAATAAAGATCTAGATAATAAGGAAAAGGACGAAGCTAGAGCAAGTTAAATTAATCCGAATAATTCGATATTAAATAAAAAATCGAATAAAGAATATATTTCAGAAGTATAAATAAGAAAATATATTAAAAAAGACTAAATAAATATTATTATATTATTATAAATATACTTACTCTGCTAATATTAAAGAATTAAAGCTAATTTATTAACTATTTTAAAAGATTTAATTATTAATATACTTATCGGAATATCGATTTTAAGATATTAATTTGCCTGCTTCGAAAATCTCGAAATATAGTTAATTTAATAATTAATATTAATTAGATTATAATATTATAAGAGCTAGTATATATAAACTTAAAAGATAAAAGCAATCTTAATTATATTTATTATTAATATTTATATAACCTTAGGAGTTATTATAGTTTTTAGATTAAAATATATATAATTAAAATATTAAAGTCCTGCCTATACATATTTTATAATAATAAGAATATATTAAACGACCTAAGGACCTCTTTTAATATATATATATAATTTCGGATAATAAATCGGCTGATAATATTTATTAATATCGAAGGTATTTATATAAAAACGCCTTTAAGTACGGAATTAGGAATTATTATAAGCGAGACTTAAACGCAAATTATTATTATTAATATTATATAAGAAAAAAGTATATAGGATAAGTAAATAGAAAATAATAATATTGTAATTCCAAACCTATTTACTTAGCTATAAGAAAATACGGCTTTCGAGGAGGGATTCGAGTTAAAAATCGGAAATCTAATTAACAATAAGTTTAATATATATTAATATTATTAGCAGAATATTAACAGTAAGCTAAATAAAGGGTAATTATATATAATAATATATTCCTTAATATAATAAATAATTCGGCAAGATATCTTATATTAAATATTATATATTATACTTTAACCCGATTACAATCCTAGATTAATTGTATATTTATATTATACAAAATATATATAATTTAGTAATAATATAGCCTTTTAATATATTAACTTAAATATACCGGAATATCTTAAATTTAAAAAGGGAAATAATATAATATAAAATTCTATATCTTTGGACAAAGAAATAATTAAAGGGGGATATATAAAGCTTATATTTAGTTTTTATTAGTACTTTAAAGAATAATAAGCCGATATAATTATAAATTCGGAAGGTAAAGTAATCAAAGGAATAATAAGGCGGGTTTACGAAATCAATTCTTTCTAAAGTATAATTATTATTATTAAATATAGCTAATTTATATTAATATTATATATATAGAAAGCAATATAAATTACTTATTTAAAGATTTTTTATAATTTATTAATTATATAGAATAAACCTAGTATTTATATATAATACCGGATTATATTATTATAATTTATAGGACTTCAAAAAAATAGAATAATTCTTAATATTATTAAATCGAATATATAGGCGGAACTTATAATAATATATTTAACTTAATTAACTTTTAAGAATTCCTTATTAAGATATTTAAATATATATAATAAAATATTATATTAATTCCTTATTATTATTTAGCTTTTTCTTAATATATTGATTAGCAATATCTTAATATACCGGATATTATAAAATAATTCGAATATAATAACGCAAATAAAGGTTCTTTTAAATATAAATAAAAGAATAATATAAGCAAAAATAATTTAATATAAAATTAAAGCTTTAAAGGAGTTCAAGCAAGTATATATATATATAATAATACCAAAAATATAATATTATAAAATAGAAAGTTTCTTTTTCTAAAAGGAGGAATAAAAGTTTTAAAAAGGGAAAAGTTAAAAAGAATAATAATTAAGATTTCAAATAATATTAACGCGTTAAAAAATAGCGAATCCGCTAGGGCAGCTTCGTTATTTTCTTATTAAATAAAATATTTATAATAGTTTCGTAATTCTATTATTATTTTATATTCAATATTTATATATTAATTATTTAATCGGTTAAAGCTATTAATTTAAACTTTTATCTTATATTTTTGACTTATAATCCTTTTATTAATATATTTTATAATTAACTCTAGAAATTTTAATTATTAATATTTTTAGATTATAAATCTTAATTTAAAATATTATTAATATATATTATAATATTGATATTATTACTTATAATCTCCTTATCTTTAAATATAATACTTTCGAGTTTATTTTTATATAAATACTGCAGTAATATTAATAGCTTAATATCAGATATTTAAAGATTAAAGCAAGAATATAAATAGGGTAATAATAAAATAATAAAATAAGAAGTAGCTATTAACTTGTTAACGCGCTAAGGGCTTTGCTTATCCGAACTAGAAAAGTTATATATAATTATCGCCTAATTTCAGAGATAGAAATAGAATATACATATCTTTTTAATTTTTTTAATTTAATATTATTTTGATTATTAAATTTGTAAACTTTAATATAATTTCCTAAACTTTATTTATATTAATAATATAAAAAACTTAGAAATAGCAGATATTATTAAAGAGCCTATAGGGAGTATCTTTATATATAAGTAAGGCTAAGCTTAAGCTAGAAATATTCTATATCAAAGATATAATTAAAGGTCTTTATATTTTTTACTCTGAACCGGATATATTCCCTTAGGCTATTCAAATATTAAATTATAAACGCTTTTAATAAATAAAAACGATATATCTCCTTATATAATTAATAATAAAAGACGAAAGTATAATATTAAATAATATATATATTTTCGGGAACTTATATAATAATTATTTAATTTTAACCTTAATATTATAATATATAATATCTAATTACAGTTAATATATAAGGATTTAAAGATAATAAAGTAAATATTAATAATAAAAGCTATTTAAAATAATATAATAGAAAACTCTTTTAATAAATATATTTAACTAATTCTAAACCTTGGTTTATAATATTTACGATTTAATTTATTAAAGCTAATTTATATTATATATTAAAGTAATAATAATCCGGAAAACCCTATTATATTATAATATATAACTAATTATTAAGATAAATCGCGGGTAGTTAAGCTAAACGATTTTGAAGCGTTAAAAAACTTGATTATTTATAGTTATAAAACATAAGTAATTGTAATATAAATATAATATAAAAAGGATATTAATTTCAATAATAATTAATAAGAGAATATTATATTATAATTATAAATATAAGATTAAATATCGTAATTATTAATAATAATAGCTATCTATAGGCAAATATATCCTATACTAAATTCGATTAAAAAGAATAAAATAATATTAATATATATAGGCTTAATAAATAATAATAGAATTATTAATATTTTTGTATATATATCGAAATATATTTATTATTTTAATATATAATTAAATATATAAATATCAGATTCCTTTATTACGCCTTTTAGGAGTATATTATTATATTTTAAGCTAAATATAATAATATATTTAATTATATAAGAGAGCTCTTATATTTAAATTATTTAATAAATAGCTTAATATTTAAGGCTGAATTATAATAAGCTATATTTATTAATAATTTTATAAATATATATAATAAAATTAAATTTAATTATAAAACTGATCGATTATTAGAGCTATTTAATAATATTTTAAAGGCCTTTTAATCAGAAAGATCTTATTTCTCCAAAAATAATAATTAGCTCCTCGAATATTAAATATTAAATAGACTGTATTTATTAAAGTTAAAAGATTAAATAAAATATATTTTTAATAAAATTATATTTAATATATATCTTTCGAGACTTATTATAAAAGATATATTTAATATAACCTTTTAATTATCAAAAAAGTTAATAATTTAAAAGCTTAATTTATATTATTTAATTTATTAAACGGTATTCTTATATCAAGCTGGCTTCGAAAAGCTTAATACAAATATATTCTATTATAATAAGAATATTTATATAAAAAATATCGAAATATCTAATCCTATTAATATTTAAAATAATAATATAATATTAAATAACCTAACTTTAAATACCTAAGGTATTATAAAATAAAAATAAAAAGGATTTAATTAAAATTAAATTTGTCCGAGTTATTTTAACCTTAATTAAAGGACTACGGACGGAATTATTTATAATTATTATTTAATATTAATAATATAATCCTCCCGCCTTAAATATTAAATAATATTTCGGAGAGTAAATATTATATAATAAGGCTTTTTAATATTAAAGGCGAATAATATTATTTATATATTTTTAAGAATATTATTAATCGTATATCCGACGGCGGACTCTTAATTTATAATACTTATAATTCTATAGCCGAGGTTTTGATTATAATATTTATACTTTAATTTAATACCGCAGGATTGAATATTATTAATTATAATATTAAATATTATAAAGCTTCTAATAATTCGGTAAATAAGGCTCCTAATATTATTAATAATAAATATTATAAATAATTATTTATTTTTTCTTATAATTAAATATCTTTTTTAATAAATTATTAATTTTTAATAATCTTATAATTATTAATAGCCTCTCCTTAAGCCCCGGTTATTTTATATATATATAGTCGATATTGCCAATTATTATATTTATATTAAGAAAGGAATACTTTGGTATTATTATTTATTAATATACTTTAACTTTTATAAAAGATATTAATAATTTTAGTCGAATAATTAATTATATTAAATTATATATTAATTAAATATAATATATCTTCTTCGGTATTAATTTATAACCTTTATATAATAATTTAATTAAATATAAAATCCAATATAATTATAAACGGAATAAAGCCGAATTCGTAAATCTAATATAATTTTAAAATAATAAATTTCCGCTAGGCTAAGAGTTCTTTTTTAAACTATAATTATTATAATAAATTTTTTAAAATAATTACTTTTAGGCTTAAATATATTTGAATAAGAGATATAAATTATAAATTATAATTTAAATAATAATATATAGGCTTTTCTAAGCTTCTGATTATATAAATAATATCTTTAAAAAAATAAAAGATATATTCTTAAATATATAAAGAAGTTTCTAGGTTTATAAGTTTATAAAGAATAAATAGCAAATCTCGTTATTAATCAAAGGCCGTTTTCTGTTTAATATTTTTTAATATAATTAATAATTAATTATAATTATTAGAAGCTTTAGGCTTAATAATATTTAATAATATTATAAACGTAGGTAATTATAAGGTTCTGAGATATACCCTTTCCGCTTATAACAAATAAATAAAAGCTTTAAATTAAGGCTTTATATATTATTTAAAATAAAGAAATAATAACCGTCCCTATTTCTCAATAGAGTAAATAATATAATTTATTTATTAATACAATTTTAAAACCGAAGATAAGATTAGCTATTAAATAATAGTTTCTATATTCGAATTATTAACTCTTAATTTATATAAATCAGTCGTAATTAATATATAAGAATTATTATACTCTGAAGATAGCCGATTAAATTACGCGGAGATTCGATATTTATTATTATTTATTATATCTACGAATATAGTAATAACGATTTTCCTTAAAGATATATAATAATTTAGCTATTTAACCTATTATTTAAATAAATTATATATCTTATAGATTTAAATAATAGAATCTATATATATAATTATCTTTAGAATATTATATATATTTCTAATTTATTATAATAAAATATATTAAAGGTTAAATATACTCTTTTTACTTTCTTATATATATTTGATTTATATATAAATATCTAAATAATCAATTAATATATAAATAAGCTAAGTAAAAGAATTGAAACTATAATACTCCCTTATCGCTATTAATAATACTAAGTTTAATATTATTAATATCCTAAATATCGATATATTAATCGGAAGATAATTATAAAATACTTTTAATTTTAAATAAATTAGACAAAAGCTTTATTATTTAAATATTAAATAAACTTTGTTAATCGCTATTAAATATATATAACTTTGGAATAATAAATAATATAATATATTTTTATTAAATCTTTTTAAAAACGCAATTTCAGGATTAATAAAAATTAATAAGTTAATAAATAGCTTTTGCCCCCTCGAATATAGGCTTTATTATATATATAATTTTTAATATAAATATCCTTTAAAGTTTTTAATATATTAATATTATTATTCAGAATTATTAATTGAACTTTAGAAATATATTTAAGTTTTCGAATTTATTTTTTTTTAATATAAATAATAATATAAGGATTAAGATTAATTTAATCTACTTTTTAATAAATAAAATTATTTAAAAAATAATATTCTTTTTAAATTTAATTTTTATAATTAGAATAAGATCTTCAAATTAATATTAAATATAATAAATTATAATTATTTATTTATTTTTTAAATATATTCGGAAAAGTTTTTCTATTCGACTTTTAATCTTAATAATTTTAAAATTTATATTATTATTATTATTTTATATTATTATATTTTTTTATTTCGATATATTAATTATAATTTAATAAGAAAAAGCAAAGTATTTATTTCAATATTGCTATTAATAATTAATATATTATTATTTATATATAAATATAATTATTTAATATATTTCAGATATTATAATATAATTAAATAACTATCAAGATATATAATAAGGCTTTTTAATTTATTTATTATTATTATAAAATAATTAATTTTAATACTTATAATATCGAATATAATAGGAATTATATTATTTAAAGTATATTAAATAAAAATATATATTTAATTATATAATTATAATAATTATAA
>JAABUQ010010204.1_pt1 | contig 12375 bp, 14 predicted proteins | sample 5560001 | NCBI WGS metagenome assembly JAABUQ01 (sample SAMN10711888, study PRJNA513371) | rock metagenome | isolation source: Antarctica rocks | place: Antarctica: Victoria Land, Finger Mt nord | collected 2015-12-18
CCGCGGCGAGCGCGTCGCCGATGACGCGTTCGTGCGTACCGTCGACGTCGGCATGGAGCAGTCCGACCGCCACCGTCTTGATGCCGCGCTCGCGCAGCGTCTCGACGATCGTCGCGACGTCGCTCGCGTCGACCGGCGTGACGACCTCGCCCGTATGCGTGCGGCGCTCGCGGACGACCAGCCGGTCCTCGCGCCGAACGAGCGTTTTCGGACGCACGACGTTAAGATCGTAAATCGCGCTGCGGTTCTGCCGCCCGATCTCCAGCACGTCGCGAAAGCCCGCAGTCGTGACGAACGCGACGCGCGGTAACTCGAGGTGCACTTGCCCGAGTAAGGCGTTCGTCGCGATGGTGCTCGCGTGAGCGAGCAGCGTCACGTCCGGCGCCGCAATGTCGACGAGCAACGCATCGAGCGCCGCGAGCAAGGCCTCTTCAGGCGCGCGCGGCGTCGAGGCAAGCTTGGTCCGAGTCAGGCTACCGTGCTCGTCGAGCGCGACGAGATCGGTGAACGTTCCGCCGATGTCGATGCCGACTCGAACGCTCATCGGTCAACGCCGAATAAGCGCCGCGGCGACGTGACCACGCCGACTCGCGGTGTCGCTCGCATGGTTTATTCGCAAGCATTCGCGCGCGCACTCGGCCCCATTCACGCGGCGACCAGTTCCTCGCCGCGGGTTTCGGGCAAGAATATGCCGGGCGCGAAATACCCGAGCAGGGGGCCCGCGACGAGCAGTTGCCAATCCGCGATGACGAAGAAGAGATAGAGCGGAACGATCGCGGCCGAACAGAGCGAGAAAATAATGAACGTCTTGCGTCGGCCGAAGGCGTCGTTGATGTAACCGGCCGTGACGTAGCCGGCGAACGCTCCGCCGATCAAGAGATAGAGATAGGAGCCGCTCGTAACGGCCGAGATGTGACGCTGCGTCGTCAAGTACGTCGGCATCTACGTGAAGAGCGCGTAGTAACCGCTCTGCACGCCGATCGCGAGCAGCGATGCGAACAGCGTCGTGCGGCGGGTCGACGCGGCCCGCGCCGCTTCAAAAATCGGCGGATCCGAGACGTTGCGGCGGATGTAGAGCACGAAGAGCGCCGGCACGATGCCAAGGAAAAACAAGTACCGCCAGCCCGGATTCGGTCCGACGGTCGAAAACATGATTTGAAACGCGATATTAGCCGCTAGCCAGCCGAGCGCCCACGAACCCTGCACGAAGCCGAGATTGCGCCCGCGCTTGTCTGCGTCGCTCCATTCGGACATCAGCACCGACCCGACGGCCCATTCGCCGCCGAAGCCGATACCTTCGCATACGCGGAAGAATGCGAGCTGGTTATAGTTCTGTGCCATGCCGCTGAGAAACGTGAAGACCGCGTACCACGCGATCGAGAGCATGAGCGTCTTGCGCCCGATGCGGTCGGCAAGCGAGCCCATCGCGATCCCGCCGACGGCGCTTGCGGCGAGAGTATACGTGGCGAGCAATCCGCCGGCCGCTTTCGTCAAACCGAACGTCGTCAGGATCGCCGGCAGGCCCCCAGCCGAAGCCGGATGCGATCATGGCGCGGCGCTGCTCTGCGCCTGGCCGAGGCGGTAGCGTCGCGTGCATGGTCCGCGTCATGGCGTTCTCCAGACACCGGCCGATCGGCATCGGTCTTCACTCGGGAACTGTGGCACGATTGTGCGCGCGCCGACTGCAACCTTCGCGCGCGCTCGCATGCCCCCGTCGCGAGACGAGTGTATCCGTGCCTAGCCGCAACGTCTAACGAGCAGCGGTCTCGCGGCCGCGAGGTGAAGCCATGAGGGCTACTCTCGTAGCGATGTTTCGCGGCGTTGTTTTCGCGCAAAGACGTGGGCATGGCTACCGAACGGCTGAATACGACCGTCGCCCTCGTCACTGGGGCGAGCTCGGGAATCGGCGAAGCGACGGCGCTCGCGCTCGCAGGCGCCGGCGCGTCGGTCGGCCTCGTCGCGCGCCGGAGTGACCGGCTGGACGAGCTGGCTGCCCGCATCGCGGCAACGGGAGCCAAGGCGCTCGCGATCCAAGCCGACATAACGGACGATGCCGCCGCGCGCGAAGCGGTTGCACGCGTCGTCGACGAGTTCGGCCGGCTCGATACGCTCGTCAACAATGCCGGTGTTATGTTGCTCGGGCCGATTGTGGACGCGGACACGAGCGAGTGGGCGCGCATGATTGATCTCAACGTCACCGCGCTGCTGCAGATGACGGATGCCGCTCTTCCGCATTTGCTTGCGGCCGCCGAAACCGAGCCGCGCCGCGTTGCGGATGTGGTAAATATCAGCTCCGTCGCGGGCCGCGTCGCTCGTTCGGGCAGCGGCGTCTACAACGCTTCGAAGTGGGCCGTCAACGCATTTAGCGAATCACTGCGCCAAGAAGTGACGAAGCGCCACGTGCGGATCTCACTCATCGAACCTGGTGCTGTTGCAACCGAGCTATTTTCGCACAATAAGCAGGCAGTACGCGAGACGATTCAACAACGCTTCGGCAACATCGAGCGGCTCGACGCGAGCGACATTGCCGACGCGGTCGCATACGTCGTGACGCGGCCACGTCACGTCGCGATCAACGAAATGCTCGTGCGCCCAACCGAACAGGAAGGCTAACGGCCCGCAGCGCCGTCGAGAGCTTCCATTGCCGCGGCTTTCTCTTCCAAGCGCCGCTGCGTGCGCGGGAGGTCGCGCAGTAGGATGCGTTCGAGCAGGCGCAGCGGCAGCGTGTTCCACGGGTCGTGGCGTACGAGCGGATCGACGAGAACGACACGCAGCCCGAACCATTTCGCCCCGAGCACGTCCGTAAACAACTGATCGCCGATCACGACCACTTCCGCGCGATGTAAACCGAGCGCGCGCAGCGCGCGGCGGAAACCGCGCGGCAGCGGTTTTCGCGCATTGGGAATGATAGGCAGGTTGAGGCGTTGCGCGACGCTCGCCGCCCACGGCGTCGAGTTATTCGTTACCATGATGACGCGTATGCCATGGGCCGGCGCGCGCGCTACCCACGCCGCATCGGCGGGGTCCGGTTCGAGCGCTCGAAAGCCGACGAGCGTATTGTCGAGGTCGACGATGATCCCCCGCACGCCGTCGGCTTTGAGTTGGGAAAGGTCGATCTGCGAAATGCGCGGGACGTACGACGTCGGACGAAACCAACTGCTCACGCGGCGTCGTTCTCCTGCGGACGATAGATTTCCAGCGCACGTTTGACGATCGTAAATTCGGCCGGCGTGCGTGTGGCCGGTTCACCGTCGGCGAAGACACGGTGCGCACGCCGGGCGGTTACGCGGAAGCGCTCGCCGCGCAGGTCCGTCACGCAATGGGCTTTAGGGAAGCGCTTCAACGCCACGGCGACGATGATCGCGAAAGCGTCCCACCAGTGGCGCACGTCGATGCTGTAAAGATTGAGCAAACCGTCGTCGATGCTCGCTTCGGGGTTCTCCACAATGCCGCCGAAACGGTAGCTATTGGCGACGGTGAGTTGCACGGTGCGAAAGACGCGCTTCCCGGTCTCCGTCTCGACTTCGAGCCGATATGGCCGCATCGAGCCGAGCGAGCGCAGCGTCGCGATCGGGATGGCAAGCATCCCCCACCGGCTCTTCACCTCTTCGGTTTGCTCCTGTGCGACGTGCGTAGACAGCCCGATGCTGGCCTCGTTGAAAAACCAATGCTCGTTGACTCGTCCGACGTCGATGGCATGCCGTTCACCGCCGTCGAGAAGTGCGCACGCCTCTTCAATGTCCTGCGGGATCTTCAACGTGCGTGCCAGCTCGTTGATCGTTCCCAGCGGTAAGATCAAAAGTGGCACCCCGACGGCGCGAATGCCGCCGATCGCCGAGATGAGCGTTCCGTCGCCGCCCCCAATCGCCACCGCGTCAATCTGCCCGCGATGGCGGGCGATGGCGGCTTCAAAGGCCTTCGGGTCCCGCTCGGGCGCGATGACCGTCACACTGTGACCGGCCGCGCGCAAAGCTCGTTCGGCCCGCCCGGCGGCACCCGAACCTCGTCGAGCGTGCGGATTCACCGCCAGAAGAACACGTTTTCTCACGTTTAACCGTTACCCACAACCGGCCGCATACGTTCGACGGACACGCTGACGGTGACGACCCGGCGGTGCGATTGGCGGCGGCAGCGCCTCGGCCGGCTGCGGCGCCGCCAAAAGCCCAGCGCGGCGATCGCGAGCCAGAGGGAGACGCCAACGGAGCTATGCTCGGCGCAGAATCGTCCATCGAGCGCCAATATCACGCTGCGCGTGAGCAACACGGGCTCGGTCGATTCTGCGTCGGTGCCTTCCGGGAAAACTGTAACGGGCGGCCGCTACTCGGGTCAGTCTGAACTCCCGGCGATCCCGGCACGCTCGACTTCCGACGTCGTGGTACGCTCCAGGTCATACCAAATAGATCAGCTACGGCCGGAAACGTGCCATTGCAGCACCGCCGACGGTTGTCAGCTCTACCGTGTTGACGGCGGCCGCCACGAGCTCATGCCCACGCCGAACAATGGCACGGGTTTTACGGCCGCGCTGTTCGAGAAACCGGCTAGCGGTTTCAACGGCAAATGTTATGTCGTGAGTGCATATGCGGGCGGGCACGGAATCACCGCTGAGCAACGCCTACTGCGCAGCAGGCCGCAGCGTTCAAACGACGGCAACGCTTCGCCCCTCCCATGTCCGATCGTGGCTGCAGATTCATGCCGGCAATACAGGTTGCGTAATTCGAGTGAAAACTTGAACGCCTTTACCGAAGAGTCATGTCTTACGAATTCTTCGACGAATCGCTCGAAGTGACGCTTTATAGCGGCTACCTTGATTTCCGAAGCCGCGGCGTCCGCGGCGACGGCACGCCGTCTTATGTGGCTAAGAGTTGCGATGTATCGCTCGGCCGCAGCGGGACGATCTTCGGCGGAACGACATCGTAGTCGGCGACCACGAACGAATTGCGGCCGCGCGACTTCGCCTGGTATAAGGCGCCGTCCGCAAGCTCGAACAGTTTCGCGGCGTCGACGTTGCGTGCGTTGGCAACGTACCCGACGCCGGCTGAGACCGTAACGTGGCCGAGCGGGTATGCGGCGTAGGGAATCGCAGTTTCCTCCATCAGGGCGAGCAATCGTTCCGCCACTGCGAGCGCGCCGGCGCGCGGTGTTTCGGGAACGACGATCACAAATTCTTCGCCGCCGAAACGTGCCGCGAGATCGAGCGGCCGCGTCGCCGCCGCTTCGAGGACGGCCGCGACGCGGCGCAGGCATTCGTCGCCCTGCGCGTGTCCGTATGAGTCGTTATAGCCTTTGAAGAGGTCGACGTCGATGACGAGCAGGCCGAGGCCCGACGCCTGACGCTTCGCGTGATTGAGAACGAGCCGCATGTGGTCGTCGAGCGCGCGGCGGTTCGGCAAGCGGGTGAGCGTATCGATCGTCGCCATTTCCGCCAGTCGCCGGTACAAGCCCGTAACCTCGCATAACAGAATGGTGAGCACGACGCTCGCCGTCATGACCGTCTCGAATTTTCCGATATACCAGCCATACGAGTAGCGCGTGGGCGATGTCGCGAGCAGCAGCGCATCGAGCATCGCCGTGAACATCGCGACGAACAGCCACAATTGAAGCGTCGTCATGTCGGCGCGCCGCCGTAGCAAGAGACCGCATCCTAAGATATTGAGCGCCGCAATCACCGGCGCGATAAGCCGGCTGAACTCGGGTCTAAAGTGGCCGTTGACGACGACGATGGGCAGCATGGAGCGCTCCGCAAAAATGAACGCGGTCGCAGCCGCGGCAAAACTCGCAGTGGCGCCCAGGGTGATCAGCACGACGTTCCTGGTGGATCTACGCGAGTTCGTGCGCTGCTTGAGTTTGGGGTCAAGCAGGACGCTCGCGGAGACGATAATCGGAAAGGCGGCATGCCACAAGGCCCAGATCCAAAGGGAAATCTGCTGCTCCGGCACGGACAATGCGCTCGCATTAAAGATTCCGGGAAACGCGTAGAGATACGGCCAGGTCAACAACCCGCTCAGTGCATACCCCGCCGCAAGCACCGTAAAGAATGTGGTGCCGTTCACGTAGAATTGCGCGAGGAGCAAGAAGGCCGTCATCAAGTCGGCGAGCGCCCATATCGTCGTGACCACGGGAAGAAACGGCTTGACTTCGGGACCCTGCACCGAGCCGAAGCGGATTGCGAGCAGCGCGACTTCGATGAGCGCGAGGCAGACGACGACGGCTGCGAGCCGTTGCCCGGACGAATGCACGCTTTCGCCGAGGCCGAGCATTGACTGCTCGTCCGCCGTTCCCACGCTGCCGGTGTCCTTCATACACAGGTAGCATCGTCAGCGTGAGCCGGATGTCGTACGCGCCGTTGCCAGGATGTGAGGAACGACACCTCGGCTTGGGCCGTCTAAAGGCTGAAAAACACCGTTTCTCCGGGGCCCTGCAAGACGATGTCGAACCGGTAAACGGGAGTAGCCGCGGCTTCCCGCCGCGCAATCAATCGTTCGACCCGCGCCGGATCCACGAGCGAGAGCACCGGGTCACCGGCGTTCTCACAGTCTTCAAAGTATGCCCGCGTCTCGAGCCGGTGCAGCAAACCCCGCGCGAAGATACCGAGCACCAAGTGCGCCGCCTGCAGCCCCGGGCCGTTCGCCGGGACGCGGCCGGGGCGAATCGTGTGAAAGCCATAACGTCCTTCGGCATCGGTCGCGCAGCGCCCGAAGCCGAGAAAGGCGGGATCGACCGGCAGCTCTTCCCGCCGGTCATCGGGGTGCGAATAACGGCCGGCGGCGTTGGCCTGCCAAAGTTCGACGAGGGCGTCGCTCACGGGGACGCCGTCGCCGTCGAGCACGCGGCCGCGCATTTCGATGCGCTCGCCGAGCGTTTCTGGGGTGACGAGCATCGCGCCGCCCGGCCAGGGGAGCGCCGTGCCGAAGAAGGGGCCGACCGTTTGCGAAGGCGTCAGTGCTAAGCGCTCGGACATGGCCTAAGCCTCGAACGGCGTTGCGTCACGCCCGCGCAGGACGACATCGAAGACGTAACCGAGGGCAATCTCGGGCACGGTCGTCGCGAGATCGAAACGCGCGACCATCCGTCGCCGCACCTCCGGCGACACCGACGTTGCGATCGGATCGATGTCCAGCAGCGGGTCGCCCGGAAAATACATCTGCGTGACCAGCCGTGTGGCGAAACCGGGTCCGAACACCGAGTAATGAATGTGCGCGGGGCGCCACGCGTTATAATGATTCGCCCACGGATACGCGCCGGGTTTGATCGTGACGAAACGGTAGCGTCCGTCGTCGTCCGTCACGATGCGCCCCGCTCCCGTAAAATTCGGATCGAGCGGCGCTGGATGCCGGTCACGCTCGTGGACGTAGCGCCCCGCGGCGTTGGCTTGCCAAATCTCGACCATGGTATTGCGGACCGGCCGCGCGTCTTCGTCGAGGATGCGGCCCGAAACGACGATGCGCTCGCCAAGCGGTTCGCCGCGATGACCGCTCGTCAAGTCCGCGAGCGCGGGACCCATCAAATGCTCCCAGCCTCCGACCGGACCCGTCACTTCTGACAACGTTTGCGGGATCGGTACGGGAGCTTCGCGCGGCGCGCGCGCGATGCTGCTGCGATACGCATCGTGAGCGTTGCTCGGATGCGCTTGCGGGCTCGGCCGCCTAAATGGAACGACGCGCGGCTCGCGCTCAATATCGTGCATGCTGTCATGACCTCATTCGAACGGCAGACCGACGTAGTTTTCGGCGAGCGAGCGCACGGCCGAGTTCGTGCGCGTCAATAACTGTTGTTCGGCGGCTTGCAACCGGCGATCGAACGGCGATGCGGCATCGAACCGATGCAAAAGCGAAGTCATCCAAGCGGAGAAGCGTTGCACGAGCCACACTCGCCGCAAGCACGTCTCGCCGTAAGCTGCGAGCGGTTCGTGGCGACCGGTTGCATAGAAGTCGGCGAGCGCCGCGGCGAGCACTCGCACGTCGGCGATCGCGAGATTCATGCCTTTCGCTCCGGTCGGCGGAACGATGTGAGCGGCGTCGCCGGCCAAGAACAGCCGGCCGTACTGCATCGGTTCCGTGACGAAGCTGCGCATCGCGGTCACGCCCCTCTGCAGGATCTCGCCGGGCACGACGTTCGGCGCTTCGCTGCCCGCCAAGCGTGCGCGGAGTTCGTTCCAGAAACGCTCGTCCGGCCACGTCGCCGGGTCTTCGTCCGGCGCGCACTGAAGGTACAGCCGCGTCACGGTTGGCGAACGCATCGATACGAGCGCGAAGCCGCGCTCGTGATGCGTGTAAATCAGTTCGTGCGATACGGGCGGCGAGTGCGCCAGTATGCCGAGCCACGCAAAGGGAAACGTGCGATCGTACGTCGTGACGTTTGGGATCGCGTCACGGCTGAGGCCGTGAAAACCGTCGCATCCCGCGATGTAATCGCAATCGATCCGTCCCGGCGCTTGCCCGCCGAATTCGAGCGAAGGGGTTGCGCCGTCGATGCCCGCGATCGACGTGACGGGTGTCTCGAAGCGGATGTCGCCGCCCGCAGCCAGCCGCGCGGCGATCAAATCTTTGACGACTTCTTGTTGGCCGTAGACGGTGACCGTCTTACCGCCGGTCAACTCTTCAAAGTCGATGCGGTGGCTGCGGCCGGCGAAACGCAGCTCGATACCACGATGCACGAGTCCCTCACGCTGCAAACGCTCGCCGACGCCGTGCTGCACGAGCAGATCGACCGTGCCGGCCTCCAGAACGCCGGCGCGCACACGTTTCTCGACGTAATCCCGGCTGCGCGATTCGAGCACTACCGAGCCGATGCCGCGTAAATGCAGCAGATGCGAAAGCATCAAGCCGGCTGGGCCCGCGCCGATGATACCGACTTGCGTTCGCATGCTCGTCCTCCGGTCGCGACTGTTCGTTTTCTGCGCCGCCGCTTTCCTCGCGAGATTATACGTTTCGCCCAAAAGCCGCTTGCCGGCGCTGCACCGGAGGACCTCGGTTTTACCGCACGAACGTGCCAGCGCGTGCCGTTCGTTGCGCTACCGGAGTTTAATGCGTTTTACGAGTTCAGCGGTCGTGTGCACGCTCCGGTCGTGCTGTTGGCAAACTCCCTCGGTACGAACGTGCACGTGTGGGACGCACAAGTTGCGGAGCTTGCCGCATCGTATCGCGTGTTGCGCTACGACACGCGCGGACACGGACTGAGCGAAACCGGCTCCCTCTCCGGCACGACCATCGCAACTCTTGCAGACGACGTCGCGGCGCTGCTCGCCGTACTCGACATCCGCGCGGTCACTTTCGTGGGCCTCTCGATCGGCGGCATGATCGGTCAGCACTTCGCCGCGGCGTATCCCGAAGGCATCGACAAGCTCGTGTTATGCGCGACGGGAAATCGCATCGGCACCCGCGCCGTCTGGGACGCGCGCATCGATGCCGTCGAACGTGCCGGAGTGGGTGCGATCGTGCCGGACGTGCTGCAGCGCTGGTTTACGCCACGGACGCACATCGCGAGGCCGGAGCTCGTTCGCGGTTTCGCCACGATGCTCGAACGTACGCCGGCTGCCGGCTACGCCGCGGCGTGCCGCGCGATTCGCGACGCGGATCTGCGCACGGCGGACGCGGCCGTGCGCTGTTCGACGCTCGTGATTGCGGGCTCGGACGATCCGGTTACGAATACCGACGTCGCTGCGGAACTGCAGGGCGCCATCGCGGGCGCGCGGCTGCAGGTCGTCGCCGGCGCGGCGCATATCGTGTGCGCCGAGGCGCCGGATGCTTTCAATGCCGTACTGTTGCGCTTTCTCGGCGAACCGGTCGTCACCGCGGCCCCCAGGTAATGGCGGACGACGACGCGTTGCGCCGTGGCTTCGACGTCCGGCGTGCGGTACTGGGCGCGGACCACGTCGAGCGCAGCAGCGCGAACACGACCGATTTTACGCGCGACTTTCAGGAGTTCATCACGCGCTACGCGTGGGGCGACGTGTGGTCGCGCCCCGGACTCGACCGCAAAACGCGCAGCCTGCTGACGATCGCGATGATGGCCGCGCTCGGCCGTTACGACGAGTTGCGGCTGCACGTGCGAGCCACGCGCAACACCGGCGTTACGCGCGACGAAGTGCGCGAAGTTCTGTTGCAAGTCGCCGTCTACGCCGGCGTGCCGGCGGCGAACTCCGCCTATCACCACGCGGCCGAGGTTTTTCGGGAGATGGACGGGGAAACGGCACGTTGAGTGCCGGCGCGTCGCTCTACGGCGACTTGTACGGGACCGCGGCGATGCGCGACGTTTTCTGCATGCCGAGCAGGCTGCGGGCCATGCTCGACGTCGAGATCGCCCTCGCCCAAGCGGAAGCCCGCGTCGGCGTCATTCCGCAAACGGCCGCCGGCGCGATCGCCGCGGCTGCCGACGTCGCGCGGCTCGACATTCCGGCCATCGTGGCGGGGACGCAGCTGGTCGGTTATCCCGTCGTGCCGCTGACCAAACAGCTCGCCGAACTCGCGGGTGCGGACGCCGGCGGATACGTGCATTGGGGTGCGACGACGCAGGACATTCTCGACACTGCGACCGTCCTGCAATTGCGCCGGGCCTTCGCACTGCTCGAAGCGGATCTGACGGCGGTAACACGCGCGCTTAGCGAACGTGCACTGCTGCATCGCGACGACGTCATGGCGGGGCGCACGCATTTGCAGCACGCTCTACCGGTGACGTTCGGTTACACCTGCGCGTTGTGGCTCGCGCCGCTGATCGAACATCGTTCGCGTCTGAGCCGCGCCCGCGAAGCCGTCGAATGTCTGCAGTTCGGCGGCGCCGTCGGTACCCTCGCGTCGCTCGGCGAGCGCGGCCGTGACGTCGCGATCGCGCTCGGTGCCGAACTCGGGTTGCGCGTACCGGACGCACCGTGGCACGTCGACCGCAGTGCGTTCGCGCAGGCCGCGTGTACCCTCGGGCTCGTGTGCGGCAGTCTCGCAAAGTTTGCGACCGACGTCGCGTTGTTGATGCAAACCGACGTAGCCGAAGTTGCGGAGCCCTACGAGCCGGGGCGCGGCGGCTCGAGCGCTATGCCGCAGAAACGCAATCCGATCGCGTGCGAATATGTGCTCGCGACCGCGCGCGGCGTGCACGCGCTCGTACCGGTCATGTTGCAGGCGATGGCGGGCGATCACGAGCGCTCCACGGGACCCTGGCAGAGTGAGGAACTCGCACTTCCTCAAATCTTCGTGCTCGCTTCGGCGACCTTCGCCCAAGCGCGCGCGATCGCGGGCGGTATGACCGTCGACGTCGCGCGCATGCGGCGCAACCTGGCGACGACGGGCGGGCTGATCGTGTCCGAGTCGGTCGCCGTGGCGCTCTCGGACAAACTAGGCTCGCGACAGGCGCACGACGTCGTCGAGCGAGCCTGTCTGCTCTCGTTCGAACGCGGGATAGACTTTCGTGACGCTTTGTTACGCGAGCCGGCCGTCAGCGGGGTGTATGACGGCGAAGCCATCGCAGAATTGCTGGATCCCCTCCGTTACACGGGTGACGCCGGGGGCGTCGTCGACCGGGTCGTGAAGGCGGCTCGGACGGCGATCGCCGATTAATATGATGAACGCGCGATCTGCGCGTTCGAACAGCCTGCGGAAAAGTAAGCCTCGCCGAGGACCTTGGACGCTTGTCGCGGCCCGAAAGGCCCGCTGGACCCGGTAGGGGTCAAGCAAGCTATACCGTACTTGCACCTCCTACGACCACGGCCGGAGGACGCACATGGAATCGCTTCTTCGCTGCGACAGCTGTAAGCACGGCGCGACCCTGCATGAGGCCGGCGGCTGTGCGGGCGGTGCTTGTACCTGTGAGAAATCGTCTGCTCAATTGGTCGACGAAGCGCTCGAAGCGGCGCGTAACGACATCCGGCGCGAGTGGCAGGTTTCGCCATAGGCCGTTCCAACGCAGGTCCTTCCGGGCGTAGGTCCTTCCGGGCGTAGGTCCTGCGCCAAGGGCGCAGCCTACTTCGTATGCCCCACCTGTCGTTGACGCTCTTGCGCCCCTAGGGTATACTAGTCGTCTATGCCCCGCGGAAAGTGAAAAGGAATTTGAGGGAGCGGCCGTCGGTCGAGCCCTGTTTGCTTTTTACGGCCCCCCTCCGCGATTCGAGGCACTGAGGACGCAATGAACCTTCTCGACGTCAATAATTTCGACGCGATGCGCATTGGGCTTGCCAGCCCCGAGCAAATTCGCGCCTGGTCTTTCGGTGAAGTAAAGAAGCCCGAGACCATCAACTACCGCACGCTTAAACCCGAGCGCGACGGCTTGTTTTGCGAGAAGATCTTCGGGCCTACCAAAGATTGGGAATGCCACTGCGGCAAGTACAAGCGCATTCGCTTCAAAGGCATGATCTGCGATCGCTGCGGCGTCGAGATCACGCGCGCGAAA
>JAABUQ010010205.1_pt1 | contig 12374 bp, 9 predicted proteins | sample 5560001 | NCBI WGS metagenome assembly JAABUQ01 (sample SAMN10711888, study PRJNA513371) | rock metagenome | isolation source: Antarctica rocks | place: Antarctica: Victoria Land, Finger Mt nord | collected 2015-12-18
CTGGGGACCTGCTGGGCCGTTCGGCGCTGTCCTGCCACTCGACGACGCACTCGCCTTCATCGCCGCCGAGCCGGCATTCTGGATCCGAGCCTGACCTCTCGGCCGCGTGATATGGGCAAAGTCGAGGGGCGTGTTTCAAGTCGAGTTGTGCCGTCAAGGCCGCCAGATTGTTGGCATGATGGTCCATGTCGTGGCCGTTGGCGGTCTGGGTCGAGCGCCCATGAACACGGCGGTCATTGGCGATAACACGACTACCTAGGTGTTCAGTCCCGGAGTATGGTGGTGCAAGCTTACCCCTGACCCGTCGGGAGGAGGATGCACTATGGCAGCAGTTCTTCACGGCAGCGCCCCAACAACGCCGCGCGTTCGAGCCGAACTCCAAGCAGCGCAAACGTCGTCCCGCGCCCTCGCCGCCCAATACGGCCTCAACCCCAAAACCGTCCTGAAATGGCGCAAGCGCTCCGTCACCGTCGATGCCCCGATGGGACCAAAGTCCCGCAGCACCGTGCTGACCCAGGCCGAAGAGGCCATCATCGTCGAGTTCAGGCGACGCACCCTGCTGCCGCTCGACGACGTGATGGGCTGCCTGCGCGACGCCATCCCCAGGCTCACCCGCAGCGCGCTCCATCGCTGCCTCGTCCGTCACGGCATCTCCCGTCTGCCCAAAGACGAGAACACCAGCTCAAAACGCAAGACGTTCAAAGAAACCAAGATCGGCTACGTCCACATCGACAGCGCCCAGTTCAGATCGGCCGAGGGCAAGACGCACATGTTCCTCGCCATCGACCGCGTGTCCAAGTTCGTTTATGCCGAGTTCCACGCGACAGCCGAGATGGCCACCGGCGGCGCCTTCATGCGTGGTGTCCTCGCAGCCTTTCCCTACCAGATCCACACCGTGCTCACCGACAACGGCGTCGCGTTCACCAAGAACGCATCAACCAAATGGGACGGCATGCGCCACGTGTTCGACCGCGTGTGCGACGAACACGGCATCGAGCACAGGCTGACCAAGCCCTATCATCCCTGGACCAACGGCCAGGCCGAACGCATGAACCGGACCGTCAAAGACGCCACCGTCAAAGCGTTCCACTACGAGACCACCCAGGCTCTCTGAGCCCACGTTCTGGCGTTCGTCGCCGCCTACAACTTCGCCAAACACCTCAAAGCACTCCGATGGCGAACACCGCTCCAAGCTATCTGCGACGCATGGAAAACCAACCCAACGTCGTTCAAAAGCAACCCGCACCATCTCACCACGGGACTATACACCTAGAAATCCCCATCGCCTTCCTCGTCGGCACGGGGCAAAAGCGCTCGCGTCCAGGAGCGCCGAGTTTTTAGTGCTGTTCCATGCCGTCGATTTTGCTACCCGTCAGGTTCTATGGCGTGGCCCTGATATGCCACTCGGCCCCGCAGCTATCGCGCGGCGGCTCGGAATTGGGCGGGCCCACTCGTTCAAAGCCGCTCGCGCACTTCCGCGACAACGCGTTCCGGCGTGATGCCGAAATGCACGAACAGCTCGGCCTCTGCCCCTGAAGCGCCGTAGCCGGTCATGCCGATGAAGCCGCCCTCCTCGCCGATGTAGCGGTCCCAGCCCTGCCGCACCGCGGCCTCGACGGCCACGCGCGCCGTGCCACGGCCGAGCACCTGCTCGCGGTAGGCGCGGTCCTGTTGTTCGAACAGTTCCCAGCACGGCATGGAGACCACGGCGGTAGGCACGCCCTCCGCTTGCAGCAGCGCCCGCGCCCGCAGCGCCACCGCGACTTCGGAGCCGGTAGCGAGGATCGTAGCCCGGCCGACGCCACCCTCGGCCTCGGCCAGCACGTAGGCGCCCAGGCAGCTCCGGTTCTCGTCCCTCCCGCCGCGCACCGGCGGAAGCTCCTGCCGGGCGAAGATCAGCGAACACGGGCCGGTGCAGTGGCCCAGCGCGATTTCCCAGCACTCCGCCGCCTCAACCGCGTCCGCCGGGCGCAGCACCAGCATGTTGGGGATGGCCCGCAACGCCGCCAGGTATTCTACCGGCTGGTGCGTCGGGCCGTTGCGGCCGATGCCGATCGAGTCGTGGCTGAACACGAAGGCCACGGGCAAGCCCATCATGGCGGCCAGGCGCAGGGCCGGCCGCATGTAGTCGGAAAACACAAGGTAGGTGACACCCACCGGTACCACGCCGCCATGCGCCGCCATGCCGTTCATCATTGCGCCCATGGCGTGCTCGCGGATGCCGTAATGGACGTATCGCCCGCCCTGGTCCGCGGCGGTGAACGGGGCCAGGCGCCGTTTGTGCTGCGTCGCGCCCTCCAGGTCCGGCGCTCCGGATAGGAGTTCCGGAATGGCGTCTGCCAGCGCATCGACCATGTCCGCCGACAGCGCAATGCCCGACTCGGCCGAGGGCGCGCGCTTGAAGCGTTGTAGCGCGTCCTGCCAGCCCTGTGGCAGCCGGCCCTCCCGCAGCCGGTCGAGTTCGCGGCGTTTGGACGGGCTCAGCGCGTCGACGCGCGCGTGCCAGGCCTCGTACTCCGGCAGGCTGCGGCGCCCGGCGGCCCGCCACGCGTCCAGGACGGGGCCGGGCACGGCGAATGGAGCATGGGGCCAATCGAGGTAGCGCCGGGCCGCATCTGTCTGCGGCTGGTCCAGCCTGGCGCTGTGCGCGGCGCGGGTGCCCTCGATGCCGGGCAGGCCGCGGCCAATGATCGTGCGGCAGGCGATCATCGAGGGGCGCGGGTCCTGCTTCGCGAGCAGGATGGCCGCAGTCACCGCCGCCGCATCGTGTCCGTCCACCTCCTGCACGTGCCAATGGCTCAGCCTGAACCGCGCCGCCATGTCATCGGACAGCGCCAGCTCGATCGGCCCATCATCCGTCATCTGGTTGGCGTCCCAGAGGAACATCAGCTTGCCGAGCCGCAGGTGCCCGGCCAGCGAGATCACTTCCTGCCCCACGCCTTCCTGCAGGCATCCGTCGCCCACCAGGGCGTAGGTGTGGTGATCCACAAGCTCCGCGCCCAGGCGCTGGTTCAGGAACGCTTCCGCCAATGCCATGCCAGCGGCATTGGCGATGCCCTGGCCAAGCGGCCCGGTGGTCACCTCGATGCCGCGCTCCAAGTGCCGTTCCGGATGTCCCTCGCAGGCAGAGCCGAGTTGGCGGAAGCGGCGGATGTCCTCGATGGTGATCCCCGCATACCCGCTCAGGTGCAGCAGGGCATAGAGCAGCATGGAGCCGTGGCCGTTCGACAGGACGAAGCGGTCGCGATCGAACCAGAGCGGGTCCGGCGCATGGAACTTCAGGTGCCGGGTGAACAGGGCCGTGGTGATGTCCGCGGCCCCGAGCGGCGTGCCGGGATGGCCCTCCCCGGCATGCTTGATGGCGTCCATGGCAAGGAAACGGATGGCATTGGCCATCAGGCGCGGGTCGGCCATGGGCATTCGTCCTTGAAGCATTATTTGGGCAGGAAGCCGATGGAGATCCACGGCACGGCGGCGATCAGCAGCAGGCCCAGCACCAGCACGCCGAGATAGGGCCAGATGCGCAGCAGGGCCGCATCCGGGTTGACCCGACCGATGGTGCAGGCGGCGTAGTAACCAAGCCCGAACGGCGGGGCGAACAGGCCGATGCCCATCGCCAGGATAACCACCATTGCGTAATGCACCTCGTGAACCCCGAGCTGCCGGGCGACCGGGAACAGCAGCGGCCCGAACAGCACCATGGCCGGGATACCCTCCAGCACGCTGCCGAGCACGATGAACGCTAGGATGGAGATGCCGAGGAAACCCAGCGCCCCGCCCGGCACGGCCGCCATCGTCGCGGCCAGCGTGTGCGAAAATCCAGACTGGGTCAGCGCCCAGGCCATGCAGTTCGCCGCGCCGATGATGAACAGGATGGCGCCCGAGAGCGAAGCCGTGTCCACCAGCATCGGACCGATGCGCGACAAGTCGAACCGGCGGTAGATCAGCAGCCCCGCCAGCACCGTGTAGACGATGCCGATGGTGGACACCTCCGTCGCGGTCGCCACCCCCTTGATGACGGCGTAGCGGATCAGCGCCGGCAACAGCAGGGCCGGCAGGGCGATCACGGAGGTGCGTAGCACGGTGGCGGCTGTGGCGCGCTTCACCCCACGGAGGTCTTCCGCCCCGGTCCGCTGGCGGGCGAGGATGGCGAGCCCGATGGCCAGCACCACGCCGGGCAGCAGGCCGCCGGTGAATAGCGCCGCGATGGAGACACCGGTGACGGAGCCGATGGCGATCAGCACGAGCGAGGGCGGGATGGTTTCCGCCATCGCCCCGGCGCTGGCCAGCAGCGCGACCATCTCTCCCTCCGGCAGGCCGCGCTTGCGCATTTCCGGGAACAGCACCGGCGCCACGGCCGCCATGTCCGCGGTCTTGGAACCAGAGATGCCGGACACCAGAAGGATCGCGCCCAACAGCACGTATTGCAGCCCGCCGCGGACATGGCCGATCAGGGAAGCGAGGAAGGCGACCATGGCCTTCGCCATATCCGTGATCTCGATCAATGCGCCGAGCATGACGAACAGCGGCACGGCGAGCAGGATCAACGAGCTCATGCCCTCGTCGATGCGGCCCGGCAGGACCTGCAGCGGCGTGGTGGTCGTGGTCAGCAGATAGGCGACGGTGGTCAGCGCGAAGGCGAAGGCGATCGGCACCCCGATCAGGACGCCGGCGCCCAGCAGCAGCACGAAGAAGATAACCAGATTCCAGTTGCCCACGCCCGCAAGCGCCGGGGCGGCGAACCACAGCAGGGCGGCAATTGCCCCAAGCAGCGCCGCCACCCCTAACAGGTCCCGCAGGCGGAACTGCAGCAGGCGCAGCGCCGAGATGGCCAGCATCAGCCCGAACCCGACAGGCACGGCCGCCGCGCGGATCGCGTCCGGCCAGCCGAGCGCTGGCGTCTCGATGAACGCTTGGTCCTCCATGTAGTCGAGCGCCGGGCGGATCAGGAACGCGAGCAGCACGAGCGGCGCCACCGTGGCGAGCGCCCCGGCGAAGCCCCGCCAGCGCGGCGGCAGCCGCACGGCCACCGTGGTCAGCCGCATATGCTCGCCATTCCACAGCGCCAGCACCGCCCCGAGCATGGCGAGCCAAAGGAAGACAGTGGAGGCCAGCTCGTCGCTCCACACCAGGGGACGGTTGAAGCCAAAGCGGCTGATCACACCGATCAGCAGGATGGCCACCTCGGCCAATACCGCCAGCGCCGCCACGACGCCGACGATCCGGGCGAGCCAACGCTCGATCAGCGCCGGCAGCGGATGCCGGACCGCGACGACCGGCGCCAGGACAGCGGCTTCTGGCGTCATGCCAGCGAGCCCGAGGTGCCCTCCAGCAGCTTCCACGCTTCATCGCCGAACTTGCCGTGCCAGTCCTTGTAGAAGCTGCTCTTGCGCAGCACATCGCGGAAGGCGGCGCGGTCCACGTCGTTGAACTGCACGCCCTTGGCCGTCAGATCCTGGCGTAGCGATTGGCTGAGCTTGGCGATGTCCTCCCGCTCCTCCATGGCCGATTTGTCGAACTCCTGCGTAGCGATCTGGCGCAGATCCTCCGGCAGGTTCTGCCAGGCCCGGCGGTTGCCGAGGATCCAATAGCCGTCCCACACATGGCTGGTGGTGCTGCAGTATTTCTGCACTTCGTACAGCCGGGTGGTGGCGATGATGGCGAGCGGGTTCTCCTGCCCCTCCACGATCTTGGTTTGCAATGCGGAATACAGCTCGGAGAAGTTGATCGGCGTCGGCCCGGCGCCCAGGGCGCTAAACAGCGACGTCAGGATCGGCGCGGGAGGAACGCGGATCTTGAAGCCCTTCAGGTCCTCCGGCTTCTCGATCGGGCGCGTGGAACTGGTGATCTGCCGGAACCCGTTATCTTGTATCTTGCAGATCGTGACGATGCCGCTCTTGGCGATCTGCGCCCGGATGTAGTCCCCGAGCGCGCCATCCATCGCGCCCCACACGGCGCCGTAATCCGTAAACGCGAACCCGGTGTTGGGAATGCCCGCGGCGGGCACCAGCGTGGCGAGGATCGAGGTGGAAAGGTTGAAGAACTCGACACCGCCATTACGCACTTGCGAGAGCAGGTCGGTGTCCGAGCCCAATTGGTTGGCGGGGAACAACTTGATCTCCAGCCGGCCCTTGCTGGCTTCGCGAATGCGGTCGATGGCCTCCTTCGCGCGAAGGTTAATCGGATGCGTCGGATCCTGCCCAGTCGCCAGCTTGTAGTTGAACTCCGCTGCATAGCCGGGCCGGCTGAGGATGCCCACAAGCGGCAGGGCGGCACCAGCAGCGAGCAGGCCGCGGCGGGTGCAGGTGAATGTTTTCATTATTTTCTCTCCCTTATTATAAATTATCAGTCGGTCGTTATGGTTCGGGCGCTCCACCATTCAGTGCGCGGTAGCTGCGGATTACCTGGCTGTCGTCGGCCATACCGTCACCACGGCCCGACGTAGCCAGAAAAAGCTGGTGCGCGACCGCGGCCAGCGGCAACGCCGCCTTGGTCTCCCGCCCGGCTTCGAGCACGATGCCCAGGTCTTTGACGAAGATATCGACGGCGCTCGTCACCTCCGGCTCGGCCTGCAGCATGCGCGGGCCACGGTCGTGCAGCATCCAGCTCGAGGCCGCGGAGCCGCCAAGAATTTCCAGCACCACGTTGACGTCCACGCCGACTTTGGCGGCGAGCGAGAACGCTTCCGCCACCGCGACGATATGCACTCCGCACAGCAGCTGGTTCACCGCCTTGACGACGGCACCCTGCCCGGGCCGTTCACCCACATGGAATAGCTTGGAGCCGAGCGCCTCCAGCGCCGGCTTCGCGGCGGCAAACGTGGACGCGGGCGCTGCCGCCATGATGGTGAGGGTGCCGCCGACGGCGCCAACCACCCCGCCAGAGACCGGCGCATCGACGAAACGGCGTCCCCGCGCCAGCACCCGTTCGGCCAAACGTTCGACCGCGCCGGGCGGGCACGTAGCCATCAGAACAACGATGCCGCCGGGCACCAGCGCATCGAGCGCGCCATCCGCAAATAGCGCCTGTTCCGCCTGGCCAGCGTTCACCACCATGAGCGCCAGCAGCTCCGCCCCGCGCGCGGCCTCCGCTGCCGAGCCCGCCCTGGCGCCGCCCGCCTCTGCCAGCGCGTCCATCGCCGCCGTCCGCACGTCGAAGCCGCGTACCGCGAACCCGCGTGCAACGAGGTTGCGGGCCATCGGCAGCCCCATGGCACCCAGTCCGATGAAGCCGACCGTGCTCATGCGGCGAGCCACCCCTTGATGCGGCGAGCCATGGCCGGCGTGGAAACACCGTACCGCTCATGCAGGGTCGGCAACGCCCCAGCATCCAGGAACTCGTCCGGCAACGCGATCTGGCGGAAGGCCGGCGCCACCCCGGCCCGCAGCAGCACGCCGGCAACCGCCTCGCCCAGCCCGCCCACCACCGTATGGTTCTCCGCCACGATCACCAACCGCCCAGTCAGCGATGCCGCCGAGATGATCGCTGCCTCGTCCAGCGGCTTGATGGTGGGCACGTGCAGCACCGCGGCCTCGATGCTATCCGCCCTCAGCGCCTCCGCCGTTTCCAGCGCCCGCATCGTCATGAATCCCGACGAGATGATCAGTGCGTCCGGCCCGTCCCGCAGCATCTTCGCGCGCCCGAGCTCGAACTGGTAACCGTACTCGTCTAGCACCAGCGGCACGTTGCCGCGCAGCAGGCGCATATACACAGGCCCGACGTGCGCGGCGATGGCGGGCACAGCCTGCTCGATCTCCAGTGCGTCACATGGATCAATGATTGTGAGGTTGGGCATGCCGCGGAAGATCGCGATGTCCTCCGTCGCCTGGTGGCTGGGGCCGTAGCCGGTGGTGAGGCCGGGCAGGGCGCAGACCACCTTGACGTTCAGGTTCTCCTCGGCGATCGCGAGGCAGATAAAGTCATAGGCGCGCCTCGCGGCGAAGACGGCGTAGGTCGTGGCAAATGGCATGAAGCCCTCGTGCGCCATCCCGGCGGCGGTGCACATCAGCAGCTGCTCGGACATGCCCATCTGATAGAAGCGGTCCGGATGCGCCTTGGCGAACACGTGCAGGTCGGTGTACTTGCCAAGGTCCGCGGTGAGGCCAACGATCTCCGGCCGCGTTTCCGCCAGCACCGCCAGGGCATTGCCGAACGGGGCCGGCTTGGTGCGCTGCCCCGGCGCCGCCAACGAGGCGATCATGGCCGAGGTCGTCAGGCGCGCGGCGGCGCCCTGGCCGCCCTCGCCTTGCTCCCGCAGCCCTGGGCGCGTGTACTTGGAAGGCCTCATGACGCGTCTCCGTCCATCAGGGCGAGCGCTCGCCGCCATTCATCGGGTTCGACGCGCAGGAAGTGGTTGCGCTCCCGCGCCTCCAGGAACGGCACGCCTTTCGCCATCGTGGTGTCGCAGATGATGATGCGCGGCTTCGGCTCCCGCAACATGCGCGCCGCGTCGAAGGCGGCGGTCACGGCCTTGATGTCGTTGCCGTCCACCCGTTGCGCGTGCCAGCCGAAGGCGACGAAGCGGTCAGCCAGATGCTCGAGCCCGGTCACTTCCGAGGATGGCCCGTCAGCCTGCTGATTGTTCACGTCGATAATGCCGATCAGGTTATCGAGCCTCCAGTGCCCGGCGCCGGACGCGCCTTCCCACACTGCGCCCTCGCCACACTCGCCATCCGAGAACAGGCAGTATACGAACGCGTCCGACTTCTTGCGCTTCAACGCCAGCGCATACCCGACCGCGAGCGCCAGGCCCTGGCCGAGCGACCCGCCGCTGATCTCCATGCCCGGCGTATAGCTCGCCATGCCGGACATCGGCAGGCGGCTGTCATTCGCGCCGTACGTCTCCAGCTCGTCCTCGGGGATGATCCCGGCCTCGATCAGCGCGGCATAGAGGGCGATGGCGTAGTGGCCGATGGAGAGCAGGAACCGGTCCCGCCCTTCCCACTCCGGATCCTCCGCCCGGTAGCGCATAGCGTGGAAATACGCCACCGCCAGCACGTCCGCGATACCGAGCGCCTGCGCGATGTAGCCCTGCCCCTGCACCTCGCCCATGCGCAGCGCATGCCGGCGGATGTTGCGCGCGCGTTCGGATAGGCTCGGTGCATTGCGGCGCGTCACGGATGGGTCCATTCCCAATTTTCCTTGTTCAACGGTTGCGGCGTAACGCGTGTTCGACGCTTGTGGCGTCAGTGGATCAGCATGCCGCCGTTCACGTCAATGACCGCGCCGGTGATGTAGGATGAAAGGTCCGAGGCGAGGAACAGGTAGGCTCCCGCCACATCCTCCGCATTGCCGAGCCGGTCGAGCGGGATGCCTTTGCGTATCTCGACCCGCAACTCATCTGTCAGCTTGCCGCCGGTGATGTCCGTCTGGATCATGCCGGGGGTGACACAGTTGACCCGGATGTTGTCCGGTCCGAGCTCGCGCGCCATCGCCTTGGCGAGGCCGAGCACGCCGGCCTTGGCGGCAGAGTAGTGCGGACCGCCGAAAATGCCGCCGCCGCGCTGCGCGGACACGGAGGACATGCAAGCGATGGACCCTTGCTTGCGCTCCCGCATGTGCGGCACGAAAGCCTGGCTGAGGTTGAACACCCCGCGCAGGTTCACGTCCATGATGCGGTCCCAGTCGGCGGGCGTGATGTCCATGAACTTGACGGGCTGGGTAATGCCGGCATTGGCGAGCAGGATGTCGGCCTGGCCGAACGCCGCCAGCACCGCTGCCGCAGCGCGTTGGCAATTGGCATGATCCGCCACATCGCAAGCAAAGCCGCGATGCTCCGCGCCCAGCTCCGCCGCGGCCCGCTCCGCACCGGGTCGGTCAATATCCAAAATGGCCACGCGGGCGCCATGCTGCGCAAATAGCCTGGCAGTGGCGAGGCCAATGCCGCGTGGGCTGGCGCCGCCGGAGATGACCGCCACCTTGTTGGCGAGTAACATCGCGTTTCCCCTGTTGCTTTCTTGCCTGGTGTTTGCGGCCAAGCCTGGCCTGCCCACAAGCGAGAAATTTGCATCGGATGGTGAGTCCAGCTCATGTTACCCTGCATGGCGCTCCATCTGCCGCTTTCCGCTCTGCGCGCGTTCGAGGCGGTCACCCGCACTGGGTTGTTCCGGGCCGCGGCCACCGACCTCAGCCTTACGCCCAGCGCCGTCAGCCACGCCATACGTGGGCTGGAGCGAACGCTCGGCGTGGCATTGTTCATGCGCGACGGCCGCTCTATTCGCCTGACCGGGGAAGGCGAGACGCTGATGGAACGTGTGGAGCGCGGTTTCGGCGCGCTCCAGCTCGGCGTGGCCAGCGTCTCCACGCGGAGCAAGCGATTGCTCCGGCTGCACTGCGCCCCAAGCTTCGCTGCACAATGGCTGGTGCCCCGGCTGCGCCGCCTGTTGCAGGAGGCCGGCGGGCTCGATGTCCGTATCGCTGCGGACACCGCCTATACGAGATTTGTGGACGACGAGTTCGACGCGGATATCGTCTATGGCGCTCCATCCCCGCATGCCTATGCCGGTTCGGGGCACCAGGGTGTCGTGATGATGCCGCTCGGCACCGAGACGGTGACGCCGCTCTGCGCACCCTCCTTGGCGCTAGAGATTACCAGCGCCCGGAGCCTGCTGACCCACACCTTAATCGAAAGCGAGGCCAAGAAGGTGCGGTGGGCCGCCTGGTTCGCCGCCAACGGCCTGCTGGCGCCGGAGCCGCGCGGCCCGCGCTTCGACCGCAGCTTCCTGTCCCTGAGTGCCGCGATGGACGGGCTGGGCGTCGCGCTCGAATCGACGTTGTTGGCCGAACGTGAGCTTGTCACAGGGCGGCTTGTCCGACCGCTGCAGGGATGCTGCGAGGACGTGGCCTATGTCGGCCATTGGCTCGTCTTCCCGCGCGCGAAGCGATGCTCGCCGTCAATCATGATGTTCGTGGATTGGCTGTCAGGAGAGCTGGGGCTGGAGGCGATATCCGCGCCGGCCAGTTGAGCCGCCCGCTGGGGGTGCGGCAACCGGCACCGTCAACTTGTTGGACTGAGGTTGCGATGGCGCGCGACGAGGGCGGCGTGCTCGTGGCTACGTCGCAGCGGCGACGCCGGTGACTTCGGCCCAAACCTGAAAGGTTTGGATCCGGGCGGCTCGATACTGGACGGCTGGAATTTGGTGACGGCGAAGCAGGAAGAGGTTGTTGATCCCGTCGTGGGCGGACAAGAAGCGCTGTGCCTGGCCTCAGGGCTCCCCTCATTTTCAGACGGGTCCGAAAGTATCGGCAAAGACCGGAATCTCGGCGATCATGGCCGCGAACCGCTCGACCAACGGCAGCAGTCGGTGCTCGGGCATTGTGGGGATGAGTTCATAGAGCAGGCAGCCCTGGCGAAACAGCGAGTGGGTGCGTCGCTTGGTGGTGTTGGACTTGAGATGCCGGTCATAGCCCAGCGCTTCGCCCGCGGCGCCGAGCAGCGTCAGCAAAGCGAGGGCGAGCGCGTTGAGCAGCCATAGGCGATCGCGCCGGTCCGGCGTGCTGACACGGACCGAGCCCATCCCCATGCCGAAACGCAGGTCTTTAGCATCGCGGAAGGTGCATTCGATGCTCCACCGTTTGCCATACAAGCTCATCAAAGCCTTGGCGGTGGCGTCGGTGGTGCTGGTGGCCAGGCACCACGCCTGTTTCATCGCCCGGTCGTGCACGCACAGCACGGTGCCGACCTGATAGCATTCGGCGGTCACCGCAGCGCCGCGCAGAACGCGGGCGCGTCCGCCCGGTCCGACCCAGGCCGCGGCGGTGCGCACCTCGCCGGTGGCGGCCGTGACGGTGATGTTGCCGCGGAAGCGGATGACGTAGTCGAAGCGCAGCTCCTCGGTCAGCACCCGGTAGAGCTTCTGGTCACCGAACCCGCGGTCGGCCACGACACACACCTTGATGTCCGCAGGCAGGGCGTCGGCGAGACGCACCAGCGCCTGATACTCGTATGCGTTGCGGCGGTCCTTCAAGGAGGCTTTGTCCACCGTCAGCCACACGAGCGGCGTGGCGCGGCCATGCCGGGTCAGCAGTGACAGCATGAGGGTGGCCTGACCATCGGCGTCGAACTCGGTCCAGTCCATGGCCACGTTGATGCTCGTGCGCGGTCCGACAACGTAGGGCACCCAGTGGCGCAGCGCGGCGTCGATGTCGATCCCCTGATTGGACAGCAGCCGGTCCACCTGCTTGCCGGATGCGAGAGCATCCAGCGGGATCGCGTGCTTGCTCAGCAGACCGCGGGCCAGGGCAAGACCGTGACCGATGGTGTGCACCGCCAGGGAGGCTGTCCTGATGACGCCCAGAGTGGCGTTGGCCAAGGACAGCACGCGCTTGGCATGCAGGTCGCCCTCGAACAGGCCGGTGAGGAAGCGGTGCACTTC
>JAABUQ010010207.1_pt1 | contig 12371 bp, 15 predicted proteins | sample 5560001 | NCBI WGS metagenome assembly JAABUQ01 (sample SAMN10711888, study PRJNA513371) | rock metagenome | isolation source: Antarctica rocks | place: Antarctica: Victoria Land, Finger Mt nord | collected 2015-12-18
AAAGCCAACGCAACAGGCACTTTCATATTTTTCACACGATCCTTCTACAATTTTTGGGTCTTCTGTAGAACGATCTCTCTGGACAGATAGTAAGCGGGCATCACCTAAAGTGTGCCAGAACCGAAATGTGAGCAGCTTTTGCCCTGACAGATGGATCTGGCTCACTTTTCGGGGCATTTACTATGTGCTGCGCGGCGTGCTGGCGCGTACCCTCCCGGCACCAACGTTGGCCCGCATCTTCTTTGCAACGGAGTTTACGCGCCACCTGGATCGTTCAGGATATATCCGCTTCCGCCGATGGCGTTTCTACGCCGAGGCTGGATTCGCTAAGCAAGAGGTTCAGGTTTCCATGTATACCAGCACGCTCAAGATTGAATATCAGGAGACGGAGCTAGCTTTCTACACAATGGAGTGGGCGGAGGATAACAAACACATCAAAGAGGTGAAAAATCCGCGCCTCATCGAAACTAGCTATCGGTCGCCGCAGCTTACACTGTGGACACTCGGCCCTGATGAATGGCTGCTTTTCCTGAAATTGCCTGAGTATGCAGCACGGAAAAAACCATCGAGGAAGCCGAATATGATCCAACTTCCTCTCCTCGATTTCGACGAGAACCACCAGCAGGAGGTCTTCTCATGAGCGATCTGCGTGGCCTGTCTCATTCATGCAAGGCAAGCAGCGCGGACTGATGTCGGCGCTGTACCTCGGCTACGGCCATCCGGCGTGAGGTGCTGGCACTCGAACGGTGAGTATCTGGCCTGTTCGTGACTCCTCGGTCATATTTTCCTCGGCACTTTTCCACTCGGTCGCTACCATGAACAGCGTCTTACTGTCAGCTCCGCCAAGCATACAAGCAAAGCATCCACGATCAAGCTCGATGGTTTGTAACACCTCTCCCCCTTCACGGACACGCACGCAATGCTTGTTTCCAACGTCGGCGTACCAGAGAGCACCTTCGGCATCAAGGCAAATCCCGTCGGGATGATCTTTGCCCGTCTCTGCCCATACTCGCCGGTGTGAGAGGTTGCCGGAAGCTTCAATATCAAAGGCCGTAAGCTTATTGCCGTAGGATTCAGCCACGATCAGCGTTGAGTTGTCAGGTGTCACAGCCATACCGTTGGGGAAGGCGATACCATCGGCAACGAGGCTCGTTGTCCCATCGGGCGTGAGCAGAGCGATAGTCCCAGGAGCGAAGGCGCCGCCAGGAAAGTCAAAACCCTGGTTGTTAATATAGGCGTTGCCTCGACCGTCTATGACGATCTCGTTCCAAGGAAGCCCTTTCTTGGAGAGACTGCTCAAGTCGGCATGGGTCACAAGCTCCCCGCCGGACTCCATGCGCAGCACAAGCCCATCACGTGAGGAGACGAGAAGGAATTGTCCATTGGGCAACCAGTCGAAGCCCATTGGGAATGACGGAAAACTGACCTTGACGATGACTTCACTCTTGCCCTCAAGGTTGACAGCAAGAATCTCTTGCGCTCCCCAATCAGCGAACCACAGACGGCCATCGTGCCAACGCGGCGACTCGCCAAATGCGAGATCGGTCAATAGGGTATGCACTTCAGGCATATGAAGACTCCTTATCACAAAACCTATGTTCTACTCTTTCTGCTTGCATCTTGCAAGTAGAAACAGGATACTCCCAGTGATCAGAAAAGACTTCTCGCATCTTGCTCTTCTACGAACAGAGCCAGGATTCATGCATCCATTGTACCAGTTCTGCTTGATCTCACACAAACCATCATGCCTCTCGCGTTGGGCGCGTCTTTCGCACGTTCCTGTTCCGGTTTTTTTGCCCAATTCGACTGACCCCCCCTTTCAAGCATCATGGGTCTTCCGCGAAGTTGATGAAAGAGAGAAAACACTGCTTGCTTGTTGACAATTTGAGGGTCATTGAGTATGCTTGAGAAGCGGCTTCAGCAAAAATAGAGAAGTTTACAAAAACTGCCAGAAGTCCTCTCATAGCTTCTCATCCCCGATTCATCAACTTCGCGGAAGACCCCATCATACGGCGAGGTGTCAAAGACTCACCATTATCAATGCACCACAAGCAGACATTCTTGCCATCTCTCCATACGAGAGCGAGAAAGAACCATTGCATCATGATGAAATACAAGAAACCGTCACAATTGAGGCAGAGGAGCAACCTGTAAACAGTATCTTTGCAGGAGTTCATAGCTCCGGCTTATCTGATGAATGGCTAGAAAAAGAGAATGAGGAAGTCACACGAGAGATAGATGGGCTTTATAGTGACATGCATCCACATCTTGCACTCGTTCCATCACAAACCATAGACAAGCCAGAACCGACAGTCACCAGAGAGCCACAAAAGCAAGATGCTTTTGTAGGCAAGCTCCTAGCGATAGAAGTTCTCTGTCCCAATTGCGGCAAGGACTGTGCAGACCCAAAGACAGGCTCCCTCATGATAACAGAAGACCTCATAGGGCATACCGTGACATGCATAGAATGCCACACAAACAGCCTTGTCCCACTCAATGCGTTCTCATTAGCAGGAAGCGTTGTAGCACGCGAGAAACCGACCACTAGCGGTCCCAACAACAAAGCCGACAAAAAGGGGCGCACACAAAAAGAACGCAAAAGCAATGCTGGACGCAAGGCAAAGAGCGGCACCGTCCGACAACCCCGCCAACTCTCACTTGATGTAAGGACAATCAAAACACTTGATGCCATGAAGGTCAACAATAGCGATCTCTTTGAAACGTTACTCCAACAGTACGAGCCATTCCTGAACGCCTGGGCCGAAATGGGCTATGAAGAGCACCAGGGAGATGAGGACGAGTAGAGCAAACAGCCACTTGCTTGTATACAGAAAAAGGAGGATCACTCCCCAAACTTCCTGTTATGGTAGTATAGAAACGAAAGGCATTGCCCACAGAGGAACGAACCTAGAGGAAGCTCTTAGCAGAACGAAAGGCGGTCTAATATGCCAAATTTCTTTGAGAGAGTACGCAATTTCTTCCCAGGTGATAGAGAAGCGCCTGCACAACAACCGGAAACGCGTAGTTTTTGGTCGCGCCTTCTTCCGGGTGCTGGTCGTCGAGAGAGAAAACGTGAATTAGAGCGCGCACGTGCGGAAGCAGAAGAGAGTATACAGCGTGTAAGAGAGCGTATACGTCAAATCGAGAAACAAGCGGTTCAATACAGTGCTACCGATGTGGAATATGCTCTAAACGAATGGAAGGATGAGCTAAACAGAGAGGGTGACCTTCTGGGGGATGTAGATGAGCATCCTAATACCGCCCAGAGCCAATGGTGGCTCGCTACGCAGGCACAGCAGCAAGGGAAGTACCTAGAGGCAAAGGGGCTGTATGAACAGGCCATGAGGGTGTATGAGCAACAGTTGGGAACAGAGCATCCCACTACGCAAGCGATACGAAACAACTATGCCGCTCTATTGGAAAAGATGGGACAAGGATAGCCTGAACGGGATGGTGGAATGCATCATGATGGAAGAGAGTGGGTACTCTCCCGTAGAGCATGAACTACTTTACTACCATCCTGCAAAAAGCAAGATGCTTTTGGCAAGATGCGTTCCAGAACTCCACTCTACTTCACCCTGTTGAAAAAGCAGTTTGGCTTACAGCCTTACGCCTGCTGGTCCAATAGCAAGAGGCTTTTTGGGGAAAAGCCAAACAGGTGCAGCTGGAGGTACACGAAAAAAGCCTCTTGCTGTGAGGCCAAAGTTCCACAGGTATCCCCTCCTTCACCCTGATAGAAAAAACAACTTGGCTTGCAGGAATAAACCTGAAGGCGAAAAAAGCCTCATGCTTTTTGCAAAATACAAAGAGAGAGGAGACTGTGATAGCCTCTCAGTACTTCTCGTTATTTGGTGGAACATCGAGGGTATTCTACGTTAGAATAGATGCAGGTCAAGAGACCTACATAAACACATAAGAAAAGGGAAGAAAGGAAAATACGATGCAAACACCTGAAGAAGTGGATATCATAGCAGTAATCGAAGAAGAAGAACCAGAAATTATCCAGATTATGCCTGCTCTTCCTGGATGGAAAGCAGTTTGGGGCGATGTCGAAGAGCCAGAGAAAGGCCAGCTCGGATACCGTACAGAAACAGTCGTCTGTTGGGCCTTAGTTGAAGCAAGCGATGGTCGCAGGTATGTCACGGCGATGCTACCAGACGTGGAAAGCAGCGAGTTGAAATTGCCGCTAGAAATGGGCAACTTTTTAGGGTATGCCACTCCAAGCTATTCACCCGACTGGGTCCAGTTGGCATCAGACAAGCGCAAAGAAACACCCTCTGCTTGAGACCCCCAAGAAGTCATCAGCAGTACTCACCTCACACAATACACCAATGGTGATATATACCTGAAGATACATCTCGTACTACATTCAGTATGAGATGTATCTTCATTTCTCTCCTCTTTACAGGATGTGCTGCAAGTCTCACGCTTGCCTCTATACTGCGCGTTCAATCAAAAACAGCAGTTCATCCAGATCAAAAGGCTTGTCTAACCCAAGAATGCCCCGCCGCTTGAGTTCAGCCCTGGGAAGACTTGCACTCATCAAAATAGCAGGGATCGTCTTGAAGCGAGGGAGAGCATACAACTGATCATACAATTGGAGTCCCGTCATGCTGGGCAAATGATAATCAAACAGAAACAAGGCAGGGGTAGAGTCTCGAACAAGACGGAAGGCATCGTGGGCCGTAAGAGCCCACAGGGGGAGAGGAGTATCAATCAGAGAAAGTCCAACAAGCCTTGACAAAAACATGCTATCATACCTACGACACAAGGATGGAAGAAAGACACCCCTCTACAAGCACATCAAGTGTTTCTTGAAACAGAAAACGGAGGTACTATGGGTTCTGAGACGGATACAATCTTCAGTGGAGCAGCAGACAATCTTGGTTCAAACGTTGGTTTCTTCTTCCTGCTCTTTGGAGGCGTTGTCGCATTCGCATGGGGCATGGGTTACTTACAGCGGATGAAGTAAACCCGAAGACGTGCAGGCAACGCTGTTTCAAACCTTGCTGCCGATGTGGCTCTGCCTCACGTCTCACTCCTAGTCCCAACGTACAAACCCTCGAAACAGCAAGATGGCTTGCAGTCCTCCGAGGAAGCATAGAGACCATGCAAACAGCAAGCTGCTAATCTAAGTAGTGCTGCCCTGAGACATGCTGAAATCACTAAGGAGCAGTTACATATGACCTATTCACTTTCTCATACTATCATGCCTAATGGCTCGATACATCCTTAAATTGTAAATCCCAGAGTTAAACTGGTGGTTTTCACAACAATTATCCTGGTGGGCAAGGTATTTGAGAGATCTTGCCCACCAGGATAATTGTTGTATTTTCGTCAGAATAATGTTGGGATTTACACTCCTACCTGACGTACAATAGTAGATTCGGTCATTGGCCACTAATGAAGTGACATCCCCGACTGCTAGCTCTGCGGCTTGTCGTAGTTCATCAGCCAGGTGACACCGAACTGGTCGGTGCAGTGGGCGATGATGGCACCCCAGCCGCTGTCGACCGGCGCAAACACCTCTTTGCCGCTGTCCACCAGCTTGGCGTAGAAATCTCGCAGCTGTTCCTCGCTGTCACAATTCAGCACCAGACTGTAACCGTTACCGCGCTCCAACCCAGCCTGATCGCTTTGGAGGTTGCTGCCCATAAAGTGAATACCGTCGGCTTGGAAGTCCAGGTGTATAACGCGCTCGCCCTCAAACTGCACCTCGGCATCACCACCGAACACACCCTTGTAAAACTTGATCGTCTCCTGGCCATTATTCGCGAAATTGATGTACGGTACAATGTTTGCCATAGTCTTTCCTTCTCATTAGTTCTACCTACTAGCCTACCTTATTACTGATGTGCTGGTGATACTCCTCATCCCGTAGAACGGGATGGGCTTCTTGGCATCGAAGGTACACTGACCGTATTCCCAAAGGAACCCTCCGAAAGGGAGGAGGCTGCATGTACATCCTGACCAAGACAACAGAGCACCGAAATGCTTAGTGGCGTATCCGGCCCGACTACGACTTCCCTAGACAGGCTAGGTTGCGTCGATACGTTGGTGCGACAAGTCTTATGCCTTATGTCATGCGCCAACACAGGAGGCAATGGGTGAGCAAGCGAACCACTTCACTGCCGTGTTGTTATGAGGGAGTAGGCCAACGGGCTTGTACCGTACCTACGAGCACACTCACCACGGTCATTCGCATCAAGCTCTCTACATCTATTCTACTACAAGGGAAAGGAAGCGGAAGTCGCTTTCATCCCACCCCCTTGAACGGGGTGGGAATTCCCGCTCGTATTGTTAAAACGCTCGATGCAATGAAAGTCAATAACAGCGATCTCTTTGAAACCTTGCTCAATCAGTACGAGCCATTTCTCAATGCCTGGGCGGAAATGGGCTATGAAGAGTACCAGGGAGATGATGATGAATAGTATTGTAAAGCAACACTGTAGCACGCTCTACGTAACACTAACACTCAGAAAAGCATCTTGCTTTTCTCAGAATGGAGGCACCCATGCAAGAAGTACAATGCTTCCAGTGTAACCGAAAATTTGACCTTGAGAAAGAGGGCAAGCAGATAGATGTCCTACAAGATAGCCAGGGCAATCCAACAAAAATACCTGTCTATCATTGTGGTCAGTGCGCCTCTCTTACTGTAGAGCAAAGAATAGATCAACTGTTTCAGTAACAAATTGCACATCCAATACTATCATGATAGAATAGCGGGTACTTACACACGTATCCGCTTTTTGCTACAATAAAAAAAGCAAGATGCTTTTCCACCTGAACCATCCCTCAATGGCATCTACAATCAAGTAAAAAATAGACAAACATCTTAAATAAGCAGTATATATGGATGAGTCAACAAACGTGCAAGCAGGAAACAGCACCTTGCCCTGCAACAACAGAATAGGGAATGAAAAAAGCATCTTGCTTTTCTCGTACAGCCAGCAACACAAGGAAAATTACATCAATGTGATAACGAGAGCAACGGCAAAGGCGAAAGCCCCCACAAAGAAACCAAATGCTCCAACACGAGTGAGTGTACGAGCTTGCCCTAGCGGATAGTTCGATGCCACCTTCCAAGAAACCGCACCCACAAGCACTGAACTCAAAAGAAGGAAGAGAAGAACGAGAGTCACCTGCTTCATACAATATCCTTCACTACAAAAGCAAGATGCTTTTGTGGGCAAGCTCCTCGCTATTGAAGTTCTTTGCCCAAGTTGTGGGGACCGTTGCGCCGACCCAAAAACAGCATCCGTCATGATAACAGAAGACCTCATAGGACATACCGTTACATGCGTAGAATGCCACACGAACAGCCTCGTCCCACTGAATGCATTCACACTCGCAGGAAATGTTATCGCATACGAGAAACCCACTACAAGCAGTCCAAACAATAAAGCAGACAAGAAGGGACGCACGCAAAAAGAGCGCAAGAGCAACGCCGGACGCAAAGCAAAGAGCGGTATCGTCCGACAACCTCGCCAGCTATCACTAGATGTACGCACGATCAAAACACTTGATGCCATGAAGGTGAATAATAGCGATCTCTTTGAAACCCTACTCCAGCAGTACGAGCCATTCCTCGACACTTGGGCAGAAATGGGATATGGAAGCAATCAATGAAGTTTAAAGAAAAATCACAACCAGAAAGCTACAAAAAAACTGAACTTTACAGCCTCATCCCATTATATAGAAAAGAGGCAAATACAAGGATTAGATTACCTCCTTTTGAAACAAAATATGCTATACTTACAAAGGTATGAAGCAATTAAGGCATAAAGAATGGAGTAAACTATGTCTGATAACAATCAGCCTCTTAACATTCCCCAAATTGTTGACTCTGCCCATTTTTCAGTCTATGGCTTCATTAATCCAAACGATTTCCCCATCCACAGCCTCTCTGTAGGCTATCTTGACAATCCATCAAGACTAAGCAGTATCGGCTTAACCTTCTCCAGTTCACGCTACCCAGAGAAACATAATACTATTGTAGTCTCGTCAGCCGATGTAGAGATAGAACATCAAGGAAAAAGCAGAATCACATATGATCTCAGAGACCCATCAGAAGGTCAGCTTTTCAACTTCGACACATATGTATTTCAATATTACCATCTCAGTGAAAGTGAACGCATACAAGCTGGGACACCATCCCGAATGTTGTGTAAAGATGGTTAGTAAGCAAGCAAGTAAAGATATCAGACCGACGGTATCCTGTCCATACAAGCTACCAGAGTGGCAAAAGAAGGTGCTGGTTTCCAACCTTCATCACCAAACATCTTTTTGAAAAACTCTTGTTCCACAAAAAAAGCGACAAAAACCACCCTCCCCTAGCCCAACTTTATTGGTTGGTTGCTTGTTTACCATGAGAAGTAATCAGTGGTTAGCTGACCGGAATCCTAGGTAAGCGAATATCCTGCATCACGGCCCAGACGATGGTCAAACAACTCGTTTCTGTTGTAAACGCATCAATCTGATCCGTTCGTTGTCGGACATTACTAAAAAAGCTTTCAATGGCATTGGTACTGCGGATGTAGCGATGCATGACCGGTGGGAACGCATAGAAGCTCAAGAGATGCTCTTCGTCCTCCATCAGACTTCGCACCGCTTCGGATACCGCTGTCGGTATTTTCCTTTGAACGCCTCCAATTGGGTGAGGGCCTCCTCTTTGGTCGCCGCCTTCCAAATTCCCGACAGTTCGGTCGCCACGGTGTTCTCTTCTCGTTTGGGAATGGCGTTCATGACATTTCGCTGTTTATGCACCACACAGCGTTGCCGTAAGGTCGTGGTAAAGAGGGTTGAAACAGCTGCCAGTAACCCATCGTGTCCGTCTGTGACGATGAGATCGACCTGCGTTGCCCCACGTGTTCGCAGGTCTTGAAGCAAATCCATCCAGCCATCTTTGCTTTCCTGGGCACACGCCCGTAACGCCAACACTTCTTTGTTGCCTTCCAAATCCACTCCCAGTGCCGTTAACAGAATGGTGGAATCGGTCTGGTCTCCATGACGCACCGTAAAGTGAACTCCGTCCAGGTACAGGATGCGGTAATGAGAAAGCAGCGCACGTTCGCGCCACACTTCAAATTGCTCAGCCAATGTTTGGTTGAGCCGACTCACCGCGCTCGCACTCGGGGCAACTCCCATCAGCGTTTGAGCCACGTCCCCGACCTGATGGGTGCTTACCCCCTTCACAAACATCTGGGTCAGTGCGTCGGCGACTTCCGGTTCGTAGCGACTGTAACGTTCAAACACCTGACTGTGGAACTCCCCGTCCCGATCTCTGGGAACCTGGAGATTTTCAATGCGTCCGGTGGGAGTCACGAGGTCACGAGTGTAGGACCCGTTGCGATAGCCTCGACGAGTGGGTGTGCATTCTCCCCACGATGCGCCAATGCACTGCTCTAGCTCTTCACGCATGACTTGTTCGAGCAAGACTTGGACTGCACTCACGGCAAGACGACGCAAATGCTGACGAAATGCTTCCTGCTCTGGTGGGGCTGTTGACAAGGCTTCTCCCGTTGAACCTTCCGAGGCCGATGTGGTAGGCTTGTTTTTGGATGCAGGCATAGTACCCTCCTTTGTGGAAAATGTGTGAAACGTTCTAAAGGAACAGTCTATGCCTGGAGTATCATCTATCGTCTCCCTCTTTGAAAAGCCTCGGCGTTACACAATATTCGGGATGGTGTCAAGTATTCTGGTGAGCAGTCTCCTTTGAAGGCGCTGGTTCGCCAAGATACTTGTTGGGAAAGGACCAATGTCATTCTGAGATTTACAGTAATGGTAATAATCCATGCTCCTAGAAGAACACCACGCAGCATAAAAAGAGAGACCGAACAGCACAGAGGAACCTATTTTCAGAAGAATGAGAGTAGTCATCATCTTTTCTGCCTTCTCAGAAAGCAGAGGGCGATAAGTCCAGCCGCAAGATAGCCTATTTGACCAATCAAGAGTAAAACACGAACTCCTACGAGAGTAGTGAGTACGGTTGAGAGGATGATGCCGATAAGAGGGCAGCCCATAACCATAGTACCATAGGCACCCAGAATGCGACCACGCGTCTCATCGCTGGCTCGTTGCTGGATAACGGTATAAGAATCAATGAAGAAGAACATGACCGGAGCACCCATCAAGAGAATGCAAACAAAGACGATTGGAAGAGAAGAGAAGATGGCTTCGATACTTCCAAGCGTGCCAATAGTTAACGCACTCAGGCCAAACACCAGGAAAGGATGCAGGAGTTTATTAATTCGAGTAAGAATCAGTGAACCTACCACGGCTCCTCCTCCCTGAGCTGTAACGAGCCAGCTAAATACTAACGCGTTACCTCTTGAGACCTGACTTAAAAAGGGAGTGATGATAGCCCGGACGACACCGTCTCCTAGTAGTGCAGTCGCAACCACAAGGAAGGCCATATAGAGTATACGGTCCTGACGTATGAGACCAAGCCCTTGTCGCCATTCCTGCCAGAGAGCACGATATGAGATGAGTGTGGGTTGGAGTACTGCACGCGTCTTCTCTGGCGGCAGAAATACTAGAAGGCCCATGATTGCGGAGAAGACATAGGAGAGACTGTCAGTAAAAATGACACTTTGAATGCCTAGTAACGTGAACAGAAGCCCTGCTAATGTAGGTCCCACTAAACGCGAAATCTGTGCACTAAACGCATTCAAGCCATTGGCAGTTGCTAGATGCTCTTCTGAAACAACACGTGGAATTAGTGCTCCTTGTGCAGGATTAAAGAACTGCGAAAGAATAGATTGGATAGCAGCAACTATATAAGCAAGCCAGAACCAGTTAGTTATGGGCAAAAGCAATAATGGAAGCAGACTCAACGCTCGTAGGAGATCAGTAATAATCATAGTTCTTCTGCGGTCCCAACGATCAATGAATACACCGGCGAAGGAACCTAGAAATAGCCCTGGTACGGTTTCGACGATGACCAGTGTCCCAGTTGCTAGAGCAGAACCCGTATGCTGATAAACAAAGAGCGGCAAGGCGATCAGTAGTACCCAATCACCAAGTTGAGAGATAAAGGCACCACCCCAAAGCAAGACAAAGTTACGTTGTCGCAAAACAGTAGGCATGTATGAGTAGTCCTTTCGATACGGAAAAATAGAGGAGAAAAAGCAGCAAGAGGCTTATTCGCATGTCTACACACGCGAACGAGCTTTTTTAAAAATTGGAGAGAAAAATCGGTACTAATTGTTCCGAATGGCTAGGATTTCTCCGCTTTGTGTATCTACCAAGAAGATTAATTGATCGGCACTCGTGATATCTACCAAGCAGACACGGACTGCTGGTTGACTCTCATAATTGATCAAGGTCTCCGGCACGTTGAGCCAACGTGGATGCTGCTTTATAAAGTGCTGTGCCGCCGGATGATGAATAATAGACAAGCCAACGTTTCCAGTTGACAAGCCACCACAGGAGGAACAGAAGCGGACCCATCTTAAACCAGGTCCACGTGGAAAGACAGGATAGACTGGTAAATGTTCACTATCAGAGAGGCAAGTGGTGACCGGTCCCTCACACCAGGAGCAGAACTGACGGTACGCCTGAGTCGTCCAACTGGGACGATTAAGAATATGCTTGAGTGCTGGACGGAAGGTACGTATCCCACGCAATGTATCCAATGCTCCTGTACGAATCCACTCACCACCAATTTGATCAGCACAACGCGGACAACGCATCCGTAAATTTACTTGCTCATCGGGAAATGTTTCCAATAGCCCTTGCAGGTGAGCACGTCCACAGAACATACACCAGATGCGTGTCTCTTGCCAACCTGCTGCTACCTCTTGATCTATCGTCAGGCCAAATTCCTCCGCTTCAACGCGCAAGGAGGTGCTCAGGACTTGGCGTAACTGATAACGGGCACGTTGTAAACGTTGTTCTACCGCTTTGATAGTTAATCCAAGCCGCTGAGCTACTTCACGCTGCGAAAGTTCCGCAAGATAGTGGAGTTCTAATGGTGTACGTATGGTATCAGGCAAGTAGCCAAGTGCACGTGTTAGCAGCAATGTGAAATCCTTATGGCTCAATTCATCAACTGGATCAAGGACCAGTTGATGTTCCCTTGCCTCAACACCTTGAAGTTCGCCCTCAGCATTCTGATAGAGGGAAAGAGGTTGCTGACACGTCTTAGCCTGAGTACTTCTCCAACGCAGACAAACGTTGCGACAAATGCCACATAACCAAGCCTCAAAACGCTCCGATGCTCTAAGCTGATCAAGATGCCTCCACGCCTCTAGCAAAGTCTCCTGAACGACATCCTCTACCCCATCGACTGGCACTCCACGCGCGAGGGCAAAGCGAATGAGGTTTGGTCTCGCAGCTTGAAGCAATTCTTCCAGGTGTTGCTCACGACC
>JAABUQ010010208.1_pt1 | contig 12371 bp, 10 predicted proteins | sample 5560001 | NCBI WGS metagenome assembly JAABUQ01 (sample SAMN10711888, study PRJNA513371) | rock metagenome | isolation source: Antarctica rocks | place: Antarctica: Victoria Land, Finger Mt nord | collected 2015-12-18
TCGGCTTTCGGAAACCTTCTTCGATCGCCTGCTAAGTGTATACGATTGGAGTTTAAAAATCGTCTTAAAGTACCACCTCACCACCATGCTGATTTCTGGTGTGTTGCTAGTGGCTACACTTTACCTATTCGTGGCAATCCCCAAAGGGTTTATTCCAAGTGAAGACACTGGACAAATCACAGCGGTGACTCAGGGAGGAGAAAACGTTTCGTTCGATGACATGGTGCGGCACCAGCAAGAAATGGCTGCCATCATCAGTAAAAATCCCAACGTTGATGCCGTTAACTCAAACGTCGGTGCTGGTTCAAGCGTCGGAGGCGGCTCCAATGCCGCAGGTAATTCTGGGAGTTTCTTCATTCGCTTAAAACCCCGCTCTCAACGTCAAGACAGCGCTGACTCTGTAATTGAACAGTTGCGAGTACAGCTATCTAAAGTGCCTGGAATCCAAATTTTTCTGCAAAACCCACCCGCTATACCCGTTGGCTCTGTACAAGGGACGGGGTTATATCAAATAACGTTGCAGAGTACAGATGTGCAGCAACTTTACCAATACGTGCCGCAACTCGAAGATAAGATGAGAACCTTGTCAGGCATACAGGACGTTAACAGCGACCTCCAACTGGGTAATCCACAGGTTCAAATTGAGATCGATCGGGATAAAGCTTCAGCGCTCGGCATCACAGCACAGCAGATTGAACAAACTCTGGAGCTAGCTTATGGGACTCACCGAGTTTCTATCGTCTATGCTCCAAGTAATGAGTACTACGTCATTTTAGAACTAGAGCCACGTTACCAGCACGATCCAAAAGCTCTATCATTGCTTTACGTCAGCTCCAGTAACGGTCAAGAAGTACCTTTAGACACTTTCGCTAAAATCAATCAGACATCAGGACCGCTAACAATCAATCATTTCGGTCAGATGTATGCTGCTACACTCTCATTCAACTTAACACCAGGTACATCGTTAGACAAAGCTACTACGCTAGTGGAGAACCTCGTTCGCGATGCCGTTCCCGAAACCATTATCACTAGCTTTCAAGGTTCTACTCAATTATTCCAATCGTCCTTACAAAGTTTAGGAATGCTTTTGCTTGTAGCGATTCTAGTAATTTATCTAGTTCTGGGAGTTTTGTACGAAGATTTTATTCACCCAATCACAATTTTGTCAGGTTTACCTTCTGCCGGATTGGGGGCATTGTTAACCTTGATGTTCTTCCATATGGAGCTAGATGTCTACTCATTCATCGGCATCATCTTGCTAGTAGGGATTGTGAAGAAGAACGGCATTATGATGGTTGACTTTGCCCTAGAAGCACAGCGCGATCAAGGAAAAAAACCGTTCGACGCTATTTATCAAGCCTGTTTAGTCAGATTTCGACCAATCATGATGACTACAATGGCAGCATTAATGGGGACATTGCCCATAGCGCTTGGATTTGGTGCTGGTTCCGAATCCCGCCGCCCATTGGGGGTAGCAGTTGTGGGTGGTTTGCTGTTCTCTCAACTTTTGACTCTTTACATCACACCCATTTTCTATACCTACATGGAAGCTGGACGCAAGAGGTTGAGCAAACTCAAGTCACGTCGAGCATTAGTTCAGCAATAAGTTGATTTTTTATGAATCCCGCCGAACTTTTCATCCGTCGCCCGATCGCAACTACTCTCATCACAATTGGCATTCTGATTTTCGGTCTGATGAGCTACAACTTACTGCCGATTAGCGACTTACCGCGAGTTGATTACCCGACGATTCAAGTCTCTGCCAGTTTGCCAGGAGCCAGCCCATCAACAATGGCTTCATCTGTGGCATCACCTTTAGAAAAGCAGTTTTCTAGCATCGCTGGAATTGATTCTTTTAACTCTACCAGCGCTCTAGGTAGTACTCAAATCACGCTACAATTCGACCTGAGTCGTGATGTTGATGCTGCCGCTCAAGATGTCGAGTCAGCCATTAATGCGGCGGCTGGTCAATTGCCTCCTAACCTACCAAACCCTCCCACTTATAGGAAGGTCAACCCATCAGCCGCGCCGATCCTGTACCTGTACCTATATTCAAAAACTCTACCAATTTCAACGGTAGATGAATATGCCGAGGTTACTATTGGTCAACCAATATCAATGGTTAACGGTGTTGCTCAAGTACAAGTATACGGTCAGCAACAGTATGCTGTTCGGATTCAGCTCGATCCCAATGAGTTAGCTAGTCGTGGTATCGGGCTTGACCAAGTTCAAACTGCTATTCGTCAGAGTAATGTTGACTTGCCTACAGGCTCACTATCCAATGATTACCAAAGCTTTACAATTCAGGCAAATGGTCAACTCAAGGATGCCGCCGCTTATCGACCTTTAATCGTTTCTTACAGTAACGGCGCTCCTGTGCGACTCCAAGATTTAGGTCAGGTAATTGATAGTGTCCAGAACGATAAAGTCTATAGCACCTTTAACAACATTCACTCGATTATTTTGGCTGTTCAGCGCCAACCTGGTACAAACACAGTAGCGGTGGTGGATGCGATTAAACAGCTTTTACCCTCACTCCGGGCGCAAGTTCCAGGAGCGATTGAAATGGGCATTATGTACGATCGCTCTGAATCAATTCGGGCTTCGGTGGATGATGTGAAATTCACCTTAGTATTGACGATTGTCTTGGTGATCTTGGTGATCTTTCTTTTCTTACGCAATATTTCAGCCACGATTATTCCTAGCTTGGCACTGCCAGTATCAATTTTAGGTACTTTCGCCATCATGTACCTGCTGGGTTACTCGTTAGATAACTTGTCGTTGATGGCACTAACGCTCTCTGTTGGTTTCGTGGTGGATGATGCTGTTGTCATGCTAGAGAACATTGTCCGTCACATGGAGATGGGCGAAAGTCGGCAAGAAGCAGCGCTGAATGGCTCTAGAGAAATCGGCTTCACAATTTTGTCAATGACGATATCACTGGTAGCAGTGTTCATTCCGATGCTGTTCATGGCTGGGATCTTGGGACGGTTGTTTCATGAATTCGCCGTGACGATCGCCGTAGCGATTTTAGTGTCGGGTTTTGTCTCTTTGACACTGACACCGATGCTATGTAGTAAATTCGTGCAGCCTTCTAATCACCAGAATGCTAATCGTCTCTTCCAAACTTCAGAGCGTGTCTTCGACGGCTTACTTTGGGTTTATGAGTCAAGTCTCAAACAAGTCTTGAAGCACCACCGCGCCACAATGATTGTTTCCGGCATTCTCCTGCTGTTGACTTGTTACTTATTTGTAGTAGTACCCAAGGGATTCATCCCGACTGAAGACACGGGGCAAATATCAGGAAGTACTCTAGCAGCACAAGATATTTCCTTTGATGATATGGTGCGGCACCAGCAAGCTCTAGTTAAAATAATCCTGAAAAATCCAGCTGTCAAGACAGTAAACTCAAACGTTGGTGCCAGTGGACCAAATGCATCGGTCAACTCTGGTCGTATTTTCATTCGGTTGCAACCGCGCTCTCAACGCCAAGACAGCTCTGACGAGGTAATCCAACGCTTGCGACCAAAACTCGCTCAAGTACCTGGGATTCAGGTTTTCATGCAGACTCCACCCGCAATTCCAATTGGAGGACAGCAGACAAAAGGTTTATATCAGATCACCTTGCAGAGTACGGACGCAAAACAACTCAACCAGTACGTGCCTCAACTTTTAGCTAAAGTCAAGACTTTACCGGGACTGCAAGAAGTCAACAGCGACTTGCAATTGGATAACCTACAACTACAGGTCGATATCGATCGAGCGAAAGCTTCGGCTTTAGGCATCACGGCGCAGCAGATCCAAAGCACTTTAGCACTAGCTTATGGTTCTGGCAAGATTTCAACTATTTACGGACCTAACGACGAGTTTCAAGTGATAATGGGACTTTTGCCACAATATCAGCGCGATCCAGAAGCTCTGTCACTGCTCTACATCCGCTCTAGTAGCGGTCAACAAGTTCCCTTACGAACTATTGCTAAATTCAGCCAGAATGTCGGAGCATTAACTGAAAATCACTTAGGTCAGCTTCCTGCTGCTACAATTTCTTTCAACCTGACACCAGGCACCTCTCTAAGCCAGGCAACTGCGGCAATTCAAAAAATCGCCACTGTCCCTTCAAACATTAGCATCAGCTTTCAAGGTTCAGCTAAAGCCTTTCAAGCCTCGATTCAAAGTCTAGGAATACTGTTAATTGTGGCAATTTTAGTGATTTACCTGGTTTTAGGTGTCTTATACGAGGATTTTATTCACCCGATTACAATTTTGTCTGGGTTGCCCTCTGCTGGATTAGGAGCTTTGTTAACCTTAATTATCTTTAATGTCGAGCTGAATGTTTACTCATTTATTGGCATTGTTCTATTAGTGGGAATTGTGAAGAAAAATGGCATTATGATGATTGATTTCGCACTCAATGCTCAGCGCCATGATGGGAAAAAGCCTTTTGATGCGATTTACACGGCGTGTCTCGTCCGGTTTCGCCCAATTATGATGACTACAATGGCTGCTCTCATGGGTACTTTACCACTGGCTCTCGGTTTAGGTGCTGGCTCTGAATCCCGCCGCCCTTTAGGAATGGCAGTAATTGGTGGATTGTTATTTTCTCAGTTATTAACTCTCTACATCACTCCGGTGTTTTACATTTATATGGAGTCTTTGCGAGAGAAGCTAAGCAAGCGCAGGTTTAATCGTAGCTTTGCAAATTTAAAGCGGTAGTAATATTATGGAACGTGGCACTAGGCTACTCGCTCTTCTTTTATTAGCTTGAGGTCAGGAGTTAGATTAATGCCATTAATTACAGGCATCTGACCCAAGCGTAGCCCCAGAATAATCCACCCTTCTAAAACCTCTTGCAGTTCGTCTCGGCAAGCTTCTAAAGTCCGAGCTGATGCCCAAGCACCTTGACAATCAGGAATTGAACCAAAAAAAGCATCAGTTTCATCCTCAAAAACTTCATAGGTTGCCTGTTTCATGGCAGCTTTAATGTAGTCAGTCAACAGTCTTTTTCTTGCCATACGGTTAAAAATTAATATATCTGAAAAAACTGTTATTTGAAGTGATTCAGGACTAGATTAAACGATCGCCTAGAACAACACTCCATCCTAGTAAAGCGCAAGTTATAGTGAGATAGGGAATCGTGGTTGACAGATGGAACGTGGTCTTTTGTGGTCGTCTCTGCTAATAATCTTTATCTGGTTGACTTGGCAGGGCTGGAATGAGTATCGCAAAGTTGAAGCCTATCGTGACTGGGCGCAGCAATTTGAGCGGGCTAAGTATGATATTTATGCAGTGCTGGGTCAGAATGTTAGCGATCTGACTTGGGGAAAACCTACGAGATCGGGACCGATCGATCTAGAAACTTTTTCGCTCAAAGATGTGCGATCGCTCCAGCTACTGATTGATGGCAAGCCAGTTGACATGAATTCACCGCCTAGTGAGGGGAAGGCAAGCATCTTTGGTTTTGGTAAAGCGATCGCTCTGGAATTTGTGCTGCCATCGTCTACTATTCGTGTTCCCTTTACAGAAATTCCTTTAGCAGTAGAGTGGGGCAAGTATCTACAGCAGTCCTTGTTTATAATTAATCAAGGCAGTTGTCCGTAATTGTACATAACCGCTACTACCACGATATGTTGCTCAGAAATTGGCAGATAGAGGACATACCAGTTTCAGAACTTGATGAAGTAGAGGTCAGATTAGCGGGGATTAGAGCAATGCATCCCCTGTCCGACATATATTAGACTCCGCCAGAAGTCTCTCAAAGGCTGGCGAAATTTTGTAGGACACCGCCCTGTTCATTTTTGATGTCATCCAGAGCGGCTTGTTGGAATGTAACTTTCATCTAGTCGTTAAAGACCTCTGCCTCTTCTTCTGGAGTCGCCCATTCTCCTCGTTGGACAGCCGCGATCGCCTCATCCAATCGTTGCATTCCATGCTGCTGCTCATAGCTTGATAAAACGGTTTGGCTGACCTTGATTCTCAGTTCATTCCAGGCCAAAATCAGTGCCTCATAGTGTTCTGGGTTGACTAAATATGCGATTGTTTCCCCATTCCGAGTAATGAGAACATCTGCATCTTTCGCCAGATCAGCAATTTTGGCAGTATTTTTCAATTCCGTCACTTGAGCATGACGCATCGGAAACGTGGAATCTTTGATCGCGCTGTTATTCATGAATCGAGCTAACCCAAAGAGGGTAATTCTGGGATTATTATAACCTAATTAACTGGATACCAGCTAATTGGACATATGTAGTCTGAGCGATCGCCTTCTTGAGACGACATCTAAGCGTGAAGCTGGTTGGGAACGAGTCATTATCGAATGTCGATTGCGCCTATAACTCGGTAGTAGTATGAGCAGTTAGGTCTGATAAACGATGAGAATTATCTTTATCGGATGATTCCTCAGTTACAACTTCCTTATTTTTCAGAGAAAAGTACCGTTCTGGGTCAACACCTTCAAAAGTTGGCGGGAGCCAAACTCGAACTACTAGTAGTACCGCCATAACCATTAAAAAGGCACAGGCGGATAAGATTTGGCTCCAATGTGCTTCCAGCACTCCCCGCACAATGACTTCTCGCAGTACAGAGACAATAGAAACTTCCACCGCTACACCAATCGAGACTCTTTGCTCTTGTAAGTAGATAATCAGTAGTCGGAATAACTCGACCAAAATCAACAGGAATAGAATATCTGAGGTTACAGCTTTGAAGTTAAGGGGAGGCAGCAGCGAAATGAACATGGCTCGGAGTTGAATCACCATAACGCTAAACAAACCGATACACAAAGAAATCACAATCAAGTCTTGGACAGTTTCTAGACAACTTACAAGACGATTCCGAGTAAACCATTTGTAAAAAGGCGTTGAGTTCTGATGAGATCGATCCATTTGAGCCTCCTATTAGTGTGAATTTAATATTGACTACCCGATTTACGGCGATACACAGCAGTCGTACCCCCAGGCTGTAACACTTTGCCATTGTCTACAACCGCATAAATCAGCCAGTGATCGCCGCATTCTATCCGGTTAGCAACAGTGCATTCGAGATAGGCAAGAGCCTCACTGAGGATGGAACAGCCATTTGCCGCCGCTTGAGTCGGCAAGCCTGCAAAACGGTCTTCTCCCGGAGCAAAGGGTTTGAGGAAGTGTCGCCGCAGATTCATACCTTCTTGCAAGATATTCAGGACGAATCGATCTCCGGTATGTGTTAGTGGTTCTATTGCTCGGTCACGAGCCACTGCCACCGTAATCCCAGGAGGATTGAAGCTAGCTTGAGCAACCCAGGATGCTAACATGGCGCTCTCTAGCTCTTGGCGTTTAGCCGCTACTACACACATAGAACCAATAATCCGCCCTACTGCTTGTTCGGTACGATCGATTTGAGAATCACTAATCGGCTGTCTAGGAGTACGAATTTTTTTCGCCTTTTTCAGCGCCTGAGCCAAATCAGTTCCCGCTTCTTTACATTGCTGAAGAGTGGCATCAGTCGGTTTAAACTTAGCTCGAATCGTGTCAAAGCCAAAACGATAGCTTGCGTCTTTGAGCTTGGTTTCAATCTCATCAACCGCTTCCCCGCTCCAACCATAAGAGCCAAAGACACCAGCTAACTTACTTTTGACAGCAGTAGAAAGCACAATTCCTAAAGCCGTTTGGATTTGGGTAGGCATATGCCCTCCCAGTGTAGGAGAGCCGATGACAAATCCATCACATTTTTCGACCGCCGCTTGAATTTCATCTGTAGCAGTGAATTCGCAGTTAATCGATTCCACACCTACGCCTGCTTTGGTAATACCCTTCGCAATTGCTTGTGCCAAAGTAGCTGTATTTCCGTAAGCCGAAGCATAAATCAGTGCCACAGTCATTTCTCGCTCCTGCTGCTGCTGACTCCATTGCTGGTAATCGTGAGTCAGTCGGCTCTTGCTATAACGGATTATAGGACCATGACCAGGAGCATAAAGTTTACTGGGTATTTGAGCAATTTTGTCAAGTGCTGTTGATACTTGTTTGCACTGGGCAGCATGTAGGCAATCATAGTAGTGTCGTCGGTCCTCATCTAAGAGTTTCCAATTGTCATCAAATACTTGTTCGCTGCAAACATGGGTGCCAAAGAGCTTATCAGTAAACAGAATGCCAGTTTCAGGATCGTAGGTACAAAGCCCGTCTGGCCAGCGCGGGGTGGGAATCGAGACGAATCGTAGTTGGTGCCCTTTGCCCAAGTCTAAAGTGTCTTCTCCTCGTGCCACTAAAACTTTTAACTCTTGTTCTAGAAAAACAGCCCGCAGAGCAACGGCACCAGATTTAGAGCAAACCAAGGTGACTTGCGGCACTAACTCTAGCAGTGCTTTCAGCGTCACAGCTCGGTTGGGATTGATATGACCCAGGATGATGTAATCTAACTGCTGTAAGTCAATACATTGCTGCAATTCCCCTAAATAAATCTCTGTGAATGATTCCCCAGGAGGATCGAGAATAGCTGTTTTATCTGCCTGGATCAGGTAAGAATTGGCAGTTGTGCCTTTTTGCAGGGAGTATTCCACTTCAAACTTGAGTCGGTCCCAAGTGCGCGATCGCAGTACAGTTGTATCAGCACCGACGGAAGCGGTCTGAACATCGCGGGTCTTAAGCTGTGTCATGGTTGAGGAGAGTTATTAGTAGTAATTGCCGACTTTGCGATGGTGAACTGCCGTGAGAGCATCGGGTTTAGAGACGCGACCGACTTTGACAGTGCTGTAAATCAACCAGTGATCGCCACATTCAGTCCGACTACTCACTTCGCACTCCATATATGCCAGGGCATCTGCTAGAATTGGGCAGCCATTGGTTGCAGAGTAAGTCTTGACTCCGGCAAATCGGTCAGCACCAGGAGCAAAACGCTGGAGGAAGTGCTTCATTAACTTCTGGTAATTGCCTTCTTCTAAGACGTTGAGAACAAAGCGATCGCCTACATGTAGCAATGACTCAATTGCTCGGTCACGAGCCACAGCTACTGTCACGCCCAACGGTTTGAAACTGGCTTGCGCTACCCAAGAAGCCACCATAGCGCTGCTGAGATTATCCTGTTGAGTGGTGAGAATATACAGCCCACTGCTGATCCGTCCTAAAGCTTTTTCCATGTCGTTATCCAACGCTTTGAGTTGTTTAACGCTGCGTTCGCGAGATAACCACTGACCTAAGTCGGTTCCAGCTTCTTCACACAACTTGTAGACAAATGGTTTTGGTGTATCTTTAATCAAGATTGGGGGGAAGGCAGGGCGCAAACCTAAGTCGCGGAATTTAGCAAGTAGGGGATAAACTGATTCACCCTCTCCACCACCAGACTCAAATATACCAACGGACTGCTTGGCTTTGGCAGCCGCCAGAATGGTATTGAGCGCCGTGTGGATCGCGGCATCTGGTCCTGCGATCGGTGGGGTGCCAATGACCAATCCAGCAGCTAGATTTACCAACTCTCTTACTTCTTGAGGATCGGCAGACTTCAAATCCATCATTTCTACAGCAATACCCGTTTTAGTAATGCCGTGGGCGATCGCCTGTGAGATCCGGTCACTAAATCCATAATCAGAGATGTAAAAGACAGCAACCGTTGTTTCGGCTTTCGCCTGAGCCTGACTCCACTGCCGATAGCAATCTACCAGCTCTGTAACATTGTGGTGTAACAAAGGACCGTGACCTGTGGCAATAGTGCTAATTGTCGGCAACTCACTCATCCGCTTCAGGGCAGATAGTACCGAGCGGGCATTTGGTCCCATCAGGCAATCGTAATAATACCGAAAATCTGCTGCAATCAGGTCTAAATCTTGATCAAAGGTATGGTCGTCACAGTAGTGCATCCCAAATGCATCACAGGTATATAGAATCTGTGTTTTGGCATCATAGGTAAATATTGTGTCTGGCCAGTGTAGATTTGGGGCAATGACAAATTCTAGGACATGCCCGTTGCCTAAATCCAGGCGATCGCCATTTTTCACAATCTGCTGTGTAAACGGTTGATGCACCCAATTTTCCAGAAACTGGATAGCAACTTTTGAACCAACAACTGTGACATTAGGAGCTAATGCCAATACATCTTTAACCAATCCACTGTGATCGGGTTCAGTATGGCTGACGATCAAGTAATCCAACTTGGCAGGGTCAATTAGCCCCATCAGCATGTCTAAGTACAATTGGCGAAACTTTTCGTGGGAAGTATCAATTAATGCGGTTTTTGCACCTTGAATCAAAAACGAGTTGTAGGTCGTGCCGTTTTGAAGTCCAAATTCAATGTCGAAGCGATCGCGGTCCCAGTCGAGCGATCGAATTGCCGTTGTTTTAGGAGCAATCTCAACAGTCTGCATTGTCAATCGACGTTTAGCTATTTCTACCACCATCTGAAGCCTCCTTTTATGCAACTCGATTACAACTTTATTTCTAATTATTAGATTTGCATATTTTCATAAGAAGAAGGATTTAAATATCTTATAATTGAGTTCGGAATTTCAACTTTATCGCTTGAGCAATCGGCGATGCGATCTTATCTTGAGTATTGAAATATTTAATCAATAAACTATTTGATATAAATTTACTTAAAGCTATACTCAAACATACCGACAGTCAGAGAAGCTTTGAATGCACATATCTCTGTAAAATTAAATTGTGTGAGGTATAAGTATGAACAGAATTAATGGTTTTATTGGACGGCGCGATCTATTGAAGTTAGTGGGCGTAGGAGGTGCTGGTGTAGCCGTTACTGGTGGTAGCGTACTCTGGAGCGCATCCCAACGAGCTGTTGCTCAATCCACTACTTCTACTGCTCAACTCAACCCTGAAGTAGTTAGTCCCGATCAAGCTCTGAAACGATTGTTAGATGGAAATAAACGGTTTGTGCAGCAAAAGCGTGAAAACCCTGACCAATCACTGCAACGTTTGCAACTAGTTGCTAAAGGTCAGCATCCATTTGCTGCTATGCTGAGCTGTTCTGATTCACGGGTGCCTTCGGAAATTATTTTCGATCAGGGATTTGGGGATTTGTTTATTGTCCGTGTGGCTGGAAATGTCGCAACTACTGAAGGTATAGGTAGCCTGGAATTTGCTACATCGGTATTAGGTGCCCCCCTAATTATGGTTATGGGACACAAAAGGTGTGGTGCAGTAACTGCGGCGGTAAAAGGCGATCCACTTCCCGGTAGAATAGGCACTTTTGTAGAGGAAATTAAACCAGCAGTGGTTAAGGCAAAAGGTCGCTCTGGCGATCCGGTGGAGAATGCAGTCACTGCCAATGTTCAATATCAAGTTGCAACTTTGAAGCAAACTTCAACCATTCTGACTCAACTGATGGAGACAGGCAAACTAAAAATTGTAGGTAGTCGTTACGATCTAGACACTGGAGAAGTAAGTCTAGTTGCGTAATCGCGATCGCCAACTTGAGCGATGTATTAATTAATTTATCCGGCGTTGCACTATTACTTGACAGTGTTTTGGGTAGTTAGTCAGCAGCGCTTTTCCATGCAGGTACTCGATTAAAATGTCAGGAGAAGCAAATGGCTGATATTGTTGATATTGCAGTTAGCGCAGGTTCTTTCCAAACTTTAGTGACAGCAGTTCAAGCTGCGGGATTAGTAGAGACGTTGAAAAGCCCTGGTCCCTTTACTGTTTTTGCACCAAATGATGATGCTTTTGCCAAACTACCGCCGGGAACTATCACCACCCTGGTGCAGAATATTCCTCAATTAGCCAGAATTCTGACTTACCACGTCGTTCCTGGTAAGTTGATGAAGGCAGATTTGGCTAAACTCAGTTCTGTCACTTCAGTTGAAGGTTCACCCATTAGAATTGATTGCTCTGATGGATTTGAGGTAAAAAATGCAACGGTTGTAGCACCAGATATCGAAGCTGATAATGGTGTGATTCACGTTATTGATACAGTGATTCTAATGGGGTAATGAAGCAAGGGTGTGGGGCTTCGGCAGGGGTGGGTTAGGAGAGATCAGGATTGATCGGCTACCCGCCGTACCTTGCTTCAATGGCTGCCTGCGTTCTCCATCAGTTCCGCCGTGTAAGCAATCCCTTCACCCAGATCGAGCTGTTCCCCTTTGGCGATCGCTGTCCGCCATGCGCTCATGCGCTCATCCTCGCTTTGCATCTGGCGAATAGCGTCGCGGATCACCTCAGTAGCGTTTCCATAAAAGCCACTCGCCACCTTGCTTTTAATATACCCCTCCATTTCGGGGGAGATGTTGATATGCATGGTCATAACCTACATCTTCACTCTTCTGATATATCCATAGAATATACACGCTATGGATATTGATCAAGAGAAGTCTACGGCTATTAATTAGGTAGGGCAGGAAGAATATGTGTCTCGATCAGACATTGGAGCCACAGCTCGCGCCAGAATGGATT
>JAABUQ010010210.1_pt1 | contig 12367 bp, 15 predicted proteins | sample 5560001 | NCBI WGS metagenome assembly JAABUQ01 (sample SAMN10711888, study PRJNA513371) | rock metagenome | isolation source: Antarctica rocks | place: Antarctica: Victoria Land, Finger Mt nord | collected 2015-12-18
AAAAATAAAAAAATATTAATAATAAAAGAAAAAAAAAATTATAATCTATTTATATTAAATTTAAAGAAAACTATTAAAAAATATTAAAATATTAATAGAAATATTATAATAAAAAATATTTTTTATAAATATTTTTTATAAATAATTTAATATTATTATTTATTAAAAACTTAAAGCAAAAATATTTTAATAAAAAAATATTTTATAAATTTATTAATCTTTTTTAAATATTTAATATAATCGAAATATAAATTTATTATTTAATATTATTTAATATTATTTAATATTATTTAATATTTATTAAATTTATTTAATTCTTTATATTTTATTATTAAAATCTTATTATAATTTATAAAAACATAATTAAAAATATATATTATTTTTTAAATTAACAAATAATTAATAAGAATAAAAAATAAAAGAAATATTAAAAAAATATTATTAGAAAAATATTATATAATATTAAATTAAATAAAAAGATTAAAACTTAGAATATAATAAATAAATTAATATAAAAAATATAAAAAATATTATAAAAAATATTCGGAACTTTAAAAACGAAATAAAAAAAATAATAATTTTATTAAATATAAATATATTTATTATAAATATTTTAAGAAACTTAAAAATAATAAAGAAAATATATTATTTAATAATTAAATTTATATATTAAAAATATAATAATTATTTAATTTTAATATCGAATAGGTTTAAAGATATTACCCCTTTAAAGCTAGGCCTAATAATTACTCTTATATTAGGTTTATACCGAAATAATAATAATATAATATTAATTATAATATTTATATTTATGCTATTTCTTTATAGCTTTAATAATTATAAATTTAATAACTTTAAAATCTTTTTTCCCTTCTTTTTCTATTCTCTTCTCTTTTCCTTTTTTAATATCTTTTATTTCTATATCCCTTTATATAAAAATTAATTAAGTTATATAAAATTAAATATAAAAATAAAACTTATTTTTTTTTCTTCGGGTATTATAAATATTATTAGGAAAATTATAAATATACTTCTAAACCTTATAATTTTATTCCTTTTAATAATAATACCTCCTTTTACTCCCCCGGTAATAAGTTTCCTTTATAAAAGTTAATAAAAATTATATAAGATTATTAAATATAATAATTTAAAAAAATAAAATAATAACCTTTTTAAATAAATAATAAAATAATTAAAAATACTTTATAAAATAATAAATTTGTAATAATTGCTATAAACCTTCGCTTTTAAAGCCTTTAATAACTCTTTTATATAAGTTATAACTTTGATAGCCGAAAATTTATATATAGAATCCTTTAACTTTATAATTTATAAAGAGTTATAATAATCTTTAATAAAGATTATTTTAATAGCCTTCCTAATAAGGTTAAAAGTATTAATTTTAATATATAAAAATAAAATACAAATATAAATATAGAAAATATATAAAGGGATTATATATTTATTAAAATTATAATATTTTTTATAATATTAAATATAAATATAATTAAAATAAAGTTAAAATAAAATAAAATAATTTTATTTATAAAAATAATAATTATATAAAGCTTTATATTATATTTATAAGAAATAAATATAAAAAAAAATTATAAATATATATATATAAAAACTTTTAATATTATAATTTTTTTATATATTAAATTATATTATTAATATAATATCGGAAAGAGGGATTATATATAATAATAAATAATAAATATTATTTAAAATATTATAATATTATACATTTTTTTTCTTTTATACTTCTTATAAGTTTAAAAGGTTTTTGAAATATTATATTTATAAAAATTATATAAAGCGTATTAAAATTCTTTTCCCCTTATAATATTTATAATAAAAGTTTTTAATAAGTTTATAAAAATATTATTTTATTATTTAAAATTAATACTTTAAAAAGGAGATAATTATAAAATTATATATATATTTTAATATTATATATATTTTTTATATATATTTTAATATATAATTAAAAATTATATTAATATTAAATTTATTATTAAAAGCTTTAAGGAGTAAAGTAACTTTATATTTACCCTGTTTTAAAGCTTTACTTTATTACCTTAAAGGTTCCTTATTCTTTTAATAATAACTATTAATTCTTCTATCTTTATAGAGAATAAAGTTGATAATAATTATTTATTTATTATATTCTGCTTGCGTTCTATTATCGTAGCAGCTATATCCAATTATTATATTCTGTATTGCTATTTATTATATACCTTAATAGCTATCAACTCCTAGCTTATAGCTTTACAATATATATATATATAATTATTATTAAAAGAATTTGAAAATTTTATATTTATATTTATTAAAATTAAGGCAAACTTATATTCATAGAATTTTCAAAATACATTATGAATTTTTTCTGAATTTGAATTTTTTTTACTAGTATATTAGTATGTCAAAAGTCTAAACCCAATTTCAAAAGATGCGAATAATATGTTTGTACTTTATTAACTCTATTACTCTTTATTACTTCTAATATTATAATATATACTTTATTAAGTTCAATTTCTGCTAATAAAACTCTTAATAAAGAACTTATTTTATCTGAAAAAGTAATTATTTATAAAGTATTTTGTTTAAGAAAAAAAACTATTTCGATAGCTTCCTGCGAAAATCTTAAAAAATTTATTATTCGAAATATTATTTAATATTATTTTAATTAGCGTTAAAAGGTCTTGAAAGTTTAATTTAAATATTTTTTTGTATTATTAAAATAAAACAAAAGATTTATTATATATATTATTAAAAGGGAATTAATAATTAAATATAAAAACTTTATATTATTGTTAAGGTGTATAGCAAATAGCAATATAAAGTATAATAATTAGATATAATTGCTATAATAGCAAAGCGCAAATAGAATATAATAAATAAATAATTACTATCAACTTTATCTTCTAAAAGGATAAAAGAATTAACAATTATTATTAAAAAAAATAAAAGACTTTTAAAATAATAAAGTAAAGTTTTTAAATAAAATAAATATAAAGTTATTTTACCCCTTATAGCTTCCGGTAACAGGCTTAATATTAATATAATTTCTAGTTATATATTATAATATATACAGAATATATATACAATACTATTAGGGTATATAGTATATAGCAATATAGAATATAATAATTAAATATAGCTATTACGATAGTAGAGCGTAAGCTGAACGCAATAGATAAGTAATTACTATTAATTTTATCTTCTAGGAGGATAAAAGAATTAACAGCTCCTATTAAAAGAATAGGAGACCTTTAAATTAATAAGGTAAAGCTTTTGAATAGGGTAAATATAGGGTTACTTTAACAGGCTTAATATTAATATAGCTTCTAGTTACGTACCGGAGCACGTATAGAATATATACGCAATATCAAAACTTACGTATAACCTTACAAATACCAAGACTTATATATAACTTTACAATTATAATATAAATTAAAATATTCGAAATTTATTATTTATTATATTTTTAAAGAATATAACTTTATTAATTAATTTATTTATATAAAATTATTATTTTTAAAAACTATAATATATAAACGATTAGCTTAATATAAAATACAAGAATATTAACCCGAAAAATAATAATATAAAATAATTTAATTTAATAAATATTCGGTAAAATAAAATAAAAACAAAAAATAAAAATAGAATTTTATTTATTTTATAAACGCTTTAAAAAAGAAATAATATATTTTATTTTAAAAGGCAAAAATATATTAATAATATAATTAAATAATATAATTTTATTATTATAAATAAAAATAAAATTATAAAATAAAAAGAATATTTAATTAATAATTATTTTAAAGTTTTAGAAAAAGTAATCTTTATAATTTTAAAAATATAATATTAAAATATTAAAATAATTCCTTTTTTCCTTTAATTTTAATTTAATCGAATATTTTTAAAAAAGATTTAAAAAGTTTATTTATATAATATAGCTAAATATCGAAGAAGTATATAAGAATAATAAGAAAATATAAAAGGTTATAAAAGAAGTTTTAAAACGAACTTAATAATTACTTCTTAAAAATTATTAATATTATTAATTAAAAATATATAAAAAAAGATAAATATAATAATAATAATAAATAAATAATATATAAAATATTAAACGCAAAATATTTTTAGGGAACTAATATATTATTACTAATTAATTACTATACGAAGATATAAGGCTCTCCTATAAATGGTTGGTAAATTGGATATAATGGGGGAAATAGTGGTACAGGGTTGTTTTTAGCTTGGCCCAGATTTTTGACGTGGCACTGTACATTGCTCAAAGACCAAGCTCTGGAGTGGATGGAAACCTAGTAGGTCAGGGAAGAAGTTCGATCAGTTGCGAGAATGGCTAGGTAGGGACCCACGATCTCCATGTTTATAAAGGTACAATTACAGTGGTTGGAGAATATTGCGGGCACCTGTGCTTCAAAAATGTTCGAAAGCTGAAACAAAATCTTTACAGGTGATTCGTATTCGACGTCCATGGTGGAGCATGGTGGTGGACAATTGATGAGTCCGGATGTCAGCCCTGCTATGGAGAAAGAATTTACACGTCGCCCTCGGTCACACTGATATTCGTACCATCATCCCCAACGGTACCCGGCGCTGAGAAATGATCGCTATCACAGATTCCACACTCCTAGAGCACCACAACCCTCGTCGTTGTCGATGTTTGCTCGCAATTTCCCACGGACTCTGGCCTCGGTGCAACAAGAAAGTGAGCTATAGTATTCTACAAGCTTTCGAGCGTCCCAACCCTGGGCTCAGCGCAATCTCACAAGGCCAGGCCCGTGAACATTCCAGCAAACCACCATCATGGTTCTATGAGCGTCTCCATTCCACCTCCATCCCTGCGTTCCATTTCCTAGTGAAAAGAGCACCCCAGAGTCTTCAATCAGCCCCGATCGTGCCCAAATTACTGCAATGTCGGTTTGGAACCCGGATAACGTGAAAGACGTGGCGGAATCAGTCGGCATCAACTCACTCAATGACGATGTTCTCCAAGGTCTGACCTCAGACATCGAGTTTCGGCTATCGCAAGTGCTTGATGAAGCTCTCAAATTCATGCGGCACTGCAAACGGTCCACTCTCTCTACGCAAGACATTGCCCATTCACTACGGGCACTGGACGTGGAACCTCTATATGGCTACGAATCGACGAGACCGCTGCGCTTTGGCGAAGCCTCCATAGGACCCGGACAGCCCCTCTTCTACGTTGAGGACGAAGAGGTGGATTTTGAGAAGCTCATCAATGCGCCCTTACCGAAGGTCCCGCGGGAGGTCACATTCACGGGTCCGCACTCTCAATCTACGACCTAGGTCTAGACTGACACACAAACAGCACATTGGCTAGCCATCGAGGGCGTCCAACCGTCCATACCCCAAAATCCCACCACAGCCGAATCTCGCAACCAAGATATCCTCCCCAAAGGCTCAAATGCCAACCCCAACCTCGCAGCCATGAGTGGCAACGACAATGTTGCTGTCAAACCCCTCGTCAAACACGTGCTCTCCAAAGAGCTCCAGCTCTACTTCGAAAAGATCTGCAGCGCCGTCCTCGACGAAGGAAACAACGAATACCGCGTCGCCGCTCTTGCCAGCATAGCAAGCGACCCCGGCCTACACCAATTAGTCCCCTACTTTGTACAATTCATCGCGGAAAAAGTGACCCACAGCCTCAAAAACATCTTCACCCTAACCCAAATGATGGAGCTCACACACGCCATGCTCGATAACAAGTCACTCCACGTGGATCCCTACGTACCTTTCCCCCTCCAGTCCACCAACCCCGCTAAAACAATCACAGATCGCATCCCTAATCCCCCCCATCCTAACCTGCCTCGTCGGCCGCCGCCTCGGCGCCACCGACGCACTAACCTCCTACTCCCTCCGTCGCCTCTCCGCCTCCCTCCTCTCATCAATCACAAAACGGTACTCTAAATCCTCGCACACACTCAAGCCCCGCCTAGCCCGTACGTGTCTAAAACACTTCCTCGACCCCACCAAACCCCTCGCGTCCAACTACGGCGGGTTAATCGGCCTCCGCGCCATCGGCGGCGTGGAAGTCGTGCGAGCGCTGATCGTGCCGAATTTGAAGGAGTATGAGGGCTTGGTGCAGGACGCGCTCGAGAGCGCTGATGAGGGGAAGAGGAGGGAGGGGGAGGTGATGGTGCAGGCGCTGATGGAGGCCGTGATGAGTCTTGAAGGGGAGGGCGTAGGGGATGTGAGCGGGTTTGCGAATGGGCATGCCGGCGAGATGAAACAGGGGCTTGAGGATAAGATTGGTGGGATGTGGGCTGATAAGGTGTTTGAGGTTGGCAAACCGAGGGTTTTGAAGGCGGTCATGGAGTGCTTGGACTAGGGCTTTTGAGTTTGGGATACGGAGGGCGTAATGCGAGTAGGGAGGGAGGATCTAGGGCGTCTGGAGGGGGAGTTCTCATGGACAGACAGGATATCTGCTTGCCCATCCATGGCACAGTCAACCATAAATATATACCATGCATTGACACCACAAGTAACTCCAACACAATAGCCCGCCGCTTTCACCCACCCCAGCGACCCCTTCGAGCATCCCCACCAATTTCCCCAATCCCTCAAACCTCACACTACACCAACGCCAAAACCCCACTACTCACAACCGTCAACCCCACCACCGCCCAGCCCGTGCGAATAACACTCCGATTCGCAAACTCCCGCCCACTATCCCACACCAAATGCCTGACCCCATTCCAGCAATGAAACGAAAACGGCATGGCGATTGCAAACTTCACCCCGCCCTTCACCCACTCATTCCACCCTGTAACCACCTCCGCTAGATGCGATGACTCGAGGTGCCATCCGAATATTGGTGCCTAGTACATTCCTCACAATCAACTAGGCTCACCCGGACGGGGGTCGGGGGGAAACGCACAACCAAATACGCAGCCCCAAAAACATAAAACCCGCCACTGAGGATGCAGCCGGTGACGCGGTTCAGAGCGGAAAGGTACCAGGTTATTTGCGGGCGGTAGATGGAGAGGTGGGGGGAGGTGGGGCGGTTGAGGCGCTGGGCGGCGAGGATTGCGTAGGCTGTTGGGGGGGAGGCGGGGATTGTGTTTGGGGGGGGAGAGGTGGGGGTTGTGGCTGTTGATCTGAAAGGGGGGGAAGGTTAGTGTTGTTGGGGGGGTGGGGTCGGGGAGGAGGGAGGGAAGTGAAAGGGGGAAGGACCGTTTTTGGAGGTGGAGGGATGGGCGGGCTAGGAAGGGGAGGGATTTGAGGTGGGGGGGGTGGGCGAGGACTGGTGCTTGTTAGTGATTGAGTCAATGGTGGTGCTGGATTGGGGTGGGCACACGGCGCCGAGCGGAATGCTGTGCTATTCTATGTGTCAGCATCTTGGCTGCACTGCTTGCAATGATGTTGTTGCTGGTGGATGGATGAAGGGATATTTGCGTGATGCGATTGTCATTTCAGTCAGGCGGCGGAAACCTCGGCAATTTTGACCAATCGGAGGCGGCCAATTCCGGATTTCAACGGTTTTTTCATTCCTTTCCTCTTTTTCTTCTTCTTCTCCTACTATTATCAGGAACTCCAGCAGTAGCATGCTCGCCCGTACTTCTACTTGTAAGAGACATGCTGTGCGGGCGGTTCATGTATCGGCATTCTGTCGGTATGCAGTGGGTTCCCAGATGGATGTACCTGTCGTTAATCGCACGTGATGATCGATCCCCATGGCTTGACGTGTTTCATATTCAGGGTTACAATTCTTGTGAAGAAGACGTTGTTTACGAGGAGGCGTGGAGATGTTTACAATGTGGATTCGAATGCAGGAAATGGTTTGCGATACAGGTTGTGGGATTGTACATGTACTTCAGGTGTGCTATTTCCAAATCTCACAGCGCTGAACCAGTCTTCGTCATGCAGCGCTTTTCAAGAGCGTATCACTGCTTTCAATACTATCGTGATACTTTCTGAACCATGGATGGTTCAATAGATCAGAGGCTGACGGTATTTTAGCTGAAGTGAACTGAAAGATCGACCACAGGATACTCTTGATCTCGTCCAACTCCGTTGTGTGTACATGTTTAGGACTGTATTTATCGAAATAAGTCTCGAGCGACGACATAGGGCCCATGCTGTACGCTTTCTTAAGTTCTGGCGAATCTCCAGTATAATGCCTGATGAGCTCGTCCGCCGCAGTGTAGAAAGTGTGCGAATGTGGCCAATCGGAGCCTTGCAAGAAAGGGTCGTCCTCCGCTTCAACCTTTGAGTACGGTCCACTATTTGAGATCAGGCCGGAATCGACATGACACAGTGGCTGACCGGTGATGAGTTCAAACATGAGACACCCAAATTGCCACAGGTCTAGACGCTTGTCGATGGTCTTGCCCCGGAAACGCTCCGGACTGCTTAGTCCAATGAAAGCTGCAGGTTTAGCCGCTTGGTCTTTTTCGACAAACGCTTTCTTGAGATCCGATATCTGTACCTGCAGTGGCGGTCCGATGCTGACAAATGTTCCTACGGGCTGAGGATAGAAAAGATGTGCTGGGAAACCCTCGTCGGCCCTTGTGTTGGGCTTCTTGCTACCTTCTGTAACCTCTTGGCGTGGTGCAGCCAAACTGCGTCCTTCCATCAGATCTTGAGGTTTGGTGGAATCATGCATCATAGGCTCAGTAGGGTCTTGTGACAGCTCTTCTTCTGGGCCGGACAACACGGCGTGGTCGGAGAAGAGTATATTGCCAGTGTGGATATCACCATGGACCATGCCATGCTCGTGCAAACAGTCGATGGCCAAAAGAACTTGTCTCAGCAAAGCGTTGGTGACATGTAGTGGCAATAAGAATTTTCTAACATCTGTGAAGGGATCACTAAAGATTTTTTGGATCATGATGGCAGCACCGGGTCCTTTGATCTCGAAGATTGTACAATCATGGCATCCTTGCGGCCCTACGTGGGTGAAGCTGCCTTTAAAGATCGTGATACATTTCTTTCCAAGATGTTGGGCGTCGCTGACTTGAAGAGCTTCAAGGGTGATGGAATCGTTCCGCACGATATGAACGTCTTTTGCTTTGTGTATCTTGAGAGCGACACGATGGCCATTGCTAAGCCGATATGAGTGACAGTCATAACACCATTTTTAATCAAATTACCTTATGTTTTTGACCAACCACAGAGACGAAGAACTTCCACGGCCAAGCTTTAGGCGAACCTCGTAGCGCCCAAATCCAACTATGTCCCCAATCTCTAGGGGATCCATGTTTACAGAATGACAAACATCTAAGTAAATGGGCGATGAACTTGCCCATAAATAATCTTCAAACAAGGGGTCAGGCGAATCGGGCAGCGAGGCAGTGGGCAAACTGGGACATGCTAGTAGGGTGTCTGGGAGTGTAAAGCAAAACGATGTGAAAAGCTACGCTGTAAAGACTCAGAGAAGGGCCACTGAAATGGATGTTTGGGGTGGTCCACCTTACGAGCCAGTACAAGCCCGGAGAACATAAAAAATCTTTCACATGATGTAGAGCAGAACACAGCGGCATAGAGATTTGGAACAGGCGATAGGCTGCCTTCTGCAGGTTTTGATTGCCCTAGAATAGGTCTTACAAAGAGAAACAGACGACTTATACAAGGAAAGTGCAGCCACTGCGGTTTCATGATCGACGGCTTATGCTCGGTCCTTGATCGGCAAAAGAGTTGACAGAACACAATGAGAATAGCGAAGTTGCGACTTAGACTGTTCTGATAGGGATTGACCAGTGTATCTAGTATGCAGTAGAATGATGAGAAGAGGTCGTTGTAGGTATTCTGTCCAGAGCTTCTCCATGGCAGACAGAGTACATGTGGAACGTAAGACCCTTCTCTCGAACTTAAAGCTGTCTGTGTTTAGTAAAACGCGAAGTTGGTTGACGGGAGAGGTGGGAGGTTCCGATATCAAAGATGGAAATAGAAGCTAGCGTTAAACATTAACTAGTCGACCATCTTGAACCATATCGGGCCATCTACTACACATGGAATTCATCACTATGCCATTACTTAGCGTACGATCCCGGATTTTACCTCCGTCTGTTCGACTGCTGCGTGCTGGCTTCGCTACACAGAAACACCGACAGCGTGCTCCAAAAACTCCGGTACCTCGCAGTTCAGGTTATCGCCCACCACCATCCATACCACTATCCCGGCGGCCCAATACTGCCAAATCTTCCCAAGCGCCCAAACCCCCTCCAGAAGAAAAGAAGTCATCAGTCGATTCCATTTCCGGCGCCCTTCGAGATGCCAGCGACCAAGACAATAGTCTTCTTTCCCCCGTTCACGTCCCAGAGGATCCAGATGGCGTGCTCAACGAGAACCACCCGGCAACGAGTATCTTGTCGAACTCCTCGCTGGTGGTCACGAGACAATTGGAGCTAATGAACGTGATGCTGGGCTTTGAACAAGCGAACAAATATGTGATTATGGATCCGCATGGGAATCACATTGGGTACATTGCGGAAAGGGATTTGGGGATGGGAAATATGATGGCAAGGCAGATGTTCAGTACACACAGGAGCTTTACAACACATGTGTTTGATCAGCACGGAAAGGAGGTTCTGAGGGTGGGTACTTAGAAGATACCGGAAAGAAGCAGGGACGTCAAGCTGACGATGCCAGTTCCACCGGCCTTTCGCCTGGATATCAAGCCGCATCGGCATCTACGACCCTTCAGAAGCAAACTCTCCCCCTTCCTCTTCAGCCCTCGCCACCACTAACCCCGGCGCCCTGACCACTGAGATAGACCCGTCCACAGCTCAAGTCTCCTCCATCCCCCTGTCAGAAATGCGCATCGTGGGGGAAGCCCAACAACAATGGGCCCCCCTCCGCCGCAAATACAACCTCTTCCTGCACCGTACCACCGACCCCTCAACCCCCCAACTCGCAGCTGGTGATCTCCCCCTCTCCAACACCACCGCCGTCCAACCCTCCGCCCAAAGCCAACAGCCGGAAGCCCAATTCGGTCAGTTCGCCTACGTAGACGAACCCTTCCTCTCCTGGGACTTCTCCCTCATGTCGGCTGACGCGCGGCTGATCGGGAGCGTGAACCGCAACTTTGCTGGCTTTGGGCGGGAGATATTCACAGATACAGGTGTCTACGCGCTACGAATGGATGCAGCGGGTCTAGCGCAAGAGCCAGGACATTTGATCTCTAAATCTGGGAAGAAAGCTGAGGTGGCTGAAGTGGGGATGACGTTGGACCAGCGAGCTATTATGCTGGCTACGGCTGTGAGCATCGACTTTGACTATTTCAGCCGCAGGAGCGGGAGTGGCGGGATGGGATTTCTACCGCTTTGGTTTCCTGGGATGGGAGGAGGTGCAGCTGAAGCGGGTGCCGAGGCTGGGGCTGTAGAGGGAGCCGGTGGAGCGATAGGTGAGGGCGCTGAACAAGCGGGGAAGGCTGGCGTGATGGGAGCCGGGGGTGTTGCAGGGTACGAGGCCATGCAGAAGGGTGCTTATGGAGATGACGCTTCGCCAACTTCCGGACAGCAGGATCCGGGGTCGTTTGGGGCGGGACAGAGTCCTCCGCAACAACCCGGGCAGGTGGGACAAGGCGAGGATGTTTGGGGGACGGGGGATGATCCCTGGAGCAAGCCCCCTCCTGGTGGTGAAGGCGGCGGAGGAGAGGGTGGCGGAGATGGTGAGGGAGGCTGGTTTGACGGGTTGAGCGATTTCTTCGATTCGTAAGAGGATCGAGTCGCTTGGAGAAGGGTAAAGGGAACTGCATAAGGTAGCACAGGCGCTGGGACAGGTTTCGCTTCACCACCGCTCTCTACAAGATTTCGGATTTGATAGGCATCAGGTTCTAAAAGATTCCAATAAACGAATTACGAAAAGGAACCAACCCTACCCTAGTCCCTCATCCTAACCGTCACCAACATCCTTTCTACTCCAATTCCGCACCCTCCGCACCCGAACCCATCCCCCAACTTCCCCCCCCCCAAAGAACCAAAAACCCAAAACCCAAAAACCATGGCATCCACCATCGCCTCCCGCCGCCTCTTCCACGAATACAAACTCCTAACCTCCTCCCCCCCGGACGGCATAACCGCCGGCCCCGTCAGCGAAGACGACATCTTCATCTGGGAAGCACTGATCCAAGGCCCAGAGGGCACTCCCTACGAAGGCGGCATCTTCCCTGCGGAGCTCAAGTTCCCCAAAGACTACCCGCTGAGCCCGCCGTCGATGCGGTTTGTGGGGGAGGTATGGCATCCGAATAGTACGATCCCTTTGCCCAACAGCCTCTGGGATAACTTGCCCTGCCGCGTGGGGGGGGGGGGGGGGGGGGGGGGGGGGGGGGGGGGGGGGGGGGGGGGGGGGGGGGGGGGCGGCGGGC
>JAABUQ010010211.1_pt1 | contig 12367 bp, 12 predicted proteins | sample 5560001 | NCBI WGS metagenome assembly JAABUQ01 (sample SAMN10711888, study PRJNA513371) | rock metagenome | isolation source: Antarctica rocks | place: Antarctica: Victoria Land, Finger Mt nord | collected 2015-12-18
TTCCGGCCGGCTGCGACGGCCGGCCCCCTCCCCCGCTCCGCGGGTACTCCCCCATGCTGCGCATAGGGGAGATCAGTATGCACCCAGTGCGCAAGCGAGTTCGAACCGCTCGCCACTCGCCACTCGCCACGCTCACCCGGCCGCGTACACCATGATGCCCGTGGCCACCGCCAGGTTCAGGCTGTCGGCGCGGCCGCGCATGGGGATCTTGACGGCGACGTCGCAGGCGGCGGCGAGGTCGGGGGGGAGGCCGGCCTGCTCGTTGCCCATCAGGATCAGGGTGGGGCGGCGGTACTCTGCGGCGCGATGGTCGACGGTCGCGGTCAACAGCGTGCCGACTACCGACCCGGGCCACCCCGCTCGCCAGTCCAGGAACTCGGCGAATTCTGCGCGGAAGATGGGCGTGGCGAAGATCGAGCCCATGGTCGCCCGCACCGCCTCCACCGAGAACGGGTCGCAGCAGGCGCCGACCAGGATCACCCCGCCGCAACCCGCCGCGTCGGCGGTGCGGATGATCGTGCCGAGATTGCCGGGGTCGCGCACCGCCTGCAGCGCCACCCAGACCTCCGCGGCCTCGGGGCGCAGGTCGGCCAGGGGTGTGAACGCCTGCTCGAATACCGCCACCACCGTCTGCGGATTGTCGCGGCGGGAGACCTTTTCGAGGATGTCGGCGGTGACCTCGACCACCTCGCCGCCCGCCTCGGCCGTGACCGCGGCGACGCGGCGCAGGACCGGGTGGTCGCGCGCCTCGGGCCCGAACATCAGCACGCTGGGCGCGCGGCCGAGTTCGACGGCCTCGGCGGCGATCTTCAGTCCCTCGGCCAGGAACAGGCCCGACGCCTCGCGGTCCTTGCGCTGGTGCAGGGCGCGGGCCGCCTTGACCGTCGGGTTGGTCAGCGAGGTGACCCGCTTGGGCTCGAAGGCGGTCACGCCGTGTCGCTCCGCCAGCGGGCGAAGAACGACAGGCCAATTTCCCGCGGCGGGGGGGCGCGGGGATCGGGGGCGCTTTCGGCCAAAGCCAGCTCGCCCCAGTCGATCGCCCCGCCGCGCCCGGGCAGGGCCTCCGCCAGCAGATGCGCCAGCGACAGGCCGTTGATCCGCGCGGCATAGGCGTTCAAGAGGAGGAAATCGGCATGGGGAGAGAGCAGGGCGGCGCAGGCGTGGGCCAGTTCGGGCAGGTCCTCGAACAACCGCCAGACCTCGCCGTCGGGGCCGCGGCCGTACTTGGGCGGGTCGAGGATGACGCCCTCGTAGCGCGAGCCCCGCCGGACCTCGCGCTGGACGTAGCGGCGGGCGTCCTCGACGATCCAGCGCACCGGCCGGTCGCCGAGTCCCGAGAGGGCGGCGTTGTCGCGGGCCCAGCCGACAGACTTCTTGGAGGCGTCCACATGGGTGACCGCCGCCCCAGCGGCCGCGCAGACCAGGCTGGCGACGCCGGTATAGCCGAACAGGTTGAGCACCCTCGGCGGCTCGCCCCCGCAGCCGACGGCGGCGGCGACGCGGGCGTCGAGCCAGGCCCAGTTCTCCGCCTGCTCGGGGAAGAAGCCCAGGTGGCGGAAGGCGGTCAGCCGGGCGTTGAACCGCGCCGCGCCGAACGTCAGCGGCCACGACTCGGGCAGGACGCGCGCGGTGCGCCAGCGGCCGGCGTCCTCCTCGTCGGCGGGGTCGAAATGCGCGTCCGCCGCCTCCCACGCGGCTTCGGGGAGGCGGGGGCGCCACAGGCATTGCGGCTCGGGCCGGACGACGCTGATGGGGCCGTAGCGCTCCAGCTTGCGCCCGCCCCCGCTGTCGACCAGCGCATAGTCGGCCCAGCCGGCGGTGGTCAGGCGCACGGGCTCGGCGGCGAGGGCCGGGGCGCCAGGGGTCGGAGCGGCGGTCACGCGGCCCGGCTTACGCGCTCCCGGTCCAGCTCGTCCAGGCAGGGCGTCTGCTCCATCTCCTCGACGGGGAGAGCGTGCGGGGTCTTGTCCCAGTGATGCGGACGGGTGACGAGCTGAACCGCGGCGTGGGCGAAGGCGACGGTCTGCAGCAGCCAGTAGGCCGGCACGCCGAGCGCGTCGCGCACGGTCAGGCGGCCGCCGGCGCGCCGCGCGCCCTGCGCCAGGCAGGCGACCGCCACCGCCCAGGCGGTCAGCAGCAGACCGAGGTCGGCGAGGGCGACGTGCGGCGCGCGGCCCGCACAGGCGGCGGTCAGCACGTTGGCGGCCAGCATCAGCATCAACGGCGCATGCGCCAGAGCGGACACCGCCGCCAGGCCGACGCTCGCCTGCAGCATCAGGGCGCGCCCGAGCCCGCCCGCCGCGGGGCGCCGCATGTGCACACTCCAGGTCTGCATATACCCTTTCAGCCAGCGGGCGCGCTGGGGCGTCCAGGCGTCGAGCGTGGTTGGCGGCAGCTCGACCGTCGCGGCCGCGATCATGCCGATGCGCCCGCCCGCCGCGGCGATGCGGAAGCCCACATCGGCATCCTCGGTGACATTGTACGAGTCCCAACCGCCGACCCTTCGAAGCGCGTCCGTTCGGAAGTGATTGCTCGTGCCGCAGAGCGGGAAGGGGGCGCCGATCCGCGCCAGGGCGGGCAGCAGCACCTCGAACAAGGCGGCGTACTCCAGCGCGAACTGGCGCGGCACGAAACGCGAGGCCGCCGCGATTCGCAGCGGCGCCTGCACGCACGCCAGCTCCGGTCCCGCGGCGGCGAAGCGGGCGGCGGCCTGGCGAAGCTGCATCGGGTCGGGCCGATCCTCGGCGTCATAGACCACCACGAACTCGCCGCGGGCGCGGGCCAACGCCAGGTTGCAGGCGCGGGGCTTGGTGCGAAGCGGGCCTTTGGGGCAGACCATCACCTCGAACATGGCGGGCAGGTCCCGGGCGGCGACGTAGGTCTCGCTGTCGTCGGCCTCAAGCGCCAGGATCACCTGCAGCCGCTCGGGCGGGTAGTCGAGCCGGCACAGCGCCTCGGCGAGCCGCCGCACCATCGCCGCCTCGCGGTACATGGGCGCGATGACGGTGTAGGTCGGCTCCAGCCCCGGGACGAGCGGCGGCGCTTGCGCGGGAACCCGTGAGATCGCCAGCAGCGCCGCTCGCCAGATTGTCGAACCGCTGAACGCCGCCCAGCCTAACCCGTGCAGAACGGCGGCGGTCTGCTGCGGCGCCAGCGCCAGGCCGAGCACAGGCGTCAGTGAGACCAGTCCGAGCCCGATCAATTGAGCGATCGGCGGCCGAGCTTCCGCGCCGACCGAAGGGGGTGAAGCGAGGACCGGAGGGGCGACGAACGACGCCGCTGCGCTCAACCCGTCGTCTGCGTCGAAGTCCCTCGCCATCCCCGCCCCCAGGAACTTGGGGATAAGTTGGACGATCTCGCTTGCATTGTGAAGTCGTTAACTATGCCCAATCGGTGATTCGGCGCGACTCACCGCGTCGCCCTTGCGGTTCGGCCTCATCGGACCGATCCTGCGGGTCTTCACGCCGCCCGAGGGAACTGCATGGCCGCCCCGATCGACCTCTATTACTGGCCGACTCCCAACGGCTGGAAGGTGTCCATCGCACTGATGGAGATGGGGCTGCCGTTCGAGCTGAAGCCCGTCAATATCGGCGCGGGCGAGCAGTTCACGCCTGAGTTCCTGGCCATCAGCCCCAACAACCGCATGCCCGCCATTGTCGATCCGGAGGGTCCGGGCGGTGAGCCGCTGTCGGTGTTCGAGTCCGGCGCCATCCTGCAGTACCTCGGCCGCAAGTCCGGCCAGTTCTATCCCGACGAGGCGCGGGCGCGGGCGCAGGTGGAGGAGTGGCTGTACTGGCAGGTCGGCGGCCTCGGGCCCATGGCCGGGCAGACGCACCACTTCCGCCAGTACGCTCCGTCGATGATCCCCGACTCCCGCTACACGGCTTACGGCGCAATCCGCTACACCAACGAGACGCACCGGTTGTACGGCGTCATGGACAAGCGCCTGCGCGAGCGCGACTACCTGGCGGGCGAATACTCGATCGCCGACATGGCCGCCTGGCCCTGGATCGTGCCGCACCGGATGCAGGGGATCGACCTGGCCGAGTTCCCCGCACTGAAGGCCTGGTTCGACCGGGTGGGCGAGCGACCGGCGGTGCAGGCGGGGTTCAAACTTGGAGCTGAACTTCGCGCGCAAGGCCTACAGGCGAGCGGCAAACAGGCCGAGGACGCACGCAAGACGCTGTTCGGTCAACGCGCCCGCACTTAACGGATTGTTGGTCCTGGTTTATGCCGTCTGAATAGTGTCTCGCCATCAAGCTTTCGGTGACGAAAGAGTCCGAACAGGATGTTCCTGGCTTAACCTTACATTCAGCGGAGTTCGACTCTTCTCTCCCTCATGCACACGCCCGATGTAGACTCGCAGCAAGCGGGCTCGGTCGGGGCGAGGGGATGACGATGCAGACCGATCAAGACGGCGCGGGCGGACCGCCTCTGCCCATGGCCACGTCCACCGGCGAGGAGCTGTTCCGCATGGGGCTGCTCTATTCCACCGGCCAGGGCGGCGCGCCGACGGACTATGTGTCGGCGCACATGCTGTTCAACCTCGCCGCCCTGCGCGGGTCGGAGGAGGCCAAGCGTCACCGCCGCGAGCTGGCTTATGAGATGGACCGCGAGTCGGTGGCCGAGGCCCAGCGCGCCGCGCGGGAATGGCTGTCGGCCGCCTGACCCCGTCCGAGCGGGCTCAGGCGCCGGAGAAGCCGTTGATCGCGTAGCTGAACTGGATCGGCAGCACGTCGCGTACATACTGCTGCACGAACAGGCCGACCTCGTCGATGCGGGTCCGCGGCACATAGACGATGTCAAACCGGCGCAGCGGGACCGCCGACCCGGCGCGCGCGGGGTCAAAGATCGCCTGGCGCAGGTCGACCACCCGCATCATCGGCCGGCCGCCGGGTCCGCGGCGGATCACCACCACCTCGGCGCGCCGGGCGTGAACGGCGAAGTCGCCGGCCTGCACCACCGCCTGCAGGGCGTTGATGTCGCCGGTCAGGTCGTACAGGCCGGGCTTGGTCACCTCTCCGCCCACGAAGATGCGGATGGGTGCGGCGGCGCGCAGGGTGATCTCCACGCCGGGATGGACAAGCTGGCCGGCGTACTCTGCGCTGATCGCCGCCTGCAGCTCGCCCTGCGTGCGATCAGAGGCCATCACAGGCGCGACCAGCGGCAGGGAGATGCGGCCGTCGGGCGCGACCGTCACGGTGCGGTTCAGCTCCGGGGCGCTGGGCGTGGCCACGTCGAGCTGGTCCCCCGGGTAGAACCGATAGCCGGGCTCGTCGCCCCTCCAGCTCGCGAACGGGATTTCCGCGAAAGCTGTCGGGCGCGGCGCCGGAGAGAACGGCTCGCCGTGATCGTGGGCGCACCCGCCCAGCAGAAACGCGCCTAGACCGGCCCCGGTCAGCGCCAGCAGGCTGCGGCGAGAGTGCGACGGCACGGCGAGGCCCCCTGGTCGACGGTTCGAACCTGGAGCAAAGGTTAAACAGAATGGGTAACGATCGGTTAATGCGGCCCGGGGATTGATCGGTCAGCCCTGCACGGGAAACGGTGAGTCGATGTCGGTCGGAGCCCACACGAGCGAAGCGGAGGCGTCCGGAGCGGGGCGCTGGGCCGCGCCGTGGGGCGAACGCCCGAGCCTTAGCGTCGCCGACGTGCTGGCGGGCTTCTGGCGCGCCTGGCCGACGATGCTGACGACCTTCCTGCTGATCGCTCTGCTGGGGTTGGCCGCGGCGAGCACGCTCAAGCGCTCCTACACCGCCAATTCCAGCCTGCTGGTGCGGCTGGGCGACGCCTACGTCTACAACCCACGCGTCGGCGACGCCGCCCGGGGCGCCACGCCCCAGTCCGACGAGGTGATCCAGTCCGAGGTCGAAATCCTGGGCAGCTCCTCGCTGAAGGAAAAGGTAATCGACGATATCGGCGTGGGTCGCCTCGCGCCCAAGCTGGCGCCTGAGTACGCGCACGGCGACGCCGCCCGGAAGCGCGCGATCATGGGCATGCTGATCCGACAGTTGCAGGCGGGGCTGAAGATCATCACCACCCCCGACAGTCCCGTGGTCCGGCTGACCTACCGGGCGGGCGACCCCGAGCTGGCCGCCGAGGTGCTGAACACGCTGATCGACGAGTACCTCCGTTTCCGCCGCGGCGTGCTGGCGCCGCGCGACGCCCAGGTGATCGGCGCCCAGCGGCAGGCGTTCGAACAACAGCTGGCGCAGGTGAGCGGCGACCTGCGCAAGTTCCTGACCGACGCCGGCGTCGGCGACTTCGACGTCGACCGCACCGCCCAGGGCCAGCTGTATGCGTCCCTGCTGACCGAGAGCTATGCGGTGCAGGCTCAGCTGAGCGAGACCGAGGCGCGACTCGGCGTCACCGCCGGCGAGGCGGCGCGAGCGCCCTCCGAGATCGGGCTGTTCCGCGACGTGGACCACGCCGCCGCCGACCGGCTGACTCAACTGCGAATCAATCGGCAGGACCTGCTCAGCCGCTACCGGCCCGGCGCCGGGCCGGTGCAGCAGGCGGACGAGCAGATCGCCAAGCTCCAGGCGGCCATCGCCGCCGGCCAGGCGCAAGGGGCCGGCGCCCAGAGGGTCGGCGTCAACCCGATCTATCAGACCCTGGTGACCGACCGGGACCAGCTGCAGGCGCAGGCGGCGTCCCTGCGCAGCCGCAAGGCGGCGCTCGTGGCGGAGCTGGCGCAGGTGTCGGCACGCCGCGAGCGGCTCGCCGCGCTCGACCCGGCCTATCAGGACCTGGTGCGTCGCCGCGATTCACTGGCGAATCAGGTCCGCGCCTTCCTGCAGCGCGAGCAGGAGAGCCAAGCCGAGCAGGCCGTATCCGAGAAAAGCGCCGACAGCGTGCGGGTGATCGAGCGGGCTTATGTGCCGAGCCAAGGAGTCTCGCTGCAAAGGCCCGCCATGGCCGCCTCCCTTGCGTTCGCCCTGTTCGCCGCCCTGTGCGCCGGGCTGGCCCAGGCCCTGCTCGGGCGCGGCTTCCCCACCCGCCGTTCCGCCGAGCGCACGCTGGAGATGCCGGCCCTGGCGGTCGCGCGCTGGAAGCCGGCGCGAGCGTTCTGACCTCACGCGGCGTGGCGCCCCCGTCCTCGCCAACACAGGCGGCTTGCGTATGGTGGGGCCGAAACGCTGAGCCGAATCGAAAAAGCATGGTGGACCTGTCCCGCGAGATGTCGGCGTTGGCGCAGCGGCTCGGTCCGCCGGCGGGCGCCGTCGCGCGGGTGGTCCAGTTCGTCTCCGCCACAAGCGGGGAGGGGACATCGACGGTCGCCCGCGAGTTCGCCTTGGAGGCGTCGCGCACGGCCGAGCGGGGAGTCTGGCTGATCGAGCTGGACCTGATGCGGGGCGAGCAGCACGAGGCCATCGCCGCAGAGAAGCGCCGCTACGGCGCGCTCGGCGCCGCGGTGCGCGCCAGCCCCGACGAGTCGATGTTCTTTGCACTGGAGCCGCCCGCCGACGACGAGGATGGCCGACCCTGGCCCGACGTCCGCTATCTGGCGGCGTATGCAGTCGGCGGGCGACGCTTCTGGGTGACGCGGTTCCGGCGCGAGGCGCTGCGCCCGGGTCAGGCGGCGCGCATCCTGGCCCAGCCCGACTACTGGCGGGCGCTGCGGGCGCACGCCGACTGGGTGGTGATCGACGCGCCCTCCGCCGATCGTTCCGCCGCCGCCCTGGCCGTCGCTCCCTGCGTCGACGACACCGTGCTGGTCGTCGCGGGCGACACGCGACATACGCGCCAGGCCTCGGCGCTGCGCCAGGCGGTCGAGGCCGCGGGCGGGCGCTGCCCGGGCTTTGTGTTCAACCGCGCCCGCGCCGAGCCGCCGAAGTTCCTGCAGGCGCTGCTGCCGTGACGGCGACCGCAGCGCGGTCCGAGGCGGGCGAACAGTTGATTACGCCCGCGCGGGTCGGCTTTTGGCTGTCGGTGTTCATCGTCCTGACCTTCAGCCAGGGCTGGACCATGATCATCGCGGGTCCTGACGGAGACGTCTCGGCCTCCGCGGCGATCCGCAACCTGTTCGTCCCAGCCTACTTGGTCGGACTCGGCTTGGCGATGGTCCGACCCTGGAGCATCGCGCAAGGCGCACTGCGCGAGCCGCTGGTGTGGGTGCTGATGGCCATCGCCGCGGCCTCGACTTTCTGGTCGGTGGATCCCGACACGACGAGCCGTCGCGCGCTGGCCGTGATCTTCACCGCGCTGGGGGGGCTGGTCATCGCCACCCGCTATGATTGGGAGGAGCTGAGCGAGGTGCTGGCCACTTCGTTTCTGATCCTGGCGATCGCCTCGTTCGGCGTCGGTTTGCTCCTGCCCCGCTACGGCGTGATGACCGAGCTGTTCCCGGGTGCGTGGCGGGGCGTGTTCCAGGAGAAGAACGCGCTCGGCAACTACATGACCCAGGGCTTTCTGATCATGGCCGCCGCAGCGGTGCTGAACCCGCCGCATCGGAGGCGCTGGATGGCGGGGTGCGCCTTGGCGGTCCTGCTGATCCTGCTGTCGCGGTCCAAGACCTCGCTCGTGACCGTCATGCTCGCCGCTTCGGCGCTGACCTTTGTCGGGATCGTCCGCAAGGGCGGGCCGGTCGTGGCCGTGCTGGCGACCTTCGCCGCGGTGACCACCGCCTCGGCGCTGGCGATGGCGGTGTTCCTGGCGCCCGACGCTTTCTTCGCCCTGCTCGGCAAGGACGCCACCTTCACCGGTCGCAAACAGATATGGGAGGCGATCGAGCGGCTGGACGCGGCGCGCCCGCTGACCGGCTACGGCTACGGCGCGATCTGGACCAACAAGGACAATTGGTCGCCCCTGGCCCGCATCGTCAAGGAAGCCAAGTTTCTGCCGCATGAGGCGCACAGCACCTGGCTGGAGGCCAGGCTGGGGCTGGGCGACATCGGCCTGTGCGCCTGGAGCGCCCTGCTCGCCGGACTGTGGGTTAAGACGCTGTGGGCCACCTATCGCAGTCGAGGCGCCTATCTGGCCCTACCGTTCGTCGCGGTGTTCAGCGTCGCGGCCTTCGACGAGAGCATCGGCTTCGTCTACAATGACATCCTCTGGGTCATCTTCGTGGCGATCGCCACGCGGCTGGCCCTGCCCGCGTCCGTGAGAGCCGACCCGCCGAGAGCGCCCGCTTGAGCGATTACGCCGCGCGGCGCGCGCCCTCGGCGACGGTGACGATCTCGGCATCCAGCGCCAGGGCGAGGTCGATCAGGCGCCCGAGCGCGGCGGCCGACATGCCGAACCGGCTGGGCGTTTCGCCCACCGCGTGCGTGAACAGCACCACCCAGGCGCGGCGCTGCACGGCTTCGGCGATCCAGTGGGCGCCGGCGGCCTCACCCGCTTGGCCGTCGAGGTTGATCGCCGGCGCCTGGGCGATGTCGGCGCCGGGGGCGACAAGGCCGGGGTGCAGGGCGCGGGCGAAGGTGAAGCGCGGGCCGACGACCCGCTTGGCGCCGAGGCTGACGTCGCCATAGGGATAGGCGAAGGTGACGGGCGTGGGCAGGCCCCAGTCGGTCAGGACGGCGGCGTTGCGATCGAGGTCCGCCGCCACGCTGGCTCCGTCCGCTTGCCCGCAGTCCAGGTGCGACCACGTGTGGCAGGCGATCTCATGCCCCGCTGCAGCCAGCCGCATCAGGTCTTCACGACCGGCCATCGCTCCGGTCGCCGCCTCGGTTCCGACAAGCTCTCCGGCGATAAAGTAGGTCCCCCGTGCGCCCCGCCGCTCGAGCTCGGCCGCGCCGGCCGTCGCGGCCGACAGGGGCGCGTCGTCGAAGCTGAAGCTGACCATCGCCCGCTCGAACCGCGCCCGGGCGGGCCGTCGCGCCTGCAGCCGCACGATCCGCCGCCGCAGCTTGCCTTTCAGCGACGAGTCCGCCTCGTAGACCGCCTCGTCCATCAGACCACGTCCGCGTACAGCGCCGCGCGATAGAGCCGCAGGGCCGCCATGCGGGCGCGGATCGGCGCTCGCTCGCTCAGCGCCACCGCCTTCATCGCCGGGCGCCACAGTCGGCGTAGAGGCGCGCGCTTCAGCACGCGTGCGGCGCGGAAGCTGGGATAGCGCGCCACCACGCTCGGGTGGCGGGCGATGACGCGGGCGAAGTTGGCCGCCGACTGCTCGTACTTCGCCGCCAGGGCGCCGGCGAGGTCGAGGCCGAGGTGGCTGGCGGTGTTGTGGACGTGGCGCACGCCATAGCGTGCGGCGACCCGCATCCCCCACTCGACGTCCTCCCAGCCCCAGCCGGAGAAGCTCTCGTCGAAGGCTTCGTTCTCGAACACGTCGCGGCGGACCAGCAGGTTGCTGGTGAACACGTGCTTGGCGGGATCGAGCGCGCGTCGTTCGGCCGGCGTGCAGTCCGAGCGCACCGCCATGGCCCGGTGCAGGGCGTGGCGAGCCGTGCGCGGGGTCTGGTCCAGCGTGAACCCGCCGAACACGACCGGCGGGTCCTCGGCGGCGATCAGGTCGAGGTAGACGCGCAGGAACATGAGGCTGTCGGGCAGCATATCGCTGTCCAGGAACAGCAGGTGACGCGCGCGGGCATGCCGGGCCAGCCGGTTGCGGCCTTTTGCCCGGCCCTCGTTGGCGGACAAGCGGAGGAAGCGCACCGGGGTCGCCAGGCGCGCTGCGACCGCGGCGACTCGTTCGGCCAGGGTGTCGTCGGTCCCGCCGTCGTCCAGGGCCACGATCTCGACGGCTCCGCCCAGCCCTGCCGCCTCGCGGTCCAGCGCCGTCAGCAGATCGCAGGGATCGTCGCGCAGAAAGGGGATCAGCACCGACAGCTGCGGTGCGCCGGTCGCCCATGCGGCGTTGTCATAGGCTGTCTCGACGATCTCGCTCATGCGATGCGCCCCGCGCGGAAGGCCGCCAGTCGCGGCAGGCCAAGGCTGCGCACCCCCGCCGTGTCCAGCGCCACCGCGGCCAGCGCATAGACCACGACGCCCAGCGCCGCCTTGAGCAGCACCTCGCCCACGCCGCCGCTCGCCGGCGCTCGGGCGACCAGTGCGCTCATGATCGCCGTCGCCAAGGCCGCGCGACCCAGCGTGGTCCACGGGACGGGCAGGGCCAGCGCGCCGCGGCCGAGCGCAAAAGCCGCGACCATGCCGAGGGCGTAGCTGGCCGTGGTCGCCCACATCGCTCCGTCCAAGCCGAAGCGGGGGATCAGCAGCAATGTCAGGGCCAGGTTGGCCAGCGCCGGCGCGGCCATCGCCAGCATCAGCCGCCCGGTTCGCCGCGACAGGGTGAAGGCGGTGTGCAGGTAGTAAGTCGTCACGCCCGCGAAGAGGGCGCTGAGCGCGATCCAGGGCGTCACGCGCGCCGCACTTCCGGCCAGGGCCGGGCCTACCATCAGGTGCGCCAGCGGCTGGGCCACCAGCGCCAGGCCGGCGGAGGCAGGCAGGGCGACCAGCAGCATCAACGAGGCCTGGTCATGCGCGACCCGCTTCAGCGCCGCGACGCCGCCGCGCTCCAGAGCCGCCACGGCCGCCGGCCCGCCCGCCATTCCGAGCCAGATGAACACGACGTCGAGGCTGCGGTTGGAGAGGCTGTAGCCTGCGTGGTAGGCGCCCACCGACGCCTCGTTCAGAAAGCCCGCCAACACGAACCGGTCGGTGGTCGACAGCGCCAGGGCCAGCAGCAAGGAAAGGGAGATCGGCAGACCGTAGCTCGCATAGTCGCGCAGCCTCGCCCACTCGAACCGCCCACCCCTCGCGGTCGCCAGTTCGGACGGGAGCGCCCAAGGCAGGCAGGCGAGGCTGGCGAGGCCCACCCCCGCCAGCGGCGAAGCGCCGCCGCAGCCGAGCCTGGCCAAGCCTGCGCCGATCAGGAAAGCGCCGCCGGTCTGGACGATGTCGAATACAGCGAAGCCACGAACCGCGCCCGCCGCCCTGCGCCGCTCCTGCGCCATCTTCAGCAAGCTGCGGACGATCACCGAGGCCAGCCCTGCGCCGATCGCCCACTTCAGCGGCGCCGAGAGGGGCAGCAGCAGCAGGATCGCCACGGCGACCAATGGCGCCGCCACGCTCATCACCGCGAACGTCCGGTACAGCGTGGCGAATAGATCGGCGCGGCCCTGCGGCGTGGTCTCGACCAGGTAGAAGCGCGCCATCGCCGCCTCAATCCAGGTGAACAGGCAGGTCTGCACCAGGGCGGTGACCGAAAAGGCCAGGGCGTAGGCGCCATAGGCGTCGGGCGGCAGCAGGCGCGTGAACACCACGATCGAGCCGAAGCCCGCGACCGCCTGCACGATGTTGACGGGCAGATAGCCCAGCACGCCGCGCCAGAACATCAGCGCACCGCCTCGCGGTCGCCCAGTAGCCGCGGCAGGGTCATCAGCATGATGTAGAGATCAAGCCAGAACGACTGCCGCTCGATGTA
>JAABUQ010010212.1_pt1 | contig 12366 bp, 12 predicted proteins | sample 5560001 | NCBI WGS metagenome assembly JAABUQ01 (sample SAMN10711888, study PRJNA513371) | rock metagenome | isolation source: Antarctica rocks | place: Antarctica: Victoria Land, Finger Mt nord | collected 2015-12-18
CCGTACACGCAACTCCTGGTCAGCTCCGTGCTGACGGCATGACCACGATGTTGGGTGTGGAGTCGCTGGGCAAGCGGTTCGTGCTGCATCTGCAGGACGGCCTTGAGCTGACGGTGCTCGACAACGTGTCGCTGGAGGTGCGCGCCGGCGAGTGCGTGGCGCTGGTTGGCCCGTCCGGCGCCGGCAAATCGACGCTGCTGCGCTGCCTTTACGGCAACTATCAAAGCGACCGTGGCCGCATCCTGGTGCGCCATGACGGCGCCATGGTGGATTTGGCGAACGCTTCTGCGCGCGAGGTAGTGGCGATACGCGCCGGCACGATTGGGTACGTCAGCCAGTTCCTGCGCGTGGTGCCGCGCGTCGCCACGCTCGACATCGTGGCCGAGGCATCGGGCGACCGCGCCGCCGCCGCCGCGTTGCTGCGTCGGCTTGATATTCCCGACCGGCTGATGGCGCTGCCGCCCGCGACCTTCTCGGGCGGCGAGCAGCAACGGGTGAACCTCGCGCGCGGGTTTGCCGGCGGCTACCGCATCATGCTGCTGGACGAGCCGACGGCCAGCCTGGATGCCGCGCGCGCGGCGACCGTGGTTGCGATGATCAACGAGGCGAAGGCGCGGGGCGTTGCCGTCGTCGGCATCTTCCACGATGCCGTGGTACGTGACCGCGTCGCGGACCGGCTGTATCAGATGCGTTCGCTGCAGGATGCCGAAGCCCCTTGAACATGACCGACACGATCCTGACCAACGCCCGCCTGATCCTGACGGACCGGGTGGAGACGGGGACGTTGCTGCTCCGCGACGGCTTGATTGCGGATATTGATCCTGGCGGTTCGATGCTGCCGAGTGCCATCGATTGCGACGGCGATTACCTGATGCCCGGCGTCGTCGACGTTCATACCGACAACCTGGAACGGCAAGTGCAGCCGCGGGCCAACGCGCGCTGGCCGTCCCGCTCCGCCATGCTGACCCACGACGCGCAATGCGCCGCGGCCGGAGTCACCACTGTGCTGGATGCGCTGTGCCTGGGCGACCTCGGCTTTGACGCCGACCGTATGCGTACGGCGCGGGAGGCGGTCGAGGACCTCGATGCGCTGACCGGAACCGGGCTGCTGAAGAGCGAGCACTTCCTGCATCTGCGCTGCGAACTGCCGGCGCCCGATATGCTTGACATGATCGAGCGGCTGATTGGGCATCCAAGGCTGCGCATGGTCAGTTTGATGGATCACAGCCCAGGCGTCGGCCAATATTATGACCTCGACCGCTATCGCGCCATGCGACGCAGGGACGGAATGACCGACACGGCGATCGACCAGCGCATCGTCAGAATTGCAGCGCAGCGCGAGCGGTGGCTGCTGCCGAACCGGCGTGCGTTGCTGGCGCTGGTGGCCGGGCGCAGCGTGGCGCTGGCCAGCCACGACGACCGCACCGAGGCGGAGGTCGACGACAACGCCGCCGACGGCATTGACATCAGCGAGTTCCCGGTCAGCATGGCGGCGGCCCTCGCGGCGCGTCGGCAGGGCATGAAGGTGATTGCCGGGGCGCCCAACATCGTGCGCGGCGGCAGCCACTCCGGCAACGTCTCCGCGGCGCTGCTGGCGCAGGCCGGCGCGGTGGATGCGTTCGCCTCCGACTACGTGCCGGCGGCGCTGGTCGAGGCAGCCTTCACGCTGGATGGCATGTCGCTGCCTGCCGCCGTCGCCATGGTCACCGCGGCTCCCGCCGACATGGCCCGCCTGCCCGACCGTGGCCGCCTGGCGCCAGGGCTGCGCGGCGACGTGGTGCGGGTGCGCCTGCATGAGCGCATTCCGGTGGTCCGCGCGGTGTGGCGCGAGGGCGAGCGAGTGGCGTGACCCGCTACGCCGTGTACTACGCGCCGCAGCAGGACGACCCGCTCTGGACGGCCGGCTGCGCGTGGCTCGGCCGAGAGCCTGCCCGGGGGATGTTGGCGCAGGGTCCGGACGGCCTCGACGGGATCACGGCGGAGGCGCGGCTCTACGGCTTCCATGCGACGTTGAAGCCGCCGATGCGCTTACGCCCAGGTTGCACCCGCGAAGATGTGCTGACGGCATTGCGCGAAGTGGCGGCCGGAGTCCCGGCATTCGAACTGCCACAGCTTGCGGTGCGTGATTGGCATGGCTTCCTTTGTCTGCGTGAGACCTCGCCCAGCCCAGAGTTGCAAGCCCTGGCGGATGCTTGTGTCGCGGGCCTCGACCATTTGCGCGAAACGCCGGGCGCCGGCGAGTTGGCCCGGCGTCGGGCTGGCGGGTTAAGTCCGGCGCAGGACGCCAACCTGCTGCGCTGGGGCTACCCGCAGGTATTTGCCACCTGGTTTTTCCACATGACGCTGACCCGCAGGCTGGATGCCGAGCAAGCGGCGGCCCTGCGGATGGTGGCGGAGGAATGGTTCGCCGCGTCTCTGGGTCAGCAACGCACCGTGTCCGACATCTGCCTGTTTGTGCAGCACGAGCCAGGGACGCCGTTCATGCTGGAGGCGCGGGTGGGTATTTCGCTGCGCTGACCGACTCAGTGGGTGGTTCGCGGCATGACCCGCGGCGACGCCTCGTTCCAGCTTACCAGCACCCGGCTGCCAGGACCGAACGCCTCGGCCTGCTCGCTGGGCAGGTCGGCCCAGAGTTGCGAGTCGGGAGCGCCGCCCGGCAGGTTGAGCCGCAGCCGGGTCAGGGAGCCGAAGAAAGTGATGTCCTGCACCTCGGCGGGTACGTGGCCGTCGGGAATATGGCCGTTCATGGCCGCGATCCGCACATGCTCGGGACGCAGGAACATCTCGACCCCTGCCCCGGCCGCGTGCTTGTCCGCAGCCCGTGCCGGCAGGTCAAGCCCGCCCACACGCACCACCCCGGCCCCGGCTACGCCGGGAAACACTGCGGCAGCGCCGATGAAGCGGGCGACGAAGGCATCGGCGGGCTCGCGGTAGATCACCGAGGGCGCCGCCACCTGCAGCAGGCGTCCGTCGTGCATCACGGCAACACGGTCGGAAATCGACAGCGCCTCCTCCTGGTCGTGCGTCACCAATACAGTGGTCACGTTGGTTTGGCGCTGAATGCGCCGGATTTCCTCGCGCAGCTGCACCCGCACCTTGGCGTCCAGCGCCGAGAGCGGCTCGTCTAGCAGCAGCACCTGCGGCTGCACCGCCAGCGCCCGCGCCAATGCCACGCGCTGCTGCTGGCCGCCGGACAGCTGGTGCGGGTATTTGTCGCGGTGTGCCGCCAGTCCGACCAGATCGAGCAGGTGGTCGGCACGCTTGTTTTGTTCCGCAACCGGCGCACCGGCGACGCGCGGCCCGAACCGCACGTTGTCGCGCGCCGTCATGTTGGGAAACAGGCTGTATGCCTGGAACACCATGCCCATCCGTCGCGCGCTGGCCGGCAACGCCGTGACATCGGCGCCAGCCACCAGCACGGCCCCCGTATCAGGCTTGATGAAGCCCGCGATGATGCGCAGCAGCGTGGTTTTGCCGCAGCCGCTCGGCCCAAGCAGGCAAATCAGCTCGCCATCCGCCATGGTGAGGTTGAGGCTGGCCAGCACGGTCTTGCCCACATAAGCCTTGCTGACGCCGCGCGCTTCGACTGTCGACATTATTTTGCCCCCGCGAGTTGCGCGCCGCCGCGGCGACCGACGATCAGCACACCCGCCATCGCAGCCCAGGTAATCAGGAAGCTGAGCGTCGACAGCGCCGCCGCCTCGGTCGGCGCGTTCTCGCCCACCTCGTTGATGAGCACCGCGAACGTGTGGAACAGCAGGACGTTGGCGAACGTGAACTCGCCCATCACCACGGCCAGCGTCAGCAACAGGCTGCCGATCAACGCGGAGCGCAGGTTGGGCAGCACCACAAGGCGAATGATCTGCCCCATGCCGGCTCCCAGGCTCAGCCCGGCCTCGGTCAGCGTCGCCAGGTCGAGGGCGCGGATGCCGACATCCAGCCCGCGATAGGCATAGGGCAGAGCCAGGAAGAAGTATGGGATGACCAGGTAGAAGGGCGTGCCGATCAGCCAGTCGGGGCCGGTGAACAACGCCGACAATCCAGCAACCAAGGCAATCGCCGGCACCACGAACGGCAACGCCGCGATGAACTCGAACAGCGGCCGCAGCCGTGGCACGTACAAGTTCATGAAGATCATCGCCGGCACGAGCAGAAACACGATGGCGGCGCAGGTCGCCAACGCCAGCTCCAATGACACCACCAAGCTAGGCACCAGGTTGGGCCGCGCCAGCAGCGAGCGGTAGGCCGAGAAGCCATAGTTGCCGTGGCCCTGCCACAGGCTGAACATCACGGTCATAACCAGCGGCACAAAAAAGTAGAGCCCCGCCAGTACCAGGATTGCCCAGCCGCCGATGCCCAGGCGTCTCATGCCGGCAACCGTTCCCTACCACTCGTGCCGACGAGCAGCATCACTTATGCCAACGCGCGGCGCGGCGCGACAGCAGGGCACTGAGGCCCAGCACGCCGACCATCACCACGATCATGCCGACCGACAGCGCGGCCCCGGTCTGCGGCGAACTCGTGACATCGCCTGATAACACGTTGGCGATTTCGGTCGTCAGCAACGCGATGTTGCCGGAGGTCAGCGCATAGGCGGTGGCGTAGGCCGAAAACGCCGAACCGAACAGCAGGATAAACGAGGACAGCAGCGACGGCAGCAGCACCGGCAGCCCGATCAGCCGCCAGAACTGGGCGTTGGTGGCGCCCAGGTTCTCGCTGGCCTCGCGCCATTCGCTGCGCAGCGCCTGCAGGGCGGGCGTGATGATGATGACCATCAGCGGGATTTGGAAATACGAATAGACGATGGTGAGGCCGGTAATGCTGTACAGGCTGAACCCGGCCCCATAGATGTTGAAACCGGCGCTGTTGAGCACCTGGGTCAACATGCCGAGCGATCCGAGCGTCGCCACGAAGGCGAAGGCCAGCGGTACGCCGGCGAAATTGGCGGCCACCGCGGAGAAACTGGTCACCGCCGATTGCAGGCCGCGAGGGGCGCCAGGGGCCAGCACCGCGTGGGCAATCAAGCCACCGGCCACGACGCCGACAACCGCCGAATATAGCGACAACTGGATCGAGTGCCGGAACGCCAGCACAAAGTGCTCGTCACCGAGTGCCTCCAGGTATTGCAGCGTCAGGCCATCCTTGCCGTTGACCGACTGGACCGCAAGCATGACGGTCGGCGCCACCAGGAAGAGCGTCGAGACGGCAATAAAGGCGGCAATGAACAGGTACGGCAGCACGCGGCCGAGCGCCGGCAACACCCTGCCGCCAGGCTGGGCCGGCGTCATGGCCGGGGAGTTCCCGGCCATGCGCGTCGCGGTGGTGGTATCAGCCAAACTTCACAGCTTTCGGCCACATGTCAGCAAGTGTCTTCTTGGCGGCATCGGTCTGCGCCTGGCTGGCGAACTTGACCGCCTTGTAGGCATCCGGCGACGGCAACTTGGCCAGCATCTCGGCGGGCACCTTGCCCGCGGCAACCAGCGCGTTGAAGCGGATCGGGTGGGCGTAGCCGACGAGGAAACCCAGCTGGCCCTCGTCGCTGTACAAGTATTCCATCCATAGCTTCGCCGCATTGGGGTGCGGTGCGAACGCGCTGATCGCCTGGCAATAGTAGTTGCCGAACGGCGGCGCTTCTTCGGGCAACGTCACCAGGATGTTGGCTTTCCCGGCAGCGCCGTCGCGGATCGCGAGGTTCAGGTAGTCCCACTTTATGACGATCGGCGTCTGGCCGGTCACCAGGGTGCCGGTGTCGGCCTTCACCGGGTTGAAGTTGCCGGCAGCGTTCAGCTTGCCGAAGAACTCGATGCCCGGAGCGATATTGTCGAACGAGCCGCCGTTGGCCAAGGCAGCGGCAAACACGGAGCCAAACGCTTCCCCGGCCTTGAGCGGGCTGCCGCCGATCGCGACCATGCCCTTGTACTCGGGCTTCAGCAGGTCGGCCCAGGTCTTGGGCGGGTTCTTGACGACGCCGGTGTTCACGCCAAACGACGAGACACCGAAATAGTCGCCGTACCACATGCCATCCGCGTCTTTCAGCTCGGCCGGGATGCTGTCCCAGGTCGCGACCTTGTACGGCTGGAACAGCTTCTCGGCAGTGCCGGAGATGGCGAAACTGGGGCCGATATCGACCGTATCCGGAGCACGGCCCTGATGCTTCAGGCTGCGGATCGCCTGCAGCTCTTCGGCAGAGGTGCCATCGGGGTTGGCGTCGTTGATAGTGATGCCGTGGGTCTTCTGGAAAGTGTCCATCAGGTAGCCGTAATTGGCCCAGTCGCGCGGCAGGGTGATGACGTTGAGCGCGCCTTCGCTCTTTGCGGCAGCGGCGAGTGCGCCCATGTCGGCAGCCCGCGCCTGACGGGCGGCGCCGAACGCGGCTGCCCCAAGCAAGCCGGCGGCGGTGAGCTTGAGGGAGTCGCGGCGGCCAATCAGATGACCGGTTGCCTTGCGCATAGTTTCGCTGCTCCGTTTTGTTGCGTGTATGGCCGTGTCTCTCCGGGCTGCTCGTGAGTCAATCTTGCCGATAGAGACGTTTTTAAGACAGTGACGTTTGGCCAGCGCCAGGTTGGTTTCTGGCGTGCGCCTGCGCGCCTTGACAGGCCCGCGGCCGGATCAGAAGGATGCACTGTGCCAGAACAACTGGCGAGATGCGCGGGGAAAACGGACATGAGAACGATCAAGGGACCGGCGATCTTTCTCGCCCAGTTCGCCGGCGACTGCGCCCCGTTCAACAGCCTTTCCTCGATCGCCCGCTGGGCCGCCGACCACGGCTACCTCGGCGTGCAAATCCCGTCCTGGGACGCCCGCCTGTTCGACCTCAAGCGCGCCGCCGAAAGCAAGACCTACTGCGACGAGGTGCGCGGCATACTGGCCGACGCCGAAGTGGAGCTGACCGAGTTGTCCACCCACCTGCAGGGGCAGTTGGTCGCGGTGCATCCCGCCTACGACCTCCCGTTCGACGGCTTCGCAGTCCCGGAGGTGCGCGGCAACCCGGCGGCACGCACCGCTTGGGCGACCGATCAGCTGATGCTGGCGGCCCGAGCGTCGCAGAACCTCGGCCTCACCGCCCACGCCACCTTCTCCGGCGCACTCGCTTGGCCATACCTGTATCCATGGCCGCAGCGTCCGGCCGGGCTTGTCGAGGCTGCATTCGATGAGCTGGCGAAGCGGTGGCTGCCGATCCTCGATGCGTTCGACGCCGCAGGGGTTGATCTTTGTTACGAAATCCATCCGGGCGAGGACCTGCACGACGGGGTCAGCTACGAGATGTTCCTGGAGCGGGTGGGCAACCATCCCCGCGCCAACCTGCTCTACGATCCCAGCCATTTCGTCCTGCAACAGCTCGACTACCTCGGCTACATCGATGCCTACCACGACCGTATCCGCATGTTCCACGTCAAGGACGCGGAGTTTAATCCGACCGCCAAGCAGGGTGTCTACGGCGGCTTCCAGTCCTGGGTGAACCGCGCCGGGCGCTTCCGCAGCCTGGGCGACGGGCAGGTCGATTTCCGCTCCATTTTCAGCAAGTTGTCGCAGTACGACTTCGATGGTTGGGCGGTGCTGGAGTGGGAGTGCTGCATCAAAGATAGCGAGCAAGGCGCGGCCGAAGGCGCTCCGTTCATCGAGGGGCATATCATCGAGGTGGCGTCGCGCGCCTTCGACGACTTCGCCGCCAGCGGCGCCGACAGTGCCGCCAACAACAAGATGCTGGGGATCGGCTAGCATGGCATACACCACGGCGCCACGACGGCTGCGGCTCGGCATGGTCGGCGGTGGCCAGGGCGCACTGATCGGCGGCGTGCATCGCATCGCGGCAAGACTCGATGACCGCTACGAGTTGGTGGCCGGCGCGCTGTCCGCCGACCCGGCGCGCGCCCACGCCTCGGCTGCCGAATTGCACATAACGCCCGACCGCAGCTACGACGATTTCGCTGCCATGGCACGCGCCGAAGCAACCCGCGAGGACGGCATCGACGTGGTTGCCATCGTGACGCCGAACCACATGCACTATGCCCCGAGCAAAGCGTTTCTCGACGCCGGCATCCATGTGATCTGCGACAAGCCGCTCACCAGCACGATGGAAGACGCGCAGGATTTGGCCGCCACCGTGGCGGGGTCCGGCGTGGTTTTTGCGGTGACCCACAATTACACCGGCTATCCGATGGTGCGCCAAGCCCGCGAGATGGTCGCGGCGGGCGAACTCGGCCCGTTACGGCTGGTGCAGGTCGAGTATGCCCAGGATTGGCTGACCACTGCGGTGGAGGACAGCGGCAACAAGCAGGCCAGCTGGCGCACCGATCCGGCTCGCAGCGGGGCCGCCGGCGCGGTTGGCGACATCGGCACCCATGCCTTCAACCTGGCCGAGTTTGTCGGCGGCGCGGAAATCGAGCAGGTGGCAGCCGAGCTTTCCAGCTCCATGAGCACCCGCGCGCTCGATGACAACGCGCAGATGCTGCTGCGGCTGTCCGGCGGCGCCCGTGGCGGCTTGTGGTGCAGCCAGGTGGCGCCCGGCAACGAGAACAACCTGCGGCTGCGCGTCTACGGCAGCAAGGCTGGGTTGGACTGGTCGCAGGAAAACCCGAACGTGCTGCTGCTGACACCGCATGGCGAGCCGCCGCGCCTGATCCGCCGCAACGGCGCCGGTTCGTTGCCGGTCGCAGCCCATGCGTCGCGCGTGCCGGGAGGCCATCCGGAAGGCTACCTCGAAGCCTTCGCCCAGCTGTACCGGGACATCGCCGAACAGATTACCGCAAAGCTGGAACGCCGCGCGCCCGACCCCGCCAGCCTGTTGGTGCCAGGGATCAAGGCCGGGCTACGCGGGATGCGCTTCATCACCGCTGCCGTGGCGTCGTCGCGCGCCGACGCCGCCTGGACCACTCTGTAAGGACAGCAGCATGAGCGACTTCTTCGCCGGCATCGAGCCGATCAAGTTCGAAGGTTCGGAGAGCGCCAATCCGCTCGCCTACCACTATTACGACCCGTCGCGGGTGGTGCTGGGCAAGACCATGGCGGAGCACTTCCGCTTCGCCGTCGCCTACTGGCACAGCTTCGTCTGGCCAGGCGGCGACATGTTCGGTCCCGGCACTTTCACCCGTCCCTGGCAGGCCGCCGACACGGTCGAGATGGCAGCGGCGAAGCTGGACGATGCGTTCGACTTCATCACCCGCCTCGGCGCGCCGTTCTACTGCTTCCACGACGTCGACATGGCGCCCCTGGGCGAGAACTTGGCGGAAGGTTGGCGTAACCTCGACCATCTCGCCGACCTCGCGCAGAAGAAGCAGGAGGCAACCGGGATAAAGCTGCTGTGGGGCACCGCCAACCTGTTCAGCCATCCTCGCTACATGGCCGGCGCCGCCACCAACCCCGATCCCGCGGTGTTCGCCTACGCCGCCGGCCAAGTGCAGAAGATGCTGGAGGTGACGCACCGGCTGGGCGGCGCCAATTATGTGCTTTGGGGTGGGCGCGAGGGCTACGACACCTTGCTCAACACCCGCATCGGCCAGGAGCTGGACCAGCTCGGCCGGTTCATCTCCATGGTGGTCGAGCACAAGCACAAGATCGGCTTTGCCGGCACCATCCTGATCGAGCCCAAGCCATGCGAGCCGACCAAGCACCAGTACGATTACGACGCCGCCACCGTCGCCGGCTTCCTGCGCAAGTACGGGCTGGAGCGGGAGGTAAAACTCAACCTGGAAGTCAACCACGCCACCCTGGCCGGGCATACGTTCGAGCATGAACTGGCGTTCGCGGGATCGCAGGGATTACTCGGCAGCGTCGACGTGAACCGCGGCGACTACCAGAACGGGTGGGACACCGATCAATTCCCCAATGTGCTGCAGGAATGGGTGCTGGCGATCTACCAGATCGTGAAGGCCGGCGGGCTCGGCAACGGCGGCTTCAACTTCGACGCAAAGCTGCGCCGCCAAAGCATTGATGCAGCCGATCTGTTCCATGGCCATGTTGGCGCCATGGATCTCTGCGCACGCGCCTTGCTGATCGTGGACCGCATCCTTGCGGAGGGCAGCTACGAGCGCTTTGTGGACCAGCGGTATGAGGGTTGGGAGTCAGGCGTGGGCGCTGAAATCCTAGCCGGCAGGATGACGCTGGAACAAGCGGCGCAGCACGCCAGTGCGGCTCCGGCTCCGACGCAGAAGTCCGGGCGGCAGGAGTACCTGGAGAACCTAATCAACCGGTTCGCCTGACAGCCCGCTCATTATCGGCCAACCGTCCAACCAGCTTTATCTTCCGACTAGGCGGCGTCCGGCCGAGGGCGGAGCATACACCGGACATACTCGCGGAGAACCCCGTCAAGCCACGCGGTATCGACGGGATCGTGCACGCTGACGTGGCGCTCCGGAAAGTCCGGGGCCGGACGTCCGCCAAACTGCTGGATAAACACCCGCAAACTACCCGCGCGCTCGTCGAGCGCGAACACAAGCGGCGCAAACGGTGCGTCAGCAGCAGTTTCCGGGCGGTAGAGTTCGGTCTGCAAGGCTCGCACCGGCTCCAGCGCACGACCGGACGGCAGTGGATGCAGCGGCGAAAGCGCGTAGCCGTAGGGCGTCAGCACCTGGCTGATCCCGGAGAAGACCGGCCACGCCTCACGCGGCCAACCGCCCATCAGCCGCACGCGTGCCGGATGCCCGGCCGGATCGATGCCGGCGGGGTCCGGAGCGTCTTTCGCTGCGGCGGCCATTGCCGCGCGCCGTTCCGCCTCGGCGTCCAGAACCGCCTTCAGGTCTTCGAGGATAGCTGCCATTTGCCTACCTTCTCTATCCAAAACGCCGACGGTGGCCGAACGACCACGCATATAGTCGAACCGTTCGCGCTATGTCACCCGATTGCCTCAGCGTAATGGCACGCGACCAGATGCCCGTCCACCGGGCGGAAAGCGGGACGCTCGGCCGTACAGCGGCCGGTTGCGTGCGGGCAGCGGGTGGCGAAGGCGCAGCCCGAGGGCGGGTCCAGCGGCGACGGCATCTCGCCGCGCACCGTCACCGCCGTTTGCCGGTGCGCGGGATCGACCGACGGCGTGGCTGCCAGCAGCGTTCGTGTGTATGGATGACGAGGATGCGCAAACAGCGACTGCTTGGGCGCCCACTCAGCGGGCCGGCCGCAGTACATCACCAAAACTTCGTGCGCGATGTGGCGCACCACCGACAGATCGTGGCTGATGAACAGATAGGCCAGCCGGAACTCGTCCTGCAAATCCATCATCAGGTTCAGCACCTGCGCCTGAATCGACACATCCAGCGCCGAGACCGGCTCGTCCGCCACCACCACCTTCGGGTTCAGCATCAGCGCGCGGGCGATGGCGATGCGTTGACGCTGGCCGCCGGAGAACATGTGCGGATAGCGCGCGAACTGGTCCTGCCGCACGCCGACGCGCTGCATCATCGCGCGCGCCGCCGCTTCCCGCGCTTGGGCGTCGCCGCGACGGTTGATGGCCAGCGGCTCGACCAGCGTGGCGCCGACGGTCTTGCGCGGGTTAAGCGAGCCATACGGGTTCTGAAACACCATCTGGACATCGAGGCGCAGCGTCCGCCGCGCCGGCTCGTCGGCGGCCGCGGTCGCCCGATCCTCGATCAATAGCTCGCCGGCAGTCGGGCGCTCCAGCAGCGCCGCCATGCGGGCGAGCGTGGACTTGCCGCACCCGCTCTCGCCCACCACCGCCAGCGTCTCGCCCTGCCGCAGGGTGAACGACACGCCGTCGACCGCCCTCACCACGCCCCGCCGGCCCAGCAGGCCGCCGCTGGACACGCCGTAGTGGCGCACCAGGTCATGCGCCTGCATCGCCACCGTCATGGGAGCACGGCCATCTCGGCCGGATAGTTGGTCGGCCGCCCAGCATCGTCGAGCGCGTAGTGGCAGCGCGCGCGCCGCTCCACTTGGCCCATCAGGCCCGGCTTCGCGTCCACGCAATGCTGGATGGCGAAGCGGCAGCGTGGATTGAACAGGCAGCCGCTGGGGCGGTCCGAGATGCCAGGCACCACGCCGGCGATCGTCGGCAACCGGGAGCGCCCGATGGCGCGCTCCGGCAAGGCATCGAGCAACGCGGCGGTGTATGGGTGGCGCGGGGCGGTAAACAGGGCGGCGGTCGGCGCTTCCTCCACCATTTCGCCCGCATACATCACCTGCACCCGCTGCGCCGTCTCGGCAACCACGCCCATGTCGTGGGTGATGAGCGCCAGCGCCATGCCGCGCTCCCGCTGCAGGTCGAGCAGCAGGTCGAGGATCTGCTTCTGGATGGTGACGTCGAGGGCAGTGGTCGGCTCGTCGGCGATGAGCAGGCGCGGGTTGCAGGCGATCGCCATGGCAATCATGACCCGCTGGTTCATGCCGCCCGACAGCTGGTGCGGGAAGGCCCGC
>JAABUQ010010214.1_pt1 | contig 12365 bp, 15 predicted proteins | sample 5560001 | NCBI WGS metagenome assembly JAABUQ01 (sample SAMN10711888, study PRJNA513371) | rock metagenome | isolation source: Antarctica rocks | place: Antarctica: Victoria Land, Finger Mt nord | collected 2015-12-18
GCCTCTCCCCCTTCAGCAGCACCCCGCTTCCAAGCATGGACACCTCCATCCCCCTCATCCTCAACTTCTGGTTCGCCCCCTCGGACCAACAAGCGCGCTGGTTCGGGCGCTCCGAAACCGTCGACAACCTCATCCGGCGCGACTTCGGGGACCTGGTGCGTCAAGCCCGCACGCCTGCTCTCGACAGCTGGACGTCGCACCCGCAGGGCGCGCTGGCGATGCTGATTCTACTGGACCAATTCCCGCGCAACATTTTTCGTGGGTCGGGGGAGTCCTACAGCTCGGACGCTAAGGCTGTGGAGGTGGCTACGGGGGCGATAGTCAAAGGGTATGATCGGGAGGTGCCGCTGGTGCAGCAATCGTTCTTCTATCTACCGTTTATGCACAATGAGACTTTACTGGGCCAGATCGCGGGCAGAGCGTTTTACGAAGGGTGGCTGCGCCGTTGTGAGGGGGATGCTGAGGCGCTTGGGTTTGCGAAAATGGGGGTCGTGTTTATGCAGAAGCATTTGGATGTTATTTCTATGTTTGGGCATTTTCCGTCGAGGAATGAGGTTCTGGGGAGGAAGACTACGGTCGAGGAGGCGAGGTTTTTGGAGAAGAATCCGATGGGATTTGATATGTCGGATCAGAAGCCTAGGGGCAGTGGTTGAGAGGGGCATCGAGGGCGATAGTGGACTGGGCAGTGTGGTGGCGATGGTTTCCAAAGAACTGTAGTAGTTGTTATGGTAGAAGACGGCTGTGATGTCTAGTTGACGGTTGAAATTTTGCCACGAGCACCCCAAGAGCAAAGGAAATTGTCCCCTTGTTCCACTGAACACTTTCTCCTCGACCTAAGAGTCTGTTACATCAACCCCTACCTAACCACATCAATCCATGAGTAAGCGCAACCAGTCACGTGGGGAAATCAAGACGTCCCAACCTCCAGCGTGGAGTTCGACTCGAGTCTAGCTGGCAAGTTGATGGAAATTCTCATCCAATGATGAAGACCCAGCGTTGCGGTTCCACCTAGCCTCGAACTTTGAATCCCCGCAAGCATACATTTATCCACGAGTTTATTCGCAACGGTGACGACGTTCGCATAGCTCTCAGCATCCTCACTGCGATCCTCCGGGGCGATGAAGATTGTGATTCTGCAATTTGGCTTCTCCAGCATTAATGGTACTTTGGTAGCGTCGGTGGAAACAGGGCAGAGACGTCGTCGGATGAATCTTCTTATGCGTTCCTGGTTGGGGATATCAGATATTGCTTCAATAGTGGCAAAGCATTCAACAGGATCTGGAGGGCGAAAGGGTGTGGGCCCTGGTTCATAGCAGGTTATATCGCTAATGACTATTTTAAAGATGAAGGGGAGGATTGAAAGGAGTAGAATAGCATTGATCATTGCTGAAGACAGAGTTGAGAGTATAGGTTATTGCGGAATCTGAAATGACTTCAGGGAGGTAACCAGGAACTATAAGATGCTTTGAACACAATGAAATTTCAACGATTAGTTGTGGTCGATCTATATCGGAACAGCAGTCATTTCAAGGCGCATAGAGCGGATACTAGAAACAGTCTGAGCTTCAGACAAATATGAAAAGCAACCGAGAGACGCCACGAAACAACGAGCTTGTATCATGCGACAGCCGGGATTATGGTACTTGTTGGAGTATAATTTCGGCCGTCCCGACAAGCACCCAAAAGAGCTGGCATTCTTCCTTTCCCCATCATGCTTTGGGTTTGATCGCTTGGACGATCCTGCAATGCATCAGCTGCCTTGGACGGTGTTAATCTAGTGGAGAGTGCTGTCAGAGCATACCTTCGGATCCCTTCCTTCACAGTTCGCTCGTCTTGAGAGAAAATGAGGCGGTACCACCCAGGTTCTTCGGCGGACATCTCTCTACCGTTCGTGATAAACACTTTGTTCTCGATCAGCTTCTCCGTCAAGGCATCTTCAGCGGCGAAAGGATCGTTTGCTGGGCCATTAGACGACCGATGAAGCCATGGACGCAAGTCGATCCACAAGAAAAATCCAGCATTCGCCCCTTGATAATACTTGATACCTTCATCGTCCAACATTTTGCGCCCTATCTTGTTCCGCTCTGCAAGTCGACTTCTGCTTAGCTCCAGAAAGCTATCCATCCATTTTTCATCTTCAAGCATGAGAGTTGCTACTCTCTCATTTACACCACCCGACCAGTGGAATTGAGAAATTGTGCTCATTGCTCGCATCAGATCTTCGTTCTCTGTGTGAAGACATCCGAGTCGAAGCCCGCCTGACGCCATATCTTTGCTCATTCCGTATAGCAGATGGAGATAATCAGAGCTGATGTACTGGGAGGTGCCCAGGCTCAAAACGGATTGGAATTTGACAGCTTCCGGGTCTTCAATATCAAAGACCGAGAGAGCGTAGATCTCATCAGCCAATAAATGCACCTTGTGCTTGTTGCAAAGCTTCATGAGCTCAATGAGAGTCTCAGGTGGATAACATCGGCCTAGCGGGTTGTGAGGATGGCATACTATCAGCGCCTTGATTTGAATTCCCTTCTCCTTGGCTTTGTTCAATGCATCTTCATACTTCTCCACTGCCTCAGGAGAGAATTGGTCGACTTCCCCAAAATCAACATACTGGCACGTGACCCTACAAAGGATCAGCTGTTGCGTTGGCATTCAAACTTCATAACCCACTGTGCCTTGGATCCAAAGTCACCCTTGAAGGCTTGATAGATGGGCCGAGAGAGCAGGATAGCATCACCCGGGTCACAGATTGAAAAACCAAGCATCTCACAAAGCGACGTGACTCCATTTGCGAATAGAAGATGATCTGGGTTCACATCCTGGTGAGGGTGGAAATGGCGGTTGATGTGGCTTGCCATAGCTTTTCGCAGACGAGGAGTACCCCATGGCCCATCCCCATAACTAAGCACTTTCGAGTCAAGATGAATCTAGACAAATTAATTGACTATTCAATCCTCAGACAAGTCAGCAAAAGACTCTTACATGCTTGTTTGCGAAATCGGTGACTTCTTGTAGCATTATATACTGGAAGACAGATTAGTATATTTGGTCCATAATCCATTCGATATTATGGAAGTCTCTGTTGACTCGCTACATACATTCTCTGCAACGCCGATGTTAACAAAGCCATCGGGATTAGTTTCCGGGTCGTAGGGATTGGCAAATATCTCCTTGAACTTGTCCAAGAGGCGGCCCCCTGTGGCGGCACGTATGGCACCTCTGCTCGATAAAGAGCCCCTTTTCTCGATGATCATACTTATAAATCTGGTAAGGGCTGATGGAAGTGAATTGTTTGTAGAAACGGAAATGATGAAGTCACTTTTCCCGGGGTTATTAGGATCATTGGATTGGAAATCAAAAATTACCGTTTCGATACCTTAGCGCATTCTCACATCAAGTGCGTTTCTACTGCGTATTCAATCTCCCTTTGCTCAATCCATGGATTGGGTAGCGAAATCGTGAAATGCTATTGTCGTTATGATTAACGGGTCGTCAACGTAGACTACAGAGTATATATATTGCGCGTTTCACCCATCATACTGCCTTTGATTCACCGTCCACATTTAGCTACTCAAGCTATTTACGAAAAGATCACCTCAGCAGGCCCATCCAGCGTCCCAAAAGACGTCAGTTGATCCTCTGTCAGCGCTGCATCGCCACCGAAGGTACTGAGCACAGCAAATGCAGCACCAGCCGCACCCTCCGGCACGGGTATTTCCGCGCAGCCAGTCCCACAGCTTGTTGCCTCAGTGTATGTAACATTCGCAACCAAGTTGATCAAACTAATATAAAGCGGTGCAGTAGGTTCGAGCTGGACGAAGGATTTCGACGGGTCATAGCTGAACCTCAGCGTTGTGCCTGCAGGTGTTGGTGGCTGGAGGTTCGAAGGCGGCATCGGTGATACAAGCGTCAGCTTTGGCAATATTATAATCGGTAACTGCTGCGGGCATGACACGATGAACAGCTGCGCGAGGTTGTACGCAAACACAGCGGTCAACGCCGTATCAAACGAGTCGGGGAAAGGCGAAGCACCAACACCCGCACGGAGGTATGAGTCATGGCGTGCTTCTACAGTCAAAATGCTGCTAGCTGCCGTTAGCAAGGTTGGGTCGTCGGTGAGAAGGGCACCACCGCCTAAGTATGCGCCGATGCCCACGGAGGTGATCATGTTCGCGAGGTCGACGAAAGTGGTAGGCGAATTGTAGAGGAAGGTGTAGGTACAGGGTGGGACGGGGTTGTAGCCTGCTGCCGTGAGAATGGCAGATATGGTGGAGGCATGAGTGGATTCGTGCTGCAAGTTGTATAAGTCAGGGATCTACAGCCAAGGGTGTAGGTGGAGAGGACTGTACCTGAGCGATCATACCAACATTCTCTCGGACTCCCGCAGGGAAGCCTTCGGCGGTGTACTGGGCGTCGGTGAAATCGTCGAACCCGCCGCTGTACAAGGCAAACTCGAGATGTTCCAAGTATAAGGCTAGCTGGAGGACTGATTCATCTGTGGCACTGGTGACCGGTGGGAGGGTGTTGGCTCGCTTTTCAGGAGGGCGGGCAACTGCGATGGACAGCAGGCCAGCGATTGTGCAACCCAGGAAGAAACGCATCTTGTATTGGGTAGATGGCTGCCGGTCGATGCTGAATACTCGATTCGTGGTGCTGGCAGTGTAGCAGAGCGCCGTATATTGGGGAAGGGGGATGTCGTTTATTTGAACAGCTTCTGCCCATGCCCATCACCGGCATGACCATGGCGGGCCTTCATCCTCCGTCGAAGAGTTCCGGGCGTTTTCTTTTCGTTTCTGACATCATGAGAGATCGAATTGGGTAAGAAGGAGAACTGGTAAAGTGAGCAAATTGGATGGAGTAGTTCGCTGGATTGGTGAAAGGTTTCTCGATCTCAGGTAAGCATTGGGCCAAGCTTCGATAGCGTGGTACCCGCCGGCAGCCGCATCGAACGTGCGTGATATCGTCGTCGGTTGTCAATGGTGCGGTCGAGATGTCACTCAATTGGCTGCTTGTTGGTGGAGGATGCTCTTGCGAGCGTGGTTGGGTTGAGAGAGCTTGACGGAGCTGGTAAAAGTGCGGGGAAACGATGAGGGGGTAGTGGCAAAATTAAAAAACGTCGAGAGGTCCTAGAATGTCCCACCAGGCTGCCTGCCTTACGATATAGAGTACTTGTCACGATCAAATGCACAATCGAGCCTGCCAGATATGGGAACACGGCCTCGACTAAACTAGCCGATCTTCCTTTTCCTACTAAAGCGACATCAAGCCCTCCCAATCCTGTACTGTTCTACGAAGCTCACTGCGAAATCGAGATATGATTCCTTCTGCTACAAAATATGTCCAAGCCTGTCCATACCATGATGATGCCCTCAATGCCGATGTTAGGCCTACAACGTCCCTCACCAGCAGTCTCAATGATCCTTCCTATGGCATTGCTCTCCATTCCGCACAGACATTGTCTTCCAGTACGCCAAAGCGACAGGTCCATTGTTGTCCTTTGCCGGCGGATTTGAAACAAGATGCAAAGCTATAGGATAAATGAGAATGTGTAAGGAACGGAACATGGTACAAATTGTGTGAATAATAGCTGATATTTATAGCTCCCTAGATATGTCATCAGCAATCACCTGAAACGTGAACTATGATCGGAGATTCGTTACTCAGATACAAGTCGCAAGGAAAGTTGAGATGACGGTATTGTTCCCGATTTGCTAGAACACAAAACAAGAACTTTGATTTATGTTTCTGACATAACTCATTCATAGCAAGAAGTGCAGTCAGTCTTTTTGGCCCGACTGCTCGCTACAGGCACGCTCCCTTTGCCACAAGCCCAAGAGAATACCGGAACTCACGCATGCGCTTTTCCATATTCTAGAGCTCTTGAAGAATGATGATGGTAAGACGAGATATAGCGGCGAGACCAAGGGCACTAGCAAGACGTGGGCAAAAATATTAAATATAGGTACCTATACACACTTCATGCCACTGAAACCCCAATCCCTCGGATCGTTGACCTACTACACTTCCGAACTTACTGTTTTCTACTAGAGTCAGAGATGTTGGTACCTGAAGATTGGTAAACACAAAAAACGGCATGTGTACTTGGATGAGAAATTTCAATCAGCCGCACGCGCGTCGCTGGCCAGAGATGGAGGAGCACACATCTGACAACCCCTCGGACTTTGGATAGCATCAACCAGCTTTGCCATCCGAGCCGGCCCGCAAATCGGCAGTTCCCAAGACCTGCCCATCTCATTCGTCCATCTGTCAAGACATGCAACAAATGCGCAAACCCCATCTGAAGATCAGCCTGAATGGAAGAAGGAACAAACATTTCATTCGGTAATCGCCTCAAGAACCTATCATCTTCCTCCCTACCATCCCGTGCAGCCATCCAGCGCGCGCTGACGGCTTGCCGCCAGCCAGCACCATGGCAATACTGGGAAAGGGCATGCAATTGATGTCGCCCAAAAATAGTCTCCATGTCGTCATCCACCTACACAACAATGTCGAAAACACATGAGCTCCCCAGTCGCCGTGTTCGTATTGCAGACCGCCAGCTCCACGCAAACAAAACCCCCCATTGCCCCGTCCAGCTACGATAGGCAAACACCCCAACAACATTGACCTCCCACCCCCCACCAACCTCCAAAATGCACCTCCCCACCCTCATCCTCGCCATCTGCACCCTCGGCGCCGCAGCGGCGGCAACAACGTCGACGCAAACTCCTCCAGCACATCGAGCATGACGACAAGATCACGACCTCCACCTCGTCCTGTAAGCCGATCGAAGCTGTGCGAGTGGCCAAGTCCTGAATGAAGCTGACGATGGTGCTACAGCGCCCTCTACTACATGCGACCATGACTGGCGCTGTTGCCTCTACGAGTGCGGCGACTGCGGGGGGGGCATCGGGAAGGGGGGTGGTGAGACCGGATTGGGCTGTGCTTGGCGCTGCTGGGGCGGTTTTTGTTGGGGGGGCTGCTTTGGTTTAAGTGGTAATTGGGAGGGCATTTAAGAAGAGGGAAGCGTTGCTGGAAGATGGGATGGTGGGGAGGATTGTATACCTGGACATACGTTTCGCTGGGGTTCTCTTTTGATTTGGGTTGCGAGTGGTTTGGGAGGCAAATAGATAGCGTTTGTTTTTATCAGACAGCTTCGTCTCTCGATCCAAAAAAAAAAAAAGGAAAGAAAACGGCGGCGTTGTTAGCATGTCTGAACATATCAAGGCCCCTTTTCCGCCTGAGCAAAATATGCTGAAGAGATAAAGCCAAATCACTCCTTACACGATTCTCCTGTCACAAGCATGTCAACACACTGTCAGCAAATCAGAACCTCCCGAGGATATCTTTTGGCTAACGAAATACACAAAGAGGGAAAAGCAAGTACTTCGCAAACGTGTAGAAGCACATTCAGAGAAATGTTCCCGGTATCGTTCCATGACCACCCTGAAACATTTCATTGCAAGAAGACCTCCCTCGCCACACACAACATGAATCCACAAAACTCACAGCCAATTCCCTCACCTAACGCACCCTCCCAGCGTTCCTTCAGCTTCCTTCCATCACGTGCAGTACCAATGAACAAATCCTTCTGCTGCAGTACAATTCCCTACCTTCCTTTTCAAAAAAAATATCACGCATCGAACGCCGCTGAAGCGCGGAAAACTGGTGTCGTATTGATTGAGCAACAGCCGAGCTCGCGCCTTTCGTGCACGGCAGCCAAGTTCACTTACTCCTTGGTATGCGAATAGTGATTGAGTGTAAGGTAGGTAACAGAGTATCAAATAGCTGTGATTTGGACAGGTGTGTACTTCATGTGCCTTCCAAGTGTTTATGAAGTTTTTGACGGGAATACTGGGATTAAGGGAATAAGATCCGGATGAAGCTTTCGGCACTGAATGATAGGGATGATGTCAGTGTCTGGGATAGAGTTTAATATTTCGATCTTTTCATGATGAATGAAATCCTGAACGATTGATGCTTTTTGCTTTCTTGAGGTTCAATTCAAACCTCTCACGTCAGTCGGGCTGCGTTTTGAGAGCAGACGTTTGGTATTTAGAGCGGACGGTAGGAGCGGGCAAGGACAAAAAGGGTCGGATTAACATCACTTGTGATCCACTCTAGGTTTCTTGAAAATTAGATGTGCGAGAAGAAAAGATAGTACATTGAGCACGGCCGAGGAATGACAGACAGTGTCGTTATGCAATCGTTCCTCCAGCACCGCCGCTTCGGACGCCTTGTCCAACAGCAATATGAACGTGACAAGCACAAAGCAGAGATCTTGGCTGGCGGTCGACACGACCCTAAGTCCGTCGGCTCTTCGTCTCCACCTGCGTCAAATGACACTACGAAGTTCGAAATAAGAGATGCCGAAAAGGCGGAACATTCGCCGCGTGACTCTAAGAAGGTGGAAGATGATGGCGAAGGACAAACCCAAGACGCAGTAGCTAGGGCAGACCCGCTCAGTCGTGCATCGACGCAGAAGACTATGGGTACCGCATTGGGCACGACTTTGACCGGGATTCATGTACGAGACCGAGCGACCAAAGAAGGAGGGAATGGGAAGGTGTTTGTGGTCGGATATGAGGGTGATAATGATATTATGAATCCCCACAACTGGAGTAGAGCCACTAGATTTGGTGCCATGTATGTTTTGCTACCCCGAGAAGTGAAGGCATGGCTGACGAAGGATAGAATCAATGTTGCAATGATCGGCTGGATAGTAGGATTTGCTTCCAGCGTCGACTCGGCAGCTTTAGAGCAGGCCGCCAAAGAATTCGGCGTGGGCAAAGTCACAGAATCACTGGCTACAGGTATCTTCCTTATTGGATTCGGTGTTGGCGCACTTTTCGCTGGACCGGTTTCTGAGACTGTTGGAAGGAATCCTGTGTATATCGTCACCTTGACGCTTTATATGATATTCATCATGGCTTCGGCGCTGGCTCCTACCATTGGAGCTCAAATCGCCTTTAGATTCATTGCTGGATGCTTCGCTGCTACCCCTTTGACGTGTGCTGGAGGGTCAATATCGGATTTGTGGAACCCGATGGAGAGGGTCTACGCTTTCCCGATATTCGCCAACGCGGCGTTCCTGGGTCCCATATTCGGTCCCATCGTCGGAGGGTTCGTTGGGGAATCAACATTGGTATCCTGGCGTTGGTGTGAGTGGATCACACTAATCATCTCCGGCCTTGTTCTAGTCCTTGTTGTGCTCTTCCAACCCGAAACATACACCCCAATATTGCTGAAGTGGAAAGCAGTTCAGCTTCGTCAATTGACCGGAGACGACCGATATCAAGCTGAGGTTGAAATCCGGGAGGTCACATTCATGAAACGGCTTGGCCGGGCATTGTATCGCCCATTCGTACTCACATTCAGCGAACCCATCATCATCCTAGTTGCTCTTTACCTTTCTGTCATCTACATCATCCTCTTCACATTTCTGAACGGGTATACTTTCATCTTCACCGAAACATATGGATTCAGCGAAGGGGTCACTGGTCTCTCTTTTATCGGTATCGGCATCGGGCTCTGTCTGGCAACGGCGTTGGTGCCCGTCATCTATGCATGGGCAGAAAAAGACCTGAAGAAGATACAAGCAGAGGGCGGGACTCGGCTTCCACCAGAGTTCAGGCTGTGGTTCGGAATGCTGGGCGCTCCAGCGATACTGATTAGCGTGCTGTGGATGGCCTGGACGACTTATCCGTGGATCTCATACTGGTCACCCCTGGCGGCGAGCGTTCTCTTCGGGTACGGCATCCTCTGCATCTTCATCAGCAGCTATCAACACATCATCGACAGTTATGAACCATATGCAGCGAGCGCATTAGCAAGTGCGACACTGATTCGATATGTGTCAGCTGGAGGCATGGTGGAAGTCGCAATTCCTTTTTATAGGAACGTGGGTCTGCATTGGACGTTGACCATTTTGGCTTGTCTGAGTGCGCTCATGGTCCCTGTACCGTACTTGTTCTATTTTTATGGAACGAAGCTGCGGGCGAGTAGTAAGTATGCTGTCGTTTGAGTGGGAATCCTTGGCTTTTTGCATAGCATAAGCAATGGGAGTCTTGGTATGTGGCGGTAGATATACCTTGGACTCGCGACGTCGAGTGTCTTTCTTTGCGTTGTTTACTGTATATAGAAAATCGATAATAGGAGAACCATTGTAGCAGTCTTTATTACCTTTTTTAGGGTGCCTTCTGTTAGGGTGCCCCCTTCTAGGTTGACATGGGTAGCCTTTAGAGCCTTGCAGAGTGGTGTAGGGGAACATCTAATCTTCTCCCTCTCAAAAGAGAGTCTAAGCTGTATGATGGAGTAGCTGGTCTTCAAAAATCATTCACTTGCCCTTGATTGGCTTTTCCACGGTCGTAGATGAGATCTCTAGCTTCGGCTTCTCCTTTGAATTCTCTTTGCCTTCTCGGATCATAGTCTTCGCAACGACGCCGGATTCATCAGTAGTCTTGCGACTGCCCTTAAATTTTGTCTTGGTAAATTCGGCCTTAGTTTCTGTACGCTTCTCAGTCTGTTCCTCTTTGACTGCCGCCTCTTTCTCCTTCTCTTCCTCTGTCGGCTCAAGCATCTTCCTTTCCAGGCTGATCCTCAATGTATTCTTTCCCTTGACCAGAATCTTGCCATCCTCGTCTTCCCATCTGACTTCCCATCCACGGTCTGTCTCAACCGCAGCAGCGCCTTCATCTCCTTCCAATGTCAGACCTCCAGGACCTCCCTCCTCGCCAGCCTCCCAGCCCCATGACCCAACGATATGCGGTTTGCTTTGCGTTCGGTTTCCGTATTTGACTTCTCTTGTATCTTTGTCTACATAGATCCAATTGAGCATGGGAGGGTCGTTACTGATTGTCGACACAAGTCCAAGGGGTGGGGGTTTAGGGCGATCGGGATCTGGGTAGGCAATGTAGAATGCCTCGAGTGGGTGGGATTTTGAGGACGAGAAGGGCGAATCGATATAGATCTTCTCATCTCTCAAGACGACTATTCCTCCATTGATAGTGCTAGCCTTGCGGCCAGTATCCTCGCAGTAACATTCGAGGTTGAACTTCCGCATGCGCTCTTCTTCGGTTTTAGATGACGTCTCGGGGTTGCTCCCCTCATCTCTGCGTGAAACACCTTCAGCCACACCAATCACTGAAGGAATGGCCGCGATAGTGAAAAGGCCGATGACCATGTTCGTCTTTACTCCAGAGCAAGGACATGCAAAGGTGGTTGGATATGTAAGGACCTTCGGAAGCTGCTCGGAATCCTGTTGCTGGTGTAAGCCATCGCCATCAGTTTCCGTCTCCATCTTCCCTCTTGGTTGAAGCCGCTTCGGCTCCACACGAACACCATTACAACGTCAAAGAAGCAGCTTCCGAGGCGGGGCTATCATTCTCTCCACTCGTTTCGCATCTTCCTGTTACCAATGACGCAGTGTCTTTGACTTCCTATCAAGCTTTCCTAAGGACTCCACATTTCTTGACTCTTTCTTCACCTTGATTTCCCTATTTGGTCCTCTCAAACAATTTTCCTCGAGTATTGCCTCGAATGCGTGCAATACAAGTATTCTACATATCTTCGGTGCGGAGCAAATTGTATTGGACAAAAGCTGTGTCTATGCATTCTTCTCCCCTTTGCCTCAACGCTCGACAGTCACCGCCTCTACACCAACCAACAAGTTGAGTCCCACCCCCAGCGAAGCCATGCCAGAGCCCGACTTCTCCCAATCCACCGTCCTCGACCTTCCCCAACTCTACACCCAACCCCCAGCCACCAGCCTCCTCCCTCTCCTCCACTCCTTCGCCCTAAACCCTCCCTCATGGGACACCTCCCCCAACTCCCCCCAATCCCGCATCAGCGAAGCCGGGCTCCCGGCCTATCTAACCTCCCTAATCGCCTGTCAACTCCGCTGGATCACCTCCGATGAAGAGAAAGAAGCAATATGGGAAGCCGCCAGCGCACGGCTGAGCGAACGATCAGGCCGGACGGCGATGTCGTCAATATCACGCACCTTTTCCATCCCCACTATGACACACACCGAGGGAAAGGCCAGTACAGTGGAGATAACCCTCTACGAACCAGGCCTCACAGGCGACTCCCTCGGCCACAAAACATGGCTGGCATCCTACCTCCTTGCCAAACGCCTCCACCTTACTCTCCTCACGCACCTCCCCACTCTCCTGCACCGCCGCCCCCAACCAGCAAACCAACCAGGACCACTTCCCCCCCTTCGAATCCTCGAACTCGGCTCCGGCACCGGCCTCACCGGTCTCGCCGCCTCAGCCCTCCTCTCCACCTTCCCCAACATCCAACTCCTTACCCACCTCTCCGACCTCGAGGACATAGTCCCCAACCTCAACCGCAACATCCGCGAC
>JAABUQ010010215.1_pt1 | contig 12364 bp, 11 predicted proteins | sample 5560001 | NCBI WGS metagenome assembly JAABUQ01 (sample SAMN10711888, study PRJNA513371) | rock metagenome | isolation source: Antarctica rocks | place: Antarctica: Victoria Land, Finger Mt nord | collected 2015-12-18
GATCTTGTTGGTCATCGAGTGCTCCTGGTCGGATTTGAACACTCGCTCGGTTCGCTCGATGGCCACCCGCTCTTGCTAGGTGACGATTCGGCTTAAGCTTTTACACATGTCCGGGGACGTAGGCGCGAATAGAAACGCTTGCTCAATCCCTTCAACGTGAGTATCCCAAAGCAGCAGCGTGCGTGCGCGACGACGTCGATCGCATGGTCACGTTCTTTCGCTTTCCGCAAGCGAGTTGAAAGAGTCTACGCACAACCAATCCGATTGAATCGATCTTCGCCTCGGTGCGATTACGAACTGACGCCGCGAGACGTTTACGAACCGGAGCTTCAGCGACATACCTGCTCTTCAAGCTCATTCAACGATTGTCGACCGGCTGGCGCCGGATCAACGGCTACCGCACTCTCACCCTGAAAACGCACAGGCCGCGTGAGATAATCTCTACGCCGATGCTACGCCGCTAAACAAATGTCCCCGAAGATCGGCACGAACTCTCAGTAGCTTAAGGGAACGAGTGTTATGGGTTCATTAAGTTTTGTTTTGGGGCGATAAGAGCCAGTGATCCCCAGAAAGTAGACCGCATGTGCACGATCACGCGATCGTAGATCCACGTTTTGCGTTTACACCCTAAACGGGGAGTATCGTTAATGCCAATCTCTCAAGACACGAGCACGGCGCGTTCGAGCGCGAAACGGGCCGCGAGCAGCTGTTCCTCCTGACCACGCGGTAAGTGTGGCAGGCATAATCGTTGCCATGACGCCCGACGCGCCGTCGCTCGAAACGGCAATACTGGTCCATGAGCGATGCGCGGGGATCGGATATGGATAGTGCACGCAAAAAGGCGTTCGAGCACAGTTTGGGGAGACCGCCGTAGGAAAGACTATGGGCAGGCGCAGGTATATCGACACAAAGGTATCCGCCGTTTCAATACGCGAACGGTGAAGCGCGAAAGGTTCGCTTTAGCGGATTCGCGGGTCCGAGCAGCCGTCTCGGACGCACTACGCGATGATCTCGAAGACGTGCGAACGGTCAGTTGTGTGACTCGCCTCTCGTGTTGAGGGTGAAGGCCACCGCTCTCTCCACCCGAGTCAATCGCCCGTGACAGTCAACGTAAGAATCCAGCGTTCAAAATGCTGAGCCCGATGTCGCTTCGATTTGGAACGCGCATTCTAAGCCCTTTAAACGACGTAGGCACGCATCGGTGATCTTATGCAGGTGCGGTATAGCGGCTTTCAATCTGATCCTTGATGCGGGCTCGCGAGTCGGCGGCGGTGAGACCCGCTTGGGTCTCGATTTGAGCGACATCCGCTGCAAGCTCTTCATCACCGAGCGACTCTCGAATCCAATGCGAATATTCTCCGAGCCGGAGATGATAATCCCACGTTTCATCGTCCACTCCGAAGCCAAGCTGCAAGAACGACGTGAGATTTTGCGCCCGAAGCTTTAAAGCGAACGTCGGACCGGTGAAGAAGAACGACTTCTCTTGCGTTAGCTCTCCTTGCGCATATTTGCGTCGATGACGGCGCTGCTGCGTCTTTCCGGGACTGACGACGAACCGCTCGGCCTTGTCAGCAGAGGTGCGACGCGAAAGCAAGGCTTCGCCGCGCAACGGAGGCGGCTGGATATCACATGTGCGTGCCTGAACGCCGGAACGGTGCCAGCTCGCCGCAATCATTTCGCCGGCATGATCACCGACGGCAATGACGGCATCGATGTGTTCAACAGCTTTGCGCGCAAGTAGCGCCGGTTTGGTGGTGATGAAGAACAGAGAATGCCGACCATACAACGAGCCCGCGGAACCATCTTCCGGAAAGAAATGATGCGCTTCATCCATAATAATCCAGTGCGGACGCCCGCTTACGGAACGCGATTCGCCTAGCCGGGCGGCCAACGCTTCGAAGTAGCGCGGACGCTCCGGTATATCGACCCCCAGCAGTTGCAAGACGACATTTTGTCCGGCAAGAAGTATCTGCACCGCTTCCTCGGGCGAAGGTGCCCGTTGTGGCGTGCCGATTGTCATGCTGTCCGGAAGGTCTTCGTAGTCCCCTTCGGGGTCGATGAGACAATATTGATATCCGGCGGCGCCTAGCCTTTCGATGAAGCCTGTTGCCAGCGTCGACTTACCAGCGCCGGACGAGCCGACGAGCAGCACGCCCCCGCAATACGGGCGAAGCCGTACGGGCCCGGAATCCGCGGTGCCGAGCTCGATACCGCGCGCTGCGAGATCGTCGAAACTCTCCAGGTCGTCCTCAATGATCCGTTCGATCAGTTCTCGGACACCTGCGCCGCGCTCGCCGCTGACGGTGAGATCCGCGGCTGCTTTGACGCTTTCGAGTGCATTTGCAACGGCAACGCCGATCTCGCTTGCCCGCAGAATCGGCAGATCGTTCTCGGCATCTCCGATACTTACATTGCTGTGAAGCGAAATCCCGAGCGCGTCGAGCGCACTTCGCAGGCCGGTTGCTTTGTTGACGCTCGCAGGAAGCACCATAACCGCGCCTTTGTTGAAGATGACCTGCGCATCAAGCCCGAGGTCTCTGATCGTCTCGAGAACGACGGCTTCGTGAGGCTCCCACGTGGCTACGATAACGCGTCCAACATCGAGTGGCGTCACGCTCTGCCTCTGGAGGCGCTCGACCAATTGCATATCGGCCGGCTCACCGAGCAACTGCTCTTCCCGAGTCAACGGGTCGTAGAGCAGCGCGCCGTTCTCCGCTACGATTTTGTCGAAGGTTTCGAGATGAGGAAACACTCGCTCGAGGTCGCCCAGCAGGCGTCCGGTGACAAGGATCGTCCGGCGTCCGGATTTCCGAAGACGCTTGAGGGCCTCAATCGTCGCGTCTTCGACGTTGCTATCTGCTGCAAGAGTTCCATCAAAGTCGGTCGCGAACGCATGAAACCGCATGCTACCGCTTCTAACACAGGTATATTATGGCAGTTTTAAGATTTTAGCAAAGTGTGCGCGGACGACTACCGATCGGGCGCGAGCAGCGCATCATTCCGATGGACGTGAACGGATCCGTACCGCGCGCTTCGACCTTCGGGACGTCTAGCCGACATTGAAAATGCTAGTCTTCTTGCTCCATTGGAACGGGCTAATCGGTCCGGAGTCGCGGAAATGGCGAATTATAGCGCAGGACGTGCAGCAAAGACCGATACCTTCGATTCTTTCCCAGCCTGAAGGCGGCTTATAGCCGTTATACGTGTTCTGACACGCGTCGCCCGAAAAAATATGGCTGATCCAAGAGCATGCCGCCCCTGCGCAAGAGTAATTAACTTCTGCAGAAGCGAAAGTTGCAACGGTTGAAGTCATAGTGGACGGTGACCTTAGCCCAGAAGGACCGACTACCTTCGACGAAGCGTTCTCATTACTGCTACAGGTTGTGACTTCTTGCCACGAAGGTACCCGAGTTAGACGCGGTAAATTCCTGACCCAAACGGCTCGCCAGGAATCTCACCGTGAAGAAATCGCGCTTTACCGAAGAACGGATTGTTGCAATCCGCCAAGAAGCGAGGCCGGCGCCGAGTGCCTGGTAGTAAGATATCGTTGACGCCAGCGGCTGCCCATCGGAACTTGTCAAGCGACTTGGTACCGGAGTCTAGCGTTAAAGAGTGTGCGGTCACGCTGCTGCGCTGTCATCGGTAGGTTGGTTAATCCAGACGCTCGGCGGTAGCGCGCTTCTCCGTGGCTCGCCTGCGATGAAGCGGTCCGGATGTGCGCTGTACGCGCGCTTCATGACCGCGTGACGTGCATCGAGAACGGCTTCCGCGTGGCCGGCGTGCACCATGGCGGGCGTCAGCATCGCGATTCCCGAGTGACGATGCATGGAGTTGTACGAGGTGAAATAGGTGCTTAGAAACGCTTTGCCGTCTTCGAGTGAGCCGAAGCGTTCGGGAAATTCCGGACTGTATTTCATCGTCTTAAACTGCGACTCCGAGTAGGGTTGTCGTCGCTAACATGCGGTCGGCTGTGCGAGCGCACGACGCCCAGCTTGTCGAGCAGGGCGCAGACCGGCTGTGCGGTCATTTCCGCGCCGCGATCGGCATGCACGACGGCTTGACCGGGCGCGATGTTCTCGCGCTCGAGAGTTCGGGCAATAAAGTATTTAGCGACGTCGGCGTTGGAACGACGCACAAGCATCCAGCCGACAACGTAGCGATCATCACAAGCAGCGAGAACCAGACGCCCTTTTGCGGCCCGCGGATCTTGGTAATATCCCAAGACAGCACTTGACGCGGTCCCGTCGCAAGCAGTTCGGGTTTGTGGTATTCCGGGTGACGCGCCAAGCGCCGGCGCTCGCGAACCTCGCCGTTGACTCGCAAAATGCGATACATCGTGCTCACGGAGCACAGGTAGACGCCCTCATCCAGGAGCTGCGCGTGCACTTGCGCTGGAGCCAGATCAGCGAACCGCTCGCCGTCGAGCGTCTCCAAAATTTTCGAACGCTCCCCCTCGCTAAGTGCGTTGACGGGCCGTTGCTGCCGGCGAGGAATGCTTTCGACGATCGAGCCCTTGCGGCGTCGTAAGAGCGTCGAGCGGCTCATCCCAAGTGCGCTGCAGAGCGTTCGCATCCGCACTTCCTGGCTTAGCTCGAGTGCCGCATCGATTAATCGTTCTCGTCGAACTCGGGACTCTTGTATTCCAGTCCCAAGAGCCCCGCCGCTTTTTTTCGGGTATCATCGAACAGTTCGAGGCGCGCGATCTTGCGCTGTAATTTGCGATTCTCGCGTTCGAGCTGTATATTGCGAGCGGTTAAATCGCGTTCGGCTTCGCGTGCCTTCGTACGCTTACGAAGTGCTCCGGCATCGAGATCGCCGCGCTCGCGTTCACGTCGCCAGGCGTAGAGTTGCGACGAGTAAATGCCCTCACGGCGCAAATACGCACCAACCGTGCCCGGCTTACACACATCGGCGGCGCGTAGGATGCGAACTTTCTCTTCAACCGAAAAGCGCCGGCGTTTCGGTTTCTCGACGACCTCGATGCTCGACGGTGCGCTCGGCGCCTTGCCGTTGCCCGTGGCGTTAATCATAGCGTGCTCCTTCCCGCCCCGTCGCAAGCTTACCGTTCATCGGGTACCGGTACCAGATCATCCTGACACGTGGGGCCGCTCGCCGGTCGATTTGGCTTGGTATCAGAACTTGCCGATCGTTGGCAGTAAAGCGCGGCCGAAACCGCGACGCGATGACCGCCGCGATCCTCGCATCACAACTAACCCCCACACTCACGCTCGACCTTGCACTCGCGGAGGCGCGTACTTATGCTGAGCGTTCGCTCTCGGCAAGTACGCGCCGAGCCTATGCCGCGAGCTCGCCGCCTTCGGCGCGTGGTGCCGAACCCACGACCTGAGCGCGCTGCCGGCGCAGCCCCACACACTCGCCGCTTACCTCGCTGAACTCGCCCGCACCGATCGACCGGCTACAATAGGCGGAAGCTCGCTGCGATTAGCGTTGCGCATCGAGACGCTGGGTTCGAGTCACCCACCGACCACGGGATGGTCAAACGCACCTCGCGGGCGTCCGCCGTGCCAAGGGCACCGCGCCGCACCAGAAGACTGCGCTGCTGGTCGCCGATTTGCGGCGGATCGTCACGCCGCTGGGCGATGCACTGCTCGATCAGCGCTGCAAGGCCGTGGGTATTGACCCCCTTTATGTCGCGGGTCATAGTCTGCGGCGCGGCTTTGCGACCGCCGCTGCGCGAGCCAAAAAGCCCGACCGGATGATTAAACGGCACGGACGCTGGAAGAGCACGGCGATGCTTGAGCGCTATATCGAAGACGGAAGTCGATGGGACGAAAACGCGACCATCGGCCTGGGACTTTAAGTGTACACTGAGGCATCTGACGCGACAACGTTAAGGCATAAGCGCGCTCGCGGCGTCTCTCTTTTGGGGTTCAAACGCATTTGGTCACCCCTGGCCTAAGACGAAAACACATTTGCGCCGTTGGCTTGTTAATGTTCTTTGAACGGCTTGACTCGGCCGCAAAAAGGCTAACCACTCGCTCGAAGGATAACGCGACAATGCACGCTACCGAGCAACGGTTCGTACGTTGCGGCATCACGCTCCTTGTCCGGAAAGGCTTTCTATGAAGCAATACGCTTTACACGTCATGCGGGTGTCGTCTGGGGACTATTTAGATGACACAAGCGCGGCCCGACGCGAAATGTTAGCGCTTCTTGAGCAAAGCTATAGTCTCGTCTCCGTCGTACCGCTTCATACCAGCGAATCGAGTGCCGCGTTCATCATCACGCTCCAGGCGGAGATTGCCGAGCACTCCGCTTGACAACGACGAACTCGTCGCCGCCGTTTCGGTAACTCTTCGTTGATTGCTGACATGTGCCAACGGGTACTGCAATGCACGCCTTATACATCGGGTTCTTTCCAATCTTCCCTTGCGGACACGTCGGTCAACGGCGCGGTCGCTATCACCTTCGACCGCATACTGCTTGGCTTGCATAAAGATCACGTAAACCATGCGTCGGCTTCGCCGTCTAAGAACACCGCGGTGGCTAAGTACTTACACGGGACCTATGAGATCATTACGTCTTGTAACATGTCTCGCCGATGCAAGCCGTCGTCGCCTCGTGGATGGCGATACGCCTCGCGATCCCGCGACTGTAAGTGCTGAGGTCGACACGCCCAAAGCTCAGATATCGTCACCGTCGGCGAACGGCATAAATGATCCCGTAACAACGCTTTTTGGGACTTGCTCGTCGAGCGACTTTCCGGCGTAGCGCCTACATCATTCCGCGCATCATTGCCGGCATACCGTCGTTCACAAAGCCGTTGATCTCCCGAGCATGCGATCGGATTACCTGTATCATTGCCGGATCATCAGACGTCTCAGTAACGGCGATCCCTTTCGGTAGTATCGTTAGCCTACGATGATAGCGAGAGCTGTTCGCAAACATCGTCGGAACGCTGCGGCTCATCGGATAGCGGAACGGCTGGTCTTTTTCGAGGCGCGCGTACATAGCTGACACGTGCTCCTGAATTAAGGTAGCCACGCGGGGATCTTCGGACTCAGTTACGGCTTGGATACCACCAGGAATATCGCTCGCGGTTCGTTTCATCTCAGCATGACGTCGGAACATCTCCATGCCGGTACGCATCGGACCTTGCATGTTCCCGGGAGACATCATGCCGTTCATCGCGCTGCCCGTCATGCCACCGCTCATCATGCCGCCGACGGCAGCGTCGTTTTGGCGACGAAAAGCTGCGACAGCCCCGATGCCCACCGCGGCGGCTCCCAGAAGTATCCGAAGTAGTGATCGTCGACGCATGGGTCTAACGTTCGTCATGATAGCAGTGAACGCTCTCAGTATTCCGCTACGGGCTCAGCTCGATGCGAATAGCAGGCGCCGCAAACCGTGAGTTGTTCGGGATTCGGACCCTTAACGGCCTCGATTACTCGCGATCGTTGCTTCGAAGTGAGCCGGCTTCGCCGGTAGTCCAGCGAAGAGGGCCTCGACGAATCGCTCGCAATCATGCTCTTGCAGCGCGCCGTTGAAGCGACGCTCAAATCCGATTGTCGACGCCGGCTTTCCGCTCATCGCGCGCCCGCAAGGGCTACCTGAGCCAGCGTTAATTGCTTCTTAATGAAGATTCAACGGAATGCGGGATGGCCGATGGTCGCGCGAAGCGCTGCTCAGCGGCTGCGTAGAGGACACCAACTTCAACGCATGCCTAAGAACGGAAAGGTTCTATGAGATTCACGATAATGGTCTATCTCGCACAGGGATAACATTAGGGAATGCAAGAACAACGCTTTCTGACGAGCGGGATCCTCGATTGCGCGCGCGCTATCCGGCGACGTTCAATGGTCGTGATCTGGCTGCTGCCGCGCGTATTCGTCGGCTGGAAGCGCTCAGCAATGCGTTGCTAAGGCGCAGACCTCCGGTTGAGATCTGGGTGAAAGCGGGTTCATTCTTTGACGGTATGGATTACGGGAGCAATCGCCGAAACGCTGGGCGTCCACCCGGGCGTTCAACGATTGTATGTCTGGTTGCTCAGCACGACGTTTTTCCGCAGGCAGTGGTCTGCAGTTATCTTGTCACGTTCGGCGGGGTCTGCGTCGAGATTGGTCTTATCGCCAGCATCTTCACCGATATTGCCGCGCCTTTCGGTAGAACGGTGAACGCGGGCTCGGTTCTCGCTCAAACCGTAAGCACTGATAAACTTCGCCTCCCGAATGGTGCTGGTGCTGGCTTAGAAGACTGTCGGGTGGTGGAGTCTTGACCGTTACACGTCCCGCCGTCGGCGTCTCGGTTCCATCCGCATCGGTTACGCCATAAGCAGCCAAACGCGCAAGCAGCCGATAGCGGGTGTCGGCGCGCGGGCCGAACGCACCGTGAATGCCGAGACGCTCGCCGCGTGTCCCTTTTCGAACGCTCAGGAGTATGCGACGCAGTATCTCGAGCGCGCTGAGGCAGGTGGTAAGGAGAACGAGATCCGTGTGCCGATTCGCTTTCTGCCGCCGATCTTTCGCCGGAGGGTCAGTTTAACGTTCGGGCTGCATTCGGACACTACGGAACCCGGACGTAGTCATTATGAGATTCGCGTCCGCTGGTTGGCCGGTACGCCGCTGATCCCCGACTTCCACGGGAGCGTGCGTTTTCGCATTGCCGGCGACAACATCACCAAGGTGCTCGTTGAAGGCTCATATCACGCACCGTTCGGTTTAGTCGGCCGCGGGTTCGATAAAGCCATCGGGTCGCATCTTGCCAGGGCTAGCGTTCGTGATCTTTCTTTGCGATTGGCGAGGCACCTCGAAGAAAAGCACGAGGTGTGGTTAGCACTTGTGCGTCAGGCGGCACTTGTGCGCTAGGCGAAAATGTTAGCTGCAACCGTTCGCGGCGTCGGGGAATGCTGACGCACGCCCGGGCCTATCGACTGACGAAGCGCAGCTTCGCCTAAGGAACGTCGAGGGCGAACACCATCGCCGATATCGCCACAGCGCCAAGATTGGGGTTTACCCCAAGATCTACGGATTAACATGGACCAGACGAATCACGTGTCGGCACGCTCGTCTGATGGGGAGCACGTGCTCGGTCGTTGCGGTGGCGGCATCCTTTCTGTGGCCCGCGATGTTTTTTAGAGACGCCGCAGATCAGTCATAGCGTGACGCTTTCGCGCACAACCGCTCGCGATGTCGTGCGATTCCCGGACTTAAGCCAGCTGGAAATCAATCGCAGAGGTCCGTCTCACGTATCCACACGCGGACTTTGTAGACCCTTACACCGTCTTCAACATAAAAGGCAACGACTAATCGCCTCATCGTTAAAATCGAATACGGCGGACAGCTAATTTTCATTCATAGAGTTCTCACACACGTCGAATACGACAAGGACGCATGGAAATGACCGCAGCTTTGGACGAGGTTGCCTATGCACTTAAATTCGGCGAATATCCATACACCCGATCCATGACGATGCCGCCAATGAGCGGGCGCTCGCACAACTGGAAGAGCTGTCTGTAATCAAAGACCCGTCCGCCGAAGAAAGTGCGCTCGCGGACATTCTGGCGACGCTCATTGAGGCTTACTAAACTCGCTACGCTCCTGAGCCAGCCTCACCGCTTGATACGCTACTAGAGCTTATGGCCGCAAACGATCTGAAGTCTAAAGACATTGCGGAACTCATCGGGAGCAAAGGTAACGCTTCGGGTGTTCTTCACGGTAAGCGGAAAATCAGCCGTGCCATGGCTAAACGTTTGCCGCGCGCTTCAACGTGCCCCACACGCTGTTTCTCTAGGGATGACTCTTCCCGTGGGAAACGACCGTGAACGCCGCATGAATTGTTGATTGCACTACTTACTTTAAGCATATCTGTCGGCAGTATCCACGTCGCTGCAAAAGCAGACATAGCAGCGATATACCAATGCAAGGCTCGCGGGGGCTCGCCAGCGCCGGGCGTCCCTAACAACTTACTTACATTGGCTGATTTTGAACGAGCCGCTCGGTCCGAGCTTACGCTCGCAAGAAGTGAGGACGTTTGTGATAAGAGAACGGGCGCTCGGGATGGCGACAGGCTTTACTTTATTGACGAAGCCAATTCTTACGCGATTGCAGCCGAGTATTACCGATGCGCCGGGACACATTACTTGCGGCGGACTCTGAGCGTAAGACGCGCACCTTACTTGATGCTGCCGAACCACCGCACTCCGCGACAGAGACTCGCAACTTAAAAATTATTCTTGAAATGTCAGGGCCGGCCCCAAGCGGCAGATGTTGGGTAAATCAATCGAAGTAGCGATGGTGTAACGGCCGATCGCCGAATTGAGAGCCTCGGGCATCGTACAAATAATGCGCCTGACTTTGGCCCGAATGCATTCTCCTAGAAAGGTCTTAGCAAGGTCCGCCGGATCAGCTTTTCGGAGACAGTCGCCCTTTGATTACCGTCGAGATTAGCTCGACGGAAGGCGCGCCAGCAACGTTTCCATTCGAATCTCGATACGTCCGACACATGAACCCGTAATCGGTTCGAACCCGCGCTTCCAACTCAACGTCTTCACCGTCGACCTGTATCGTCGGTGAACCAAGAAAACGCCGTGTGATCGCATCGTCCGTGTCGAGAATTTCGACCATCCGAACGTTGGCAGCCACGCCCTCAAGAGCGACCGCTTCACGCGCCCGCTCGAGGGCGGCGTCACTGTTAGGGCACCCTTCGAAAAAGAGGATTTTGATTTCCACGTTTCCTCGCATCGTGCTGACTTGGCACATCAATCTAGACCATATACGCAAGATCGGATGCAGCGCTTAGATAGGCGAAGATATATCGCGTACTTGGATGCCGACAGCCGAAACTTCATCGCCATTGCGAAAAGATTCGTCAATCTTCGGCTCCCGGTCCGAGGAATCGTCGCGCCGAGAATTTTGGTCGCTGCCCTGCTCGAGGAGGACCTTAAACAGATCGTGGCGGGCGGCACGTCGCGATGAGTTCTATCCGTCGTATCGCCCTCAGCGGCCACTTCAAACTGTACCGGCCATGGCCACTTCAAAATGTACCAGCCCGGGCGAAGTGATTCGTTCTGAACTTAGCTACGTTAGGGTCTTTGCCTTCCGCTGGCGTGCGGAGAGGCTCGATTCGTGGAGCCGGTAACTCTTGCCGCGAATCTCGATAAGATGGCTGTGATGCATCAGACGATCAAGAAAAGCCGTAACCGCCGGCGTGTCGCCGAAGAGCTTCGGCCAATCTTCTAGCGGCCGATTCGATGTAACGATCGTTGATGCGCGTTCATAACGGCGCATGATAAGCTCGAGTAAATCTTCCGCGGCACTCGTGGGCAGTTTGCGCATGCCCAAGTCGTCGACGATGAGCAGCGGAACTTCCGTAAGTTTTGCAATGAGCGCCGGTCGTTCGCCCAACGCCGTTGCGAGCACGAGCTCCTCAAAGAGTCGATGCGCCTCGCGGTAAAGAACGCGGAATCCAGCATGAATTGCGGCAAGACCAATCGCTTGGGCAAGGTGGCTCTTTCCGACGCCGGCGTTCCCAAGCATCAATACGTCATCATGCTGCTCGATGAATCGACTCGTCGCCAATTCGTAGATGAGCGCTCGATCAATTGTGTTGAATGCCCAGTTGAAAGAGTCAAGCGCCTTGGCATCGCGGAAGCTAGCCTCTTTTGTTCGTCTATCAACGAGCCGATCCCGGCGTCGCTGTAGCTCGTCATGCACGAGTAATCCTAAGAAGTCGATCGGGCCGAGATGATCGGCCGTCGCTTGTTGAGTTCTTATAGTAAGCACGTCGGCCATACCGCCGAGGCGAAGTGAGCGCAGTGCGCGGTCAATTTCATCGAGGGTCATTACAGCAGTTCTCCTTGCGTTAGCGTCGCGAAATGCGTGTCGTATGTGGCGATGGGTGCGATGATCGGATGCTTTGTCGTAAGGGGCGGCGCGTTGTCGTATGCGAGAAAGGTGCGCACGAAGCGTAGCCGTACGGTGCCCGCGCTCATCGCGAGAGCGCAGGCACGCTCGATGGAATCCGACTGATGTTTGCGCAGCAGATCCAGCAGACCGAAAAGGGTACGGATCGCGAGCGCGCCGCGTTCGGCTTCGACGGCGCGGGCGAAAGCGCCGATCGAGGGCCCGGCGGAAGCGAGGCGATCGATGAGCTTATAAACCTGTGGTGGCGTCTGTTTCGGCCGATCGGCATCGATCGTACGGCGGCTCCCTTTGGTTGTTGCGACCACGTGTTCCCGAATGCATTCGTGGCGGACTGGATCAAGCACGCGTAACCAGAGCCGACCGGCGTGAACCACAACTGCCTCGGCGGGCACCCAAAGTGGACCACTCATGGGCAGTTGAAAGTAGACCACCTCCGAAAAGTAGGGTAGGTCGGGTCTCCGAAGGCGGCGCTGCGAAGAGCG
>JAABUQ010010216.1_pt1 | contig 12364 bp, 10 predicted proteins | sample 5560001 | NCBI WGS metagenome assembly JAABUQ01 (sample SAMN10711888, study PRJNA513371) | rock metagenome | isolation source: Antarctica rocks | place: Antarctica: Victoria Land, Finger Mt nord | collected 2015-12-18
CCTCGCGCGCGAAGAGGGCGGCCGCGGCCTCGTCGGTCCCCGCCGTGCCCTGATCCAGCGTGGCGCGCGTCCCCGGCGCTGCCAGCCCCAGCCAGTCGCGCGCCCGCCCTTCACTCCACCGCAATAGGACAGTTCCGATACCCTGGCCGCGGTAGTCGGGATGCACGTAGCCATCCCCGACGAGGCGCGCGTGCTGCCCGCCATCCTGTACGGCCGCGCAGCCGGCTATTTGCCCGCCGGGGGTGGCTACGACTAGCGCGTCGTCTTCCAAGGAGAATCCGGGGTGGTACCACTCGTCGCGCAGGTCCGCGACGGTGTAGTCGGACGACCCGAAGGCTGCCCTTTCATAGGCGGCGACGAGGTCAGCCATTTCTTGCGCGTCGCCCTCCGTCGCCGGGCGCATGCTGAAGCCCTGAAGCTGATCGTGTTGTTCCATTTGTTCTATCCTTTCACCCCCACCGTCACCTCGGCGTCGGTCGTTAGCCGCAGCACACCATCTTCGGACATTTCCAAGGCGAGATCTTGCAGGCGCGGCAGGTCGCGCCCCTGGTCGACGTGGAAAGCGGCGGGACCCATCAGCAGGCGGTCGAGCGCCTCGAGTGGCGTTACAAGCTCGGACCCACGCCATGCATGGTACTCCGCCGCCGCGAACCCTTGCGCCAGCAGGGTATCGAGAGCCGGCTCACGCGACGCTTTGGGGCGCGGCGCCTCGGGGAGCGCGTCGTAGAGCTCGCGCCAGCGCGCCGGGCCAAACGAGGCCATGATATAGGCGCCGCCGGGCTTCAGCACGCGCGACACCTCGTCCGGGAGCGCGGGGGCGAGGCGGCGCAACACCACGTCGACGACGCCGTCACGTAACGGCAGACGACGGCGCGTACTGGCGCGCGCCACCACGGCGCGCGGCTCGCGCCGCAGCGCGCGGTAGGCGGCGTCGAGCATCGGCGGCGAGATGTCGAGCCCGACCATGGAGAGCGGCTGGGCATAGCGCGCGCCGAGCCGGCGCAACACGTCGCCGGTACCGCAGCCGAGGTCAAGTACGAGCGCGCCTGGACGCAGGCGGGGCACGATCGTGTCAAGGTAGCGCTCCAGCGCCGCGCGCTCGCCCACGCCGGTCTCGCCGTCCAGGCGGCGCTCCCAGGCGGCGCGCCGCCGCGCCATCTCGGCCGTGTCACCCGGCCCCTCGTTGGGCGGGCGCTTCCCCGGCGGCAGCAAGTCGAGGTGTGGCCGCGTGGGGTAGGTGTGCCCGTTGTCGCAGGCCAGCAGGCCGTCGCGCGAGGCCAGCGGCAGGCCGCAACGCGGACAGGCCAGCACGTCGAGTAGCCACGAAGGAGATGACAGGGTATACCGCGAGGCGTTCACACCCTCAGCGTAGCACGCGTACGTCTTCTCCCGTGAACCGTCGTCATCGGTTATGACCTGCTAATTGAGCAGGCGCGCGACCGGGCAGTCGGGCAGGTTCGGCAGCCAGGCGCGGAAGGGGGCGGTCAGGCAAGGATGCTGCCGATCGAAGCGGACGTGGTAGTAGGAGGGCTCGTGTCCCTGTCCGAATCGCGTAATCCGCACGAACGGGAAGGCGCGCGCCAGGGCCACGGTAAACCCGAGGGGAGGCGTCTTCGTGGGCGCGAGCGGCAGGTTCGGCTCCGTGTCCAGGCTGCCGTCGGGATTATCGACGAAGCCCATGGGGGGCGTGTCCGACCCGCGCCTGCCGCACGGGTCGGCGGGGCAGGCGACGCGCACGACGGCGCGCACCCACGCCTCGCGCCCATACCAGGCGGCGGGAGATTGCCAGATGGCCCGGTGCAACTCCACCGCCGAATAGACATGGCCGCGCGGACCCGCGTCCCGTCCCCCGCCGGTGGCGGCGCCGTGCCACGTCCACAGGCTCGCCGCGACGACGGCCGCGAGGCCGAGGACGACGAAGTCGTGGCGTTCCTCCAAACGCGCCCGTGCCCGTGTTCTATCCATACGCGCTCCTCCTGTGTCCAGGATGGCGCACGGCGACGGGACACGGCAATAGCCAAGTTAGCAGGGCTATGTCCTTCTCGGTCGTAGGGGCGCATCGTCATTGTCGTGGGGTAGTCCCTCACCCCCATCCCATGCGGATTGGTCTCCCGGCTCCGCGGAGCCGGCAGCCCCACCGGCTCTCCCCTGCGGGGGCGAGGGGAGACGGCCGCCGGCGTGTGGTGCTCCCCCTCTCCCGCGCGCGGGAGAGGCCCGCTGGGCCGTCGGCCGCAGCCGGGGGACCAGTTAGCCACGGGTCGGGGGGTGAGGGTCGCGGTCGACAATGAAATGGCCCTGTCAGAAATGACCCTGTCAGAGTAATGGGCGCAGGTGGATCGCCTCGTCGCGCTCGGGGCCGACGGTAACGAGGGCGACCGGGACGCCGACAAGTTCTTCGACGCGCGCGATAAAGGCGCGGGCCGCGTCCGGCAGATCCTCGCCGCGGCGCGCGGCGGCCGTTGGCCGGCGCCAACCGGACAGGTCCTCGTAGATCGGCTCGCAGGCGGCGAGGTCGGCGGCCAGCGGGGGCACGCGGTGGATCACGTCACCGCGCAGGCGGTAGCCGGTGCAGAGGCGCAGCGTGGGGAATCCATCGAAGACGTCGAGGTGGGTCAGGGCCAGGGCCGAGTAGCCGTTGAGGCGGGCGCTGTAGCGCGCGGTCACGGCGTCGAACCAACCACAGCGGCGCGGGCGCCCCGTCGTCGCCCCGTACTCGTGGCCGATCTCACGCACGGTGTTACCCGTTTCAAAGTCCATCTCACTGGGGAACGGGCCCGCGCCCACGCGCGTGGGGTAAGCCTTGTAGACGCCGATCGTGCCCTTAAGGGCCGAGGGCGGGATGCCGGCGCCCGCGAGCGCGCCGGCGACGAGCGTACACGACGAGGTAACGAAGGGGTAGGCGCCGGCGTCGAGGTCGAGCAACGCGGCCTGCGCCCCCTCGAGCAGCACCGTCTCGCCGCGGTCAAGCGCGTCATGCACGACCGTCAGCGCGTCGCCCACGTAGGGGCGCAGGCGCTCCAGCGCCTCGATATAGCGGTCGATGTCCTCGCCGGGGTCCGCGTCGGGCGTGTCGGGCGCGCCGGCGGCGGCGTCGAAGCTACCGATCAGCCGTCGGGCGCGCCGGGCCGCGCGCTGCAGTTCCTTACGCCCCGTCGGAGAGAGCGCGTCGCAGACGCGCAGGCCGGTGCGTGACGCCTTATCGGCGTAGGCCGGGCCGATGCCGCGGCCCGTCGTCCCGATAGCGGCCTCGCCGCGCGCGCGCTCCTCGAGCAGATCAAGCCGGCGGTGATAGGGCATGATCAGGTGCGCGCGCTCGCTAAGCAGGAGAGACGTGGGCTCGACGCCGGCCGCGGCGAGCGTATCCAACTCCTCCAGCAGCCCGAACGGGTCGACGACCACGCCGTGGCCGATCACGGAGCGCACGCCGGGCCGCAGCGCGCCGCACGGCACGAGGTGCAGGCGAAACGTGCCCCGCGGGGTGACGACGGTGTGCCCGGCGTTCGGGCCGCCCTGGCAGCGCACCACCAGCGAGGCATGTTCGGCAAGCAAATCGATCACATGGCCCTTGGCCTCGTCGCCCCACTGGGCGCCGACGACGGCGATAGCTGGCATAGCGCTCCTTCATGTGTGTCATAGCGCGCGGTTGACATGGCGCCTTGTGTTATGGCGTCTTGCTGTTATGGCGTTTTAGCCGCAAAACGCCTATCAGTATAGCACGCCCCGCGGGTTAACACGACGGAGCGCGCAGAGACACGGCTATAGAGCGCGCCGTCTCTACTGGGGGCGTCGGCGTCTCGCCGGCCCGCGGTCGCGGTGTGCGCCAGTAGCGACACGCACGCCTGCGACGGTCTGCCGGCTGGCAGCGCAGCGAGAAACGGCGCTCCCAGTGAATACGCGACGCCAGCGCGAAACTCTGGTACGCGCCACGGCCTAGCGGTACTCGGCGCGCCCTTCCAGCGCGCGCGCCAGGGTAATATCGTCGGCGTACTCTAGGTCCGCGCCGGCCGGCAGACCGCGCGCCAGGCGCGTGACGCGCACATCCAGTCCTTTAAGGATCTGGAGGGCGATCCAGTTGCCGGTGAACTCGCCGAACTGGTTGGGGTTGGTGGCGATGATAACTTCGGCCACGCCGCCGGCGCGGACGCGCCCGGCCAACTCGGCCATCTTGAGCTGGTCCGGCCCGACCCCCTCCTGCGGGTTCATGGCCCCGTGCAGCACATGGTAGACGCCGCGGTAGATGCCGGTCCGCTCGAGCGCCCTGATGTCCAGCGGCTCCTCGACGACACAGATCTTGCTGTGGTCGCGCGCCGGGTTGGCGCAGATCGCGCAGGGGTTCTGCTCGGTCACGTTGAAGCACTGTGAACACAGCACCACGCGCTCTTTGACCTGCACCAGGGCGTCGGCGAAGCGGCGCGCCTCGCCCTCGGGCATGCGCAGGATGTAGTAGGCCAGCCGCTCGGCCGTCTTGGGGCCGACGCCCGGCAACTTCACAAACTCGTCGATCAACCGCGAGACCGGCTCGGCGATACCGTACATAGTCGCTCCGCTAGAATCCCAGGCCCGGCGGGAGGCCCATGCCGCCCGTGACCGACTCCAGGCGCTGGGCTTGCAGGTCCTTGGAGCGCTGGAGCGCGTCGCTGACCGCGGCGTAGACAAGGTCTTGCAACGTTTCCACGTCGTCGGGATCGACCGCCTCGGGCTTGATGGTCACGGAGCGCAACTCCTGGTCGCCGCTCATGCCCACGGTGACCACTCCTCCCCCCGCCGACCCCTCGACCGTCGCCGCCGCGATCTCTTCCTGGGCCTTGGCCATGCGGTCTTGCATCTGCTGAACTTGCCGCATGATGTCGCGTTGATTGAAGCCCATCTTCATATCCTCTCTTGTCTTGCACTACCGGCACTAGCGTTGAAGGGGCCGTACTGGCGCTGGCGCGCACTCTCCCCGCCCTATTTCCTGTCCATATGCACCGCTCGCAAGCGGCGCGCCGTTTCCTCCACAAATGGGTCGGTCTTGAGCGTCTGGCCCTGTGCGCCGCCCGCGGACGATTGTTGTCTCAGTGTATCACAGCGCAGCGTCACGGCCTGTCCGACCACGGCCTGCAACGCCTCCTCGATCGCCGTGCGGTTCTGCTGCGCCATGACCCGGTCTTGCATGAAACGGCTCTTGGAGTCCGCACCGAAAAGCAGCACGAAACTGCCGTTGTCCAGCCCGCCCGGGGTGCAGGAATCTTCGAGGAGCTTGGCCAATCCCGCCTTACCCCTGACGACCTGGTGCTGGCGGACCTGCGCCCACACACGTTGCGCGTCGTGGTCGTCGGACCCGGCCCGCTGCGTCGGCACGGGGACGGGACGTGGCGCGGGCGTCGGGGCAGCGGGGGTCTCCGCAGGCCGTGCCCCCTCTTGGGCCGGCGCGGCGCGCGTCGCCATGAGCGCGGCTTCGTCCTCCGAGTCGGACACGGGTGGACGTCTCTGCTCGGCCGAAGCCTGTTGCCGGTCGCGCGACTCGGGCGCCGGCGTCACCGCGGCTGTCGACGGGGGCGACATGCGTGCGGCGGTCGTGGGGCCGTCCTCCGGCCTGACCACGGGCTCGACGGTCAAAGCAGAGTCGGGCGGGGCGGATGCGATCGCGGTAGCCGCGGCCGGGATAGCCGCCGGTGATGGCGTCGCGCGGCCCGCCGCGCGCGGCGCGACCGCTGGCGCGGCCACCGGCGCCGCGACAGCAGGGACCCGGGCCTCAGCCGGTCGCGACTCGCCGGATGCGAAGCGCGCGCTGGCCTCGACGACCGCGAGCTCGAGTTGCCACTGCGCGGAGGCGCCGCGGCGGCCGCTGTAGTCCGGCTGTAGGATCGCTTTGAGCACAGCCGTGATGTCGGCGGGCGTGAGCCGCGCCGCCTGCGCCGCCATGGCCGGATCGCCGAGGCCGTCCTCCCGCGCGCGTTCCGCCGCGCCCACGCGGAGCAACAGCAGGTCGCGCCAATACTGCACCAATTGCTTGGCGTACTGGCGTAGATCGGTCCCAGCGGCGGCGAGGTCGCCGATGAGGGCCAACGCCGCCCCGGCGTCGCCGGCCACGATACTATCGGCCAGCCCCACCAGCGTCTCGCGCCGCGCCAGCCCTAGCGCGTCCTCAACCTCGGCGAGGCCGATGTGGGCGTCCTCGTAGGCCCTCACCTGCTCGAGCAAGCTCAACGCGTCGCGCAGCGACCCCGTGGCCTGCTGCGCGATGACCTCCAGCGCCGGTCGCTCGGCCCGCAGGCCCTCCTGCTGACAAACATAATCCAGGCGCTCCACGATGTCGCGGGCTGAGATGGTACGGAAATCGAGGCGCTGGCAGCGCGAGGTGATCGTCGTGGGCACCTTGTGTACGTCGGTCGTCGCCAGCATGAAAATGGCGTGGGCGGGCGGCTCTTCGAGCGTTTTCAGGATGGCGTTGAAGGCGCTCGTCGAGAGCATGTGTACTTCGTCGACGATATACACCTTGCGCCGCACCTCAGTGGGCGCGTAGCCGACCTTGTCGATCACGTCGCGCATCTCGTCGACTTTGCTCTTGGACGCCGCGTCGATCTCCATCACGTCGAGACAGCGGTTGGACAGGATGTCCCGGCAGGGTTGGCACTCGTTGCAGGGCTCGCCGTCGCGCGGATGCAGACAGTTAACGGCGCGCGCGAGGATACGCGCCGTGCTGGTCTTGCCGGTGCCGCGCGGCCCCGTGAGCAGGTAGGCGTGGCCGACGCTGTTGGCGCGCACAGCGTTGCGCAGCGTCTGCATGATGTGTCCCTGCCCCACGACCTCGTCGAAGGTGCGCGAGCGCCAGGTACGATAGAGCGATTGGGCGGTGGTAGGAGTCATAGAAGCTTTCAGCTGTCAGCCGTCAGTTGAAAGCCGACGGCCGTGGTACCTGGTAGAGTAGAATCTGCCATCATTATACGGCGCGACGTGATAGTGCGCCGTGGGCCTGGCCCTGAAGGGATGCGCGCCGCGATTGTGATAGTGGGCGCCGTGAGCCTGGCCCTAAAGGACCATCGCCTGCCATGGTCCTTTAGGGCCAGGCTCCGTAAGGTAGCGCGGACCGGGCGGAAAGTAGTACCTTCATAGTATGCCATCGCAACAACAAGCCTTGCAGGCCCTGCAGAGGGCCGACAAAGAGATCGAGACGACGCGCCAGCGCATCCGCGCGCTGCAGGCGGAACTGGCCGACGAGGGTGCGCTCACGACGGCGCGCGCGCGCGCGGGGGCGGCGCGGGACGAACTCGCCGCCGCCGAAAAGGCCGTGCGTGACGGAGAGACGACGCTGGAGCGGCTCGACCGCGCCATCGCCATGCTGTCCAAACGCCTGTACGACGGCTCCATTCACAACGCCAAAGAGGTGGCGAGCGTGGAGGACGAGCTGCGCCACCGGCGCGACGAGCGCGGCGCGACCGAAGATCGCGTGCTGGCCGGCATGGAGCGCGTCGAGGAGGCGCAGGCCGCCCACTCGTCGGCCGGCGCGGCGTCGACAGCGGCGGAAGGGGCGCGCGCGACACGCGTCCCGGCGCTCAAAGCGGAGGGCCGCGACGCGACCGCGCGCCTGAAGACGCTGCAAGAGCAGCGCGCCGCCCTCGCCGCCGCGGCCCCGCCGCCCATACTCGCGCGCTACGACCGCGTGCGCGCCGTCACGCAGCCGGCCGTCGTCGCGCTCAACCACGGCAACTGCGGCGGCTGCGGCGTCGCCGTTCACACCGCCTTACAGCAAAAGATCGCCGCCGACGAGCTGATCCAGTGCCTCAACTGCGGGCGGCTCTTAACAATGTAACCATGCCTGCGGCGGAGAGAGACCAATCCGCGTGGGCGTATGCACCCCTCCCACTCCGTGGGACCCCACCCCTACGCCCATCCGTTGGCGCCGCGGCGCCCGTGGTTTGCCATGTGACCGCGGTCGCAGGCCTACCTTTGTTGATACAGCCCCCGTGCCTCGATATACGCCCACACCGCGTCGGGGACCTGGTAGCGGATCGGCTCGCCGGCCGCGACCCGGCGGCGCAACTCGCGCGAGCTGATGTCGATGTCCGGGACGGCCAGCAACTCGACCCGCTCATCGACGTCGGGCGCGATCGCGCGCAGCATGGGCCAGTCGGGCTCGCGCACGTCGCTGCGCGACATCACCACCAACCGGGCCAGACGGAGCAGGGCGGCCGGCTCACGCCAGCGGTCCAGCGCGTTGACCGCATCGATGCCCAGCAGGAAATACAGTTCACACGACGGACCGTGGGCGGCGCGCAGCAGCCGCAGCGTATCCACCGTATAAGAGGGCGCGGGGCGCTCCAATTCCAACATGCTGATCGCCAGGCGCGGGTTGCCGTCCACGGCGAGGCGCAGCATGGTCAGGCGGTGCTCGTCGGTCGTCCAGGGGTCGTGCTCTTTGAGCGGCTGGTGGCGCGCCGGGACCAGCAACACCCGCTCCAGGCCGAAGCGGTAGGCCGCCTCCTCGGCTGCCGCGAGGTGGCCGAGATGCACGGGATCGAAGGTGCCGCCCAGGACGCCGAGCTTCATAGGATTTGGGTAGGTCCTGTTTAAGTTAGCAAGGCGCTCCCCCTCTCCCGCGCCAGGGAGAGGGGGCTGGGGGGTGAGGGCCGTGCCCAACATAGATGAAATACATCCATAGGATCTGTGCCGACTACCAGTGCGCCGAGACCTGCGCCAGCTTCAGGATCGTGCCCTGCGCCACGACCTCCATCGGCACGCGGTCGACCGTCCGCCGCACGTTCGGCAGGTAGCGGTGCGTCGAATCGGTCAACAGATCGCAGCCAACATCGGCCGGCTTGAGCGTGGGATTCTTTGCCAACGCGGCGCTCACCTGCGCCCCGCACGTCTCTGGACGATACACGGCGAGGTCAATATCGACCGGCCCGTTCTCGTTCGTGAAGACGGTCATGGATGTCGTCTGCACTTTGATCACCTGGCCGACGGGCCACTGCGTGATGGGCAGCCAGTCGGTCGCCGGGAGGTCCGAGTTCGTCACGTCGATGGCGCCGCCGCTGTTGGTCATGTAGACCACCGGCGAGATGGGGCTTGTCAGCGGCGCGCTGAGCCGCCAATACGTGGTCAACAGCACGTCGGACTGGCGCAGATTAACCTGTTCGCGCCGCTCCACCTCGTAGCCGAGCAGCTGCAGCGAGGGGCCGAAGTTGACTTGCATGGCATGCGGCAGGCTGGCGGGGTCGGGCTGGGGCAGCGGAACGACGAAGGTATAGAAAGAGTCCGGGATCGTCGACGGCAGGGCCGGGTTGGCCGACTTGCGCTCCAATAGGACATAGCCGTCCTTCGCGGCCACGACGCCCCACAGGCCGAGCCTGGAGTCGTTGGGGCAGCCGGCGGGCAAAACGCGCGTCAGCATGCAATAGCGCACGATGTTCATGTTGTCGACGGCCTTGTCCGGGAACTTATCGCGGCTGGCGTCGAGCACGGCGTACCGCGCGTCGTTCATGTCGGGAAACAGGAAGATATTGTGGCGGTCGCTCAGGTGCGCGTTGAGGAAGTCGCCGGCCGAGACCGAGGCGCCGGGCGGGATCAGGCGCAGGATATCCTGGCCTACCTGGTCGTGATAGGTCTCTTGAGGCGCGACAAAGCCCTCGTACAGCGGGCTGAAGCCGTTGACGTGCGTGTTGGACACGCTGGCCACGAGCAGCCACAGGCTGGCCAGGGTCGTGACGGCGGCAGAAGGAATGCGCAGCCGCGGCCCCACGCGGTTGGCCAGCCAGGCCACGCCGATAATAGCCGAGCCGATCATAACCGGAACTAGTTCGGCCGGGTAGTGCCCCAGCCCACTATACATATGCACGTCGTTGCTGAACAAGATCAAGGCGTAGCTGGGCAGGCTGATGGCGAGCGTGAGCGGGCTCAACAGGGAGAGGTAGCCCGTGGTGATGAACATGCGGTGCAAGAACCCCTGCTTCTGCGTGATCCACACCACGCTCAACACCTGATCGGGATGCCGCAGCCACAGCTTGGCTACCTGCGAGCACTGCGTCTTGAGCGCGTCGGCGCCGGTGTTCTGCCCGTTGATCACGTAGGGGTTGAGCCGGCCGCAGAAGGGGCTGGAGTGGCCCGCGTGAAAGAATCGGAGCACGACGAGGGCGCAGAAGAGCGACCAGCCGGCGGCCAGGATCGCCGTGGTCAGCCCGACGGCGCGGTCGCGGTGGCGCCACCACACCCACAGCCCCATCGCCGCGACGACCAGGCCGATCTCCTCTTTGGTGAACATCGCCAGCACGCCGAACAGAGCGAAAAGCTTGTAGCGCGCGCCGTCGGCGAAGTAGAAAGCCCACAACAGCAGCGCGGCCGAGAGCGTCACGGCGTGGAACTCGTAGAGGTTGGCGGCCTCCAGCGGCGGCGCCAACAGATAGGCCAGTGGGAAGGCCACCCGCGCCAGCGGCAACTTGAGGTGGCGCCGCGCCAACCACGCCGCCGGGAAGACGCCCGAGGCGACCACGAGCGTCTGGATCACGATCAGGTTCACCGGGCTGGAGAAGAACAGGTACGGGATGGCCACGAGCAGCAGGATCGGCTCGACGTGGATGCCCAGGCGCGAGGTCAGGCCCGTCGCCTCGATGCCCGACTTGATGCGCTGGTTGTTGAACTGGAAGGGCGGGGTCAGGTAGCCGTGCGCGGTGTTCCACACGGCCTGCTCCATGTTGCCCATGTCCTCGGCGTGCATCAGGAAGCCGTGGTAGCGCCACCACGACAACCAGATAAACGTGGCGGCGTAGGCCAGCGTCATCGCCCACAGCAGGACATTGACGGCCACATCGACCCGCTCCGCCGCCCCCTCGCGCGCCCGCCCGCGCAGGAACGCCGGCGCGGCGGCCGGGCGCGCCGGCGTGGCGGTATCCCGCGGCAAGGCGACGGCGCGGCGGGCCATAGGCGCTTTGGAGCTCACTCTAGCGTTTGCCTGATACTGAACTCGGCCGTAGAGCGATACGCGAAGTTGCGCAGCATCTCGCCGAGCAGGCCGAGAGAGAACAACTGCACGCCCATCACCATCAGGAGCACGGCCAGCGTCAGCGCCGGGCGCGTGCCGATGCTGACATGCGTGATGATCTTCTCGACCGTCAGCCAGAGACCGATAAAGAAGCCGATCACGAACAGGACGCCGGCGATGGGGCCGAAGAAGTGCAGCGGACGCTGCAGGTACTTCATGATGAAGAGCACCTTAAAGAAATCGAGCAGGCCGCGTAGGAAGCGCATCGCGCCAAACTTGCTCTGCCCGTACTTGCGTGGGTTGTGCTGCACCGCGACCTCGGTGACGCGGAAGCCGCGCCAGTCGGCCAGCACGGGGATAAAGCGGTGGAACTCGCTGTAGAGCGTCAGATCCTGCGTCACCTCGCGACGGTAGGCCTTGAAGCCGCAGTTGAAGTCATGCAGCGGCAAGCCGGTCGACTTCGCCACCACGGCGTTGAAAACACGCGAGGGCAAGGTCTTGTTGCGCGGGTCGTGGCGCTCCTTCTTCCAGCCCGACACGAGGTCGTACTCGCGCAGCCCCTCGAGCAGCTTGGGGATCTCGGTCGGCTCGTCCTGCAGGTCGCCGTCCATGGTGATCACGACCTCGCCCTGACAGCGTTCGAAGCCCGCCACCAGCGCGGCGGTCTTGCCGTAGTTGCGCCGGAAGCGGATTACCTTCACGCGCGGGTCCTGCGCGTTGAGTTTGCGCAGGAAGTCGAACGTACCGTCGGTGCTGCCGTCGTCCACGAACACGATCTCGAAGCGCTCGGTGATCGGCATCAGGGCGGCGAGCAGGCGCGCATAGAGCTCGCCGACACTCTCCTCCTCGTTCATGACGGGAATGAGGACCGAGATGTCGAGCAACTGGTCCGGGCGCGCCGCGTGGCCGTTCGGCGCGGGCGCGGCGTGCAGGAATGGTGTTGTTTGATGCGTGGGAGTAGCAACCACAGCCGTTTCAAATTCCTCTCAGCTAGGGGCCGGCCGTCGACCGAGCGCCCGTATGCTAATGCTACACAGTCAAGGCGTACAAGACTAAACAGCCCTCACGCGGCCAGCGCCTCACGCCGGGCCACGGTACGGGCGGCGCGGGCGGCGAGGCGGCGATGCAGGGTCACGGTGATGGGGATGGCGACAGCGACCACGAGGACCGAGCCGACGGCGTCGAGCAGCAGATGGTTCCCCGAGATCAGGATGGTCGCCAGCATCATAAACGGGTACAGCGCCCCCACCAGGCGCAGCATCCAATGCCGTCCGAGCAGCGCCAGCGTTGTCCCCAGCACGACCGCCCAGGCGAAGTGCAGACTTGGCATGGCGGCATAGGGGTTATAGGTCAGCTGATGCTGTTGCAGCTTATAGTTGAGCAGTTGCGCGATCGTGTCCTGGAATG
>JAABUQ010010217.1_pt1 | contig 12363 bp, 10 predicted proteins | sample 5560001 | NCBI WGS metagenome assembly JAABUQ01 (sample SAMN10711888, study PRJNA513371) | rock metagenome | isolation source: Antarctica rocks | place: Antarctica: Victoria Land, Finger Mt nord | collected 2015-12-18
AAAATCTATCTCTTGTGCGATGCAAAAGCTGCAACTAGTCTATGTCAATTGCTGCTAATTCCAGGTGAAAAGTAACTCTCAATACATTTCTCCAAATTATATAGATCTAACTTATGTCGAGGTGAGTTGAAGAAGTTTAAGTCTTTCAAGTGTTGAGATGTAAACAACAATGGGCATCCCCAGAAACCATTAACTGCACGCCCCCATCAAGCGAATTTGATTTTCGAATTCGACACAAGGTCAAAGACGTAGCCCTTTCCTATGACTATTGCTAGGAGGTGCGATGAGCAGGGCTTGCTGTGTCTATTTTTCTAGGGCTTGCTGTGTCTATTTTTCTAAGGACTAAAATATGCTCCAAGGATTGTTGTCTTTCAAAGGTCGCTACCGCACCCTGAATTTTGCCTGGTTTGCCTTTTTCTTATGCTTTGTGGTTTGGTTTAATTTTGCTCCCTTCACCACAACTGTAAAACAGGACCTACATTTAACTGTTGGGCAAGTCAGGACAATCAGTCTGTGCAATCTAGCGCTCACGATTCCAGCTCGAATCATCATCGGTATGGTGTTGGATCGCTTTGGACCTCGCATTACCTTCTCAGCACTGCTAATATATGCCGCTGTTCCATCCTTAGCCTTCGCTTTTGCCCAAGACTTCAACCAGTTGGTTTGGAGCCGCTTGGCGATGGGGATTGTTGGGGCAGGGTTTGTCGTGGGTATCCGTCTAGTGGCAGAATGGTTCCCTCCTCGAGAAATTGGCTTTGCCCAAGGTATCTATGGCGGCTGGGGAAATTTTGGCTCATTTGCTGCTGAGGCGGGTCTACCTATTATTGCGGCTGCAGCCGCTTTTCTGTATGCTGGTCATCTGAACTGGCGGTTAGCGATCGGCGGCAGCGGGGTTATTGCTGCCCTTTACGGGGTATTGTTTTACTTCAGCGTCCAAAATACGCCTCCAGGCAAGGTGTACCAGCGACCCGCCCGGAACGGGGGGATGGAAGTAACTAGTGCAACAAGCTTCTGGACTCTGTTACTGACTAACATTCCCTTGATCGGGGCTTTAGCTTTGATCGCCTGGCGCTTAGGGAAAGTTAAGTTCCTGACTCCAAACGTACTATACATCGTTTGGGCTTTCTTGTTAGCCCTGTACTTGTTCCAAGCCTACCAGGCTTATCAGGTGAATCGGGAAGTTGTCAGCGGTAGCAAGCAGTATCCCTTACAAGACCGTTACAAAATTAGCCAAGTATTCATTCTCGAGCTAGCTTATGCTGCTAGCTTTGGCTCAGAAATAGCGGTTGTTTCAATGCTACCTGAGTTTTTTCAGAAGAACTACGGCATAACTGAGGCGGTAGCAGGACCGCTCGCTGCTAGCTTTCCGGTCATGAACCTGATCGCTCGCCCCACTGGTGGCTTTATCTCCGACAAGATAGGTAGCCGGAAGTGGACATTAGTCGCAATGATGGCTGGCGACGGTATTGGATATCTGCTGCTCTCCAGAGTCAGCCACGATTGGGCGATACCCCTAGCCGTTATTCTGACCATGACTACCGCCTTCTTTGTCTTTGGTGCAGCAGGTGCAACCTTCGGGATTGCGCCATTGATCAAACGGAGTGTTACAGGCCAGATTGCCGGGAATGTTGGTGCCTACGGCAGTGTGGGTTCCGTGATTTACGCAACCATCTATAGCTTGTTGCCCGATAATCCGGGAGGCTACCAGCAGTTCTTCGAGACGCTTGGAGTTGGCGCTTTGATTGTTTTCTTCCTTTGTGCACTAGTCCTGAAAGATCTCCAGCCCGCTCAGAGCCAAGGAGTTGAAGAAGACGCAGCGATGGTGGGGCATTAGGAAGAGAGCAGGGGGAGCGAAGAGAGCAGGGGGAACAGGGGAAGCAGGGGGCAGGGGGAGCAAGAAGACTGCTTTTCTCGTTCCTTGGTTCTGCTGGGGAATGCCTGGTTAGATGCTGTGTCTCTTCAACATGAGCTGAAGATAGAGCTTGACTATAGAGGTCTTCTCCGGATGGAGCCCACAGGCAAGAGAACGGCTTGCCTTTTCTCCCCCTGCCCCCCTGCTCCCCCTGCCCCCCTGCTCTCTTCTACTCCCCTGTTATTTGTAAATTGAGGAGATTTCATGTCGTCCAATGCTCAAACTCAAGACGCGACGATTGATGCGCTATCAGACAGCCTGAGTGGGATTCGCGATCTCAGCTATCAGCAGATCATCCTCTGCTCAGCGGTCATTGGCATTGCTGGAGGATTAGTCGCAACCGCATACTACTACGCGCTTGAAGGCAGCCTACACCTCGTTTGGCACACAATCCCTGAATTTCTAGAACCATACTTTCCTGCATCGATTCCAGCTTGGAATTATGTATGGATTGCTACTACTATTGGCGGATTTCTCGTTGGCCTCACACTGTATTTAATGGGTCTTCCAGGTGAAGTTGCTTTTGTCGTTGACAAGGTGCATTCTCCCGGTAAAATCGACCTGCGCCAAACTCCAGCAATGATTGTTGCCTCACTCGTTTCGATTACGGCTGGTGGCAGTGCTGGACCGGAAGCTCCGCTCGTGCAGATCAATGGAAGTTTTGGTAGCTGGCTAGGTGAGAAGCTCAAGCTAACTATTACTACAAGCCGGGTGCTGACCCTTTGTGGAATGAGTGCTGCACTCGGTGCATTTTTTGGCGCGCCTCTTGGTGGAGCACTATTCGCTCTGGAACTCCCTCATCGTCGAGGACTGGAATACTACGAAGCAATCATCCCAGCCGTGCTTTCAGCGATTTTGAGCTTTTTTGTGTTTCGATTTAATACCGGGCTGACGATTGGTGGTATGTATCACTTTGCCACCATTCCTCAGCTATCGCTGATGGATCTGGGTCAGGGCGCACTTCTGGGGGCGCTAGGAGCGCTGACGGCTTTACTATTTATTTTGATTTTCCGTGGCATCGGGCATCTGAGTGAGTACATCGCCCATCGCCCAATTGTTCTCGCCACCTTGGGAGGTTTATCTATTGGGCTGATAGCTTTGGCTTTTCCCCAAACACTGTTTTTTGGTGAAAAAGAGATTAGTACCATTCTAGAGACAGGTTCTACCTTTGGGATTGCGATCCTGCTTGCGATCGCTTTAGCTAAAATGCTAGCAATCAGTTGCACTCTCCACTCTGGTTTCCGGGGAGGATTCATTTTCCCGCTGTTCTATATTGGCGCAGCAGTCGGCTTGGCTGTTTCTCTTGGTTTTCCCCAAATCCACCCGACTATTGGCATGATTTGCATGATGGCAGCAGTCAATGTGGCGATCACTAAAACGCCAGTCAGTACCACTGTGATTCTTAGCGTACTTTCTGACACGGCGATGGTCCCTGTGATTGTGATTGCCAGTTTTGTCAGTTTCATCTTGACCACCCAGGTATGCCTGATCAAGACCCAGCGATCGCGTACCACCTTAGCCGGAGGAGAATCGCAGTTTCCCATGCAGGTCGTCCCCAGATCTGCTTAGGCTCCCCTACTCCCTGTTGATCAATGTCTACCAATCTTACAAACTTGAGCTTGCTCGACGCAGCCGCCGGAGGTAGCTCCGGCGGACCGTTGAGAGAGGAAGAAATCCAGTTCTTGCAAACCCTATTCCAGGCTATCAGTGAAGCGGCGGATTTCCAAAGCGCGCTTAATGTCGCACTGAGCCAAGTCTGTAAAGTCACCGACTGGGAGTATGGTGAAGCCTGGATTCCCTCTCGGGAACGCACGGTTCTCGAACTTAGCCCAGTCTGGTATGGGAATCGTGGGGAGAGAGCATATTTGCTTGCCCTAGACCAATTTCGGCTCTGTAGTGAAGGGTTTATCTTTCCCCCAGCCATCGGCTTACCAGGGCGAGTTTGGTCATCTCAACAACCTGAATGGATTTGTGATGCCAGTGCCCAGTCAGAAACCTTTTTTTTGCGCAATCAAATCGCCAAGGCTTTCGGTATCAGAGCGGGGTTTGGCGTGCCCGTCCTGGCTAACCATGAAGTGCAGGCGGTTCTCGTCTTTTTTACGTCGGAGGACCGAGAGGAGGACAGACAACTGGTCAAACTCGCCAAAGCAGCAGCAATGCAACTAGGGGCGTTTCTACAACGCTCCTTGGCGTAGAGAGCAAGGAAGTAACGTTCAACTCCCAACGGGGGCAGCTAGTCGCTGGTAAGCTAGCCGAGCTGCCAGATGTAGTGCGGCTTTCATGCTAGTGGCATCGGCAATTCCTTGGCCTGCAATATCAAAGGCTGTCCCGTGATCGGGTGAGGTGCGAATGAAAGGTAAGCCGATGGAGGTATTAACGGCGCGGTCAAAGGCCAACTGTTTTACGGGAATTAAGCCTTGGTCATGATAAAGGGCAAGATAGGCATCATGCGCCTGGGTATGACCAGGCCAGCCGTACCAGGCTTGAGCGGGCTTTACCCACATTGTATCCGGTGGCACTGGACCATCTAGTTGCAGATCGGGACGGGCGTGACGCTCTTGCTCTAACCAGGGAATTAACCATTTTTGTTCTTCCTGTCCCAGTTGACCCTGTTCGCCACTGTGAGGATTCAGCCCAGCGATCGCAATTCTTGGTGTTGCCAAACCAAAATCCTGTCGTAAGCACTCTACCAGTAAATCGAGTTTAGTAGCCAGCAACTCAGGTGTCAGAGCGTCTGCCACCTGGCGCAAGGGAATATGGGTAGTGGCAAGCAGAGTGCGGAGTGTAAATCCCGTGTGCGGTGAGAGCGCTACGAATAACATCCCAAATCGCTCTACGCCAGAACGCTGGGCTAGCAGTTCGGTTTGACCAGGGTAATTGTACCCAGCTGCCTTCCAAGCCGACTTGGCAATCGGTCCAGTCACGATCCCCTGGAATTCACCAGCTTGGGCACGAGCGATCGCTGTTTCCAGATAGGCAAAGCTAGCTGCCCCACTTGCAGCATTTCCGATGCCAGTAGTCATTTGACTCGATTCCGAGTCTAGTTGGACGTCTAGAATCGATAACTGGGATGGATCTGCCAGAGGTTCTAACTGGCTAGATGAGTAGGTGTTTTGAAGTTTCTTTAGCAGTTGAGTGTAAGTTTCCTGCAACTTTGACTGGCTGCCTACCACTGTCACCTGGCAATTTTGAGTGACTGCTGGATCTGCCAAAGCTTTCAAAATCACCTCTGGCCCTATCCCAGATGGGTCTCCTAAAGTGAGTGCTAGACGTGGCATTTGTCTATCCGATTTCACGGCATCTGTTTTGTAAAGGTTGCTCTCTACTGAAGATCATAGAAGAGAGCAGCTCTTGAGCTGCTCTCTTCTCTCCCTGAGACCAAACTGGTTTACAATACTTCTTGTGGGTCTAATCTTCCAGGGACTAAAAAGGCGCTGGTAGACCAAGTTTAGTAGAACGATTCGCAAGGGATAAATGTACTCATGGGCGGTGAAATGTTCACGGCGGCTGTTTTGTCCTTCACTTTAATCCTGGTGGGGATAGGTATGGGTTTTCTGTTACTCAAAGTTCAGGGTGACAAGGAAGAGGCCCTCTAGGGAGCGAACCAAAGGAGAGGATAGGGGACAGGGGACAGGGGAGAAATAAACGAGAAGCAAGGGAACTCTGTTAAACCTCCCATTAGATTTTGGGTTAACAAGTTAATACGATCAACAAATCTTCGTCTTGATTAATTCCAACAGCGAGAGAGTGACTGTAAACAGGAGCGTTCAAAAGCGCATATATCTATTCTCTCCCCCTGTCCCCTGTCCTCTTCAGTGAACCCGCTCCTGCTTATAATTTTCATCAAATTTTGTAAACAGAGCGTATTCTGATACCATAGATTTTAATAAAGCTTTAGAATTCGTTACTAATCCCTCATGACCTTATTATTAATTGTCGGTGCCACTGGCACCCTGGGAAGACAAGTAGTTCGCCGGGCTCTCGACGAGGGGTATAGGGTGCGCTGTCTTGTGCGAAGTTTCAAGAAAGCTGCCTTCTTAAAAGAGTGGGGTGCTGAACTCGTGCCGGGAGACTTGTGTGACCCCCAAAGCCTGCCGCCAGCCCTTATTGGTGTAACTGCCATAATTGATGCTGCAACTAACCGCCCCACAGATTCACTTAGCATCAAACAGGTGGACTGGGATGGGAAGGTGGCGCTGATTCAAGCAGCCAAAGCCGCAGAGGTGGAGCGCTTTATCTTTTTTTCCATTCTGGACGCGCAAAATTACCCAGATGTACCGTTGATGGAAATCAAGCGGTGTACTGAACTATTCCTAAGCGAAGCAGGTCTAAATTACACCATCTTGCGCCCCTGTGGCTTTATGCAAGGTTTAATTACCCAGTATGCGATTCCTATCCTGGAGCGGCAGGCAGTTTGGGTGACAGGAGAGTCTTCTCCCATTGCCTACATGGACACTCAGGACGTTGCTAAGTTTGCTATCCGCGCCCTCTCAGTACCAGAAACAGAAGGGCAAACTTTTCCCCTGGTAGGTTCTCGTGCCTGGAGCGCTGAAGAAATCATTAGTCTGTGTGAGCGATTGTCTGGACAAGAAGCTAGGGTGACGCGGATGCCGCTCAACTTATTACGTACTATGCGCCACGTGTCTCGGTTCTTTCAGTGGGGCTGGAATTTAGCCGATCGACTGGCTTTTACAGAAGTCTTGGTAACTGGTAGGCCACTGAATGCTGAGATGGATGACGTCTATCGGGTCTTTGGATTAGACCCCCAAGAAACCACCACCTTAGAAAACTATCTGCAAGAGTACTTCAGTCGAATTCTCAAAAAGCTGAAGGAGTTAGATTACGAAAAGAATAAAACCAAAAAGCAGGCAGGAAAAAGGAGTCCTGTTAAAAAGTCTTGAGGCAAGTTGCAATCTAAGCGACATGCTGCCTGCGAATCTGTAGCTCAATGACCAATCATCCAAGGTCTTCCATGAAGATGATTTTGGTACCTCGGTACTGTAGGTTCCCTATCTGGAGAGCGCTTGACCAGTTGTGGCTCTGAGTTTTGTTCGCCCCTAAGCCGTAGGGTACCGGAAGTTAGGATTAAGCTAGGCGGCGAGAAGAGGCGTTTTGCAATAGCTTGGCAGGTGGGGCAGAGCATGGGATAACTTGCTTCTGCGAGTGTGCGCCACTGCTCAAAAGGGCCACAGCTTTCACACTTGAACTCATAAAGTGGCATGAAAGTTTTACCTATATTGTGTCTGAATTAAAGGGACAAGGGTCATTGGTAGATTAGCACAATACCTGAATCCAAATGCTATTGACCACAAATCTACAACAAAACCTAGAGATGCCTTATTGATAGACTGAAGACAAACAGCTTTGGGCAGCACTGAAAAGTTATGACTTCTGCAAAATCCTTATCAATAAAGTTGGCAGAGTTCCTAAAACTGCCAGAAACAAAGCCTGCTAGTGAATATATTGATGGCGAAATTATTCAAAAGCCAATGCCAAAAACCCGCCATTCTCGACTTCAAGGAAAGTTAATTGGCACAATCAACGAAGTTGTTGAAGAGCGGCAAATTGCTTATGCATTTCCAGAATTGCGCTGTACCTTTGGAGAGCGATTGTTCCCGATGTAGCTGTTCTTCGTTGGGAGCATATTGAGCTTGCTCAAGGAAGCCGCCGGAGCTGCCTCCGGCGGACCCTTGAGTTTGATGAGACCGGAGAACCTGTAGATGATGTATTGGTTGCTCCAGATTGGACAATTGAAATTCTTTCACCGGAGCAGAGTTTCAATCGAGTCACGGGCAACATTCTGCATTGCTTGAAGCACGGTTGCCAATTAGGATGGTTAATTGACCCAGACGATCATTCGATTTTGGTCTTTCTGCCGAAACAACAACCAGAATTACGTCACGGAAGTGATAATTTAACTATGTTAAATAGAGTTGAACTCACATTGACAGTGAGTCAGGTATTTGACTGGCTGAAGATGGAACGTCAAGCACCTGTGGCACGGGGGTAGGGGAGCCAGTCGCGTGCGGGGGTTCCCCCCGTTGAGCGAACTGGCGTTGTCGGGTGTAGTGAGGAAGAGATGGTGAAACTTCTTTCCCCGACACCCCACACCCCGTTCTTGGTCACGTTGGGAGAATATTCTTATCGAAAATTGCAGTCGGAATGGCAAGAGTGCAACAGGCATTAGGGATATCGACGATCCCGCTGATTCGACCTTCGACTGGCGCACAGCTAAGTAGTAAGTACGCCTGCTCACCAGTAAAGCCAAACTTTTTCAGGTACTCGATCGCATTCAAGCAAGCACGTCGATAGGCAACGTGAGCATCCATGTAATACTGCTTGCCTGTAAATTCATCAACAGAGATCCCCTCAAATACCAGATACTCAGAGTAGCGAGGCTCAACCGGACCTGGTTTAAAGATCGGGTTAATCATCCCGTACTTTTCTACACCGCCCTTGATCAAATCCACATGGAGGTCGATGTAGCCAGCCATCTCAATTGCCCCACAAAATGAGATCTCCCCATCACCCTGTGAGAAGTGGATATCTCCCATCGAGAGTTTGGCACCCTCGATGTAAACCGGGAAGTAGATACGCGAACCTTTCGACAGGTTTTTGATGTCGCAGTTACCTCCATGCTCGCGGGGAGGAACAGTGCGCGCTCCCTCGTTGGCAACTCGGTCAAACTCTGCTCCCGTTAATTTCCCCAGAATTGCATTTTTAGAATTGGGTAAATTTGCTAGGGGAGGCACTCTATCTGGGTTCGTTGCTACCAACTCAGACTCTCGCTTATTCCACTCAGCAAGCAGTTCGTGCGAGGGGGCGCAGCCAATCAAACCAGGGTGAGTGATGCCAGCAAATCGCACCCCTGGGATATGTCGGGAACTAGTATAGATGCCCTGCAGATCCCAAATTGCCTTAGCAGCATTAGGGAAATGATCGGTAAGGAAGCCACCACCATTCTCCCTAGCAAAAATGCCAGTAAAGCCCCATTCTGAGTTGGGAAGGGCTCCGATATCCAGGAGGTCAACCACCAGAATATCACCCGGTTCAGCCCCATTGACATGAATTGGACCGCTCAGCACATGAACGACTGACAAGTCAACATCACGAATGTCGTCAGGACTGTCGTTATCTTTAATCTGACCATCTGTCCAGTCTTTGCATTCTATCCGGAACACTGCACCAGGATTGACTGAGACCACTGCCGGAATATCTGGATGCCAGCGGTTGTGACCAGGCATCTCCTGTTCAGTCATCGGTTTGGTCAAGTCAACTTTAAAAAGAACTTCAGGCATGGAATTTTCCTCACAACTTTCACCGAACATTACCAAAACAGTTTAAGCATGGCTGGCATCTGGAATACTTTTGCACATGTCATGACACCCTGCATCCAGACTGCAGCATAAAGAACAGATGGCACCGTCATGATAGGGACAAAAAGCCATATCCGGCTTCTCGTATTCATATTCACAGACCACACACCTAACAGTGCTGTAATCATCAGCGCTACCAGGGGAGTGAATATCTTCCCTGGAGGCAGTGGCATCACGAAAGTGTACATCTTCCCTGGCGATGTAGTACTTGCCCTTTGTGAGTACTGCAATAATTGGCGACAGTACAAATCCTAAACCCAAGGCAATGAAAGTAGAGAAGGCTTGTGCAACTGGCCCTAGTAACCCAAAAAAGGCGATGACTGACACGATGGAAGCAATCACCATCGAACCAAAGCCAACTGGGTTGAAGTTATACAAATGGGCTCTCTTGAACTCAATGTAAGATGGACTGATGCCGAGGGGCTTATTGACTACCAGATCGGCAACAAGAGCACCGACCCAAGCGATCGCGACGTTAGAGTAAAATCCAAGTACCCATCCCAGAACGGCGAATACTTGGAATTCCATCAGTGCTAGGGCAATTCCCACGTTAAATACTAGCCAAACCACACGACCAGGGTGAGCATGGGTTAACCGGGAGAAGAAGTTGGACCAAGACAGGGAGCCAGAATAGGCATTCGTCACGTTAATCTTGATTTGAGACAAGATCACAAAGAAGGTCGCTAAAGCCAAATAAATAGCTGGATTGGAAAATATCGCTTTAAATCCTTCTATGTACATCTGAATTGGTTCATTTGCCTTAGCTATATCGATCCCATGCCTGACAGCTAACGACGTGAAAAACGCGCCTCCCCATTGCTTAAAAGCACCTAGAATCACCCAGCCCGGTCCAGCTAGAATCACAGCTAGCCACCACTTGCTTCGGTTCCGTGGGGTTTCTTCAGGCATAAACCGTAGATAGTCAACCTGTTCCCCGATTTGAGCAATCAGCGAGAGTACTACACCGCAGGAGGTGCCAAACAGCAGCCAATCAAAGCCAGCACCACTGGGTGATTTTCCCGCGAAGTGCAGCCAGCTAGACCATGACTGCGGTTCCTTCGCTAGGACAAAAAAGAATGGCACAATCATCATCGTTAACCAGATTGGCTGGGTCCATACCTGCAATTGCGCCAGCAAGGTCATCCCAAAGAGGACAAGCGGAATAATGATCAGTGATGCCAGGAGATAACCTATCCACAGGGGAATGTGAAAATATAGCTCAAAAGCTTGAGCCATAATCGATCCTTCTAAGGCAAAGAAGATGAAACAGAAGGATGCATAAACAACTGAAGTAATCGTGGAGCCGATGTAACCAAATCCAGCGCCCCGTGTTAGCAAATCCATATCGATGTTGTACTTGGAGGCGTAGTACGCGATCGGGATACCAGTTACAAAAATAATTATGGCAGATACAAGAATTGCCCAGAAAGAATTAGAAAATCCGGAGCTAATTGCGATCGAGCCGCCGATCGCAAAATCTGCTAGGTATGATATACCGCCCAGAGCTGCATTGGCTACCGTGAACTCAGACCATCGTCTGAACGATACTGGTGCATACCGTAACGAATAATCCTCCAACATTTCGTTGTTAACCCAGGCATTGTATTTCCTCCTGGATCTTGTAGCTTCTACAGTAGTCGGTTCCTTTTGTGACATTTCTCTAATTCTATTCCCGTCAATTTGATGGCAGTTAATCCTAAATGGTTAGTCATGTTTTTTTTGTTACCAAGGTTACAAAATTCACTTTTTCATGATTGATTCCGTGTCTAATGGAGAGGAGCTTTTTCTTCCTTTGTGAATAAATCTAGGGGCTTGCAACCGTCTGATTGATCCGCCAGTCATATTAGGAGCGGAGCCGGAGATGCTCCTATATGACTTCTTTTTGACATTTAAATCTTTTATTGCAAAAAGTAGCGGAATTAACAGAATTGCTAATGATTAGTGGCTAAATTAAGTAACTCTACTGGGCAATGTGGTCGGTGATAAGGACAAAGAAGCAATGATCGACTACGAAATCTTTGAGCTTGGGGACTGTGTGTTGAAAGCTGGGGCTACCCTGCGCAGTGCCAAACTGGCTTACAAAACATACGGCACTCTCAACCAAGATAAAAGCAACGTCATTGTTTATCCCACCTGGTATTCAGGTCAGCACTACGATAATGAATGGTTGATAGGCATGGGGATGGCACTCGATCCGCAGCAGTATTTCATTATCATTCCCAGCATGTTGGGCAATGGCCTATCTTCATCACCCAGTAATACGCCAGCTCCCTATAACAAGGCGCGTTTCCCTAATGTAACAATCTACGACAATGTGACTTTGCAACACCGCCTGGTGACTGAAAAGTTTGGTATCGAGAAGGTGGCACTGGTTGTTGGTTGGTCAATGGGTGCCCAGCAAACTTATCAGTGGGGTATCAGCTATCCAGAGATGGTCGAACGCATCTTACCCTTTTGTGGTTCTGCCAAAACCTCACTTCACAACTTTGTGTTCTTAGAAGGGGTAAAAGCTGCTCTACAGGCAGATGTAGCCTGGCAAGGAGGTTGGTACGATGAGCCTCCGACGAAGGGACTGCGGGCTTTGGCACGAGTGTATGCTGGATGGGGTTTTTCGCAAGCATTTTATCGAGAAAAGATATATCTTGAGCAGGGTTATTCTTCGCTTGAAGACTTCCTGATCGCATTCTGGGAAGGGTTTTTCTTGCGCCGTGACGCGAACAACCTTTTAGCGATGTTATGGACTTGGCAAAACGGCGATATTGGCGCAACACCCGGTTTTGATGGCAATTTTGAGCAAGCGCTGGGGGCAATTAAGGCTAAAGCCATTGTTATGCCTGGGCAAACTGACCTTTATTTCCCACCAGAAGACAACGAATACGAAGTTAAGCACATGCCCAATGCAGAATTTCGTGCGATTCCCTCGCTCTGGGGACATTTCGCTGGTGGTGGCCTTAGAGGATGTTTGAAAAGTTTTGAGGTGTCAAATTTTATGCTAGTCGTCTCACCATAATACGAATGATGGCAAGGTAAACAAAGGTCTCTGATGTTTGCGGCAATAACTCATAGTCTCTGACC
>JAABUQ010010218.1_pt1 | contig 12363 bp, 10 predicted proteins | sample 5560001 | NCBI WGS metagenome assembly JAABUQ01 (sample SAMN10711888, study PRJNA513371) | rock metagenome | isolation source: Antarctica rocks | place: Antarctica: Victoria Land, Finger Mt nord | collected 2015-12-18
CTGTAGAGGCGGCCAAGACCACGCAAGAGGTCGAAGCGGCGCCCGCCGATCCCAAGCACAAACAATGATAACCCGCGCGCCGCCTCGCTCGCGCGGCGTCGCGCTCCGGACCATCGCTCTCCTGGCACTCGCCTTGTGGGCATGTGCGTCCGCTCAACCTGCCTCGGGCGAGGTAGAACGCGGCGCTCGCCTTCCCGTTGGCGCGACGGTTGGCCCCGCAGGTTTCGCCACCATCCTGACCGCGCCGCCAAAGCCTTATTCCAAAAAGCCGCCGCCGCCCGTCGTTCGCCAGGAAGGGCCTAAACAAGCGATCGCGCGCAGGTTGGGAATCTCATTGGCGGAAGCCGAGGCGCGGATGAACCCCGATCCGGCGAGCGGGCGAGCCGCGATGGAGCTGACGCAGCGCCTGCGTACGGGTGCCAAGGGCAATTTCGTCGACGTCGTGATCGAGCGCGACCCGCTGCCCCGCTATGTGTTCTATTTTCGGCGCGACGCCGCCGCAACGCTCAGGCGTTTCACGTCCGATCCGCGGTTTCGCTCCCGCGAACAGGGTGTTCCCGCGGCCGAGCTTCAGCCGATTTTCGACGAATGGTGGAAGCGGTTTCAGCCGTATCGCCTTGTGGGTGGAGGCGCGGTCTACGCGGACCAAGGCGTGGTGCGCTTCGACATGAACGTCGATGAGGCGGAGTTTCGCACGATCGCAGCGCGGGAAAGCTGGACCTTGCCCAAGCGGCTTGAGCTGCGTTTTCATCCCCTCATAATTCGCGTACGGTCGACCCCGCGTTGGCGAACCTTGTTCGGGTGTTTGCGGGCGAGGACCGGCGGCCGGCAATGAGTCTTACAGCCGCCTTTCGCGGTCGCATCATCCTTCACGATGGTTGCTTCCGAGTGGGAAACTCCGGGCAGGCTGGCGGACCGCTGGTATTGTTCGGCCGGGACTCGGAACTGGCGCTCGACGCCGACGGCTACATGGTTGTGAGGCAGCCGGGACCGGAGACAGAGCATGGCGCTTACCGCATTGGAGAGATGGCGACGTGGGGTGGACCGCGCGGCGTGGATCCCGCCGACGCCGGCGTGCAGGCGCTGCATGCCCGCTGTGGTTCGGGACCAGTGGTGAGTGTCGGCGAACCCGAGAGCTTGTTGTCGTTTCGTGTCCGAGCCGGTGCGGTTGATCGCTATGCGACCACCAAACGTATCTCTCGCCAAGCGGCTTGGGACCGGATCAAGGCGTGCTTCGCCGAGGAGGATGCCCGCGCAGCACAACTCGCGCCGGGCGCGATCGCGCGGTCGCTTGAATGTAATGCACCTTACCCTGATGGCTTCCCGCCACCGACCGACGAGGCACGACGGAAGCGAGCAGTTCGGAGTTATTAAGGGTCATCTCACGATATGTGTACAGGCGCACGCCAGGGCCGAACGAGCGGCACGCAGTCCCGGGTGGGCACAATGTGATTGTAACGTTAGTTTTTCAGGAAGACGAAACTGCGCAAGAACATTTCGTAGGCGCGACAATCGGTGGCCGTCTTACACCGCGCGTTAAGACCGAGAGGTAAATGCATGAAGTTCCCATCGTTGTGGGACTGATGCACTTCAATCGTAGCGAAGATTGCTTCCTCACGGTCGCCGTCTACCCTGTAGCGGATCTCCTTGCCCGCCCGCCCGCCAACCACCAGAGACCGTTCCTGCCATCCGGGTTGACCCGCCCGGTCAGGCAACCCGCCCGAGCCATAATCGAGTGTTATGCTCAAGCCTGGTTGCCGAACGGTATAAATCACAGAGTCGACCGCGTCCCGCTCTCGGCTAGTCGCTGCTCTAGGAGGGATCGCCACCGTACAACAGGGCGCAAGCGTCGCGCGCGTCCAACCAGCGGGTGTATACGGCGCGTTTGCCTTTTCGTTGCAAGCCGAGCAAAGAAGCAACCCGGCCAATATGATCCTATACTGTTTGTTTACCGGCATAAAAATCGTGTTGTTTGAGCGCTCCGTCAGGCCGCGGCTAAGCCATCTGTGCGCAACCTTCGGACTGTTAAATGCCCGCCTGTAACCGCATCGAACGAAGTCACACCGAACAATGTCCAGCCATATCGCCTCTTTGTCGTCGCGACCAAGTTCGCCTCTTAGCTTTGACATCGTTCGATGATGGTGAAAGCAAAAGGTTGGACATCGTTTAATGCCAAAACCATTGAAAACTGCGAGCGCCGTTTGATATCATTCGATGAGGGTTACACCACGCGTGGCCGTCCGCCGAAAGGCGAGACAGCGAGCGTTCATGGCAGGCTGCCGGTTGCTGTACGGAAGGTAAATACGCCTTACCCCCTAGATTGAACAAGTTTATGCGGTTATAAGGGAAAACAGTTATAACTGGATAAACTTGCTTGGACTCGGTTCGCAACCCCTATGTACCGGGCGCGGGCAACCCGCCGCCCGAACTCGCCGGACGCGCCGACGTTCTCGACGCAGCGCGAACAGCGCTCGCGCGTGTAGCGGCAAGGCGCGCGGTACAGTTTCCCATCCTTGTGGGGCTGCGCGGCGTCGCAAGACCGTATTGCTCGTTCGTATCAAAGACATGGCCGACGAGACCGGCTACATGACCATTGACATAGAGGCGCACGAGGGCAAGTCGCTCGCCGAGCTGCTTTCGCCCGGTATAAGGCGATGTCTGTTCGCGCTCAGCACCGTGGAGAACGCGAAGGACAAAGCGAGGCGTGGTCTGCGCGTGCTGCGCAGCTTCCTCGCTGGGCTCAAGGTCAGCGTCGCGGGCGTGGAAATCGGCTTCGATCCGGAGGCGGGCGTAGCCGATAGCGGCGACCTCGAATCCGATCTGCCCGAGATGATGGTGACGCTTGGCGAGGCCGCATCGGCGGCCTCGCGCCCGGTCGCGATCCTCATTGACGAACTCCAATATCTCTCGAGCAGTGAGTTCAGCGCGCTGATCATGGCGATGCACAAGATTAACCAGCGCGGGCTTCCCGTCATTCTCGTCGGCGCGGGCCTCCCACAGATTTTGGGTTTGGCGGGAAACTCCAAATCCTACTCCGAGCGGCTTTTCACCTATCCCAAGATCGGTGCCCTTACCGAAGTCGATGCCATCGCGGCGGTCGCCAATCCTGCACGCGCGGAGGGTGTCGCCTACGATGAGGATGCGATTACCGCAATTCTCCAACTCACGGAGCGCTATCCTTATTTCATTCAGCAATGGGCGCACGATGCTTGGAATCACGCACGGGCCGATACGATTACGAAAAATGATGTCGTAGCTGCTACCCCGGTCTCGATCGCGGCCCTGGACCAGAGCTTCTTCCAGGTGCGCTTCGATCGCTGCACGCCGAGTGAGAAGCGTTATATGCGCGCGCTCGCCGACCTCGGTTCCGGCCAGCATCGCTCGGGCGATGTTGCCGAGCGTCTCACTGTGAGCACCACGAGCGCGGCACCGACGCGCAGCGCGCTCATCAAGAAGGGCATGATCTATTCGCCCGCTTATGGAGACACCGCGTTCACGGTGCCACTATTCGACGACTATATGCGACGCGTAATGCCAACTTTTAAACCGAAGCGCGGGAGGGATGCGGAACAATGAGTTTCAAGCGGTACTGATGACATGCAGCATCTCCTCTGATCGACCGAGCATGGGGCAAGTATGATGTTCCACCCGGCCATACCTTAGCAGGCTGACAATCAATGACCGATGAAGAGGTGATGGCGATTGTTCGCGCTGATCAAGTCGCCCACCGCGCGAGACTCGGCATTGGTGGTCGGCTGGTGCACTACACGTCCGCCGAGTCCGCCTACCGGATCATTACGGGAGCCGAAGTCTGGCTCCGGAGCGCGGCGGTGATGAACGACTTTTCCGAGATCAATCACGGCCTAAGCTGCCTTCATGACGCATGGGAGTCCACCAGCGGGCAAGCTCTACAGCAGTTGCTCGATCGGCTCCGCCCTGGCCTACGCAACGAGCTCGCTGAACTTTTCAACGGTCATGCTCCCTATCTTAGGGATGATACCTATCTAGTCTCGTTATCCGAGCACCATGACACCGAGGACCAGCTTGGGCGCCTATCGATGTGGCGGGCGTATGGCGGGAAGGCAGGTGTGGCGCTGGTGCTCAATCCGAGAGCCTTTTTAGCTGCGACCGATGTAATGAAAGTCTTTTCGGAGCCGGTCATCTACGCGGATCAGCAATCATTCGTGACGTGGTTCCAGGGCTGGGCTGCTCAATTGTTAGCTATCGAGGACGCTCTGCGCACCGGCAACCCGGATACAACTCGGAACGCCCTCTTCTACGCCTTTCGTGTCTTCGCTATGTGCACCAAGCATCCCGGGTTTGCTGAAGAGCGCGAATGGCGCGTGTTTCATTCTCCTACGCACGAAGGGTAAGCGTCCGCCCTGGTACGTTTTTGATCGCGGGCGGTTGAAGGTCACACGAGCGGTGAGCTAGAGCAGTTATCCACCGCGCTGAATCGGCGGGGGATTCCCAATTGGGTTGAGGTCTGATTCACGCTGGCCACCGGGATGGAGGCCGGTGGTGATGGGCAAGGCACTGTCGGTGGATTTGCGGGTGCGGGTTGTGGAGGCGATTGGTTTGGGTGTCAATCGGCGCGCAAATGGGGACCGGGATCGGCGCGCAATGGGGACCAGGGTTTTGAAACGCAGCTAGGGTTGTCCCGGTAGTCCATATGAGGGACCCGCGGCCGACGCCGCGCGCGGTTCACGGGCGCTGGCGGTGGCGGCCGTGGGAGGTTCCTGTGGACCCACCGTGGCAACCCGGGGGCCGAAAGTTCAACTTCGATTTTTGAACCGCCAGCTGTCGTTGCCGGTCTCGACGATGTCGCAGTGGTGGGTGAGGCGGTCGAGGAGCGCGGTGGTCATCTTGGCGTCGCCAAAGACGCTCGGCCATTCGCCGAAGGCGAGATTGGTGGTGACGATCACCGAGGTGCGTTCATACAATCGACTGATAAGGTGGAAGAGCAGCTGGCCTCCGGTCTGGGCGAAGGGCAGATAGCCGAGTTCGTCGAGGATCACGAGATCGAGCCTGGAAAGATGCTCGGCGAGCTTGGCGGCGCGATCCTGATGGGTCTCGATCTCGAGCCGATTGACTAGGTCGGTGGTGTTGTAGAAGCGCGCCCTGGCACCGTTGCGGATGCAATTGCGCGCAATGGCGATGCTCAGATGCGACTTCCCCGAGCCGGTGCCGCCGACGAGCACGATGTTGCGCTGGCTGGCGAGGAAGGCACCCGTAGCCAGATCGCGGACCAACCCTTCGTTGATCGGCGTGCCGGCGAACTCGAAGGCGTCGATCTCCTTGGCCAGCGGTAGCCGGGCGATCGTCATCTGATATTTGATCGAGCGGGCGTGCTTCTCGGCAATTTCGGCTTTCAATAGCTCGCCGATGATCTGCTGGACGGGACGCTGGCGCTTGATCCCGTCGGCGATCACCTCGTCGTAGGCGTGGCGCATACCAGCGAGCTTCAGCTCGCCCATCAGCGCGATAATATCGTGCCGCTCCATCAGGCCGCCTTGCGGATCGGCAGCAGCCGATCGTAGCGCGCAGCGTCGGCGAGCGGCTCGATCGTGAGCCGAAGATGGACGGGGGTCGCGATGGCGGGGACGATCGGCGCCGACCGGGACCGGGCGAGGATGTTGAGCACGACGTCGGCGCTGGTGACCCCTTGCACGAGCGCCTCGGCGGCCGCCGCCTCGAGCGCGTCCAATCCGTCGATCGTCGCTGCGGTCAGGAGCTTGACCATCTGCCGGTCGCCGTCGTTGCTGCCCTTCAGACGGACGCGCAGTCGCTCTAGCGCCGGTGGCAGCGCGAGCTGCTTGAACGGCGCGCCGTTTCTGAGCGCGCCGGGTTTCTTCTCCAGCACCGGCACATAGTGCCAGGGATCGTAGACGGTCTGATCGCGGCCGAACCGCCGGTCATGCTCAGCGACGATATCGTCGCCCTGGCGGATAACAATCCGGTCGGCATAGGCGCGGACCTCGACCGGACGCCCGAGCGCGCGCGCCGCCACCGAGTATTTGTTATAGTCGAAGCGGACGAGCAGCGTCTTCGACACCTCGGCGGTGACCACGTGGAAACCGTCGAATGGCACCGTCGGCAGCCGCATCAGCGCCGGCTTCTCCTCCGTGAACACCTGCTCGACGGTGCGCTCGCGCAGCTCGGGATGACGATGCGCGCGGGCATGCTCGACGCAGCGGTCGAGCAGCCAGCCATTCATCTCCTCGTAGCTCGCGAAGCGCAGCCGCGGCGTGAAGAAGCGCTCGCGCACCACGCCGACCTGGTTTTCGACCTGGCCCTTTTCCCAACCCGCCGCCGGCGTGCATGCGGTCGGCTCGATCAGGTAATGATTGCACAGCTGCAGGAAACGGCGATTGAACCGCCGCTCCTTGCCGACGAACACGACATCCACTGCCGTCGACATGTTGTCGTAGATCCCGCGCGTGCAGGCTCCGCCGAAGAAGGCAAAAGCGCGCGCATGCGCGTCGAACACCATCTGCTGGCTCTCGCGCGGATAGGCGCGCACGAAGAACATCCGGCTGTGGCAAAGCCGGACATGGGCGACCTTGACCGTCGTCGTCGCTCCCGCCAGCAGCACGACCTCATGGCTCCAGTCGAACTGGTAGGCCTCACCAGGATCGAAACTCAGCGGCACGAACACGGTCGCGGTGCGGCCCGCCGCTTCGCGCTGCCAGCGACGCGCGTGGCGGCGCACCGCGTCGTAGCCGCCCGCGTACCCAAGCCCGCGCAGCGCTTCGAACAAACGCATGAGCGTCAGCCGCTCGCGCCGCGGCTTGCCCTCGTTTTCCGCCAGCAACCGCTCGAGCTCGGCGACATGCGCCCCGAGCTTGGGCATCGGCTGCGTCGCGCGCTCATAGCTGAACTCGCCGTCCTCAGCTTCAATCGCCTTGCGAACCGTCTTGCGCGACACGTGCAACCGCCGAGAAATCTCGCGCACCGACTGGTGATGCACGAAATACGCCCGCCTGATCCGACCAATTGTCTCCACCGTCGTCATCCTCCGCCTCGCCAGCCCAAAGCCGACGATCATAGATGACCCGGGGTGGTCTCCGATTAGGCGCCGATCACCGAGTCAGGTGGGCACCGATTGCACGCCGAAGCACAGATCTTCGACGCTCCTTCCCCGAGATGACCGGATTTCAGCGCGAAACCTGCAATACATGCGGGACTTCGCAGAGTGTTGGCCCAATCCTTCAATTTGGCAGCAGCCTGCTGCCAAATTGCCCTGGGGCCATATCACGGCGCTCCTGGACGCCGCGATGAACGCCGTCGAGCGCGATTGGTACGTGCAGCAGACGGTCGAGCATGGCTGGTCAGGAGCTATCATGGTCCACCAGATCGACGGCCGTCTCTACCACCGCCAGGGCGCCGCCGCCACCAACTTCGCCGCCACACTGCCGCCGCCGCAATCCGAGCTGGCGCAGCAGATCATGAAGGATCCCTACAACTTCGAGTTCCTCGACATCGCGCCCGAGGCGCGCGAGCGCGATCTCGAGCGCGGACTGATCGAGCAAATCCGTCGCACGATCCTTGAGTTGGGCAAGGGCTTCGCGTTCATAGGGTCGCAGTACCACCTCGAGGTCGGCGGCGAGGACTTCTACATCGACCTGCTCTTCTATTACCTGCGCCTGCGCTGCTTCGTCGTGCTCGAGCTCAAGGCGGGAGACTTCAAGCCCGAGTACGCCGGCAAGATGAATTTCTACCTCTGGGCGGTCGACGACCTTCTGCGCCACCCGAGCGACGCGCTCTCGATCGGCAGGATCCTCTGCCGCGGGCGTAACGCGACCGTCGTCGAATACAGCCTACGCGATACCGCCAAACCGATGGGCGTTGCGGGCTACCAACTACGCACCTCGCCGCCCGCCGCGCTCGCCGCCGAGCTGCCAACGGTGGAGGAGCTAATGCGCGAGCTGCCCGGCAAGCCGGAAGTAGACAAATCAGCGCTTTGCCTTAGATGATCGTCAACCGACGGTTGATGGCGGCGTTTCTTGGCGAAGCGGCACCGTGCGCCGCATTAGGTGTAGACGATTGTGATCGTAGCAGATCGTGCTCGCAAACAGAGCGAATTCCTGCTCGGATCATTTAACAAGGGGGCGACAGCGCTGCTCGCGCTGTTTGCCAATGTGCTCACAATCATCGGGGCCGGCTCGCAATCAACGCGACGTGCTCACGCTTCCGCCAATGGCCGGGATGGGGGACCTTTCAGACCGTCAGCTATAGGGCGAGAACCTGCAGAAGCGGACCTGCCGCGACCGATCGTCGTCGGCACTTCGCGTCCATGTCCGTCATTCGGCGGCATCCCCGTCGCGCTCGAAAGCGAACTTTCGCTAGTTCAGAGCAATCTCGACCAGCATGGATTGTTACGTAATCTTTTTGATGGGCCGCTTTCAGCCGCAGTAGCCCGGCTTCGTGACCAGTGCGCCCGCCGTGTGTTGGCGCCAAGCGCCGCCTGCGTCGCGGTACCATTGGCCCATGCCGACCGTATCGAGAATCTGACAGGCGGCGGCACCCGCGACTTCGGTGATGGTGACGCCGCGCTTGGCCGCGAGATCGGTATAGACCGCACGGCGCTTGATGTTGACCTGGTCGACGCGCGCACGGACATCCGCCGATGCCGCGCCATGGACCCCCAGATAGCCGTCCGCGCCTTCGCCCACGCTACCCGCCTTCTGCGCGGCCTGGATCACGCTGTCCTGCGCCCTCGCGGCAGGGGCAGCAATTGCAAATGCGAGGGTGAGCGCGAGGAGACGCTTCATGGGGTTGGGGCCTTCTTCGTGGGGAAAAGATCGGGGTTGGACGTGATCAAATCCTTCACGTCGCGCTCAAGTTTCACGACGACTTCCTGCTTGATATTAACGTTGAGATTGATCTCGATCGGCTTGTCGGGCGCGCGGAGCTGGACGCACGCCGCCAGCGCGATCAGCGGCAGGGCGGGGATCAGGCGGCGCACATCGATCTCTGCTCCTCGTGGCGGCGCAAGAATGCGGGTGGCTCACGCCCGCGTCAATGCGCCTTGGGCGGTGACGGAGGGGTTAATGGCGAGGGTTGCGCCTGCTGGATCAGCGGGGTCACGTCTTCGAGGCTCGACGCGGTGCCGAGCAGACGGCGAAAGGGTGCGCGTACGGTGACGCCAAAGCGGAAGGGCACGCCGGGGCCTAGCTTAGGCAGGCGTTTGCCGGTGGCGATGGCCGCTTCGTTCTCGCCGGTGAAGCGGATGTCGGTCACGAGATCGCCGTCGAGATCGCCGTCGATGCCGATCGTGAGGCTGCGGTAGCGCATCGATTTCAGGGCATCGAAGGCCAGATTCGCGGCGGCGGGAAGGTTGGGGCCGAGCGCGCCGACGTAGCGGATGCGGCCGCCAGGCGCACGCGCTTCGAGGTGGCCGTGCGCGATGCGGCCGCCCTTGTCGGTAAGGATTAGGGGAAGGACACCATCGAACGTGCCAGTGGCGTCGAGGTTCTTGAAGTCAAGGCGTTGCAGGAATTGCGCGAAATCGAGGCCTTGGGCGGCGAGCGTGAAGCGGCGTTCGGGAACATCGGTATCGAGCGTGATGGGGTTGAGCCTCAGCGTGCCGCCCGCGAACGGGAAGGCGAGGCGATCGATGCGGATCTGCGTGGGCGCGAGGAGCTGAATCCGCGCCGTGCCATGTTCGACCAGAACGCCGGGGTTGATCGCGCCGATCGTGAATTCAGCGGGGGCGGAGACGACCGTGGGCAGACGCGGCAGACGGAGCGTGCCGGTAACGGCTGTGACCGGGCCGAGCGCGGCGGTGGCGAAAGACAGATGATCGAGCGCGAGCGTAGCGTCGCCGCCGATCTGGCCGGCCCTGTAGGCGAGGTGCGCGGAGGCGGTCGCGCCGCCTGCGACATTCTCGATAACGCCGCGCGCGCGCGCGCTGATCTGGTAGGGCTGAAGCTGGGGAGCGAAGGTGAGCGCGCTGGTCATGTCGAGCGTGCCGGTAGAGTCGGCGAGGCGGTAGCGGCCGGTAAGTGTGGCGACCGTGGCGTTGGTGGCGCCCAAGGCGAGCGTGGCGCAGCCGGAGGCGACGCCATTGGCGTAGGCGAGCGCGAGATCGCCCATCGCCAGCGGGGCGAAGCGGGGGCGGGACAAGGGATCTACGATGCGGCCGATGCCGTGGACCAGGGTAAGCGTGTCGGCGGTGGTCAAGGCCCAGTCGCCCGCAAGCGCGGTTACCGCGACAGGCAGGCCGGGGAGCGCGCCGTCTTTCATATGGCCGACGAAAGACCATCCGGCGGCAGTCTGGCGCGCGGTAGCAGTCAGGTGCGCGACGTCCATCGGGCGGGGACCGGAGTGGAGATAGGCCGTGAGGTGAAGGGGCGCGGCGGAGGCGGTGACGATCGCGGCGGCATCGGTGCCCGAGAGCGCGACGGCGATCGGACCAGTGGCGATCGCGAAGGGTGTGGTGCCAAAGATGCCGTCGGCGCTCAGCGCCGGGGCGGTGAAATGGCCCGAGAGCTTGCCATTGGGGGCGATAGCGAGCGTGGGTCCGGCCGCAGGGCAGAGCGTCGTGATGGCATTGGTGAGCGTATAGCGCGGTTCGATCAGGCGGCGCGCCGTCACTGCGAGGCACCGCGCGGGGGTGAGTTTGATGGCGGGCGCAAGCGTGATCCTGAAATCGGCAGCGGGGATGGCGAGACCCTCGACGCGGCCGGGGCCGAGCGGGCCATCAAGGAGGAGGGGTCCGGCAATCGTGATCCGATCCCCCGTGCGTGCGAACGCGATTTCGGCCGCAGCCAAGTGGGCCGACCGAGTCTCGAACGCGGCGACGTTTGCTCGGCCGAAGAGGGTCGGCGCGGCAGACAGCGCAATGTGGGCGGTGGGCAAGCCTCCGCCCGTGACCGTGATCGATGTGACGTCGACCCCTTGCCGGTAAGTCGCTTGCGCCCCGCTGCCCGCGCGAACCTCGATCTTGTTGTACAAGGTATTCGGCCGACGGTTGAGCGACACATTGGCAAAGACGTCGAAGTCGCTCGCAGCGCGTGCCAGCGCGGCGCGGGCTGCGGCTTCGAGCGGTCCGAGCGGCGTGGCGGCGAGACCCGGCGTTGGCTGCGCGAGCCGAGCGCGCGACGGCCACGCCAGCGCGGCGTGCTGAAGCGTCGCCCGGCCTGCCACGACGGGTGGCGCCTGCGACGGACTGAAATCGAGGTGCCCCGCGATGGCGGCCGCAGCAGCTGCCCACTCGTGGTAAGCCAGGTGCTGCGCGTTCGCGCGCACGTCGCCAAGGACGTGGGTCGGTCCCACCGAGCCGTCGAACGTAGCGGTGGCACGGTTCGCACGAACCGCGGCCATGGCGGGCAGCGCGAGCGCGAGTTCGATTCGGCCCTGTGCGTGCGTGAGCGGATCGGGAATCGCGAGCGCGAGCGCGACGCGCGCGCTGGCGGCAGCCAACCCGTGGCAGTCGAGCGCGCCCAGATCGAGCGCGCCCGCGACGGTGCCCGTTCGCGCGCGTGCCCCGAGCGCGAGATCGCCGGATGTGAGCGGGACGCGGCATCGGGCGATGGTCAGTGTCGCGGGGGCGAGGCGCAGGTGGCCGGTGAAGCTGTGCGCCGGGTTGCCATCGCCCGAGAGGCTGGCTGCGAGTGGGCCGTAGGGGGTGGCGATGATCAGGCGACCCTCGTCGATGGCGAGGTCCAGATCGGGGAGGCGGCCAGGGGTGCCGTCGGGCGGCGCGCGCAGGTGGTCGAGCGTGCCGAGCGTGATGCGGCCTCCGGCGTCGATGCGCGCGTGGAGGATGGGGCGCACCAAGCGGACGGCGGTGAGGTGCGGGAGGAGCCCGGTCCAGCCGAGCGCGAGGCTGGCGCGGGAGGCGGTAAGATCAGGGTGCGCGGGGTCACCCAACGTGACATTGCGTGCGACGACGCCGTCAGCGCCGATGGCCTCGATCGTGGCGTGGGCAGGAACACCGCGCGTGCGCAGCGCCTCGATGACGAAACGGTGCACCAGACGGCCGCGCGTCGCCGAAACAAGCGTGATCGCGCCGACAAGGCCGAGCAGCGCCAGGCCGAAGCCGACGCGGCGGAACTTTAGCGAGCGCACGGCCAAGTGCTAACGCGCCGGGGGTGAATGGGAAATGCTGGTGACGGTCTCCCAATTGCGAGCAAACAATTCCGCGCTCTTCGCAAGCACCGTTCGTTCCGCCGACGTTCCGCCTTCGGTCCACCGCTGCAGGCACTTGCGTCTTGCCAAACCGCAGCTTACAATTACCCACAAGTCGTCGTGAGCGTGATTCCATTTGGCGCAAAGGGGTTGGCGGGCCGGAATCGGGTATGATTCATGTCCGGGCACCGGAACGCTATGGCGAGGTGCGCGATGATTGGCGGGGAA
>JAABUQ010010221.1_pt1 | contig 12358 bp, 15 predicted proteins | sample 5560001 | NCBI WGS metagenome assembly JAABUQ01 (sample SAMN10711888, study PRJNA513371) | rock metagenome | isolation source: Antarctica rocks | place: Antarctica: Victoria Land, Finger Mt nord | collected 2015-12-18
AGTCAGTCCAGCGTTAGGCGCGATCGTCAACAAACTTTTGCAGAAGGATCCCGAACACCGCTTCGCGTCGGCGAGCGACGTGGCTTCGGCGCTGCGCGAGGCGCGCGAGCGCCCGGCCGTTGCTGCGTATGCCACCGCGAACGATGCACCGACCTCGGTCATGCCTGCCTTGCCGCTGCGGCCGCCGCCGCGTCCATCGCGGTTTCCGGATCGTGCACCGCCTTCCACGTCGCTTGTCCAGGAAGAAGAAGCTCCCAGCAAATGGCCCACGGGCGTTCTGCTAGCGCTCGCTGGATTGCTGATCCTCGGCGCTCTTATCGGATACTTTGCCTTTAACCGATCGGGGTCGACGATCGTCTCCCGGCAAATCTCGCTCGGCAACTACGTCGGGAAAACCGATGTTGTCGCCCAGAACGCGCTTACCGCCTCCGGCCTGATGCCGCATGTGGTGCGGCAAAGCAGCGAAACCGTCGCAGCCGGACACATTATCCGGCAGCAGCCGGCTCCCGGTTCAAAGCTTGCAAAAAATGCGGTTGTGGAATTGGTCGTGAGCAATGGGCTCCCCGTAGGGACGGTACCGGACGTTGCCGGGTTTTCGCTTGCGGATGCGCAGCGCGACATTGTCCGTGCAAAGTTCACGGTTCACGTGCACGAGCGGTTCGATCCGGCAACGAAAGGAATCGTAATAGCGCAACGTCCTTCGGCAGATGCGCACGTTCGAGAAGGGTCAGTCGTCACTTTAACGGTATCCGCGGGACCCGAGCCGATCACCGTTCCCGCTCTCGTGAGTATGCCGCTGCTCAAAAAATTGGGATTGAAACTGAATGTTACCGACAAAACACCCAGCGACAATATTCCAGCGGGCACGATTGTCTCCCAAGATACTCCGCAGGGTGGCACGCTCGAGGCCGGCGCCGGGGTTGGGGTGGTGGTCAGCACCGGTCCTGAAGGTGCCCCGGTTCCCGATGTTGGCGCGCGCGGCTACAAAGACGCCGTTGCGACGATAACCGACGCCGGCTTTAAACCGGAGATAAGTTATAGTGTGCAGCCAGGGGATGCCAACGGGAGCGTCATTTCGCAGACTCCGGATGCGCACACGAATTTGCGCCGCGGTTCATCGGTGAAGATCTTGATCTCGGTTTCGGGCGTGATACCAGACGTTTCCAACATGATGCTCGACGACGCGAAGGCGGCATTACTCGCGGCCGGTTACACGTTGGGCAACGTTGCAATAGCGCAAGAAGGCCCCGTCGGGAAAGTTGTACGAACCGATCCGCCCGCAAATACCGAGAAGACCCCGGGTGAAGCGGTGACAATCTACTGTAATTGCCCCGGTGTCGTGCAGCCCTGAGGCGACGCGTTCTCGGCATTGACCCGGGACTGCGCGTGACCGGTTACGGCGTTATCGAATCCGGAGACCAACGGCCATCGCTCCTTGAGGCTGGGATTGTTACTCCTAATATCGCGAACACTCTTGAAGGGCGCCTCCACGAGCTCTACCTGGGTATCGTGGCAGTGATGGTGGCAACCAAACCAACGCATATTGTGATCGAAGCACTCTTTAGCGCGTACAAGAATCCACTGACCGCGGTTATGATGGGACACGCCCGCGGGGTCTTGTGTTTGGCCGCAGAGCAGCACGGCGTGCGCGTCAACACCTTGGGGCATTCGCTCGTGAAACGCGCCCTGGTAGGCTCCGGAGGCGCGCGCAAAGAGCAAGTCAATGCCATGGTGACCCAATTGCTGGGCCTGATGCGGCCTCCGCAACCCCACGACGTATCCGATGCACTGGCGTTGGCGCTGGCATTTTCGAATGTTTGCGATCACGATGACCGCAGGGCTCGCTGATGTTTTCACGCATTCGTGGCACCGTCGTCGAGCAAAACGAATCGTCGGTGATCCTCGAAACCGCCGGACTGGCCTACGAGATATTTCTTCCTCCATGCGTTTGGGAGAAAGTGGCGGTTAGCGACCCGCAGAGCGTTACGCTGGAGGTTTATGCCGCTTTCCTCTTGGACGGCAATAGTGGTAAGTTTACATTCTACGGTTTTACCAACGCTGTCGAACGTGAATTTTTCGAAGCGCTGATTACCGTGGCGAGTATTGGACCTAAATCGGCTGCCCGCGCGTTTTCCTTACCGATGTCGAGAATTGCGCGAGCCATCGATGAGGGCGATCATGCTTTCTTGCGGACTCTTCCGGGAATCGGGCAACAAAAAGCCCGTGACATCGTTGCAAAGCTGCAGGGCAAAGTGACGAAGTTTTTGCTGATTCAGGATGCCGGTCATACGGCGCCTCTACCCATTCCCGATTTTGCCGCAGAAGCGCTGGCCGTCTTGCTGCAATTGGAATACAAACGTCCTGAAGCGGAAGAAATGATCGCAACCACCTTGCAAACATCGCCCGAGATCCAGGACGCTGAAGCGCTGCTTGCGCAAGTCTACCGGCAGAAAGCGCCCAGTTCATGAGCGACGGCGCGCGTAAAAAGCTGCTCGACGGCGAGGACGTCAAGCGCGTCGTCGATCCCCAGGTCGCTCTCGAGGACGAGGTATACGGCGCGTCGCTGCGGCCCCGCTCGTTTGACGAGTACGTCGGGCAAAGCACTGTTGTAGAGAATTTAAAGATTGCGATCGATGCGGCACGCAAGCGTGAAGAACCGCTGGAACACATTCTCTTTTACGGACCACCCGGGCTTGGCAAAACAACGCTGGCAGCGCTGATCGCCAAAGATCTGGGACGAACCTTGCGTCCGACATCTGGTCCGACGCTTGAGAAACCCAAGGATCTTGTCGGAATCCTCACTGCACTCGACGAGGGCGACATTCTCTTTATTGACGAGATCCATCGCTTGGGTCACGTGGTCGAAGAATTCCTATATCCGGCGATGGAAGATTTTCAGATTGACTTTGTAGTGGATCGCGGCGCGTACGCCAAAACCTTGAAGCTCCCGCTCAAACGGTTCACGCTCGTCGGAGCCACCACCCGCGCGGGCATGCTTTCCGCGCCACTTCGCGAGCGTTTCGGCATGATGCATCACCTGGATTATTACAATGCCGCGGAGTTAGCGCAGATCGTCACCCGCTCGGCCCTCATGCTCGACGTACCGATCGATGAAAGCGGTGCAAACACGATTGCGGCGCGCAGCCGGGGAACACCGCGCATCGCGAACCGCCTGTTGCGCCGGGTGCGGGACTACGCGCAGGTGCGCGCCTCCGGGCACATCGATAAAACGGTCGCGGACGAAGCGCTGGCCCGCGAAGGCGTAGACGAATCAGGGCTGGACCGCCTAGACCGCGCCTATTTGCGCACGATTGCCGAACATTACGGCGGAGGTCCGGTTGGAATCGCCACCATCGCCGCCACGCTCACGGAAGATACTGAAACGCTCGAAGACGTTGTCGAACCCTATTTGCTCAAATGCGGCTTCGTGGTACGAACTGCCAGCGGTCGCAAAACAACTGCCAATGCTTACGCACATTTGGGTCTCACTCGCCGAAGTGGCGCGGCAGCACAGGAGCGTCTGCTGTAATGCAGCGACGCTCGTTTGTCGCCGGTACCCTTACGACTGCCTTCTGGCTAACGGCGCGGCGCGCCGGCGCCACCGGCGGACTCGAAGGTCCGCCATCAGCGGGAGTCCCGCTCACGCCTGCGGTGCTTCGCGTGTTGTTAGGGAGTGGTCAAGCAACGCGGCTTGATGCGCGGTCCTTTTTATATAACGGAAGACCATATCGCGGTTCTTTTTCGCTGACGCAAATCAACAGCCGTCAAGCAGTGATCAACACCTTGCCTCTTGAGGAATACCTTTATAGCGTCGTGCCGCTTGAAAGTCCCGCTTCCTGGCCCGCAGTTACACTGCAGTCACAAGCAATTGTCGCGCGCACATTCGCGCTGCGGCGCATGAACCAAAATCGTCCTTATGACGTGTTGGGATCAGAACGAGACCAATCCTACGGTGGAATTGCCGCCGAGCTTCCGGCGAGCACCGCTGCAGTAAATCAAACGCTCGGCGTAGTCGTGCACTTCAACAACGCGCTGGCCAGCGTCTCCTACATGTCGTGTTGCGGCGGTCGTACCGAGGATGCTGCCAACATCTGGGGTGCGGGCGTCCCCTACTTGCGAGGTGGAACCGATCCGTATTGCACCGCTTCGCCGGACTACCGCTGGACGCACGAAATTCCTTGGGCAAATTTTCTTACCGCCTTCGGAAACCGCTTAGAACCTCTCGGTAACGTCCAGAGCATCAACGTTGCAGAAATCGACTCCAGTGGAAGGGCAAAAAGCATATCCTTGGGGGGCACGAGCGGTTCAATCGATATTCCGGGCGTCGAATTCCGGCGCTCCCTCGGATCGGATGTCGTGCGCAGCCTGCTGATTCGCACGATCAATCTGAACGTTTTGTCATCCGACCAACTGGACGCTCCCGCGGCGCAGCCCGCGACCGTAACGGTGGCAGGCGCCGGTCGCGGTCACGGGGTGGGACTGTGCCAGTGGGGAGCGTACGGTATGGGTCGCGCCGGACATTCAGTGCGCGATATGCTCTCATTTTATTTTCCCGGCACCGACGTTGGACCAGCGTATCCATGACGGGCGGTTGACGGCCGCCTACGACTTCAATTTGCCGGCAGAGCTAATCGCGCAAACGCCGGCGAATCCTCGAGATGCTTCGCGATTGATGGTGCTTGATGGTAGCAGTATCTCACACCGCCGATTTACCGATTTTCCAAGCTTGCTGCGCGCTGGCGATGTTCTGGTGCTTAACGAGACTCGTGTCATTGCCGCTCGACTCTTTGGAATCCGCCGGCCTGGAGGCGGCAAAACCGAAATTTTGCTCTTGCGTCCCACCTCAACGCCGCGCTATGATCCCACTGCCACCTCATGGCTCGCGCTGGTTAAGCCCGCGAGAAAGTTGCATCCTGGTTCTGTTGTGAGTTTCGGAGATTTGGGTAGCGTAACCGTTTCGGCCCAACGCGAAAATGGCATGCGAGAGATATCCCTTGATCTCACAGTGCCCCTTGAAGACTTTCTGTTGCGCGCAGGCCGGATGCCGCTTCCACCGTACGTTCGGGCTCCTTCTCCGCGGGAGGCCGCGCATTACCAAACCATCTTTGCGCGCATCCCCGGAAGCGTGGCCGCTCCCACCGCGTCGTTGCACTTTACCGCGCAACTCCTTGCAGCGATCGAGCAACGGGGAGTGCAGCTTGCAAAAATAATCTTGAACGTTGGTTTGGGTACTTTTCGCCCCATCACAAGCCGAACGCTCGACGAGCACCGCATGCATTCGGAGTCCTACTCGATGGACCAGGATGCCGTTGAAACGGTGAAAAAGGCGAAGCAAGAAGGCCGCCGGATCGTTGCGGCCGGCACGACAGTTCTGCGCGCACTCGAAGGGTGTTTGGCGCGTTACGGCGAGCTGCGCGCGGGAGACTCCGAGACGGATATGTTCATCACTCCCGGGTACCGCTTTGTGGTCGTCGATGCGCTGCTCACGAATTTTCATTTGCCCAGATCGACGCTTTTGGTCCTGATCTGCGCATTTGCCGGGTACGAGCAGACGCGCGCCGCATACGAACAGGCCATCCGCGAAAAATACCGTTTTTTCTCCTTCGGCGACGCCATGTTCATCGCCCAACCCTCCCCTTTGCTTTGTTGAGCCCACCCTTATTATCATGCTGAGCCGATCGAAGCATGGCTTGGCAATATCGTCCCTCAATGGTTCTACAAATGGACATTTTATGCTTTTTGCTCTATACTGAGAGCAGGAAAGGTAGGGAGATTAATGAGCGCCGTCGTCCAGCGAAAACGTCGTGTTGCCGAACAAACGGACAGCGAGCGCCTCTCGCGCCCAGCGCTGGAAACCTTTTTCCGCATCACCGACCTCTGGCAGTTATCCTCCGGCGAGGGCCAAAAGCTTTTGGGCGTTCCGCCCTCGACGTACTTCAAGTACCGCGCCCACCCCGCTCAGGCGCGCTTGCAACGGGACACCCTCGAACGGATCTCCTACATCGTCGGAATTTACAAGTCTATCAACATTCTGCTCCCGCGGGCGGAAGCAGCGGACGGTTGGGTGCGCCGTGCGAATTCAGTGTTCCAAGGGCGAAGCGCCCTTGAAGTGATGCTCGGCGGCAACGTGGGCGACTTGTACGCAGTGCGCCACTATCTCGACGGCGAGCGAGGTTGGTAACTCGGCTCGCATGGCGGCCGTCATATCGAATCATTCCCTCGCGATATCCGTATGTCTCGGTCTACGATCGCGTTTCCGATCCGCGCGATCTCGAGGCAATCGTCGAGATCGAGCAACTGACTAACCCGAGAGTGCGCTTGGAGTTAGGAAATCTAGCGCTGGTTCGCGCCGAAGATCGCGTTACTGGTCCGGGAACCACACCGATAATGGCCAGCTTTGCTTATACCGGGTCAAGCCGTTTCAGCGACGGCACCTTTGGTGTGTACTATGCAGCGCACACCGAACAGACCGCCATCGCGGAAACGAAGTACCATGCCGAACGCCGTCTTCGCGCGACCAATGAGCCAAGTATCGACCTGGACATGCGCGTATACTCGGCAACGATCAAAGGCGACTTCGATGACGTTCGAAAAAGGACGCCCCGTTCGAAGCTTTACGACCCGAATTCGTACGCTTTATCGCAGACCTACGGCAAGAAAAAATATCAGCAGAACTCGGTCGACGGAATCGTTTACCGCAGCGTTCGAGACTCAGACGGGGAATGTCTAGCGGCTTTTCGTCCCCGCTTAATCACACGCTGCGCCGCGACGAAATACTTACAATACCGATGGAACGGAGAACGAATCGTCCACGTCGCGGAAATTGGTTTGCGCGCAAGCGATGTGTAACAACCCGACACGGGCCCCAAGCCCGCTGGAACGTGCCATCCTGGAACGTTTCAAGGAAGCCCAAGTCCTATCGAAAACTGAATTTACTGAGCAGATCGCTGTCGTCCAGATTGGCAACGTAAGTGAGGGATTCATCGATCTTGTTGTCCCCGAGTCGGCACCGCTCTTGCAGTCGTACACTGGTTTCCCGCTGAACGGGTGGTATCAAGATCGGGATGGGGCGCTTGTTAATTTATTGCTGCACGCAACGTTTCCGCCCGGGCAAATCCACGAGCTGGAACGCTACCGAATCGACGGATGGCCAATCCAAACGCCCCTCCCCAACCCCAAGGATATACTAGTTCAACCGATGCCGCCGAAAGAGTGGCTGGAGAAGCCCATAAGGATCAATCCAGCCCTACCGCGACGTCTTCTGTAGCATCCGATTCAGCGGTAAGAACTTCTTGAGCCGCACCGAATTCCACATAGGTTTCGGTTTCTTCGGAGGTGCCCAAGTGAGCGCTCATCGTTCGTCCATCGGCAGTTTGGTGTTGGCGATTGTCGCATTCTTTGTAGCGTTTACCGCGCCCCTTGGCGCAACGACCCCATCAGGTAAGGTCACAATCGTCATTCAGCGATCTCATGCCGTGCCGTATTATATACTTGTCTCTCCTGGGAGTGATCGGGTATTGCTACGCAGCATCGGAAAGCAAAAGTCCGTGCAGATTGATAGCGGGCTGACCAACAGCTTCTTTTCCGATCTGTCAGCGTTGAAGGCGGAAGGTTACGTCTTTTCTGCGATGTGTGCGGGAGATACGCAGTGGAAGGTAACCGTTCGGTCCAACAATCTGTACTTTCCCGAACTTGACTGTGCATCCTCATTTAGCGGACGGTTAGTGATGAGAGACGCCGCGAAAATCGCCCAATCGTCAGGAATTACCACACCATGGTTTCCGCAGTTCCCTCAGCATAGAACCACTAAACCTTAGTTCCGCTTCGCGCGGAGCCGTTCGGCGCGTTCGATCTGTTCAATGTCCCGCAAGTCTTTCTTTCGTCCGGTCGCGCGCTTATTTTGCACAAAATCGTCACGCCCCAGCACGCGGATCTCAACGCCTTCGATCGTGCTCTCAACAGCACGTTCGTATGCTTTCACAAAGTCAGGAACGCCGGATATCTCGGTGAGGATATCGATGCGGACGGGAATGACGCCGATCTGGAAAACCGTGTCCGGCCGTGAAAAGTCCTCGACCGAGACTCTATCCAGCGGCGCCCCAAAGACAGTGAGAGCGCGGTACACCTTCACCGCGTTTGCCGCGGTTGGTTCGACCCAAACATCGAGATCGCCGGTGGCGCGGGGCCGCCCATGAACGGCTAGCGCGTGTGCGCCGACGATGAGAAATCTAACGCCGGAGCCGGCGAAGGCGCGTAACAGATCGACGAAATGCGGGTGAACCATCGCCTCCCTCCTTGAGCGCCCACGCGAACCGAGACAGTACGCCGACGGCGGCGAGGCGGTCTTCAACCGTCATTCGCAAGTCATCGGGATCCAGTTCTTCGAACTCCTCGTCGCCAAGGCGTCCCAAACGCGTCCACGCGACACGACGCCGATGCGCGGCGCGTTCGGCGAAATCACCATCATCCATACAGTGAGCTTCGCCGAACTGCATCCCCGCTCCGGCGTTCGCAAGAACAGGTTACTGCGCGCAGTTCATTGCTTTCTTGATGAATGCATCGGCCTCGTCGCTCCACGGACGCTTGAAGTCTTTGGGCCAATGCGTCTGATCGGACCATAGCCGATTGAGGCTTTTTTGAATTCCTGAATCGCCGCGCGTGAATTGATTGACCAGCTCGCGCCAACGGTGTGCCAGGGCTTGAGCGCGATCGCTGCTGGGATCCTCGGAAGGTGCCGCTTCCTCAACCTCCGCGATCAGGGCAGCCCAGTCGCGCTGCCCCGCTTCGATGACTTCTTTGGGCGTATCTTTCATGCGCTCGGCGAGTTTTGCCCGATCCTCTTCCGTGTAATAGTTTTGTGTCCAACTCCAGTCGTTTTGCATTTTGAATATCTCCATTACGGTGCGGAGCGTTGTCCAGCGGTCCGCCGACTCGTCGGCCGCGAGCGCGCGTTCGGCTTCCTTAAGAGCCATAATCGCGGACTCCAGTCGACCTTTCTGCTGCTCCATGATCTCTTTTTGAAGCCGCAGCGCCACCATCAGCGGTCTCGCAGGACCCTCTAAGAGCTCCTTGATTTGTTCGAGTCCAAATCCAACGAAACGAAGCGCCAAGATTTCTTCCAATCGTTCCAACTCGCGCTCGCCATAAAGGCGGTAACCGGAATCGGAGCGCAGGGCCGGCTTGAGCAGGCCTTGCGAGTCATAAAAATGCAGCGTGCGGACCGTTACGTTCGCTTTAGCGGCAAATTCTTTGGTCCTATACAATCTGGCACTGTCGGTTTTCATGGGATTGCTACGCAAGGTTACACTATGACGTTGCGTCAAGGTCAAGCGATGGAGTCACCGTAAGCGACCGTAAATTAGTGTAAAAGACCAGACCTGGTGGCGCCGCAGGCTGTTTGCGCACGTATTTGCATTGCGTGTAATCGACCGTGACCTTGTGGCTCTGCCTGCCCTTCGAATGGTACGCCGCCAGAGAAGCCGCGTGTTGCAGATCTTGCTCGGAAGGTTTCTTTTTATCATCGCGTTGCAAGATGACGTGCGCTCCCGGTATCTTTTGGGCGTGAAACCAAAGATCGTCGGGGCGTGCGACGACGAAGGTCAATTCGGCGTTCTCGCGCGGCGAACGGCCAACCAGGATTCGGGACCCCGACGATGTGGTGACGGAAAGCGGTTTGCGCTTGCGGCGCTTCACACGTTCTTTGGGGGCCCGCTTGTGCGGCTCCAGTGCGGCAACGGCGTCGGCGACATCCTCAATTTCCGCTGGAGCAACCCGCTCCAGCTCCCATTGCAGTTCGGCGACCGCACGCAGCGATTGTTGGACCGACTCGCGCCTTTGCTCCAAGTGCGGAAGAGAGAACATCAACTTCTTGTATTGGGCAAAATTGTTAGCGGCGGACTCTTTTGCTTCGCCCTGCTGCGACTTCGGAAGTTGGTAAAGCGTCGCCAATATTTCCTGGCCGGTGGAGCGCAGCCGCTCGCGCTCGGCCGTGGCCGCAATCTGTTCCGAAATCTTCCTTAGCTCAGCCGCAAGCTTGAGCTCCCGACTATGCAGGACGTTCGCCAATCGGGCGCGCTGGCGCTCGCCGGCATCGTTTCCTGGACTAGCTGGTCGTGATTGTCGAGCTTCAATAAAAAGCGGCAGCAATTCGGACATCGCCGCACTGGGCAATTCTTTATACTGGAACAAGGGAACGATGTGGGCCTGGACGAGCTGGCCATTTTTTCGGTATGCGAACACCGGACCGCTGCGCAAGTTGGAGCATAGCTTGCTCACCATCGTGTCCGCTAAATCGATGAGCGCGGGAGCAGCCGCCGCCGGTTGACCTGCCTGTTGGAATTTCAAAACTAGCGATTCGGCGACCATTGCGGGCAACAGCGGGCTGAGCAGCCGAAGTTCTCTGGCCGCTTGTTTGGCATTTCCGCTTAAGGCAGCCATGAGAGAACTCGCGTCGCCTCGTGGCTTCAGATCAAGGGGAGGCAATTCGTAGGACTGCCCGATGGCTATCTGGCGCGACGCGTTTTGGGCCCGGGAGAACTCCTTTAAGGCAGCAACGATCGTGTTTTCCTTAAGTAAGACGATGTTTCCAAAGCGCGGCACCAGTTCCAAAATCAGCGACGCGCCGCCCTCCACCCCGAAGCGCGAGCGGGATGAAAAATCGGCCCGGATGAGCCGGTCGCCGCGGCGAGACTCGACCTTCGCCATAACCGTTCCGGTTAGAGTCGCGGCAGTGGCCCGAATGAAGCCGGGGTCCGCCTGCAACACCGGGACCTCGGTTTCTAGACTCATCAGCGGTGTCGGGGCGAAAACGTCCACCGCCAAGCATCGTTCAACCCCAGCTTTCCAGAGCACCATGGCGAAGCGCCCGTCGCTCAACTGGCCCACTTCTTGCACGCGCGACCCCAAAAACAGGTTCGCAAGTTCCTCGGCTGCCCTGGCAATCAGGACCCAGTCGGTAAACATCTGCGCGCATTTCGCGTTAAGGGGAAGGGCACATTCCGAATAGATGGGAAGGGCACTGCTTTAGCCATACCTTGGAGATCTATCGTGTTCGGCCCGGGTCTGCTTTTTGTCGTGTCGGGCCCCTCGGGTGCCGGTAAGGATACGTTGGTCGAAGCGCTTCGGCTGCGTATGCCCCGCCTGAAGTACTCGGTGTCCGCCACGACCCGCTCGCCACGAGACGGCGAATTAGAAGGAGAATCCTATTTTTTCCTCAGCCGTGAGGAGTTCGACGAGCGCAAAGCGGCCGGCGGGTTCTTAGAGCACCGAACCTACAACGGAAATCTGTACGGTACGCCGAGAGACTTTGTAGAACGTACTCTGACGGAAGGCTACGACCTCATCATGAAGCCCGAAGTCAATGGCGCACTGGCTATTAAGCGCACGTTTCCGGATGCCGTCCTCATCTTTCTGCTGCCGGACCGGTTTTCGCACTTGCGGGAGCGCCTGCTGGCGCGGCGGACTGAGACCAATGAAGAAATCGCGCGACGGCTGGAAATCGCTCATAAAGAAGTGCGATACATCCGAAAATTCGATTATATTGTAATTAATGAAGAGCGCCGATCCCAGGATGCGGTCGACGATCTCGAAGCCATCGTTCACGCAGAACGATTTCGCATCCATCGCTACGATGATGATTCGTTAAGGAAGTTGGAACATTCATGAGTGACTCGGTTTTTGGTGATCTTGATGGACTGCTTGAGCACGTTGACTCTAAGTTTACTTTGGTAAACGTGGTCACAAAGCGAGCGAAGCAATTGAACAACGGCGCCCCGGCCTTGACCAGTCAAGAGAACCCCAACAAACCGGTTTCCACGGCCTTCAATGAAGTGGCCGCCGGCAAAATCCCTTACAAACGGACCCGCGAAGGGATCAAATAGACTCGATCATGTGCGGCATAGTTGGATACATAGGCCAGCGGGACAGCGTACCCATCATCCTGGATTCTTTGCGACGCCTGGAGTACCGCGGTTACGATTCGGCCGGCATCGCCGTGATCGACCGCGACGGAGCCTTAGCCGGCACGAAATCTGAGGGCAAACTCGCTCGTCTCGCCGAGCGGCTCAACAACGGCGAGCGCATCAGTGGCACCGTCGGCATCGGACACACGCGCTGGGCGACACACGGGCGCCCGTCCGACGCCAATGCGCACCCACATTTAGACTGCGCTAGTAAAATCGCTGTTGTCCACAATGGCATCATTGAAAATTATGCTTCCCTGCGCAATCGATTGCTCGAAGCCGGCCATAAGTTTCGCAGCGAAACCGACACCGAGGTGCTCGCGCACTTGATAGAAGCCCACCATCACGGCGATCTGGAGTCAGCAGTCCGCGAGACGCTCAAAGAAGTGCGCGGGGCG
>JAABUQ010010222.1_pt1 | contig 12358 bp, 9 predicted proteins | sample 5560001 | NCBI WGS metagenome assembly JAABUQ01 (sample SAMN10711888, study PRJNA513371) | rock metagenome | isolation source: Antarctica rocks | place: Antarctica: Victoria Land, Finger Mt nord | collected 2015-12-18
GCACCGTAAACTGGTGCGCGGCATTAGGAACCGTTTTGGCCAATGATGAAGTGAAAGATGGATTTTCGGAACGCGGCGGTTATCCCGTTGAGCAGAAAAAAATGATGCAATGGAGTATGCGAATCACTGCTTACGCCGAACGTTTGCTGCAAGGTTTGGATACCATCGACTGGCCGGAACCGCTGAAAGAAATGCAGCGCAACTGGATTGGTAAAAGTGTTGGGGCGATGGTGCGGTTTAGCCTCATTCCAAACATCTCCAAAAGCCTCACCCCGGCCCTCTCCGGGGGAGAGGGAGAAGCAAGCGGAGATCGGCCGGGATATGCAACGGCCGATCCGAAACTTTGGGAAACTTTGAAAATAAATTCGAGAGAGAACCGGCAAAATCAAACCGAAGCTGAAGATTTGCTTTGGCAGCATTTAAGAAACAATCAAACAGGATACAAAATCCGTCGTCAACACGCTATTGATGGTTATATTGCTGATTTTGTTTGTTTGCAAAAAGGGTTAGTGATTGAAGTAGATGGCGGTTATCATTTAGAAACGCAAGAACAGGATGAGATCAGAACGCAGGTTTTAAATGAGTTAGGTTTTGAAGTCATCCGTTTTACCAATGATGAAGTAATTGCAGATATAAATCAAGTTGTAAAAAAAATAAAACTTAAGTTAGATAGCCAGCCAGAAAGGTATTTAAGTGCAGCTAACTCCCTCTCCTCTGGAGAGGGTTGGGGTGAGGCTTCTAAAAAGACTGAGGCTATCGAAGTCTTCACCACCCGCGTTGATACCACTTTCGGCGTAACTTTCGTGGTTTTGGCACCAGAACATGAACTGGTAAAATCATTAACCACACCAGATCAAAAAGCCAACATTGATGCTTACATTGATCAGGCAAAAAAGAAATCGGAGCTGGACCGCATGGCCGATACCAAAACTGTTTCCGGTGCTTTTACGGGCAGTTATGTGATTAACCCGCTAAACGATGAGAAAATTCCGGTTTGGATTGCCGATTATGTTTTGGCAGGATACGGGACCGGTGCCGTAATGGGCGTTCCTTCCGGCGATGCTCGCGACCATCGTTTTGCCGCTTATTACAACTTGCCGATCGTGCCTATTTTGGACACGCAAAAAGAGGTGCTAAAAGAAGCAGATGCCACCAAAGAAGGCCATTATATCAATTCCGGTTTTATCAATGGAATGACTTATAAAGAAGCAATTGCTTCGGTGATTGCCAAACTGGAAGAACTCGGTGCCGGAAAAGCCAAAATCAATTACCGCCAGCGCGATGCCATTTTTGGCAGGCAGCGTTATTGGGGCGAACCTGTTCCGGTTTATTTTAAAGATGGTTTGCCGCAGTTGATCGATCAGAATGAATTGCCGTTGGTTTTGCCGGAAGTAGATAAATATCTGCCAACCGAAAGCGGCGAGCCGCCTTTGGCGAGAGCAGAAGGTTGGAGTTATAAACCTACAAGCAGCCTCACCCTAAATCCCTCTCCTGGGGAGAGGGATTTGAAAGAGAGGGACTTGAGCGGCACTGGTGCAGCTACCTCCCTCTCCCCTGGAGAGGGCCGGGGTGAGGCTGCTTCTTATCCCTACGAATTAAGCACCATGCCGGGTTGGGCAGGCAGCAGCTGGTACTGGTATCGTTATATGGCGACCAAAGAGGAGCGGGCGGAGAATATTTTTGCGCCAAGAGAAGCCATTGAGTACTGGAAAGATGTGGATTTATACATCGGTGGCAGCGAACACGCAACAGGCCATTTGCTGTACAGCCGTTTCTGGAACAAATTTTTAAAAGATCTGGATTTGGTTGTGGAGGAGGAGCCTTTTAAAAAGCTGATTAACCAGGGAATGATTCAGGGAAGATCGAATTTTGTTTATCGCTTACCAAAAACTAACACTCTAATTTCAAAAGGAGCTTTAGAAAATTTATCGCAATTTATGCAGGCAGGTGGTCCGGCTTCTTTAGTTAGGCAAGTTTTTAAATTGAAGGATGATGATATTAATAATTATCACAAATTATATACTGCGAATCACTATGATGAGGATGGTGAAGGTTTAAGACATCAAAAAATACATGTTGATGTAAGTTTAGTAGATAATGATATATTGAATATCGAAGCGTTTAAAAAATGGCGTCCGGAGTACGCAAACTCAGAATTTATCCTCGAAAACGGCAAATACATCTGTGGCCACGAAGTAGAAAAAATGTCCAAATCAAAGTTCAATGTTGTCAATCCGGATGAAATGATTGAACGTTATGGCGCGGACACGTTGCGGATGTACGAAATGTTTTTAGGTCCGCTGGAGCAAAGCAAACCCTGGAACACCAACGGCATTGAAGGTGTTTTTAAATTTCTGCGGAAGTTTTGGAAACTGTTTCATGATGATAACTTCAACTTTAGGGTGATAACCGAAGCACCGACTAAAGCCGAACTGAAAGCCCTGCATAAAATCATTAAAAAAGTGGAAGATGATGTAGAGCGTTTCTCGTTCAATACTTCCGTTTCCAGCTTTATGATTGCGGTGAACGAGTTAACCGAATTAAAGTGCCATAAAAGAAGCATCCTGCAGGATATGGTGATTATTTTATCACCTTATGCACCGCACATTTGTGAGGAATTATGGATGCTTTTAGGAAACGAAGCCGGAACTTTATCTTACGCCAACTTCCCAAAATTTAATCCTGAATTTCTGGTTGAAGATGCGTTTTCGTACCCGATTTCCATCAACGGAAAAACAAAAACTAATTTGGAAATTCCGCTTGATTTGGATTCTAAAGAAGTGGAAACCATGGTTCTGGCTGATGAAAATGTGCAAAAATACCTCGCCGGACAAAAACCTAAAAAAGTAATTGTGGTAAAAGGCCGGATTGTAAATATGGTTGTATAAGAAGTCGGGAAGTGCGAAAGTCAGAAGTTAGAAAGAATAGCTCAACTTTCATGCTTTTTACTTTCTGTCTTCCCGACATACATGCTTTCTGTCCCCTCGTATGTAAAGAACGGGTTACAATGCTTCTTTTATCAACCAAAAAAAAATTTAGGCTGTAACAATTATCACTTTTGCTCCTCTTAATACAAAAATCTATTGAAATGAAACGTTTACTTTTACTATTCTCCTTATCCATATTTGCCATTGCGGCCCATGCCCAGTTTGGCGGCGGCGGCGGATCATCTGTTACCGGAAGGATCTCCGGAACAGTAGTGGATTCCCTCACTAAAAAACCGGTTGATTATGCTACCATCACAGTGTACCGCAGCGGCGGAAAAGTGCCTATAAACGGGGTGGTTACGGATACAAAAGGAGTTTTCAAGATCAATAATGTCAATACTGGTAATTATAAGGTAACCATTAGTTTTATTGGTTATCCAACTAAAACCATTGATCCGGTAACCACTACGCCCGGAAAGCCGGACGCTAATTTAGGAACTGTACGCCTGTCGCCTTCCGGCCGGACGTTAAAAGGGGTAGATATTGTTGCTGATGCGCCGCTGATTGAAAACCGGATAGACAAGATCGTTTTCAATGCGGAGAAAGACATTACATCGGCAGGAGGAAATGCAACCGATATTTTACGGAAAGTACCTTTGTTATCGGTGGATATTAACGGGAACGTTGCCTTGCGCGGCGACCAGAATGTGCGTGTATTGATCAACGGCAAACCATCCGGTGCTACGTCAAACAATTTGGCGGATGTGCTGCGTTCTTTACCTGCCGATCAGATTAAAACTGTGGAAGTGATCACCTCGCCATCCGCAAAATATGATGCAGAAGGTTCCGGCGGGATCATCAATATCATCACCAAAAATAAAAATGTGGCAGGTGTAAGCGGTTCGGTGAGCGGCGGCGTTGGCACGAGGCAAAATAATGGCAACATTAACCTCAACGTCAAACAAAACCGTTTAACAGTTACGGCCAACATTGGCGGCAACTACACTTGGCCGCAAACCACCCCAACTACTTTTTACAGTTATAACGATACCTCCAAAACGCAAACTAACCAAAGCACTTTAAGCCGGGTAAAACGCTATGCAGGTACAGGGTCAGGTTCTGTGAGCTATGATTTTAACAACTTCAACAGCATTACTTCAACTGTTCGTTTTAACCAGGGTGGTTTTAACAACAACGGCGAAACTAACAACAACACGGTTGACCCGCATTATGGCAACCTGGTTTACAACAACAGCAACAATAGCAAAACAACTTTTGGTGGTTTCGACTGGAATGCCGGTTATACACATAAATATAAAAAAGAAGGGCACGAACTTTCTTTTGCCGGGCAATGGAGCCATAGCAAAAACCAAGTGGATTATACTTCTTTGTTTGCACCTATCGGGTCATCCGCACAACCTTTTCCAAACCAGCAGGCCAACAACAATGGTTTAAACAATGAATACACGTTGCAGGCGGATTATACTTTGCCGGTAAACAAAGTGCTTAAAATTGAAGCGGGCGGAAAATCTATTTTCAGGCGTATCAACAGTAATTCTGATTTTTATAACCAACTCAATGGCGGAGAATTTACCTTCAATCCGGCCACTTCCAACACGTATGGTTACAACCAGGACGTTTATGCCGGGTACAGTGTTTTTAGTTTTACCTTGCCCAAGAGTGTTGGTTTGCAAGTTGGTGCCCGGGTAGAAAACACACAGATTGCAGGAAAATCAACCAATACCTTGTTGGGATTAGTACCTTTCGACAACAGTTATACTACTTTTATACCCAGTTTTGCCATATCCAAAACATTTAAAGGTGCTAAAACTTTTAAATTCAGCTATACAAAGCGGATTCAACGTCCGAGCTTGCAGTTTTTAAATCCGTTTTTAAACACCAGTAATGTGCAAAACCAATCGGTTGGAAACCCGTATTTATCGCCCGAAGTATCTCAAACCGTAGAATTGAACTTTAACACATTTATCAAATCTTCTGTAATCAATGCTTCTGTTTACTATAAACACACCAACAATATTATTGAAAGCTTGGTAAGTACCGTGCCTTACACCACAACCAATGCCAGCGGAGCCGATATTGTCCGCAACGTTAACCGTACCAACTATTTTAACGTTGGCCAAAACAATTCCTTGGGTGTGAGTTTCTTCGGGTCTGTCACTCCAATAAAACCATTGACTTTTAGGGCCAGCATTAATTCATTTACTTACAACCCAAGTGCCAGCGCTGCTTACCAGTCGCAGCAAAGCAGCACCGGCACTTACATTCTTTACAATGTTTTTGCAAACGGGACGCTAAACTTAAAAAACGGTTTTGCTGCTGAAACTTTTGCCATCTTAAACTCGCCGCGCCGTACCATTCAGGGCACAAACCCATCCTTTGGTTTTATTGGTTTTGGGTTGAAAAAAGAAGTGCTCAAGAAAAAAGCCAGCATTGGTTTTAACACACTTTCACCTTACAAAAAAACAATTGATTTTAACCAAAGCATCAACGGTAACCACTTAACGCAAACCAGTAAAACAGCATTTCCGTTCCGTTCTTTTGGCTTGACTTTCAGCTATAATTTTGGCAAGATCAATTTCAATCCGCAGAATAAAAAAGGGATCAACAACGACGATTTGAAACAAGGCGATGCAGGCGGCAGTGGCGTTCCTTCCGGCGGTGGCGGCCGTCAATAGTTTTTACCTGCTAAAAGAAGCATTCACAAATCCGGCCCTAAACCAGCCGGATTTTTTTGTTATGAGATCGTGGGTTTTCAGCAATTAACCATCAGCTATGAACCATTAACCTTCTAACCTTTCGCCTTTCAACCCTTCTTCACCCTTTTCAAAACCAATAAATTCTGCGCATTGGTGCTGATGCCGCTGATGTTATTTTGGTAGAGGTTAACCAATTGATAATAGTACAAGATCACAACCGGTGATTCTTGCATTACCAAGTTGTCCATCTGCCGGTACAATTTAAAACGTGCCGAGTCGGTTTTGGCCTGGTAACTTGCTTCAAATAATTTATCAAAATCAGTATTGTAGAAACTGGTATAATTAGGGCCGAAAGGAACTTTGTTGTGCGAGTAAAAAACAGACAAATAGTTCTCCGCATCCGGATAATCCGCAATCCAATTTCCACTAAAAAAGTTGATGCTGTTTTTAGCAATCATTTCCCGCAAACTTGCACCCTGGCTTACTTCCACACGTGTTCTGATTCCAACCGTATTCAATTGTCCTTGTACAAACTCGATTAAATCGCGGTAAGTTGTGGTCGTATTCAACAAAATTTCTGGGACGGGATGCGCGTTATCAAACCCTGCTTCGGCCAATAAACTACGCGCTTTTTCCGGGTCGTAATGATAACCTTTAACCACTTGCTGCTCAAAACCAGGCATTCCAACCGGTACAAAACCCGCATGGCCGGGCGTTCCAATGCTGTTGCGCAAGTATTTGACCATTTTTTCGCGGTCGATAGCATAATTGATGGCCTGACGTACTTTTTTTATCCGCAGCGGTGAGGTTTTTACAATGGCCAAGTTTGTATCTACCAACATCCCCAAATATTCGGTATTTAAATATGGCCTTGTTTTAAATTGAAATTTGCCTTTGTACTTTTTAGTGACCTTGCCGGATTTGGTCAAAATATCATCACGGTAACTGCCGTCCACATCGTTAAAAAAATCGAGGTTGTGTTTCACAAATTCCATAAACGCCGTTTGTTTATTGGTGATAAAAGTTCCCCTGACGGCATCCAAGTAAGGCAGTCGATGGCCGTTTTCTACCTCCCAGTATTTTTCGTTTTTGAGGAGCACAAGTACTTCGCCTTCTTTCCAGTATTTGAATTGGAACGGGCCGGTGCCGATAGGATGGCTGCGGAAATCTTTTCCGTAGAAATCAACCACTTCATGCGGCACTACCGAGCAATACTGCGCTGTCAGCAAACTCATCATCGGTGGAAATGGACGGCGCAGGTTGATAATGAACGTGGTATCGTTTGGCGCTTCAAATGCTTCTTTTACCGCTACTTTATCACTAAAGATCCAGGAACCGGAAGAACCAACTTTCGGGTCCGTCAGGCGGTTAAAGCTGTAAACAAAATCGGCTGCATTAGCTTTGCGGCCTTTACCATTTTTAAATTGTGCAGCATCATGAAAAAAAACATCATTGCGCAAATGAAAAGTATAATGCAAACCATCCGCAGAAACTTCCCACGTTTTGGCAATGCAGGGTTTGGTTTTTAAGCTGTCATCAATCTGTACCAGGCCGTTATACAACTGGTTGTCACACCAAAGCGCATTTTGGTTTCTGGCAAAAGCCGGGTCAAGCGACGTCAGCAGGTCATCCATGTTAAAATTAAAAACGGTTTTGGCGGATTGATCTTTGGATGTACAGGCGGACAAAAAAAACAGGCATAAAAGAAGTATGGAGCGTAGGTTTTTGCCTTTACTTGTGTTCTGTGGTTTAGGTTTCTTATCTATTTTAATCACTTCGATATTAACTATTGTTTTTTTATCGTTTAAAAAATCAATTTTGTTTAATCGTTAGAGATGTACATGTAACGAATATTAAAAAGACGTTTTTAAATTAAAGATGTAATATAAAATGCATTTCTTCTAAATGTTATCTAATCTTCGTATTTTTGATAACAAGCATACAAAAAGAGATTTGACTTTTGTGTGTAACATCGAAGTAAAGCATTTTTAAAATAAAACAAGTACCATGGAAAGTAATGAAAAGCAGAAACCGGATTCCATTCCTTCATTTTTGAAAAAGGTGCTACAGGACAAGAAGGACATTAAGCAAGCATTGAAAAATAAAAAGCCTTTAATGGATTTGGCAAAAGAAAAAGGAATCAATTTTGCCAAGCTACTATAATGTTGAGCCTTCCGAAGACGGTTTAACTTACACCTTTACTACTCGATACAACGTAAAATATCAATTAGCGTTAACGACTTACTTATTAGGAGACGTTAACGCTTTTTCAATTTCCTTATATCCGGAAACAGAACCTGCACCTTTTGATTATTGGATTAAAAATACCGTTATAAAAATTATAGGAGAAACCCTCCTTAAAGATTCCAATGTTGTATTTTATGTTTGCGACAGCGATGATGACCGCGAAGATAAAAGGTATAATGTGTTTGAATACTGGTACAAAAAAGCAGCAAACACATATCCTTATATAAGTAAATTTGATTATTGCATCCAATCAGAAAACGGGTACAAGTTAAATTCGTCCCTTCTTTATAACGCCGACAATTTCCTGCGTAACTATATTATTGATGAATTTAAAAAAGCATTGGGGCAAAGTTAAATTCTATTCAGTTTATTTGTCCTTTTAATAATCCGTGGATCAAAAAAGAATCATTTCCCTGCTGGCTGCCGGAACTGAGATTGTGTGCGAATTGGATTTGGAAGCGCAACTGGTAGGCCGTTCGCACGAGTGCGATTACCCGGAAAGCATTTTAAATGTGCCGGTTTGCTCTTCTGCCATGCTTGATCCAAATGTAAACAGCTTAGAAATTGACCGGCAGGTAAAAGGTATCCTAACGGATGCGCTGTCTTTTTACCAGATTGACCGGGATCTGATCAAAACTTTAAAACCCGACATCATCATCACCCAAACACAATGCGAAGTTTGTGCCGTGAGTTTTAGTGATGTAGAAAAAGCATTGGAAAACCTGCTGGACTATCCGGTAGAAATTATTTCGCTGGAACCAGACAACCTGAATGCTATTTTTAGGGATATAAAAACAGTATCCGAAGTTTTGGGCGTGCCGGAACGCGGGGCAGATTTGCTGGAACGGATGCAGGAACGATTGAATTTGATCAAACATAAACTCAAATTCATTACCCAAAAACCAACCGTTGCTTGTGTGGAATGGTTGGAACCTTTGATGATAGCTGGTAACTGGACACCAGAAATGGTTGAAATTGCAGGCGGTCAATCAGTTTTAGCGCAAAGCGGGAAACATTCGCCAGCAATTCCCTGGTTGGATTTGGTTGAGGCCGATCCGGAAATCATCATCGTGATGCCTTGTGGTTTTGATATTGAACGGACTCTAAAGGAAATGGATTTAATGCTGCAGCAACCTTATTTCCGGGATCTACAGGCTGTAAAAAACAATAAGTTGTTTATTGCAGATGGAAACCAGTATTTTAACCGTTCTGGTTCGCGCATTGTAGATTCGGTAGAAATTTTGGCCGAAATCATCAATCCAAAACAATTTATTTTTGGTTATGAAGGAGAAGGCTGGGTCAGATTCAGCGTCTGAAAAATTAAATTATCATGGGCAAAAAGATCAAACTAATCAATATTTCTACTTCCCCGGAAGAAAAAATAACCAAAGATGAAGCGGCAAAAGAAAGCATCAGGCTAACAGAAAAATTAGCGGAAATACAAAATAAACTGTATGCACAAAAGAAGTTCGACGTGCTGATTGTGTTGCAGGGGATGGATACTTCGGGAAAAGACAGTGCCGTAAAGCATGTTTTTTCGGGGATTAATCCGGCCGGTTGCCGTGTAAAATCATTTAAAGCGCCAACGGAAGAAGAAAAGGCGCATCATTTTTTGTGGCGTATCAGCAAAGAATGCCCGGAAAAAGGCATGATCCAGATTTTTAACCGTTCGCAATATGAAGATATTTTAGTGCCTTCCGTTGATAAGCTGATCGATAAGGGCCTGATCAAAGACCGTTGCGAAGAAATCAACAGCTTTGAAAACGGTTTGATCAGGAACAATACCATTTTAATGAAATTTTACCTGCACGTATCGCATGATGAGCAGATAGAACGTTTACAGGCCCGGAAAACGGATGAATACAAACGTTGGAAATATCAGAAAGAAGATATTCTGGCCATTAGTCGGCACGATGATTTTGCCAAGGTTTATAAGTATATTTTTGAGCAATGTTCTGAAGCTGCCCCATGGCATATTGTCCCGGCAGATAAAAAGTGGTATAAAAACTATGCGATTTTAAACGAAATTGTGCTGGAGCTGGAAAAGTACGAGATCCATTATCCCAAGGTTGATTTGTAGGTTGGGGTTTTTGAAAGGAATGATTAATGTTAATTATCAGTCAAAAAACTTTATAACCACTTTTCGTAAAGTTTTTTTGCTTTAGCATGAGGGTTTAGTTTTCCTGCTTCCGCATCTTGTAAACCTCTTTCTATAGATTCTTTTTCGTTGGTAGAAATCGAATCCCACCAATCCTTATTTTCTTCTTTTCGCAGATCCATTATCTTTTCAATAGTGGCAACATTTTCAAGCGTTGAAAGCCATTGGATCAATTCAAGTTTTTTGTTCTGGATATTCAATTCAATATTCATACTTTTAAGTAATTAGTATTACCAAAAATACGATAATTATTTAAGACCTATCTAACGTATTGTCCAGATTATATTTAGATGTTTTTGCTGATCGTCAGATTAGAACAATAATATGTTTAAGGCAAACCTGTTTGTTGCGGATACGTTGTTTACGCTAAAATTATACCGATAAAAGAAGCATCATGGCAGAACTGTTTAAACCGCTCAAAATAAAAAGCATTGAATTAAAGAACCGCATTGTGATTTCGCCGATGTGTGAATATTCCAGTGTGGACGGCTTTGCCAACGACTGGCATTTTGTACATCTGGGCAGCCGAGCTGTTGGCGGTACCGGTTTGATTTTGACCGAAGCTACGACTGTTTCTGCCGAAGGCCGGATTACACCCGATGACTTGGGTTTGTGGAAAGATGAGCATATTGACGAACTGAAAAAGATCGTTGGTTTTATCCACGAACAAGGAGCTGTTGCAGGTGTACAGTTGGCTCATGCCGGAAGAAAAGCCAGCCACCAGTCCCCCTGGAAAGGAAGTCAACTGATACCAGGCAACCAACCTGATGGCTGGCAAACAGTAGCGCCCAGTGCCGTCCCGTACAAAGAAGGAACGGAAGCGCCGGTGGCTTTGGATGAAGCGGGAATTGCCAAAGTGCTCAATGATTTTAAGGAAGCGGCCAAAAGATCCATTGAAGTTGGTTTTAAAGTGATTGAACTGCATGCCGCGCACGGTTATTTGCTGCACCAGTTCTTATCTCCCTTAACCAATCAGCGGAACGATCGATACGGTGGTCCTTTTGAAAATCGGATCCGGCTTCTGCTGGAAGTTACCGCGGTAGTGCAGGAAGTTTGGCCGGCAGCTCTGCCTTTATTCGTTCGGATTTCTGCTACGGATTGGGCAGAAGGCGGCTGGACGGCAGAAGAATCCGTAAAACTTTCGGCCATTTTAAAAGCTCAAGGCGTTGATCTGATCGATTGCTCCGGCGGCGGATTAGTTTCCTGGCAAAAAATCCCGGTTGGTGCTGGTTACCAGATTCCGTTTGCCGAACAAATTAAAAAAGAAACCGGCATTTTAACCGGTGCTGTCGGCCTGATCACCAAAGCAGGACAAATGGAAGAAATTGTGGCCAGCGGTAAAGCCGATCTGGTTTTGATTGCCCGCGAATCTTTGCGCGACCCGTATTTCCCTTTACGTGCGGCACAAGAATTAGGCGTGGATGTGCAATGGCCGGTACAATACGAACGTGCCAAGCATCAGCATAAATAACAAATTTAGAAGATAAAAGAAGTATGTTGAAGTTGCCACGGCCTTTAGGCCGTGGATTAAAGAACAATAAGCAAGGGCTTTAGCCAAAAAAGAAACTGACATGCCATACACCAAAGTATTGATACATTTTATTTGGGCTACCAAAAACCGAGAACATCTAATCAGCAATGAGCTAAAGCCTTTATTGCTAAACGATATCAAAGAGAACAGCATCAAAAAAGAAATTTTTATTGATGCCATAAATTGTGTTTCCAATCACATCCATTTGCTTGTTTCCCTGGGCACAGAACAGACGATTGCCAAAACGGCCATGCTCATTAAAGGGGAATCTTCGTTTTGGGCAAACAAACAAGACCTCCTAAAAAGCAAATTCGAATGGCAGGATGAATACATTGCATTATCGGTAAGCTATTCTGCAATTGATAAAGTAAGGGCTTATATTTTAAACCAGGAAACACACCATAAAAAGAAAACTTTTGCCGAAGAATATGAAGGGTTTTTAAATATACATCGTTTGGAAAGCGGTTTGGCTAAAGCCAGTTCCTAAATTTTATTTAATCCACGGCCTGAAGGCCGTGGCAATTTTAGCCACATCATTTTACAATAAATTCTTTATCTGCTGTTGGCCTAATTGGTCTTAAGACGGATAGAATGGGTAATGATAATCAAGCTACGATTACCACGGCCTTGTTGCCGCGGCCCTTTAGGTCCTGGATTAAAGAACAGCAAATATCAGGCTTTAGCCAAAAAACGAATTACAAAACCATGGTTCCTAATTGTGTATTTCATTTGCAAAAGTGATTTGGCTAAAGCCAATAACTGAATTTATTATACGGCC
>JAABUQ010010224.1_pt1 | contig 12355 bp, 6 predicted proteins | sample 5560001 | NCBI WGS metagenome assembly JAABUQ01 (sample SAMN10711888, study PRJNA513371) | rock metagenome | isolation source: Antarctica rocks | place: Antarctica: Victoria Land, Finger Mt nord | collected 2015-12-18
GTCGCCAACGGCGACCTCTCGCGTACGATCACGGTCGATGCGCGCGGCGAAATTCTCGAACTCAAAGGCACCATCAACACGATGGTCGATCAGCTCAACGCGTTCGCGGGTGAAGTCACCCGCGTCGCGCGCGAGGTCGGCTCCGAAGGCAAACTCGGCGGTCAGGCGCGCGTCGAAGGCGTCGCCGGCACGTGGCGCGATCTCACCGAGAGCGTCAACTTGATGGCCGGTAATCTCACGTCTCAAGTGCGTAACATCGCCGAGGTGACGACGGCCGTCGCGCAGGGTGACCTCTCGAAGAAGATCACCGTCGACGTGCGCGGCGAGATCGCGCAGCTCAAGAACACGATCAACACGATGGTCGACCAGCTCAATGGTTTCGCATCGGAGGTGACGCGCGTCGCGCGCGAAGTCGGTACCGAAGGGAAACTCGGCGGCCAGGCGTTCGTGCCGGGCGTCGCGGGTACGTGGAAGGACCTCACGGACTCGGTAAATTCGATGGGCTCGAATCTCACCTCGCAGGTTCGTAACATCGCCAACGTCACGACCGCCGTCGCCAACGGCGACCTCTCCAAGAAGATCACGGTCGACGTCAAGGGCGAGATTCTCGACCTCAAAGACACGATCAACGTCATGGTCGACCAGCTCAACGCCTTCGCTTCGGAAGTCACGCGCGTCGCGCGCGAAGTCGGTACCGAAGGCAAGCTCGGCGGTCAAGCCGAGGTTCGCGGCGTCGCGGGTACGTGGAAAGACTTGACGGACTCCGTCAACTCGATGGCCGGAAACTTAACCTCTCAAGTTCGTAACATCGCCGAAGTAACGACCGCCGTTGCAAACGGCAACCTCTCGAAGAAGATCACGGTCGACGTTCGTGGCGAAATCCTCGAACTCAAAGAGACGATCAACGTCATGGTCGACCAGCTCAATTCGTTCGCGTTCGAAGTCACGCGCGTCGCGCGCGAAGTCGGTACGGAAGGTCGTCTCGGCGGTCAGGCGCGCGTGCAAGGCGTCGCGGGCACGTGGAAAGACCTCACCGACTCCGTCAACTTCATGGCCGGTAATTTGACCTCGCAGGTGCGCAACATCGCCAAGGTCACGACCGCCGTCGCGAACGGCGACCTCTCGAAGAAGATCACCGTTACGGTCGAGGGCGAGATTCTCGAACTCAAAGAGACGATCAACACGATGGTCGACCAGCTCAACGGTTTCGCATCGGAAGTCACCCGCGTCGCGCGCGAAGTCGGCTCCGAGGGCAAACTCGGCGGTCAGGCCAAGGTGCCCGGCGTCGCGGGCACGTGGAAAGACCTTACCGACTCCGTCAATGGGATGGCGGGTAATCTCACGGAGCAAGTTCGCGGTATTGCGCGCGTCGTTACCGGCGTTGCGAACGGCGATCTCAAGCGCAAACTTTCACTGGAAGCCAAGGGAGAAATCGCCGAACTCGCCGACACGATCAATGGTATGATCGATACGCTCGGCACGTTCGCCGATCAGGTGACGACGGTTGCGCGCGAAGTCGGTTTCGAAGGCAAACTCGGCGGCCAGGCCAAGGTGCCGGGCGCCGCGGGTCTGTGGAAAGACCTCACCGATAACGTCAATCAGCTCGCCGCGCAGCTGACGTCGCAGATTCGCGCGATCGGTGAAGTCGCGACCGCCGTAACCAAGGGCGACCTGACGCGAACCGTCGAGGTCGGCGCCGAGGGCGAAGTCGGAACGCTGACGGAAAACGTCAACGAAATGATCCGTAACTTGCGCGACACGACGCGCAAGAATCAAGAGCAGGACTGGCTCAAAACCAATCTCGCGCGGTTCACCGGCATGCTCCAGGGTCAGAAAGACATCCGCACGGTCGCGACGCTGATCCTCTCCGAACTCGCGCCGCTCGTGCGTGCGCAAACGGGTGTCTTCTATCTCAACGAACCTGAGGAAGAAGAACCCCGGCTCAACTTCCTCGCGGGGTACGCGATCACGCCGCGCCGTGAGGCACTCTCGTTCCGCTTGCGTCAGGGTCTCGTGGGACAGTGCGCATACGAGAAGCGGAACATCCTCGTGCAGAACGCACCGGGCGAGTACCTCGAAATCATGTCGGGCACGGGCGCGGCATCGCCGTCGAACATCATCGTGCTCCCGGTGGCCTTCGAATCGGAGATCAAGGCCGTCATCGAACTTGCGAGCTTCGACGCGTTCTCAGAGACGCACTTACTGTTCCTCGACCAGCTCACCGAGTCGATCGGTATCGTCCTCAATACGATCGCCGCGAACATGCGCACCGAAGAGCTGCTGCTTCAGTCGCAGGCGCTTACCGGCGAATTGCAGAGCCAGCAGCTCGAACTCCAGCAGACCAACGAAGAACTCGAAGAGAAAGCGCGTCTGCTCTCGGAACAGAACGAAGAAGTCGAGAAGCGCACACGCGAAATCGACGAAGCGCGCCGCGCGCTCGAGCAGAAAGCCGAGCAGCTCGCGCTCACCTCGAAATACAAGTCGCAGTTCCTCGCCAACATGTCACACGAGCTGCGCACGCCGCTCAACTCGCTGCTCATCCTCTCGAAGAAACTCGCGGATAACGGCGAGACCAACCTCACGAACAAGCAGGTCGAAATGGCGACGACGATTCGTCGTGCCGGTATCGATCTGCTCACGCTGATCAACGACATTCTCGACCTCTCGAAGATCGAGTCCGGCACGACGTCGGTCGATATCGCCGAGGAGTCGCTGGAAGAGATCTGCACCGACGTCGAACGGACGTTCCGCGGCGTCGCGCAAGAACGCGCGCTCGCGTTCTCGATCACGCGCGCCCTCGACGTGCCGGAGCATCTCGAGACCGACAACACGCGCCTCATGCAGATCCTCAAGAATCTGCTCTCCAACGCGTTCAAGTTCACGTCACACGGCTCGGTGCAACTGCATCTCTCGCGCGTCGAGCGGCTCGACGGCGACGGCGCGCTCGCGCCGTACGTCGCCTTCGCCGTGACCGATACCGGTATCGGTATCCAGCCCGACAAGCACAACGTGGTCTTCGAAGCGTTCCAGCAAGCCGACATGTCGACCGCACGCAAGTATGGCGGCACGGGCCTCGGCCTCGCGATCTCGCGCGAGATCGCGGGTTTGCTCGGCGGTGAGATGACGATCGAATCGGAAGTGGGCGTCGGCTCGACCTTCGCGTTCTTCCATCCGCTCAATCGCGTCGCTCGCGTCGCGACGACCGAGGAGCGCGTTCTTGCGAGCGCGATGCCGAAATTCGTCGCGCAGCGTGCCGATGCGAACGTGCTGCCCGCCGCGCTCGTCGACGACGATCGCGACGAAATCAAACCGCGCGACCGCGTCGTGCTCGTCATCGAAGATGACGCGACCTTCGCGCGCATCTTGCTCGGCCTCGCGCGCGACCGCGGCTTCAAGGGCCTCGTCGCGCAGACGGCAGCCGACGGTTTGGCGCTCGCGCGCGCGTTCGTTCCCGACGCGATCACACTCGACATCGGGTTGCCCGACATGGACGGCTTCGAGCTGCTCCAAGTCTTCAAGTCGGACGCCGCGACGAAAGCGATTCCCGTCCACGTCATGTCGGGAGAAGAGCAGTGGCAGCGCGCGCTCGACAGCGGCGCGTTCGCGCACCTGCAAAAGCCCGCGACGGAAGAATCGCTCACGCACGCCTTCGATAACCTGCTCGGCTTCTCGGATAACGGCACGCGTAACGTCCTCGTCGTCGAGGACGACGTCACGCAACTCTCGGCGATGGCCAATCTCATCGAAAACGGCGAGGTCGTGGTGACCGCCGTTTCGACCGGCTCCGAAGCGCTCGAAACCGCGACGCAGCAGCGCTTCGATTGCGTCGTCGTCGATCTCGGTTTACCGGACATGGAAGGCGTGGCCCTGATCGATCAGCTCAAGGCGCTGCCCGGGTACGCGCGCGTGCCGATCATCGTGGATACGGGCCGTGAACTTTCGTCCGCAGAGGATGCGAGCTTACGGCGCTTGAGCGAATCGGTGATCGTGAAAGATCAGTACGCGCCCGAACGCCTGTTGCAAGAAACGGGCTATTTTCTCAATGCGGTTGGAGCGCGTATGCCGGCGGGTACGAAAACGCTCGCGCCCAGTCCCAACGGTACGACCGCATCGCTCGAGGACGTGACGGTGTTGGTCGTCGATGACGACGTTCGCAACATCTACGCGCTGCGCACGGCGCTCGAAGACCATCGCATGAACGTGATCTCGGCCGAGAGCGGTGCGGAATGCTTGCGCCTTCTCGCCGAGACGCCCAGCGTCGATGTCGTGCTCATGGACATCATGATGCCCGAGATGGACGGCTACGAGACGATCCGCCGTGTCCGTTCGCACGAGCAGTGGCAGACGTTGCCGATCATCGCGCTCACCGCGAAAGCGATGAAGGGGGATCGCGAGAGCTGCCTCGCGGCCGGCGCCAGCGAGTACGTCAGCAAACCCGTCGACATCGATCAACTCGTCAACCTGGTGCGCGTTTGGTTGAACGTCCGCTCGTGATCGTCCAACCGCCGAACACGTCCGAACCCGATGTCGACGCGAGCGACGCGCGTGGCTCGGTCGCGGACATCGAGATCGCGCTGTTGCTCGACGGCATACAGCGGATCTCGGGCTACGATTTCCGAGAATACGCGCCGACGCTCGTCAAACGGCGCGTCACGGAGCGTATGCGCGCGGAGGGCGCACGTTCGATCACGGGCCTTCTCGAACGCGTCGTGCACGAGCCCGCGTCGCTCGCGGCGCTGCTCTACGCGCTGACGACGTCCCTGAGCGTACCGTTTCGTGAGAGCGCGACGTTCGATGCGTTCCGTCGCGACGTCGTGCCGCGCTTGCGAACGTACCCGTTCTTTCGCATTTGGGTCGCGGGGAACGCGGCCGACGCGTATCCGCTCGCGATCCTCTTACACGAAGCGGGCGTCAGCGGCCGTGCGCGGATCTACGCGACCGAGGCGACCGAGGCCGGACTCGCCGAGGCCAAGGCCGGCTTCCTGCGTCCCGACGCGCTCGCGGGGCTCGAGACGCGCTATGCGGCCGCCGGCGGCCGGGCGCGCATCGACGACTATCTCGAGCGGGTCGACGGGACCGTGCGCTTCGCGCCGCACCTGATCGACGGCGTGCTCTTTGCCCGGCACGATCTCGCATCGGAAGGCTCGTTCAACGAGTTCGAATCGGTTGTCGTGCGCACGTCGCTCGCGACGTACGGCCGATCGCTCGCGTATCGCGTTCATCGAACGCTGTTCGAAAGCACGGCACGCTTGGGTTTTCTCTGCTTATCCGCCGTCGACGCCATGGTCGCAAGCCCGCATCGCGGCGCATTCGAGTCCTTGCCCGGCGAGGACGGGATCTTTCGCCGCGTCCGCTAAGGCGCGGCGTTCCCGAGCAGCGGCGCAATGTAGCGCGGTTCGACGCTGCCTATCGCGAGCAACGCCGCGTTGAACTTCGCGACGTCGTACGATGCGCCCAGACGCATGCGCTCGACAGCCTCCGAGCGGCGGATAGCATCGAGGCCGGCGAAATACGACGTGAGTTGCACGTGCGACAGCTGTAAGCGATGCCACTTCGTTTGCGCTTCGGATTTTTCTTGATACGCCTGCCGTTCGAGCAGATCGTCGCAGCGCGCTTCGGTCAAGTCGCTGGTGTGGAAGCCGACGTCGATGATCGTATTCGCGAGTTCGCGTAAGCGCCACTTCAGCTGGAAGAGCCGGAGCCGTGGATCGCCGTTGCCGTAGCCCGCATCGAGCATCATGCCTTCGGTGTACACGGCCCAGCCTTCGACGAACGCGCCGTTACCGAACGCGCGGCGCACGAGCGACGGCACCATCGCATTCGCCCGAAGCTGCACGTAGTGCCCGGGCATCGCTTCGTGCATCGCGAGCATCTTGAGTTCGTAAGTGTTGAAATCGCGTAAATACGAGGCGACGCGCGCGGCCGTCCACGTCTTGGGAATTTCGTCGATGTAGAAGAACGACTCGCCCCGCGGCGAGAACGGCCCCGCCGCATCGAGGCTCGCGCCCGCAAATCCGGCCATGAAGGCGGGCGTCTTGACGACGTGCAGTGTCGATGGCGTCGGCGGCACGACGACGGGATGCGCCGCGAGGAACTGCTCCCCGGCCGCGACGTCGTCGCGCGCGACGGCGAAGATCGCATCGCGCGCGGGATGGTCTTGGGCTAGCCGGTCGAGCACGCGCCGCACGACGACATCGGCGGCGTTTGGTTTCGTCTCGTCTGCGATGTCGTGCGGAAAATACGTACGGTCGTAGGGGATGGCGAGTTGCAGCATACGGGCGCGCGTCGCGGCGAACTCCGCGCGCGCCGTGTCGACGAGTTGCGCGGGCGTTCGATCGATGCCGTCGGTGAGCGCGAACTCACGTGCGTATGCGGCTGCGCCGATCCGCGGATTCGCCGTACTGCGCGGCAGGAGCGTGGTCTTCAAATACGTCGAGAACGCGCGGATGCTCGCGAGCGCGCGCGGCAACGAGCGCGCGATTGCCGCGCGCGTCTGCGGAGTGGTCGTTGCGGCGAGCCGGGTCAACCCGGTATAGAGGCCGAGGTTGCCCGCGTTCTCGTCGATCGCTTGCAACGTTGCGACACGGGTCGGCCGATCGAGGTTGGCGCGTGCGGCGGCGACGACCCCGGGCACGAGCGCGAGCCGTGCGGCGACGTCGCGTAGACGCTCGTCGAGGCTCGCGAACGTGCGGCCCGTCAGCGCGTAGACGGCGTTGCCGACGACGCTCGTGTAGACGGTCGGATCGTTGCGCCACGGCGCGAGCGTCGTATCTTCGACGAGTTCGAGATCGATCGTGTCGAGCAGCGCGTGCGCGTCCGCGTCGTCGCCGGCGGGCAGATGCGCGGCGACCGTGGCGGCGATCCGGTCGTGCCACCCGTGGAGCCACGCGATGCGCGACCGGTGCCCGCGCGCCGAGTAGTCGTCGAGCTGCGTGTCGTATCGGTGCACGCCGAGTCCGTCGGCGAAAAGCGGATCGCGCGTCTCGCTTTCATCGACGAACATTGCCGCGAGCGCGGCGAAGTCCGTGGGTGCGGCGCTCGGCTTTTGTGCTACAGCCGGCGTCGCGAGCAGGAGTGCGGCGAAGACGGCGGCGAGCCGCGCCTTCACGCCTTGCGCTCGACGCGGTCGCGCAGTTCGTCGATGAACGCATCCACGGAGATCGAAGGTCGCTTCTCATCGACGCCGCGTTCGTTCGGAGCGATCGTGCCCGCTTCCACCTCGCTACGTCCGGCGACGAGGATGTACGGCACTTTTTGCGTCTTCCAATGCCGGATTTTGTATCCGAGCTTTTCGTTGGAGGTATCGACCTCAGCGCGAAATCCCGCGGCGCGCAGACGATCGCGAACCCCCGTCGCGTAGTCGAGTTGGTGTTCGGAAATCGGTGCGACGACGGCTTGCACGGGTGCGAGCCACGCGGGAAACGCGCCGCCGTAATGCTCGATCAGAACGCCGAAGAAGCGCTCGAGCGAACCTGCGAGCGCGCGGTGGATCATCACCGGCGTATGGTCGCCGCCGTCGTTACCGCGATATGTGAGGTCGAAGCGCTTCGGTAAGTCGAAGTCGACCTGCACGGTGCCGAGCTGCCACGAGCGGCCGATCGCATCGTACACGTTGATGTCGAGCTTGGGACCGTAGAATGCGCCACCGTCAGGATCGATGCCGTACGGCAGCCCACGCGACTCGAGTGCCTTGCGGATGGCTTCTTCGGCGATGTCGTCGGTTGCGCCGCGCAGGCTCGCATCGCGTTTCGAAAGGACGTATTCGACGCGTTCGAAGCCGAACGCGGTGATGAGACGGATCGCTTCGTCCGCCGTCTGCTCGAATTCCGACTGCAATTGTTCGGGCATGCAGAAGAGGTGCGCGTCGTCCTGCGTGAAGCCGCGCACGCGCGTGAGCCCGTGGAGCGTGCCGCTGCGCTCGAAACGGTAGACCGTCCCGAATTCCGCGTAGCGGATCGGCAGATCGCGATACGAGCGACCCTCGTGCGCGTAGATGAGAATGTGTCCGGGGCAATTCATCGGCTTGAGGCGGAAGCGCTGGCCCTCGACTTCGAGCGGCCCGAACATGCCGTGCGCGTAGTTCTCGAGGTGCCCCGAGCGCTCGTACAGTTTTTCGCTGACGACGTGCGGCGTGACGACCTGCTGGTAGCCGCGTTCCGCAGTTCCTTGACGGATGAAGTCTTCGATGATGCCGCGCACGACCGTGCCTTTGGGCAGCCAGAAGACGAGGCCGCCGCCCGCCATCTCTTCGATCGTGAAGAGCCCGAGTTCCGCACCGAGTTTACGGTGGTCGCGTTTGTGCGCTTCTTCGAGACGATGCAGGTACGCGTCGAGCTCGTCTTGCGTCGGCCACGCCGTGCCGTAAATGCGCTGCAGCATCGGCTTGTGCTCGTCGCCACGCCAGTATGCGCCCGCGACGCTCGTGAGCTTGACCGCGCCGATCTCGCCCGTCGTACGCGCGTGGCCGCCGCGGCAGAGATCGGTGAAGGCGCCGATCGTGTAGAGCGTAATCGGTTCGCCCTCGGGAATGTCGCGCGCGAGTTCGACCTTATAAGGGTTCGTCGCGAAGCGTTCCAATGCGCTCTCGCGCGTGATGCGCTCCCCCGTCATCTCGTAATTTTCGCGCACGATTTCGTGCATCCGCGTCTCGAGTCGTGCGAGATCGGCCGGCGTGAACGGTTCGCTGCGGTCGAAATCGTAGTAGAAGCCGTTCTCGACCGATGGTCCGATCGTCGGCTTCGCGTCGGGGAAGAGATCTTGCACCGCATACGCGAGTACGTGCGCGGCGGTGTGACGAAGCTCGTCGAGTGACGGCGAAATCTGCGGCGGGGCGGAAGACATACGCCGGAGTTGGCGCGCCCGCGGATGGAACCTTCGCCCGTTCGGCCTTAGACGGCGCGCAAGTGCCGGACGGGCTTCACGCGCACGATCGTCGCCTGCAGGGCGTCGCGGAAACAGTCGCAGGGTCGTGGCTGGTGGATGTCGTCGCCGCGTGTAAAGGCGATGCAGCCGCTATCGCGATGCAATTCCGCCGCGTGACGGCACGCCGTGCAATGCACGGTCTTTTCGAGCGAATACAAAAAAAATCTCCGAACGTGTAAGGCGGCCGGGGCAGCTATCTACGAGCGTACTCACCCGGGCGATTCGAGCAAGTTTTGTGGACGTCGCGCGTTTCGCGGGCGTCCAACGCGATGACGCCCGGGACTTCCGTCCCATATGGCCCGCAAACGCACGCGGTGCAACCGTTTGCGCGCCGAAGCGCCGCTACGAGTAGGACGGGGCAGCCGCAAACCTCGTCGAACCGGGCCGACGTCTCGGACGCAATACCTGGGTCGGTCCCGGCTTCGCCCGTACGTTGTGCGACTTTTCGGAAGATGGTGGGCAGTGCAGGTCTCGAACCTGCGACCCCTTGCGTGTCATGCAAGTGCTCTACCCCTGAGCTAACCGCCCGCGGTACGTGGGGGACCGGTGGAGCTTATACGTCGTGATCCCGTTCCCTTTTGGCAAGGGGCGGCTGCGCAAACGGGGTTCCGTGGCGGAGAGCGAGGAATTCCCTGACATGCCGCCGTCCATGGAAGTCTCCGTCGATGAAAGCCGCGATTATCCGATCGTTCGCGTGACGGGCGAACTCGATCTCGCGTCCCTCGACCGCTTCGAAGAAGTCGTGCATACCGCCGCATCCCTCTCACGTGGAGCCGTGATCGTGTCGCTCCTCGAAACGACCTATTGCGATAGCTTGACGGTGTCGGCGATCTTGTCGCTGCAGGGAACGCTCGATGACGACGATCAGGATCTGTTGCTCGTGATGAGCGAACGCGGCACGCCGCGCCGCGTTTTCGATATCGTCGGCGTGACCAAACGGATGTGCACCTACAAGACGGTCGCCGAAGCGACGCTTGCCGCGAGCGAACTCGTCATGTATCGCCGCAAGGCCTAAGTGGCGCGTCGCGTCGCGGCGACCGTCGTGGTGTAGAAGAGATCCCAGTCGTCGAGATCGTTGAGGAGCACGGCGCCTGCCGCGTCCCCCTCGGGGATTGCGAAGCGCTTCCGGCGTTCTTGCCCCATCTCCGGCGGGAGTTTCGCGTTGCGGACAACCGCGTTCCACGCATCGATCGACGCTTCGTCGAGCTTCGTCGCGTGCGCGCGCACCCACGCTTCGAACACGATGTAGCTCGGACGATCCGCGGCGATGTGGGCGACGAGCGCATCGCGGTCGATCCCGAGCGCGACGCACACGGCTTCGTCGAAGCCGCCGTTGCCGGAGCGATAGCCCTCGGGCAGCTCACCGCAGGCGTGCAGCAACACCTTGCACCACAAGCGCGGCAGATGCGCGACACCGAGACGGCCGGTGACGCTCGAGCTCACGAGCGGAACGATCATCACAAGTCCTTGAGGTCGAGCGAGACGTCTCCCTGCCGCCACGCCGCAGCGAAGCGTGCGCGCACCTCACGCGCTTCGGCTACGCGGCCGGCGTGCGCGAGCGACTCGGCGAGCCCGAAGAGCGCGCGGATCGTCGCGATCGTGAACGAGCGCCGCGCGAAACGTGTGATCCGCTTCGGCGTATCGACCCGCACGCGCAAAGGCGCCGCCGAGGGACTCGCGCACGGGATACCAGAACGTCGGCGGCTCGCTGTAGCCGAAGCCGTCTTGGATCGTCACGGCACGTTCGAGCGCGGCGATCTCGACCCCGGGCGCGTTGTCCGCGCGCGCGATGCGCGCCTCGAGGATCGCGCTCTCGATCGCCGATAACGAATCGCTACCGGCGCGCAACGCGCGCAAGCGCTCACGTCCGAGTGCGAGTGCGAGTGCCGCCCAATCGGCGAAACGCAAATCGATGATGCTTGCGAAGTTCGCGCCGTCGCGCGAGCAATCGCGTGCGAGCGCGCGGGCGCGCGCGGCTTCGCCCGACATCATGAAGGCGTCGATACCGAACGCGCAATCGTGACCGAGATAATCCGTGTGCCCCGCATGGGGCCCGTCAAGATAGATCAGATACGTGCTGACCGCGAGCGTCGCATCCTCGCGGGCCGCCGACTGGAACGCGCGACGTGCCTGCTCGGGATTGAAAGCATAGAGCAGCGTGAGTCCATCGTCGAAGGCATCCTGCGCGCGAGCGTCGCCGGTCGAGACGCAGCGATGCGCCCACACGAAGCCGTCGCGTACGCGGGTGACGCCGGGCTCGCAGGCCGGATCTGCCGTTTGGGCGCGCGCAGCGTATGCGGTCAAGGTGAAGAGGACAACGAGCGCGGCGAGCCAAGTTCGCACGTCGCCGCGATACGCGGATGGACACGGATGACCCTATCGGGTATACTCCGTGTTCGTTGGGCAGGGGTGAGTGCTCGTTCGTTTACGGGCGCGTAGCTCAGTGGGAGAGCATCCGCTTCACACGCGGGGGGTCGTTGGTTCAATCCCAACCGTGCCCACCACCGTCCTGACGATGTAGCTCAGTTGGTTAGAGCGCCGCCCTGTCACGGCGGAGGTCGAGGGTTCGAGCCCCTTCATCGTCGCCACTTTCGAAGGGAGCCCCGAACACTCGGGGCTTCTCTTCGTTCGTTCGGAGCAGCCGGACGGTGTCGGATGCGCGCTACGCCGACCGAAGAGAAGAACATGAGCGTACGCGAGCGAGGTCTGCGGACGACGGCGACGCGTCGAATCGCGACGGGCACGTCGACTCTCGTACTCTTCGGGTTCGCGTCGTTCACGCGCTCTTACTCTTCTTCATCGAGCCGATCTTCGCGAAGATGGCCTTGCCGCTCGTCGGCGGGTCACCCGCGATCTGGACGACGGCCGTGCTGTTCTTCCAGCTCACGTTGCTCGCGTCGTACGGCTACGTGCACGTTCTTCGCGGGTTGTCACCGCGCGCGGGGTTGCTCGTGCACGCCCACTCTTACAGTTCTGGCTCTCACGGACGAGCCTTCGCGCGGCGAAGGATCCGTACGTTCTCTACGCCGCGAGCAATCTCGGCAGCCTCGTCGCGCTCCTCGCCTATCCGACGCTCGTCGAACCGTTCGTCGGATTGCGCGTGAAAGGAGCGGTGTGGGGCATCGCTTACGCGGTACTGGTGGTGCTGCTCGTTTTGGCATTCGTCGCCGCCGATCGACGTCCAGCAGCGCCGGTCGACGCCGAGGCGCGCGTTGACGGAATTCTATTTCTGGCTTTCCGTCGGCGGTGCGCGCTAGGCGGTGTCTTCAACTCACTCGTCGCGCCGGCACTCTTTCCGACGGTCGCAGAGTATCCGATCGCGATCGTCCTCGCGTGCGTCGCGGCGGCGACGTACGTGAAGCAGCGGCGGCGCTTCGATCGCGCCGACGTCGCGCTGCCCTTGCTTTTGGGAGCGGTGTTGGCCGTGAACCTC
>JAABUQ010010225.1_pt1 | contig 12355 bp, 15 predicted proteins | sample 5560001 | NCBI WGS metagenome assembly JAABUQ01 (sample SAMN10711888, study PRJNA513371) | rock metagenome | isolation source: Antarctica rocks | place: Antarctica: Victoria Land, Finger Mt nord | collected 2015-12-18
TCCCGTCCCCCTCTCCTCCCTCCTCCACAACCCCCACCCCATCCCCATCCCCCCCCTCCATTACCTCCCTCCGACTCCCCTCCGCCATCTCCCCAACCCGATCAGACAACCTCCCCTCCCCCCCAACCAAACTCGACGCCGGTCCCGTCTGCTTAGCACCAAAACCCCCACCCCCCACAGCCACAGTCGGACTCGGCATACCAGGTGGAAACGTCGGTATCCCCGCCTTTCCCCCCACTTTCCGACTAAAACTCGACGACAGACTCCCAAGCGCACTACTCTGCCCTCCTCCCCCAGCAGCACCACTCACAGCAACAAGCACCCCGGCAATTCCCTGCACGAAAAGCAACCCCGTCCGCAACAGCAACCGCAGCGGCAGATACAGCAGCCACCAGCCCGGCCCGTAGAGCAGCCTCCTGAACACCAACCACCCGATCGTCACGCTCAGCACCAGGAACGCTGACTCCAGGTACCACGTATCGCTCTTCTGGCTCGTAATCAGCGTGCCGACCAAGCTCCGCGAACTCCGCAGCAACCTATCCAAATTCCCGTAGCTCTCCCCCAGCTGCCCCAGACTCCGCGTGCTGCTCTCGAGCGTCTCCCGCGCGAACTGGCTGCGTTGCAGCTCCGCGCTCATCAACGCGTGCGTCCTGCGCAGCGCGGCGGTCACGTCGGAGGAGGCGTTTTCGAGTAGTTCGTCCTGGGAGAGTTTCTCGGCGGCTCTTCCTTTGCGCCGGGTGGCGGGGGGGGGGTGGCCGTCTTGGAGGCCGGCGAAGAGGAGGGTGCGCTCGGTGCGTTTGGCGGCTTCGGCGGTTTTGCGGGCGGCGAGTTGGGCGCGGCGGTATTGGGCTCGGGCGCTGGGGGGTTGGTGTTAGTATTGCGGTGGTTTGGGTTGAGGGTACTAGGGAAGGGGGAGAGAGGGGGGAAGGGTGTGGTACATTTTTAAACCTTCGCCCAAGCGTGTCACCTGCGAGGCTAGATCTGTTCTCTCCCTCTCCCTACCGCTGTCTCTTCTCCGAGCGGCGGAGGACCAGCTCGAGCTGTTGGTTAGATCCTCGGCTTCCTGGCGGACGAGTTCGTAATCTTCTTCCTGCTCCTTCAGGCTCTGGTGGATTTCGGCGCTGAGCTCGACGCGGACGTCACCGTCTTCGGGGTTAGATGGGCTGGCGCCTGGTTGGGCGGGGAGTTTGGAGAGGCGGGTGATTAGTTGTTGGGTTTGTTTGAGGGAGTTGAAGAGGGTGGTTAAGCGGGAGGAGATGTTTTGAGCACTCATCTCCAATCTATATTGAGAAGGTGAGGAAGAGGAAAAGTTGTTTAAACTTTTCCAAGCTTGGGCAATGACGGAGCTGCGGGAGTTGCCGTTTGGTGATTCTCCGTGGCGTGGTCTTGATAGAAAACTAGATTTTGATATCAGGATCTTTGATTTCTCTACTACAGCAGTGCCTCGTGTAAGATCCCCATCCTTACTCGCCAGTGCCCCCACTAATCCTTCCACAGCTCTCAATCCGCCTTGATTGGAGTCAAAGATGATCACCAAACATATCACGGAAGTGACCACAAAATTCAACCCCTTCAAAGCCCCCGCCAAAACATGCCGGCACTTCCTCGCCAACCTACCGGCCAATGCCCGGTCGAGCATGAGAATCAACGCCAATGTCCTTCCCCGCGATAGCGCCGAGCCGAGCACGTTGAAGTTGAAGTTTAGTGAGTATTTCCTCTACATTGCCTGAGAGCTAGTGAGGGAGCGTGCACTGGTGTTAGGGGGGGCTGATGTGGGATTGTCTACAGAGGATGGGAAGGAAATGCAATTCGATACCGAGAAGCTCAGTATCACAGATGTGGCCGAGGAGGTAGATAGGCATTCAAGGAAGTTGAATCGGGAGGCGGAATTGAGATAAAATCACCAGTCAATGGTAGACGCGTGGAGTCAGGGTGTTTGGAGCAATATGTATCTCATCTATGTGTAATGGCTTTGCTGTTTCTAAGCAACTTTTGCATGGCTTGCAGAGCCATGTGGTACATACGCACGCTTGCTTCAGGTTCAGGAACGATCCTCTTGCCCCGACCCTCGAGCAATGCCTTCGCGCGAGTCAATCAGACTGCGGCACCTGAAATGAAGAACCACTTGTCGTATATCCCATCAATTGGTGCTGGGCGGAGGTCTTCGTGGCGCCTGATGTTGCGAGCACCGGCCTCCTCGCGGTTGGGGGAGTGAGGAACAGTCACATTGGCGCTGGCGATCGATTAGCTATGTTTCACAGACAGGGTCGGGCGGGGGGGAATGAGTTACAGAGACACGCCATTGGGCTGGGTCTTGCCAGTAATCAGCCTTTCCCAAGCATCGGCACACTCGCGAACAACTTCAGTGGCATATCTTGGAAACCTTGTCAGCATTATCCTACATTGCTAGGCAATTCATACTCACTTCTTATTCTTGCATTCACCCGAAAAAGCGAATTGATTCTCCGGCTTTCCATCAGGAATCTTGTAGATACGGAACCACTCATTCGTAGCCCGCAACAGCCCAGGCAAATGGCGCTCTACATCCTCAATGTCGTTCAAGCGGGGAGCCAATGGATCGTTGACATCAATGACAATGATCTTCCAGTCCGTCTCTTCCTCGTCGAGTAGAGCCATGACTCCCAATACCTTGACTTGCTTGATCTGGCCTGGAGTGGCAACCAGCTCGCCAATCTCACAGACGTCGAGAGGGTCGTTGTCGCCTTTAGCTTTTGTCTCGGCGTGCACCACGTTAGGGTCTTCCCACGTCTGTGCTCCATTGTAAGCTTCTGTGTCTGCATTGAGTTCCCTGCAGCATCTCACCTGAGGGAAAGCACCGTAGTTCCAAAGGTAGCCCTTGTGGGGGAAGCAATTGCGGACGTAGCGAAGCTTGCCCTTCTTGATGTCTTGCTTGATTGGATTCAGTGGCTCTTCCTTCGAGATCTGGTGTGCAAACCGTCAGCCCCAGATAAGATATAGTGCTAATGCAAAGGCCCTAGAGTTCTAAGGTATGACAATGTTACCTCCATCTTGGCATTGGTCCATCGCGGGATCTCAACAATCATATTCAACACTGTTTGCTGCTCATTGGCATACAACGGCACATCATGGAACGGCGACACGGGCACGCCATCCTTCTCAATGTAGATGCGGTGCTCCAGGGTATTGGGGGCGCCATTCTTCCTCACGGCGTACCCACTGGGGGCATTGGCATGGTAGCCCTTTTCGCTGATAGGGAGAGAACTCATTTCGGGGTTCAGTGGTTGTGTGGAGAGGTGTCGAGAGATTTGCTGAGCTCGAGCAGCAGAGGATCCTTTTGGGAAAGGTTCGGTGGGGCTCGGTTTGGAGTGGGGAGCCAGCGTTGAGAGTACAGGGGATTGGCGGTGAGGATGCAGCCGACCTGGGTAGCTTCTAGGAGTTTTTGGGTATGGAAGAGCACGAAATGGTACTCTAGTGCTCAGCATATATTGTAAAATTGAGAAAAGCAATGCTTTCTGCTGGAAATGAGGAAGTTTCACTGCGATCCCCGAACTATGACGTACACAATTTCACAAAACTTTATGAAATTTATGCATTCAATATAATTTTCCCGACACAGACCTTACTCACAACCCCTTCCTACTCCCACTATCATATATGATGTAAATCGCACACCTCCCACCCCAGCCCCATGCTCCACGCCATACGAGCCACCATGCCCACCCCCAAACGAGTCCCCATCCCCCGCAACGGCGTCGACTACCGCAACAAAATCGTTCTAGCACCCATGGTCCGCTCAGGCGAGCTTCCCTCGCGCCTCCTCGCCCTCAAATACGGCGCCGACCTGGCCTGGGGTCCGGAAACAGTCGACCGGTCTATGATAGGCACCACGCGGAGAATCAACCCTGTGACCTCAACGATAGATTTCACGCGCCCCCCTTCCAATGCATCGAGACCCAAGCCCGAAGTCCCAAAGGAGAGCTTGATCTACCGCATCCACCCGACGCGCGAGCACGGAAAACTAATATTCCAAATCGGCACTGCCTCCCCGACTACAGCGGTTGAAGCCGCCAAGCTCGTCGCGGGGGACGTGGCGGGGATCGATGTCAACGCTGGGTGCCCAAAGCCATTCTCCACAACAGGGGGCATGGGCGCTGCATTGCTTCAAACCCCGGATAGGCTCGCCTCGATACTGACGGCTTTAGTCGAGCAGGTTGGGCAGATATATGAAATCGGCATCAGCGTCAAGATCCGCCTGCTGGAAACGCCGGAGAAGACGGAAGCGCTGGTGCGGCAATTGTGTGGTACAGGCATTACAGGGTTGACGGTGCATTGCCGGACGACGCCTATGAGGCCGAGGGAGCGCGCCATACGTGATCAATTACGGATGATCGCAGATATCTGCCACGAGGAGGGCGTAGCCTGTCTGATGAACGGCGACGTGAGGAACCGTCACGAAGCGCAACGGCTGGTTGCCGAATATGGCGTCGATGGTGCCATGATCGCCACGGCTGCAGAAGCAAACCCCAGCTGCTTCCGCACCGAGGCGGAAGGCGGCCTGCTACCTTGGCGGGACGTGGTGACGGAGTACATGAAAACGGCGTTGGATGTTGAGAACAAATGGGGGAATACGAAGTTCCTGCTTTCACAGCTTATGCCGGGCAAGGCGGAGGTATACAGGAGGGTGGTGGGGTGCCAAGGGTACAGGCAAACGTGTGAGGTGCTGGAGCTGGGGGACTTGGTTGAGATGGCGAGGGAGGTGGATGAAAGGCTGGGGATCGATGAGCAAAGAGAGAGCAAAGCCGTGAGGAAGGCCAAGAACTCCAACAAGAGCGCCTTGGCTGCTGGAGGGAATACCTCGAAGCAGCGATCGCGGGGATCGGAGAAGCGGGGTCCGTTGTCGGAGAGAGGCGTTGGGGGTGGGACTGTCATGCCTGCTATGACGGTGTGAGCAGGAAGAGGCTATCGCTGCACATTCTGGGAGTCGACACGAAGGTCGAAAGTAAAGGCCTAATCAGCCAAGGGAGGCACAAGGACGAGGTACCCGCTGGCAAAGACAAGCTTGGCTGGCCGTCAAAGCTGACTCAGTCCAGTTTTTTCGATTGTAGAAGTTCGAGCGATTCAACGTCCGGGAGATTCAACATCTCGAAGGCACTCCAAGCAATCAAGGACACAAAAGGAAGAGACCCGCTCGAGGGAGCTGGAGTCACGAAGTGAACAAGGTAGATCGGAGCCATCAAATTGGGGGGGGACCTCTGGATGTAGACGGAAATGTAACATGTATCATTAATGAAAGGTTCACAATGACAAGATCATGGAAAGATTGAAAGTGGAGTCACATCTTGCAAATAGCATTGCTCGCATCCACCCAGCTCTCTCAATCATGCCACATCTCTTGTTCCTCATACCATCACACATCCAGTAATTGCAGCTGAAATCTCCCATGCCCCACGACTCTCGTCGTTCCTGTCGTGATTGCGAACCCATTCACTTAGAACAGGCCTGATAAGGCGAATGTATCCCTGTCCTTCTAACGTTGGTGGAGTGGCCACTAGAGTCTCCCTTTTCTCGATGCCGAAGCCTCTATCTATGCTAGACAGACGGCAAAGTAGACCAAACGACGGCCCCTTTCGCCTCTGTCTTGTCTCCAAAGGCCATCATAAGACGTTGACGTCCGTCGGAGACAACAAGTGGAGAGCGCCGCCGAGCGAGAAGCTGCTGCATCGACAGGAGCTGCAAGCAATGCCTCTCGGCTTCTCTTTCCACGCTTTCTTCCCAAGCGAGAAGCCATTTATGTAATTTCCCTTCAACGATTGGGAGGGGAAATGCCTCAAGTCTCCCCCAGAATGCCCGAAACCTGCAACGCCAAATCCAGCACCGTCAAATGCTCGTCCGCGCCGTCAACCAACCTCTTATCAACCTCGGAAAACTGCTGGACGATCTTGCTTTTCTTCTTGTCGGATATGGTATCATCGTAGACAATCCTTTGATATAACTATGTCGAGTATCTCAGTAGATGGCTCTTGGGGCCTCTCGCCTCGAAACCATAGATATCGCACTCACCTGTGTAACAACCTGCGTAGCACTCCACCCATCAGCCACCAAATCCCTAACCTGCTTCGCGACGGCCTCGTAGACCGACCCCTTCGGTTTCGGCTGCATTGCCTTCAGCAGCCCATCAACCACCTCGTTCGGAATCACACCCGCAATCTCCTCAATGCTCCTGACTGTGACCATCGTCTCCCCATCAACATCCATCGCATCCCCCTGACAATTCGCGTGAACCCCAACTAATTTACTCGCACTCTGCAAAAAGGTAATCGCCTTCCTCAAATCGCCCTCGCTAGTTTTAACCAACGTCTCGACAACGCCCTTCTCCACCTTCACACCCTCATTCCTTGCAATATCCTCCAGCCTCTCCTTCGCAGATCCCTGATCCAGCATCTTGAACCGGAACTTACTACACCTCGACGCCAAGGGGTCGATAATGCGGGTGACATAATTGCAAATGAGACAGAAGCGCGTGATTTTACTGTACGTCTCCATCGTGCGCCTCAACGCGCTTTGGGCGTCTTGCGTCATGCTGTCTGCTTCATCCAATACGATTATTTTGTAAGGGGGACAGGGGTAGCGGTCGCGGTAGTGGGGACTGTGCGTTTGATAAATAAGCATTGTTCGTTTGAGGCTAAGACGTGACTTTCTCGGAAAGATGTCGAAGATGTCTTGTGAGAAATCTTCTGGAACCATGGCTCAAGACCCGGTCCCTTGCGTGAGATCGGTGACATGAAGCCGAAAGGACAACTCACGGAGGATTCGACAATTGCATCCTTGCAAAGTCCTTGACTTTCTCACGCACAATGCTGATGCCGCGCTCGTCGGAGGCGTTGAGTTCGAGTACACGGGACTTGAACATTTCGGGGCCGTACAGCTCTTTCGCCAGGGCGAGGATTGTAGACGTTTTGCCTGTGCCGGGGGGGCCGTAGAAGAGCATGTGGGGGAGCTGAGAGAAGCGTCAGAGGATGAGTGCGGAAGAGAGAGCGGAAGGGGAGAGGGTGAACGTTTGTGGCTTGGAGGGTTCGTTGCAGGACTTGAATGGTGTGGTCTTGGGCTGTGACATCTTTGAGGCTTTTAGGGCGACTGAAGTTTGTCAGATCTTAGCCTACGTGCCCTTGTTCTTGGGGGAATGGGGCAAAGGTACTATTTCTCGACCCAGGGTTGAAGGTTTTGAGTGTCTTTGAGAGGTGCAGCTTTGGAGGAGGAAGCGCCGTTGGTTGCAGCTGCTGCAGCTCGAGCTTTGTTATCGAAGAAGCTGGCCATGATTGGGCAAGACGCTTCAAAGTAACAAATACTCGAGGCGGAATCTGGCTCGAATTTTTGTCTCCAACATTGGCTGAGTTGAAGAAAAACTATGAGCTGGGCTACGCGCTTTCACGATGCGTGGAATTAAGTACCTCACACGGCTTTATGACTGGACCTACGGAGGAAAATGGAAGTCTTTCGATCAACACAAGATGAGGTCTTGTTGGTACAGGGCTCATTCAGGTATGTTTGTTAGAACTCATGGCTACCTATGCTGCTGAATTAGAATGCAATTCGTACCCACTTGTCCACCTCTGGACCTATCCTCTGTACCGTAAAGTATACAGGAAACCAATGCCACAAGATATATGCCCCTCCGGGCTTGATCCAACATGCCGTTCAAGGCACAAGCGGTAAGGTAGAGCCCTTATACATAGGTGATGCTCATCACGCCAAGTTGACCGCCCATAGCCCGATCGTCAGCCTGGGTATCGCTGAGATGCAGGATTAGAGAAAAATGCCCATGCGACTCCATGCTCTTGAATTCCTTTGGACGCCCCCAAAAAGGGTCTTTTTACGCTCCACATTCTCCCGGCTAGCCCGTCGTCAATCATACCTATTTACTGTCATGACAAGGAAAGTCAGCAAAGGCTGGAGAAGGGTGGATTGGCCGAACGGGGGTTCGGCTTTCACGGGCTCGGCTCGAATTTGCCCTTCCTCCTCCAGGAATGAAAGAAGTTGAACCGTGACGATTTACGGCCCATAGACCCTCGACCGAGGCTAGAAGTAGAATCCCGCGTACCGCCACTACCAAATACAGATGTGTGGATATCAACGTCTTTGGCGCTGTCGAATCCATTGAGGTCCGCAAAGTGGTGCACACTCCTTGGTTGTTCCACATCGGAAATATCTGGGAAGACTTTGCGTTCAGGACTCGTGCAGCTACCCATTCTACCCTGTGAACTTTTCTCGTCGCTGTCGACTGTCAAAACGCTGGTCGCTTGAGTGCCAGTCGGTGAATAAGGCGTTGATTGCGAGACGCTTGTGTTGTTTGTATGAGCACCAGAAGAAGAGCGATGGTGGCCACAATGGCCGTAGGGCCGGCCACTGGTTTGAGATATATCAATCTGATTCCATCGCAACTGCTCAACAGTATTGCCTTTGCTACCTCGGCGAGTGGTGTCGCCAGCGCCACCGCTATTGGCAGATCCGCGTCTTCGCTCCGCAATAGCCTCAGCAGTACCTGGGAAATGTGTCTGGGAGAGCGTATCTTCCGATCCTCGTCCATTGGGCTGCCTGTTTTCCGAAACCGCAATGGATGAATTGGTTTGCGATCTTGAGTCAGAGCCTAGTTGCAGCTGACTGGGCGAAGTGTTACTCGTCCGCCTCGTTGTCACAGTCGCAGGGTTATTCGTAGATAACGCACCTGATGAGCGACGTGACCATGAGGCCGCTGAGTCAGGAGTCGAGCCGAGATGACCTAAAGGATTACCTGACGAGCGACGTGAGTGGTCAGGATTTTGATGATTTGGTTCATGGGATCCCTGATGTTGGAGAGTAGAAGGACCTGATCCAGGATGGCCATTTCGAGTATCGGCGGGACTACTCGTTGGTGGGCTCTGTAAAGGTTGCGATGATGGGATTGATGCTGGAAAGCCTTCGGGATGGGAAGCTTCGGGCTGGCTTGAGGGACGATTTGGGCTTCCGGACCTTGGAGACAACTGTTCTTCATCAGGATAATCCCTCCGTGGAGGGCTTTGCTGAGGTTCCTTCTCATTCTCTTGTCTGATCTTCTCCGTCCAGGTATCCTGGTTTTTTCGCATCTCATCCACAGCGAATACCATGGGAGGCAATACATCCGTCACAGACTCGAACAATGGTCGAGCGAAAACATTCATGAAGCTCTTCTGTGAAACGCCGAGTTTCACCAGATTGCCAAGTTCCGGTGGACCGCCAAAGAGCGTTGTTGGTATGCCCACATCCTTTTCCATTGTCCCTTGATTGGCAAACTCAAGCTGCAGTATATTGGCCCATTGAACCGCAACGTCGAACGGACGAGCCTGCCAGAATGTTAGTAGAATATTTCTTCCAGTGACTGGTCTACTCACCACATTGCTGATATCAGCACACTTGACCAGAAGCGCGCAGGTGAGTATCCTGTACTCGTCCAGGACCTGGGGGCTCCAGCCATCCGTGCCTTTGTTGTGATGCAATTTTTCCTGCAGATTACCCAAATCACTCATGTACTTTTGATGCACCCCCATATCTGTTGCTAGAATGGAGTTGATCATGAGGCTCCTCATTGGAATGTCCTCAAACGCAGCTCTCCAATAACGTCGCAGTATTTGCGAATAAGCAGCGCAATGGAATGCCTCAAGTACTGATCTGTCGTTGTATAGCTGGGCGAGCGGCGCATTGAGGGAAACGAGAAATGCGTTATTCACGCCCGGGTGTCCTACATCATGGCCAATGGCTGTGATTAGGAGGGTCAGAGCGTCGAATGGTTTGAGTAGTGCAGCGATTGGCGATGTCCTCCGTTCCGTGCCCGGCGATGCTGAAGATGTAGGATATGATGGTAATGTGCCGAGTTGGATAAGGAAAAAGAATATGGCTTGCATCACATCGATCACATGCCGAAAGTTGTGGTAATTGACGAAGCCATTGTAAGCAGCGCGACTTGCCATGACGAAGGCTTTAAGATCGGCTGCAGATTCGGTTTCAGACAGAGGACCACAGCTTGAATGGCATTCGACTTACCGGTTGACAAGCGCCATTTCTCGAGCTCTGTCGACTCTAGAGCGTGCTTCAGCATAAAGCACGCTGCGTGGACCAGCTCTTCCTCAGAATAGTCGTGGCCTGAGAACGCCCAAGAGCCGATAGCACTTCTAACTTGCCTTTCTTTCGTAGCCGAAATACCGGGGAGTTTTCTTACATATTGTCAGAACTGGGAAAACCATTTCGGCATAAGAGGAAAACTGCTTACTTGTGATCTATTATGTGAAGGACTTCATCGGGGTTGCATATACCAGTCATAAGCTCAGAAACCCTGTCGTATCAATCAGCTCAGAGCTTCAAAGATTTCAAGACCATGGGTTCATCACGTACATCTTCTCCCTAAGGTAGGCATACGGTTTGTTGTCGGTATTTCCGAGCCATGACAACTTCCGGGTTTTCTTGACCGCCAGAAAATCGGCTCGCTCTTTGAGCGCATCTTTATGAGCACGATAAGCATGCACCGTCAAGCTATGAAGACGCTCTTCAGCGATGGGGCTCATCAAGACATCGACTGCCCCAACATCAATGCATTTCAGTGTTCGCTGTGCATCTTCGTGGCCTTTCACGTTGCCTGCTTGCCGAGGGCTCGATGATCTGCCTCCGGGCACCTTTGAGAAGGTTGCAGAAGTTGGGCGTCTTGAGCGATTGCTTGGGGCCTGGTGCGCTTGCCCCAAAGTGTGAATCATTGCCACGGGTACTACCAGTCGTGACAAAGCCGAACTCGAAATCTCGTTGGAAATGTGCTGCAAAAGGGTAAGACCGTATATGCTCGGTCTCGAGGATGTCTTTGAAGTCTCGCGAGAGCTAGTCCCTGCTTCGTCCTCCGTGGTCGTTCCTATTAATACAAGAATGGGAAGGTAGTACGTGTCGGTGCGTTCGAGTTGTCCAATCTTTGACATGGATGATTGACCAGATGTACAGGTGTGCACTGTTACAGATGATTATTAGCCGGCCAGAAAGAAAGGAGTAAAGCCGTCTGCATGCGACGTTGAAAAGCCATAGAACCAATCAAATACATACCTCCATTGAATACGGTAAGGAGTCTCTTGAGGTTGATGCGAACTTCTTCAACCTCGCCGAGGATGGATTTTAGACATTCTGGGTTCCGGTCCTCCCACGATGCCTCGTTGTGACCGTTTGACCCTCCCGTTCGGCTTTCGCCTTTCTCAACGTGCTTCCCGTCAAGGTCTCGGCTGACACGGCTGTCGACATAGATGACATGGTAGGCTGCATGATCCATCGTGACCTTTCACAACGATCCAGGATCCGAGGCCGAATGGCGTTCTTGTCCTCTGCTGCAACGGTCAGGTACCCCGACCTGTCCACCCCCTTGTCCAATTGCCGCAAGTAATGTGTCCAAAATTGCGTCGTAGCAGGGTTCTCGGTAGGTTGCAAGAGCGTACACCGTCTGTTCTTTATGTGACGGTGAAGCTGCCTGGCAGTCCGCAATGATAGACTTGGACTCGACCACAAACGCTCCTTCCAGGCGGCAGATCTTAAAAGCTGTGCACTGCCTCTCAAGTAAGCCGGCGCGACTCGTCTGCTGCCTTCTACCGACAAGTACTCAATATAATGTGCTGTGCGCAAGACTGATTTCCTATCCAGGAGGTTTCTCGATGTCTCGCGACAGTCTGAACGAGGGGACTGCAAATCTATGGACTCTCCACAAACGCAATCGGTGTAGACGGCAGAATTGTACGGTCCTGCTCCTTTCCAGCACACCTCCTACTGCAACACACGCAGTCTCCCCTCCTCTTGCAGAAACGGGAATGACAGCCTGGCTCTTCGCTTCGTTTGTAGGACCCGATCAAGGTGGCGCCAGCGTCGCGGGCAGACGATTTGATCTGAGCGCAACATCCGGTGGACTTGTGACAATGGGTCGGCCAAGCAATGATCTGCAAGGATTAGAGAGATGTATTGCTCATGGGGTCAGTGTCGATTGAGGTAGTATGATGCAGCGAGGAGGTTTATGAGACGGTGCGGCAGGAGCGGTGCAATGGCGTCCAGCGAGTTCCGTTCAGATGGAAAGAGGTGAGATGGTGAGATGGTGAGATGGGGAATGGGAGGGAAGAGGGGAGGAAGTTGACCAGCATAGGCTTGGGGCCAGCCGCAAGCCCCAAGTCAGTGGAGTCAGCAAGGTCACGGGCAGGCGCGATCTGGGGGGATAGGGTACGAAAAGGGCTGATTAGGCAGTAGAGACTTGAGAAAGGCAAGTGGGAAGAATGCGAAAAGAAGCTTCTTCCCCGGCACTATTACTTCGGGTCTTGTGGCTTGGGGCTTGTAGGCTTGTGGGATTGCCGGG
>JAABUQ010010226.1_pt1 | contig 12355 bp, 12 predicted proteins | sample 5560001 | NCBI WGS metagenome assembly JAABUQ01 (sample SAMN10711888, study PRJNA513371) | rock metagenome | isolation source: Antarctica rocks | place: Antarctica: Victoria Land, Finger Mt nord | collected 2015-12-18
CGGTTTGGTTTTGGGGGGGTGGGGGAGGGTGGGGGTTTGGGGGGCGGTGAGGAGGGGGAGGGTGGGGTTGGGGGATGGGATGGTGGTGGGGAGGTTGATGGGAGGGTGGTCTGGATTGTGGTTATGTAGTCGGGTGGATCGGGGGCAGCGGTGGGTGCTGCGGTGTTCCAGGTTGGGCCGTCGTCGGTTACGGAGTCGGTTGGCATGGTGAAGGGGGTTGTCCTTGAACATCCGCTGGAGGATGAGGATGAAGGTTTAGATGACGATCTGGTGGTACTGATGCTGACATGTGTTGTTATACTAACGGCTGACGACATCGTTGTATAGTCCACCTCATCGTGTCCGCTGGAAGTCATTGTTGGATTCCATGTCGGACCGTCATCGCTCTTTGAGTCGGTTGGGATGGTGAAAGGCGTTGTTCGTGAACATCCGCCTGAAGAGGAGGATGAGGATGGAGACTTGGATGAAGATCTGGTGTTGACATGCGTTGTAATACCAGCGGCTGACGACATCGTTGTGTAATCCACCTCGTCGGGTCCGCTGGAAGTCATTGCTGAATCCCATGTCGGACCATCATCGGTCTTGGAGTCGGTTGGGATGGTGAAAGGTGTTGTTCGTGAACATCCGCCTGAAGAGGAGGATGAGGATGGAGACTTGGATGAAGATCTGGTGTTGACATGCGTTGTAATACTAGCGGCTGACGACATCGTTGTGTAGTCCACCTCATCGGGTCCGCTGGAAGCCATTGCTGAATTCCATGTCGGCCCGTCATCAGTCTTGGAGTCCGAGGGAGGAGAAAAGCTGGTCGACAATCCACATGCCGGGGACGAGGTAGCACTAATCGTGGTCCTAGAAGATGTCCCCAAAGACGTCGAACGAGGGTGGGTACTACTAGGATCAGACAATGAGGTCTCCGATTTCTTAGTGTGTTCATGTGTACTACTTAGGCGTGTACTCGTGTGTGTCTTTTCTGGCGGCTTAGTCAAACTAGTATCAGACAATGAAGTTTCAGGTCGACTGCCTTTCGAAGTCTCATGTTCCGTGGTATGCTCCTGGGTGTTCTTCGGCTGCCCGGGCTCCGACTTAGGTGGGGCCGGTGGCGCAGGATCAGAAACGTGTGGTGGAGGCGGAGGATCGGGTTTAGTTGGTGGCGGCGGCGGCGGGGGAACAGGTACGGGATCAACTGGTGGTGGTGACAGCGGAGGCTCAGGGTTTATTGGTGGTGGTCCTGGCTTGGGACCAACCGGTGGTGGTGGTCCATTCTTACCTCCAAACCAGCCCCAGCTCCCTCCGCAGAACGGCCAAACACAAATCCTGCAGAAAGGCCAAATGCAGAATCTTCCTCCACGTCCGTGGACGAGAACCCAATACATGCCACCCGGTCCTATCACGAGGGGTACCCAAAGAACGGCTCCACCAGAACTTGAGGCTGCGGCGGGAACGTCGACGGTAGTGGTACCGGTCAAGTTGGCAAAGCCTGAAATAGTTTGCCTTTGCAAGACCATGCTTTGACTTCCGGCAGAAATAGTGGTCATATTGGGGCCATTCTTGTCGAATGCGTGGAGATCAGAAGGTTGGGCTTCGACGGAAGTGATGGATGCGCTACTGTGGACTGGTGTGGTGGTGACAGAACCAAGCGATCCCTCTGTCGCATGGGTCGTCCTCGGAGATAATATCGAAGTAGATCCTGGGGGCTCTTGGTGTTTCGATCGAGACGAATTTGTATGCTTGACCTGTGTAGTTTTGCTACGATCTTTTGATATCAAGGTCTCCGATTCAGTGCTTTTTGGAGAGTGCGTGGCCCCTCCTTCGGTCCTCAAAGTAACATTTGGAAAGACCGTGGATGCTTTTCCTGACCTTGAAGAAGATTTCACTGTGGCATTATGGAAGCTTGATGTTCGGCATACTGTGTGATTCGAAGAGTTAGTGGACGCCGTGATGGCCGTCCGTGTACAGCTGGCATGTCTTCCGGAACAATCCAGAGAACTGCTGTGGTGCCTTGCTGACGCCGTGGAATCAACTCGTGGAGCAAGTTTCGCCGTTACAGTTGAGCAAAGGAGTAAGATACCAATCAGATTGGACTTCATGCTCGGCACACCCCTCTTGGCTAAAGAGAACGTCTTTCTCAAGCATGAGCAATCGCAACAATATAGAATGTATTTATTAACACAAAGAGTTCCATCATGCGGCAACGAGAAAGAAAGACACTGAATTGGCAAAAAGCACTGTAAAGAACGTTGATACTCCAATCCGGCGCATGAAAAGAGAAAATAAAAGAAGAATGGTCTATTGCCTCTCTACGTAGAAGGAGAACTGTCCGATTGCCACAGCACGCAACCTGTTCGCCTACGCAGTGTACCTGACAAGAAAAGGTCGAACGAGGCAGTGAAAGCTGTGTTCTTGTTAGAACCCCATTATCGTCTTGCGAGATGAAGAGGGGATCAAGAACTTGAAATGGGCTATGATGCCACTGGGTTTGATGGCTCCCAATTGTTGGTTCGCTCCTTTGGGTAATTTTTGGGTGTGAGGGACCGAATGGGAAGTGTAGATCCATGACTCAAATGTTAGATGCTGCGGTATTGGAGGCAGCAAACGTATGTTGTTTGATACAGATATTGAGATTAACGGGGCTTATTGGTTGAAAACAAGTAGGGATATCATTATGATTGTGGGGGAATGGATGAGCTCTGACTGTTGAAGGAGATTTTCGAAACCCGTAGTGGATTTCAATACCACGCCAATCAAACGCTAGACCCGAACCATCCTCTTGCTGAAATTTCTCAATACCAACACAGCTCACCCGACGAAAATATCCCCCTGCTAAGCCTCCTTTCACCGTCTCTTTACTGCGAAATGCCCACCTACAGCATCGCCACTTCGAGTTTCACGTACGAACTAGCGAAACAGTATTGCGTTATCGTTGTTCTTGCAGTATCATATCCATGGCTGAATGCCGTGGGTAGACATGTTACTTCGAAGGTCTGCCCTAGAGTATTTTAGTGGTGTTGATTCATATCTTAGCTTTCGTCGCATTCCTTTTCATGTCTCTCTCATAGACTACTACAGATTTTACATTCCTTTCTGCTTGCAATGCTGCTCTCTTCGAAGAAAACCATATTCTTCCTTTTGAATATTCAACGTTTGATATATCTTTCCTCATGCCGTGTCATCGCGCCCGAATCTAGCCGTAGACTTTCCAATACAGGACATCATCAGCGCTTCGTAAGACACATTGGCAACGATTACCCTAATGTCCAAGACCTAGACGAGCGTGACATACCCGAAAACCACACACTGTCGGAAAGATCGCTCCACAAACGCGGTTCCATCTCAATCGCATACCCCCGCGACAGAGAGAGCGACAGTATAGACCTGCAACACGGCTATAACGACTTCATAACCCTCATCACCAGAATTTACAACAACTGGAACGCCATCCCCGACGCAACCTTCAACGTCTACTTCCACCCCGCCGACAAAGACAGAGTCAAAGCCATCCTCGACACCCTCATCAGGATGGCCCAACCAGGTGGCCTCGGCTCCCGGCTCGCACCCAACCTGCAAGGCTTCAAACCCTGGGATTTCAGCCAGATCGTCCTGAAACGCACGCACGGCTACCCCCCAATCCTCGCCGAATCCTTCAACATGGAGCCCAACCCCCCGCAGACCGCCCAGCAGACGATTAAAATCTACGATTTTGGCTGGGGGGCGCTTTACCACCACTTCCTGGACCAATATACCTGCAGGCAAATCGGGCCCAAAGTCAATTACAAGTTCCAGTTCCTGGGTGGCCTCATCCTGCATGAACTCCTGCATTTCCGCAATATCATCCAAATAGCGTGGAATCAGTAAGCACCCCCCTCTCATTCCACCCGGACGGCGACAGTGTAAATGTGAGTAAAGAGCTGAATAGCGTTGGGAACAGGGTCCTCAGAAGAGATGAAAGCCTCGATGACCAGCGCGGCCATTTCTGCGGGCTGGGCAAGGCCTACGGGCCCTACCAAGCGAGGGTGCTACGCCGGACGGACCAAGGTTTCAGTGCTCGGCTGAACATCGAGAATTATGTCTGGTTTTTTCTTGTAAGATCCCCTCTCGATCCACCTCTCCGATTCCCGTTCACCGCTCCCCTGTTCATAAGGACCGATTCATCTTTCATTTCGTTCCTTCCCTTTCCCCCTTTCTTCCCCCTCTCTTCTTTCATCACCTTCGCGGAAGACGCTCACATGGAAACGCATCAGCATGCATACTGGGAGCTCCAATGCCCAGAAAGCGTCCCCCGCGGCGGCTTCATCTTGCCCGAGAGCAACGACTACCCCAGCGTGTGCGTCGCTGGTGGCCGAGCGATTTTCGGAACCATCTGGTGTTGGATTTCCTGAATCTCGACTGTGAACACGCGCGAGAGCAGGAATCGACGGTACGAGATGGAAGAATGGTGAGGTCTGAGGATGGGGAAGACATTGGAAGATGACGGGAGAGGGTAGCATGAGCAGACCAGCACGAGGGACAGAGCCAGACGTCAAGGATCAAAAACGCGCGGAAGTGGGAGCCTAGATATCGCTGTGCAGCATCTAAAAACCATGCCTTGTACAATCCCAGCACCCTCCCCCCCCCAAAAAAGGGGACGCTACAACCAGCCATGGCACCCCCTGCACCAGCGCTCTCCAAGGCACGTGGCGCCGCGGATGATGAAGGGTGAGTGGCCTTTGCTGTGAAAACAGTGTTGGATTGCTGAGCGGTTGCCTCCTCGGATTCTTGCTCTTGGCATGATACGTTCTTCCATTTTGTATGGTGTGATCTAGGGGATGTAGTTTCTGGGGGGCGGAGTACGGGATCAACGCAGGATCTCTGGACTGAATATTTGGGTCTTGGAGTTTATGATCTCTGAGGAGAAAAGACATTGGAGTTGATTGAACTTTTCACATCTTCAAAAGCAATCGCAGTCGATTACACACATCAAACCTCCCCTCGCCTTCAGCTGTAGCAGATGATCTTAACGACACCGAGCACGCTGCTTCTCAAACAACCAAATCCCATCTCAGAACCACAGTCTGTATTCCCTTCAAGGGATCAGAACCCACAAGGCGCACGCATCTCGAAAGGCAAGACCGGACACAAACACCAAGACGGAAAAGGGGATAAGCTAGACATCCAGCCGTGCGAAGCGAAAGAGATCTACTCTATGCATGCATACAAGAAACCCAAGAATCATCTAGACCCTCCTCTCCCCACTCGTCCCTTCCCAATCCCCAACCTCCAATTCCACAACCCTGCACACGCTTCACCCTCCCAACACTCCCCCCGCCCCGACTCCCCTCCGCTGCTCAGAAAACCCCCCCAACTTCCAAAAAAGAACCAAAACGCTCAATCCACACTCTTCTCAAACCCCTTGGCATCCAAGCTCATATTCCTCGGCACCAAACTGCCCTTCCTTCCCTGCTCGGGATCAATTACGCTATCCCCCCTCCGGGCCGCCTGCACGAGCTCGGGGTTCTGTTCCTTCAGAATTGCAAAGTTCTTCTCGGCCTCCCAATTCCAGATGCTGTCGGAGGCGAAGACGAGGTCCATTTCTTCGAGGGTGCGCTGGTTGGTTTCGGGGTAGAGGGCCCAGACGATGACGAGAGTGGCGGCGTTGACGGCGCCGAAGAGGTAGAGGGTTTTTTCTTGGAGGGCGGCGAAGATGGTTGGGAGGAGGAGGACCTTGGGAGGGGGGGTTTTGTTAGCAGATGTGATGGTAGAGGTGGAGGTCTGGTTCAGGAGAAGTGTGACTTACAGTCCATCCGTTTCCGATTGACCATCCTACAACACCCCATGCGTTACCTCGGGCACGGACTTCCAGGGGAAACTGTTTCGATCAAATTAGCTCGGACTATCTTGGGCATACACGGCTGGCTGTAATTACGTACAATTTCAGCAGGGTAGAGCCAGGGCACTGTAAGCCACGTAGCTCCGAAGATGGCTGTGAAGAGGAAGATGAAGAATGTGGCGGCACCACCGATCCCGGCTTTGTTTGATTCGGAAGCGTTGAGGCCCGCTCGGGCAAGGCCACCAGCGGCGAACATGCAGATACCTTGGCCGACGGAGCCCCAGTATAGAGTCCAACGACGGCCGATACGATCGAGGGTGAAGACGCAGATGAGAGTGGCGATCTGCGCCGAGTCAATTTCACCATTGTTTGAGATGCAGGAGTATTGCTTACCATGTAAGTGATATCGTTAAGACCGGAAACCCACAACTGATTCTCAGCGGTGATACCTGCGATTCCGAAAATAGTAGGGCCAAAAATAGTGATACCAGCAATGCCGATCCACTCCTGAAGAATCTGGAGCCACACGACCAACTGGACACGGCGACCGGTATGAAGCTTGCCAGACTTCCAGCCAAAGAACATAGCTAGATAGCTGTTCTGGCTTGCGGTCTTGCGCTCAAGCTCGACAATGTTGTGGATATCTTGGAACTCGGCTTCGGCTTGGCCATCACCTTCACCGCGGAGTCTGCCAAGAATAAAACGGCCCTCTTCTTCCCGGCCGACTTTGATAAGCCAGCGAGGTGACTCGGGCATTGCCCAAATGACGATGGCAAGGAAGATTAGAGGTACGATTTGGAAGGCGATGGGGAAGCGCCAGATGAAGTCCGAGTTCACGTCGGAATAATGAGATGTACCACTGTCCCACAAGTCAGTTGGAGAGCTCCCGTTTCTACGCGATGATGGAAAGCATACAATTCAATCCAGTACGCGGCGACAACACCAAAGATGTTCAACGTGAACTCCATAGCGACGAATTGGCCTCGAGAAGTGTGGCTCGCAGTCTCGGTTGCCCAGACGGGTGTGATAGCGTTTAAGATTCCAGTCCCGATACCGTTCAAGACGCGAGCGCAAAACATCCAATTGGCGTTTTGAGAAGAGCATTGCAATATAGCACCAACAATCGCCCAAATCGAAGCAAGAGCGATGGTCTTAATCCGACCGTACCTGTCACCGAACCATCCACCAATGAGCGCGCCAACGAGAGTGCCAGGAAGATAGTATACAGCGACCTAGATACTCATCAGTAAAGTGTCTCCTGATCCGTGGTAGCTTGGGAGACATACAATTCCACCTTGAAGAAGCGGCCTGGTCACATTGACTCCCTGTTTTAAGTCGTCGTAATCACCGAAGCCCATGGTTCGGGCATAATTGCGATCGTTGTTGACACCACCCATGACACCCTGGTCATAACCGAAGAAGAAAATGGACAAGGAAGCCACGCAATTGACGAGGATCAACAGTTGTCGCTTCTCAAACCTACGGGCGACGTTATACGATGCAATGTTCTCCATGTTGCCGGCCGGGGGAGATGTTGTACGGATGATGCGGTGTTGGGGGTAGAATGAAATATTCTCTAACTTGAAATGCCCCCTAGCAAAGAAGATGAGTAGGAAAGACAATGGTAAAGTTCGTGGAGTGCAAAGGAAGCTTATACTTGTGCGGGGATTTAGCTCGTCGCGTGAAGCGGGTACAGATGAAGCGCAATTTGAACGGCTATAGCTACGGTACACGATCGACCAAAAAAAGGTTCAGTGCTGGCACGAGAAGGATCTGCAGCTTCAGGGTTCACTGGGTAAGTAGCAGGATCCAATTTGTGATTTGATGATGCAAGAGAAAGAAAAGAGATCTGCAATCTAATGATGCATGCATGTAAACGCGAAGCGCAAAAAGCGCTGGCATATGATAGATAAAAGGATTCCGAAAGACTAGAAACCTGGCGAGTCAAGCAGCTTCCAGCTCACACAAGCACATACCACTCACCAGACCATTGTTTTAAATGTTCTGCCTGCGAACGAATAGAGGAGACTCCGGGGATCAAATGACGTTGGTGTGTCATGGTAGAAAGCTCCGTCCTCGTGGCCACCAACCTTCCCCACAAGCGGGAGAGGCCAAGACCGCTGCGGCGCTGGGGGTACTGGAAGAAAGTTTTATGTGCCCGATACAGCTTAGGGGGGACGGAAATTGTCCATGCTCCCGGTAAGCTTGCTCGCTTGTTGGACATGCGAGAGTGGGGGGGCGGCGGGGAAAGGCACGAGCCACGGGGTCGATTGGGTCGCATATATCGTCGCCTATAGGCCACCAAGCCCCCCAAAGTCTCGTGACTAGATTGCCAAATCATCATTTGCACTTCACGACTCCAAAACAATCCTGCGGCGGTATTGCAAATTCGTAAACCTTGATTGGAGGAGGTGCATGCATATTGTATGGCAAGGTTTGCCGGTTCGTCTGAGGAAGGAATGTGTCGGAGTTGAATTTGTAAAGCGTCTTTGCGATTTCGTTGCTTGGATGGCGGCCTGGGACAGCCCGGGAAGCTACCAAAGGTCGCAAGAATTACCCTTTAGTGCTAGGAGATGCGAAGAGGTGAATGTGGAGAGCCAGTCAATGTGTTGTAGGATGTAAGGATAATGGTAGATGGCCTATCAGCTTATGTCGATGTCAATGAACTTACATTCTGCACGAGGCCAAGGATGATGCCTAGCTTTGCATGGCTAGGCTTTTCCCTCTGGCATCCGAAGGCATCGAGGGGCGGTAGAACATGCATGGAAAATTCTAGCGTCTGGCTAGAGTGTATGCAATGCCGGAGGACGGTCACAGATATGGACTAGGTACTATCACGACATGGGTCACGAACGTCAGCATGATCTGTCTGGAATCCGTCTTGCCGGTCTTGCGCCTCAAAGAAAGGGTGGCCGGCCCTCGACAATCGACAACCAAGTAGTTTGATCGCCCGTGAAAGACTTTGCAGATATTTGTTCCACACTGCAAGACTTGGCGGTTGTCCTCATCTTGAGGTCGAAGCGGGCGAAACATTCGAAGGCTTGCCAATGCTGGGCTTGTAAGGCTTCGTCAGATCGGCAAGGCTTCACAATTGGGCCTATCTCGACCTCTTCAACCTTGATGCCAGGGTTGCTCAAGGTTCAGCAAATTGATCTCGGTGGTTCTGTAGTCGTTTGTCTCCATTCCTTTCGGACTTGATGAGGCAGTCACAAAGCCTGCCGAGCTGGCCTTAGGATGCGACTTGTGAACAGCTGTGGGAAAGTGTTTCGCTCAATCTCGGGCAAAGTATCTGTAAGAAGAACTGTTGGAGAATGGCTGGGGCAGTCTCTCCAGCAGCACTAAGCCAAATTAGGTCTAGCGTATCGCAATCCTGGATCACTGTTAGCCAGGTTATATACCGAATAATAAGGGCTATATTCAAAGTATATCAGCTCTACTAAATACCATATTATTTATATGGCCTAGATTAATTAGCCGAGTATATAAATAATTTTATATTTTTAAATAAATAAAATCTTTTATAATTAATAAGTTATAAGCCTAATTAACGTTTATATATTTATATAAAAAAAAAATTTCAATTTTTAATTTATAAATATTATTATTTAGTTTATTTTTATATTAGATTATAAAGATAATATATAAGAAAGTAATTATTCTAAAAGGGATTTTTAATTATTATAATTAAGCTTTTAAAATATAAATTACTTTTATTAAAGAAAAATTCTAATTCATTATTAATAAAAATAAAATTAATATTAATAATAGTTTACCCTTAATAAACAAGAAAGCTTAAGCTATTATTATTTTAATATATAAATTATATATTAAAAACTTCTTTAATAATAAAAAGGATATTATAAAGATATAAAAGCTTCTAAAAAAAGTTCTAAAAAAAATTATATTATATATTTAATTATTTAATATTTAATTAATATAGATTTAATTACTTTTAAGAATATTAATAAATATATTAATTATTTATATTATTCAAATAATTATTTAATAATAATAATATAAGCTATAAATAAAATAATATTAATTTATTTATTCCTAAAAGGTCTTTTAAATAAAATAAAGCTATATTAAATTTAAATTATTTAAATTATAAATAATATTAATAGGGATATTATTTTTAAGGAAATTATTAAAGTAATATTTATTTATAATAAATAACGAAGTTAAAAAGGCTTTTCGAAGGCTTTAAAGATAAAAAATAAAATAAAATAAAATTAATAATAATAATAATAATAATAATAGCAAAAAGGAAAATATTAAAAATATTAAATTAAAATACCCTTATTATAAAGAAATTTATACAAAGAAAAAATATTATTATTTAAATAATAACCTCTATTTTAATTAATAAAAGCTAAAAAATAAGAAACTCCTTAAAAATAATAAGGAAAAAACGAGATAAGTCTTAAAGGTATATAACTTTAAAATAATTATTAGTCTTAAAAAATATTAATAATATAATTAATATATAAAATATTTAGAAAATCAAACGTTTATTTAAACTTAAAAGCTAAAATTTATATTTATTTTAAATATTAACGTTTTATTTCATATTATATATATAATTTTTTTATTAATAAGATTAACGATATTATTATGATAATTAATAATAATAGAAAAATTAAATTAATAAATATATATTATATTTTAAATAATTAATATAATATTATTTTAATAACGAAGCTAGCTAAGAAGAAATATATAATATTATTTAAAAGAAAATTTTTTAATATTAAAAATAAAATAAAGAAAATATTATTTCTCCTAAAATATTAAAAATGTATTAAGAATATTAAAATAAAAAATATTCTAATTTTATAAAGACTTTAATATATATATTTTAAATATATTAAAATAGTTTTAATAAAAAATATAATAAAAATAATTATTAAAATAAATAATAAACAAAATAATTAATTTGAAAATATAATATTATTAAAATAATAATATAAAACTTATATTATAGGAAAATAATTTTATATTTTTAATTATAAGTTAATAAGGAATAAATAAGAAATAAAAAAAATAAAAAAAATAAAAAAATAATTCTTATAAAAAATAATAAAAAATATGTGTTAATATTTATTTATTTTTTCCTTTATAAGAAATAAGCCTTATCGATAATTGTATTAAGAATTATATTAAGTAGAATAATATTAAAAGGAATATTATTAATTATTTATATAAAAATAATATAAAAAAATTTATTAATTCGTAAATATAAATAACTTTTAGCTAAATTAATATCTAATAAAAGTTAATATTATTATATAACTTTTATTAAAATAATATTATTAAATAAAATAATAGAATATTATTTAAATAAATTAAAGCAGTATTATTTTATTTTATTTTAAATAAAGATTTTTAAAGGGAAGTTCTAAATTTTATAATATATATTAAAGAAAGGCTCTTTATAATAATATTTAATAAAAAAATATTATATAAAAAATAAATTAAAAAGTAATTAAATATTAATTATATAAAATTATTTAAATATATTTATTAAATATATAATAAAAATATTTATAAAAAAAATTCAAATTCTAAAATATTAAATATAAATTCTTAAAATTTAATATTAATTCTAATTAATATCAAATAAAAAATAAAAAATAAAAAAGCTAAAAGATTAAAGTTTTTAGTTTATATTATTTTTAATAAAATAATATTAATAAAAACGTATTTATTTAGAATAAATTTAAAAAAAAATGTTTTTTTAATATTTTTAATAAAATAAATAATATATTAATAGATAAATAATTCGTAAATATAAAAACAAAAATTTAAAAATTTAAACTTAACAAAGAAGTTAGCTTTAATCCTAATATATAAAACGGATTTAAGGAAATTAATATTTTAAATATTTATTTTAATAAGATAATTAATCTTAATTTTAATATATAAAATATAAAATAAATATTAAATATAAAATTAAATAAAGAAATTATAATTTATATTAATAACATATTATTTTTATATAATAAATACCTTTTCAAATTTATTAAAGGTTATTAATATTATTAAAATATTAATTAAGACGGTTTACGAAACTTTATTTATTAATAAATTATTATAATTTTCAAAAAAGAATAAAAAAGGGAGAATTTCCTTCTATATAAATTTCTTAAAAAACTGAAAATAAAAATATTATTTTTTTTAAAAATTAATAAGAAATATTTTTAAAGTTAAATAAAGAATAATAAAAAATAATATTTTAAATAAAACTAAGATAATTATTTTTTAAATATATTATTAATAAGAAATTGAAAAATAATTTTATATTTATTATCAAAACTTTAAATTAAATAATTAAAATAAATTAATTTAATATTAATTTTATAATATATTATTTAAATAAAGTATTTTATATAATTAATAAATAATTATTATATAATAATAAAATAAATAATAAAATATTTAATTAATATAATTAAAATCGGAATAATATTTAAATTAAATTATATATATAATAAAATCTTTTAGGCCTATTTCGATTCTTTTTAATATAATAATATTAATAATAATAAATTT
>JAABUQ010010227.1_pt1 | contig 12354 bp, 10 predicted proteins | sample 5560001 | NCBI WGS metagenome assembly JAABUQ01 (sample SAMN10711888, study PRJNA513371) | rock metagenome | isolation source: Antarctica rocks | place: Antarctica: Victoria Land, Finger Mt nord | collected 2015-12-18
GCGTCGTTGCAAGACTGATCCTGGCGGTGGGAGTGCCATGCGGTTGGCGGACATGGTCAGGTTGCTAGGACTTGACGCCTACCAAATGCATTTGGCAACATTGTGGCTGGTCTGCCCCACCCTGGCGAGGCTGCCGCCAGACCCTTTCCCCCAGCCGTCCACCTTCAGCCGTCCTTCCCTTCCGGGGGCCCTTCCGGGGGCCCTTCCGGGGGGTCGCCTGCGGCGATGGTGTTCGAACGCACGTTCGCCCACGCCGGGCGCTGCCGCAGGCTGGCGCGCGATCACGAGGCAACCGACGATGCAGCCCTTGGCTTCTTTGTCCTTGCCAACGCCATGCTGCTGGTCAGGCGGCTGGCACGGGAGTTATGAAGCGGCCCCTCAAAGCAAGCCGCACGATGCAAATAATGGAGAGGGGATGCATGATGAAGCTCGATGGGTGGAACAGGATGACGCTTGGGGCTACTCTCCCGCATGGTGCCGGGGCAGCCGCCTCCTTGTTGGCCGATGCAGGCGGGCAGGGCGCATGGCAGGACCATAGGCACACGCCGGCCAGACCGGAAAATCGAACTCGGAGCGGGAACACTTGGCGATGAAGCTGCGAAGGCTGGGACGGAACGGGCCGGAAGTCTCCGCCGTTGGACTGGGCTGCATGGGCATGTCCGCGTTCTACGGCGACCGAGATGCCGGTGAGAGCGTAAGAACCTTGCACCGCGCGGTTGAGCTGGGCGTGACGCTGTTCGACAGCGCGGACGCCTACGCGAACGGCGCCAATGAGGAACTGGTCGGCCGTGCGCTGAAGGCGGTGCGCGACCGGGTGTTCATCGCCACCAAGTTCGCCAATACCTGGGGGCCGAACGGCGAGCGCACCGGAATCAGCGGCAAGCCGGATTACGTGCGCTCCGCCTGCGATGCCAGCCTGAAGCGGCTCGGGCTGGACGTGATCGACCTCTACTACCAGCACCGGGTGGACCCGAACACGCCCATCGAGGACACGGTGGGGGCGATGGCCGGCTTGGTACAGGCCGGCAAGGTGCGGTTCCTCGGCCTGTCCGAGGCGTCGCCGGCGACCATACGGCGGGCGCACGCAGTGCACCCGATCACCGCGTTGCAGACAGAATATTCGCTCTGGTCACGTGACCCCGAGGACGAGATCCTGCCCGTGCTGCGGGAGCTGGGCATCGGCTTCGTGCCTTACAGCCCATTGGGACGCGGCTTCCTGACCGGGCAGATCAAGTCGCTTGAGGACCTCGACAAGGACGATTGGCGGCGTACTTCGCCGCGGTTCCAAGGCGCTGCGTTCGACAACAACCTTGGCCTGGTCCGCAAGATGCGGGAGATCGCCGAGGCCAAGGGGTGCCTGCCCGGACAGCTTGCGCTGGCTTGGGTGCTGGCCCAGGGAGACGGCATAATCCCGATCCCCGGCACGAAGAAGGTGCGCTACCTGGAGGAGAACGTGGCGGCGGTGGACATCACGCTGAGCCAAGACGAGCTTGCCGCGATCGACCAGGCGATGCCGGCCGGAGCGGCAGCAGGGGAGCGCTATGCGCCGGAGGGGATGCTGGCGCTGAACAGGTGACGGCCAGCCCCGGTGTGCAAGCCAGCGCCTGACCCGGCGTCCCCGGCGACGCAGCATGGCGGCACACCGGCCCTCCCCCGTCGAACCTCGGCAGCGATGCTGCGTTCCTGACTTCACCTCCGGAGGCGCACCCATTGCGACATATTCACCTTCAGCCTCTGGGCGGCATCGCCGGCGACATGTTCGCCGCGTGCCTGCTCGACGCCATGCCCCAGCACCGCGATGCCGTGGTCCACGCCGCGCAAGAACTGGCGCCCGTCGAATGTGCGCTGCTGCCGCACGACGACGGCACCCTGACTGGCCACCGCTTCCTGGTCCACACGGAACCAGTTGCCGCCCACACCCACAATGACCACCACGACCATCATGGACATGACCACGGCGCCCACACCCAGTGGCGCGACATCCGTGCCAGGCTGGAGGCGTCGGGCCTGCAGCTCGCGGTGCGTGCGCACGCCATCGGCATCTTCGCCGTCCTGGCCGAGGCCGAGGGGCGCGTGCACGGCAAGGCACCGGACGACGTGACCTTCCACGAAGTCGGCGCCGCCGACAGCATCGCCGACATCGTCGCCGCTGCCGCCCTGATCGATGCCCTCGGCCCGGCCACCTGGAGCGTCTCGTCCCTGCCCATCGGCGGCGGCACCGTTCGCACGGCGCATGGCATCATGCCCGTCCCGGCGCCGGCCACCGCCCTGCTGCTGCAAGGCTTTGCCATGCACGATGACGGCATTACGGGCGAGCGGGTGACGCCGACCGGCGCCGCCATCCTGCGCTACCTCGGCTGCGCGTCCACGCCGCCGCCGGGCGCCTTGCGCCACTCCGGCTACGGCTTCGGCACCCGCCGCCTCGGGGGGATCAGCAACTGCCTGCGCGCCCTGGTCTTCGACACGGCCGAAGCCTCCCCAGCCAGCCACCACCGCGAGCTTGCCGTCATCAGCTTCGAGGTGGATGACCAGTCCGGCGAAGATCTGGCCACCGGCCTTGAGCGCGTCCGGGCCACCCCCGGCGTGCACGATGTCATCCAGATGCCTGCCTTCGGCAAGAAGTCGCGCCTGGCCGTCCACGTCCAGGTCCTGGCAGCGCCCGGCGCACTGGATGCCGCCGTCGATGCCTGCTTCCGCGAGACCACCACCATCGGTCTCCGCACCCACCTCGTGCAAGGCCGCGCCCTGCCGCGCCATTTCGCCACGGTCGAGATCGACGGCCATCCGCTCACGGTCAAGCTGGTTGAGCGGCCCGGCGCCGCCGGCATCCCGTCCCTGACCGGCAAGGTAGAGGCCGACCACATCCGCCCCATCGCGACCCACGCCGCCCGCGCCCACCTGCGCCGCGATGCCGAGAGCGCCGCGCTCGCCTTGGAAGCCGCCCGCGGCCCGGACGCCGTGCTGCAGGAACCGGCATGACCGCCCTTGACCGGCTGCACGCCGCCCTGGCCACCATGGGTCCTATCGCCATCGCGGTCAGCGGCGGCGTGGACAGCCTGACGCTCGCCACCGCCGCCCACCGCCGCTCCGGCGCGCAGGTCACGATGCACCACGCCACCTCGCCCGCCGTCCCGCAGGAGGCCACCAGCCGCACCCGCGCCCTGGCCGCCGCCGAGGGCTGGGCGCTCGACGTGTTCGACGCCAACGAGTTCCAGGACCCCGCCTACCGCGCCAACCCCGTCAACCGCTGCTTCTTCTGCAAGACCAATCTTTATGGTGCCGTCGCGGCACGCACCACGAGTCAGATCCTTTCCGGCACCAACACAGACGACCTCGGGGAGTACCGCCCCGGCTTGGACGCCGCGCGCGATCACGCCGTCCGGCACCCTTACGTCGAGGCTGGCATCGACAAGCCGACCGTCCGCGCCCTCGCCGCCGGTCTGGGCCTTGGTGCGCTGTCGGACCTGCCCTCCGCACCCTGCCTGTCCAGCCGCATCGAGACCGGCATCCGGATCGAGGCGCCGGTGCTTGCCATGGTCCACGCCGCGGAGAAGCTGGTCATCGCCAGCCTTGCCCCGCGCACCGTCCGGTGCCGGGTCCGTGCCCAGGGTGTGGTGATCGAGCTGGACCCGGCTGCCCTGAGCGCCCTGGACACCGCCGGGCCGCTCCGCGACGAGCTGCAGTCGCTCGCCACCGCCGCCGGGCTTTCCGTCCCCGTCGCCTTCGCGCCCTACCGCACCGGCAGCGCTTTCCTGCGGGCGTCCCCATGAACGGGGACCACGGCCCCGCACCCCGCAATCCCGCCGACGGGGCCGAGTTCCTGCTCGACGAGGCCCGCACCGCCCGCATCGGCTTCGGCGAGGCCATCTTCTGCGCCGGCAAGTCCGCTCCGCAGATCGCCGCCATCCTGGACCACGCGCAGGTCCCGATGCTGCTGACCCGGCTCGACCCGGCAAAGTTCGCCGCCCTGCCACATCCGCAACAGGCCGACCTCGACTACGATCCGGTGTCGGGAACCGCCTATTTCGGCGCGCCCGTTCCCTCCGCCGGTCCGGCCCAGGTTGCCGTCATCACGGCGGGCACCTCGGACGTGCCGGTGGCACGGGAGGCGGTCCGCACGCTGGCCTTCCAGGGGCACGAGGCCCGGATGATCGCCGATGTCGGCGTGGCCGGGCTGTGGCGCCTGCTGCGGCGCGTAGAAGAATTGCAGCAGATGCGCGTCGTCATCGTCGCGGCCGGCATGGATGCCGCCCTGCCCAGCGTCGTCGGCGGCCTAGTCGGCGGCGTCATCATCGCCGTGCCCACCTCTGTCGGCTACGGCGTCGCTGCCGGCGGCCACACGGCGCTGAACGCGATCCTGGCCAGTTGCGCGCCGGGCATCGTCACGGTGAACATCGACAACGGCTACGGCGCGGCCTGTGCCGCGCTGCGCGTACTCGGCCCCGCCGCGGACAGCCTGCCGGGGGCAACCCATAGGAGCACATCATGCAACGACGCGACCTGATGAAGGCCACCGCCGGGATCGCCGCCGCGGCCATCGCCGCCCCCGCGTCCGCGCAGATCGTGGAGAGCACCAGCCAGGGCGGCGCGGTCAAGTCCACCGGCCCCGTGACATCGAAGCTGGCGCAGAACCCCGACATGAAATACCGCCCGCTGGGGACGACCGGGGAGCTGATCTCCATCATCGGCGTCGGCGGCTTCCACCTCGCTAAGCCCGGTGGCGCCGACACCGACGCCGCCATACGCATCGTCCACAGCGCCATCGAGGCCGGCATCACCTTCTTCGACAACTCCTGGGACTACAACGGCGGGGAGAGCGAGGTGCGGCTCGGCAAGGCGCTCGCCGGCGGCTACCGCGACCGGGTGTTCCTGATGACCAAGCTCGACGGCCGCACCGCCGAGGCCGCGACCCGGCAACTGGACGAGTCGCTCAAGCGCCTGCAGACCGACCACCTCGACTTGGTGCAGTTCCACGAGATCATCCGCATGGACGACCCCGAGAAGGTGTTCGCCAGCGGCGGCGCCCTGGAAGCGATCCTGCGCGCCAAGGAGCAGGGCAAGGTCCGCTACATCGGCTTCACCGGCCACAAAAGCCCCGCCATCCACAAGCACATGTTCGACGTGGCCGACCAGCACGGCTTCCACTTCGACACGGTGCAGATGCCGCTCAACGTCATGGACGCGCACTTCGACAGCTTCGAGCAGGGTATCCTGCCGGTTGCCGTCCGGCACGGCACCGGCGTCCTCGGCATGAAGGCGTTCGGCGACCCGTTCATCCTGGACAGCAAGGCCGCCACGCCGATGGAGATGCTGCAGTACCCGCTCAGCCTGCCGGTCGCGTTGCAGGTCACGGGGATCGATAGCATGGCCATCCTGCAGCAGGCCCTGGATGCCGTCCGTACCCTCAAGCCGCTCCTGCCCGAGCAGCGCGCCGCCCTGCTGGCCAAGACCGAAGCCGTCGCGCGCGATGGGCAGACGGAGCGCTACAAGGTGTCCAGCCACTTCGACAGCACGGTCCAGCACCCGGAGTGGCTCGGCTGACCGGGCTGCCCCGGCCGCGCACGTTGCGCGGCCGGGCGGTCCCGCTGCTGCCCGGCCTGGCCAGCGTCGATGTTGCCGCCTAGGCCTGGGCGCTGGTTGTGCTCTCCGCTCCTTTCAGCCCGATCCTGCGCGCCGTCCTGGCCCTTGCGCCCTGAGGATGGATGCGCTGTATGGATGCGGCAACTTAGCCCCCCTAACCCCATGCAGTAATACCCTGCCGAAGTTGTGATGCGGCCAGGGACACAACCCATCCCTTGGCCATATCATAACCGCAGCCTCGGCAGAACCGCAGCCTCGGCAGAGCATAAAGGTCAGGTGCATGACATCGAAGCTTTCGGCGCGGGCGCCGGGGCTGGACTTAGCCCGGGCGCTTGCCATTAGCGCCGTGCTGGCCTGCCATCTCCTGGTCATCCTGCCGACCTCGTCCCTGCGGCTTCAGGTGCTGCTGAGCTATACCGGGGAGGTTGGGGTGAACCTGTTCTTCGCCCTGTCCGGCTTCCTGATCGGCCGCATCGCCCTGCAACGGGTGGACACCCTGCGGGACGCCGCGCATTTCTGGACCCGGCGCTGGTTCCGGACCCTGCCGGCCGGCCTGGTGGTGGCCGGCCTGCTGGGCTTGGTGCTGCATCCGTCCGTGCTAAACTTCCTGGCAACCATCACGTTCACCCGGGGCCTGTTCCGCGACGCAGGCCAATCACCGTTCCTTCCGCATTACTGGAGCCTGATGATCGAGGAATGGTTCTATCTGCTGCTGCCATTCCTCCTGCTTGCGGTCGGCCGCGGCCGCCACCGGCTGGCTTGCCTCGTCTTGGCATGGGTCTGCCTTGCACTGCTCCACGTCCCGGCTGCCACTGTCTTGCACCTCACCTACTCGCAGCAGGCCTTCCTGACCTGGATGCGGCTTGACGCCATCCTGGCCGGTGTCGTCGTCGCCGGCGCCGAGCACCTCTTCCAAGGGGCTGTTGGGCGCTTCTGGTGCGCGGCCGGCTGGTGCGGGATCGCAGCGCTATTCGCGATGCTGCTCCTCGCCGATCCCGTGCCGGTGTATGATCCCCTCCTGCTGATGGTGGCGCCGCGGGGGATGGGGGACTTCGTCCATGCAGCCCAGTTGTCGCTGGTGCCGGTCCTGTTCGCGGTGACGCTCCCGGCCATGGCCGCGTGGCGCCCGGCCCGCCCGCACGGCGCCGAGTGGAGGATCGTCCAGATCATCGCGCTGCTGACCTATGCGCTCTACCTGGTGCATTGGGACATCTACCGGTTCATGGCAAATTTCTCAGGGACAGCAGGGCTGAACGCCGTTGCGGCCTGCGTCCTTGCCGTTGCCTTGAGCCTGCTGCTCGCTTGGCTCGTGCACGTCGCAGTGGAACGCCCCTTCATGGCCCTCCGGGACCGCGTCGCTCCAGACGCGCCAGTGCCGGTCCCCGCGCAGGCGTCAGCCACCCGGTTTTTGGCTCATGAATGAGGGCCATGCAGACCGCTCCCAGGTAGGGGCCGGCCGCCGGGATAAGGCCGCCATGGAGGAGCTGGTCTCCCGGAACATCAAGCCGAGAGCAAGAGGCACGATCATGCTGCCCAACTGTTGGGACCCAGTTGTCAGCCCGGTGGCCGAGCCGGCAAGCGCCGGGCTGAGGCCTTAGATGCTGTGAACGCTGCGCCGGCCGCCTTGCGCCAGGTGCGGGAAGGTGGCGTCGCGGCCAGCACGGTGTTTGTGGGCGGACAGCCCGGCATCACTCGTCACGAAGGATGTCCCAGGCCAGAACGCGCCAGCCCCGCTGGTTCGGTGAAAATTCCGGGCGGACGATGGCGCGCCGCGCGGGTCCCATCAGGGCGATGGGCAATCGCGGTGATCCGGATGACCTGTCCGCTGGCTTGGCCCCGCCGTCCCGTGACCCCGGTGTCGCAGCGCCGTCCATACGACGGGACCGGATGCGGCATGAGGCCGTGGCTTGCCCTTCGCCGCCAACGGACGATGATGCGCCACGCGTGCCCGCAAGCGGCGCCGGGATGTGGAGCGGGCCGGGTCCGCCCGCTGGATGCTCTGTAAGCCTAATGTCTTGAGTGAGGAGAATGATCATGGGTGACGAGAAGATGCTGGCCCGGATGACCGGGGGAAACGGCTTCATCGCCGCGCTTGACCAGAGCGGCGGCTCGACGCCCGGCGCCCTGCGCCTGTACGGCATCCCGGACACCGCCTACAGCGGCGACGCCGAGATGTTCAAGCTGGTGCACGAGATGCGCGTGCGCATCATGACCGCGCCCGCCTTCACCGGGGCCGAGGTGCTCGCGGCCATCCTGTTCGAGGCCACCATGGACGGTCAGGCGGAGGGCAAGCCGGTATCGCACTTCCTGTGGCATGAGCGGGGCGTCGTCCCGTTCCTGAAAGTTGACAAGGGGCTTGAGGCTGAGGAGGACGGCGTCAGCCTGATGAAGCCGATACCGGCGCTGGACACATTGCTGGACCGGGCGGTCGGGCTCGGCATCTTCGGCACCAAGATGCGTTCCGTGATCAACCTGCCGTCGCAGCAGGGCATCGCTGCCGTGGTGGCGCAGCAGTTCGAGGTGGCCGGGCAGATCGGCCAGCACGGGTTGATGCCGATCATCGAGCCGGAGGTCTCGATCAAGAGCCCGGACAAGGCCGGCGCGGAGGCCATCCTGCTTTCGGAGCTGACCCGGCACCTCGACGCCCTTCCGCCGGGCCAGACGGTGATGCTCAAGCTGACGATCCCCGATGTGCCGGACCTGTATGCGCCGTTGACGAAGCATGGCCGCGTGGCCAGGGTCGTCGCACTGTCCGGCGGCTACACGCTGGCCGACGCCTGCCGGCGCCTTGCCGCCAATCACGGCATGATCGCAAGCTTTTCGCGTGCGCTGACCGAGGGCCTCAAGCACTCGATGAGCGACGCGGAGTTCGACGCGGCGCTGGCGGGGGCCGTCGGGCAGATTTACCAGGCCTCCACCGTCAAGGTTTGAAGCGGGTCGGAGCGCCTGGGGGCCTTGCCACGTTGCTGGCCACGGTCGGACTGCGGGAGCTTGGCTGGCGTAGCGACGCCAGCCAATCCCTACTGCGCTCCTGCCCGGTTGAAGTGGTCCAGCATGTGGCCTGGCCCTGCCACCGTTTCAGCCACGGCCTGCGCGACGTCGAGCCGGTCCTGATCGTCATGACGGCACGGCCTGCCCGTCACCGGAACAGGTTGGTGCGCGTTACGTCCACAAGCTCCTTGCCGCGCCCGTCGATCACCGCACGGGCCACCCATAGGCTGAACCCGGCGGCCTCCTTGACGCCGATCTTGGGCGGCATGGATAGTTCCTGCGGAGGCGTCACGACATCCAGCAACGCCGGGCCGTCATGGGCCAGCACCGCACGCATGGCGTCCTCCAGGTCGGCAGGGTCCTCCACCCGGCGGGCGAACAGGCCGGCCCCGCTGGCCATCGCCGCAAAGTCCGGGTTGGCCAGACGGACGGCATTCTGCAAGTAGCCCGCAGCCATCATCTCCATCTCGACGAAGCCCAGCGTGCCGTTGTTCAGCACGATCAGCTTCACCGGCAGCTTATGCTGCCCCAGGGTCAGCATCTCGCCCATCAGCATCGCGAACCCGCCGTCGCCAGAGAACGAGATCACCTGGCGGCCGGGATAGGTGGCCTGCGCGCCAATGGCCTGCGGCAAGGCGTTCGCCATGGACCCGTGGTTGAGCGAGCCGATCATCCGCCGCTTGCTGTTCATCTTCAGGTAACGCGCCGCCCAGATCGTCGGCGTGCCGACGTCGAAGGTGAACACGGCATCATCGGCAGCAAGGTCGTTCAGGGTCTTGGCGACGAACTGCGGATGCACCTGGCCGCCGGCATGGCCGGTCGCCAGCTCGTCCAGCCCCTCACGCGATTTCTGATACCGGGCCAGGCTGCGGTCCAAGTGCGCCCGGTCTGCCTTGGGGTCCAGCCGCGGCAGCAACGCCTCGATCGTGGCGCCCACATCGCCCAGCACGCCCAGGTCTATGCGGCAACGCCGGCCCAGGCTTTCCGGGCGGACATCCACCTGCGCGATCTTGGAGTCCGTGGGGAAGAACTGCCGGTAAGGGAAGTCGGTGCCCAGCATCAGCAGCATGTCGCAGTCCAGCATGGCGTGGTAGCCGGAGCTGAAGCCGATCAGCCCGGTCATCCCCACGTCGAAGGGGTTGTCCCACTCGACGCTTTCCTTGCCGCCCAGCGCATGGACGATGGGGGACCCAAGCGCGTCCGCCAGGCGCATCAGCGCCGGGTGCGCCCCGGCGCAGCCGCGGCCGCACAGCAGCGTCACCTTGCCGGACCCGTTCAGCAACGCGGCCAACTGATCCAGCTCCGCTCCCTGCGGGTGCATCAGGGGTGCGGCGGGCAGCAGGGAGGCTGATAGCGGCGGCAGGTCCTTGGGCACGTCCATCGAACCGATGTCGCCCGGCAGCACCACAACCGAGACGCCGCGCTTGGCGACGGCGACGCGGATCGCCGTCTCGAACACGCCGGGCAACTGCTTGGGCGTGGACACCAGTTCGCAGTAGTGGCTACATTCCTGGAACAGGTTCTGCGGGTGGGTTTCCTGGAAGTAGCCCCGGCCCACCTCCGCGCTGGGGATCTGCGCCGCGATGGCCAGCACCGGCACGCGGGACCTGTGACAATCGAACAGCCCATTGATCAGATGCAGGTTGCCCGGCCCGCAACTGCCAGCGCAGACGGCGAGCGTGCCCGTCAGGTGCGCCTCTGCCCCGGCCGCGAACGCCGCCGCTTCCTCGTGCCGCATGTGGACCCACTCGATCCCCCCATGCTCGCGCAGCGACTCCGTCAGCGCGTTCAGGCTGTCGCCGGCAATGCCGTAGATGCGGCGCACGCCGGCCTGGTGCAGCGCCTCGACCAGCAGGCTGGCGACGTTCTTCCCGCTCATGCCGTCCTCCGTCGTTCAGCGCTGCGGCCAGCCAGCTACCAGATCTGCCCCCAGGGACCTTCGTCCCAATTCATCTGGTTCATCTGCGCGGTCATGGCCTGCTCGTCCGCCAGGCGGCGTTGCAGGATCTGCTGCTGGTAAAGGCTGAACGCCGCCTGATCGCCGACGTACAGGCAGGCGCACACCAGCGGGTCCGCATAGACGTAGCGGACGGACCCGCCACGGATGCGCTGCACCACCTTGTTGGGCGGCAGGCTGTGCAGGGACGCCACGCGCTCCGGCGTGTTGGCCGGCCGGACGCTGAACCCGGCCGCCGACAGGAGGTTCTCGCTGCTCACCGCGCGCTCCTGCGGGGTGGCGCAGCCGGCCAGCGCAATGCAGGCCGCAGCGAGGCCGGTCAACATCAAGGCACGCGGTTGCAAGGCATTCATCCTCGTCCGTCCTTTGTCTAGGGGGTTGGCGTCATCCACGGTCTTTGGTCATCGCGGCAGCGGCGCCGTCGACGGGTCCACCTTGTCGTGCAGCAACTGCCGGTCGAGCAGGTCCACCGTGCGTGGCGTTGTTGCACCGCTAGGTAAGGTGGCGCAATAACCCCACCCCCGTGTGGTCAGGCGATGCGGACGGAGTTCGGGCGTCCCAGCTCCAGCATGCGGTTGAGGACAAGGTGCATGGGTCCGGCGCCGGCGCTGCAGCGTGGCCGCGGCGCCTCCAGCGTCTCGGCCCGGCGGCTCAGCGTGCTATGGTCAGGCACGGCGAGATCGAGTTGGAGCAGGCGTATGACGGAGCCGATCAGTTCCTCCGTTTGCCGCGGGGCAAGCCGGAACGCCGCACGCGGGGCCTGGGCCGTCAGGATCGCCAGGGGTGAGTGGATATGCTGCCCACCCCGTATCGTCCATGGCTCGGTCGTCCACGTCGCGATCGCCTCCTCGGTGAACCAGACCGTCAGGTTGCCGCGTTGGGACAAGCTGGCGTCATACGCTGGCCAGTTCGTGAGCTTGTGCGTCTGCTTTGGGGTGTGATGACGGCGGTGCTGGTTCAGCTTGAATGGCAAGATGGGTATCCAAGGTCAGGGCAGAACCTCCTGTGCCGGGCCGGTCCCGGACGCCACTGGGCAGGTTCATGCAATAAGGTCGGCGGCGTTCCTATCTCATATGTGTTAGCCCTGGCGGGTAATCCCTGCGGCCTTGACGGACACAGCGGACTTCGGCAGCCGCAACGGATGCTGCCCTCAACCCCCTTGCGGAGCGGAGCTGGATGACCGAACAGCTGGAAGTGCGGCCCGCGCCCAATCGGCCCGCTCCTGACAAGCCCGTTCCCGACAAGACCGGCCGGCCAGCGAAGAAGTCCCGCCGCGGCCGGCTGGCGACGCCGCTGGTCGCGCTGGTCGTGATCGGGCTGACCGGGCTGGTCGCCTGGCGGCTGCTGGGCCAGGGTGCCCCGGCGCCGCAGGCCGGCGGCCGGCAGGGAGCCGCCGGCGCGCCGCAATCGGTGGGCGTGGGCGTCATCGGCACCGGCAACCTGGACGTGATGCTGACCGGGCTGGGCGCGGTGACGCCGCTGGCCACCGTCACCGTCAAGACGCAGATCAACGGCCAGTTGCAGCAGATCGCCTTCACCGAGGGCCAGTTGGTGCACAAGGGCGACTTCCTGGCGCAGATCGACCCGCGGCCCTACCAGGTGGCGTTGCAGCAGGCCCAGGGCACCTTGGCGCACGACCAGGGCTTGCTGGCCCAGGCGCGGGCGGACAACGCGCGCTACCAGACCTTGAGCAAGCAGGACAGCATCTCGCGCCAGCAGGTCGAGGACCAGGTTTACCTGATCAAGCAGTACGAGGGCACCACCATCGCCGACCAGGGCGTGATCGACACCGCGAAGCTGAACCTGACCTACTGCCACATCGTGTC
>JAABUQ010010228.1_pt1 | contig 12354 bp, 13 predicted proteins | sample 5560001 | NCBI WGS metagenome assembly JAABUQ01 (sample SAMN10711888, study PRJNA513371) | rock metagenome | isolation source: Antarctica rocks | place: Antarctica: Victoria Land, Finger Mt nord | collected 2015-12-18
CGTTCCCTCTTCGCCGGCCCCGGTGCGGCCACCGTGGCCGACGTGTGGCGCGGTGAGCTGGTCGACGTCCGCCGTCTCGGCCCCGACCTGCGGGTCGAGTTGGCACCCCCGCCGGTCGAGCGGGCAGCCCGGCCGTCGGCGACAGCGCCGACCGGCGAGCGCCGCTGATGTTCACGGGCCTCGTGGAGGAGCTCGGTTCGGTGGCCGCTCGGCCGGCCAACCGGTTGCGAGTCCGAGCCTCGAGGGTGCTGGAAGGGGTGGCCCTTGGGGACTCCATGGCCGTCAACGGCTGCTGTCTCACCGTGGTGGCGTGGGGACCGGACTGGTGGGAGGCCGACGTCAGCGACGAGACCCTGGCCCGCACCGCCCTGGGTTCGCTCGACGCGAACGACCCGGTGAACCTCGAACGGCCGGTGCGCTTGGCCGACCGCCTCGGTGGGCACCTGGTGCAGGGCCACGTCGACGCCGTCGGTGAGGTGATGCGGCCCGGCCCCGACCTGCAAGTCCGGATGCCGGGGCCGCTGTTGCCCTACGTGGTGGAGAAGGGGTCCATCACCGTCGACGGCGTCAGCCTCACCGTGGTCGCCGTCCTGGCCGATGGCTTTACGGTGGCCGTGATCCCCCACACCATGGAGGTCACCACCCTTGGCACAAGAGGTCCCGGCGACCTGGTCAATTTGGAGGTGGACGTGCTGGCCAAGTACGTCTACTCCTTGATGGTCGTTCCCGCTACTGCCCGTCCTGAGGTCACGAGGGATCCCCGATGACCGTGAGCGCCACGTTCGCTCCCGTCACCGAGGCGGTGGCGGCGATGGGGCGGGGCGAGATCTTGGTGGTGGTCGACGACGAAGACCGCGAGAACGAGGGCGACCTCGTCGTGGCCGCTGAGCACGTCACCCCCGAGAAGGTGGCGTTCTTCCTCCACCACACGTCGGGCTACATCTGCGCGCCGATCACCTCCGAGCGGGCCCGCCAGCTCGACCTGTCGCCCCAGACCGAGCGCAACACCGAGAGCATGCGCACCGCCTTCCTGGTCAGCGTCGACGCCCTGCACGGCACCAGCACGGGCATCTCGGCCTTCGACCGGGCCACCACCGTGCAGGCCCTGGTCAACCCGGCCACCGCGCCGAGCGACCTGGCCCGGCCCGGCCACGTCGTTCCCCTGGAAGCCCGCGAGGGAGGCGTGCTCAAACGGGCCGGGCACACCGAAGCCACCGTCGACCTGGCCCGCATGGCCGGCCTCTACCCGGCCGGGATCCTGTGCGAGGTCGTGGACGACAAGAAGATGGGCATGGCCCGCCAGCCCGAGCTGCGCCGGTTCGCCGCCGAGCACGGCTTGCTGATGATCTCCATCGCCGACCTCATCCGCTACCGGCGCCAGACCGAGAAGCTCGTGCGCCGGGTGGCCGAGGCCCGCATCCCCACCAACTGGGGCGAGTTCACCGCCTACGTCTATGAGAGCGTGCTCGACGGTGAGCAGCACGTGGCCATGGTGAAGGGGTCGGTACCTGGCGACGGCGACGTGCTGGTGCGGGTGCACAGTGAGTGCCTTACCGGGGATGTCTTCGGGTCGTTGCGGTGTGACTGCGGCGTGCAGTTGGCGTCGGCCATGCAGCTCATCGAGGAGGCGGGATCGGGGGTGGTCGTGTACCTCCGCGGTCACGAGGGGCGCGGCATCGGCATCGGCCACAAGCTGCGCGCCTACACGCTGCAGGACGAGGGTGACGACACCGTCGACGCCAACGTCAACCTCGGCCTGCCGGTCGACAGCCGCGAGTACGGCATCGGCGCCCAGATCCTCAACGACCTGGGCGTCACCACCATGCGCATCATCACCAACAACCCGGCCAAGTACGGCGGCCTCGAGGGCTTCGGCCTCGACATCGTCGAGCGCATCCCGTCGGTCACCGCCCCCAACCCCGAGAACATCTCCTACCTGCGCACCAAGCGAGACCGGATGGGGCACCTGCTCGAAGGGCTCGACTGATCCGTGGGCAGGGATCAGGTGGCGGCCCAGCGGGTGGCGCCCGACCCCGCCGATCTCGACGGCTCGGGGCTCAGGATCGCGTTGGTGTGCGGCCGGTTCAACGACCACATCACCCAGCGGTTGTGGGCCGGGGCGCGGCGGGGGCTGTCAGGCCTCGGCGTGATCGACACCGACGTCACCGAGGTGTGGGTGCCGGGGGCCTTCGAGATCCCCCTGATGGCCAAGACCATCCTCCAGAGCGGCCGGGTCGACGCCGTGATCGGGCTCGGCTGCGTGATCCGTAGCGAGACCACGCACTACGAAGCGGTGGCCGGTGAGTGCGCGGGTGGCCTGCAGCGGGTGCAGCTCGACACGGGGATGCCGGCGGTGTTCGGGGTGCTCACCACCGAGGACCTCAACCAGGCCCTGGTCCGCTCCGAGGACCCCGGCGGTCACAACGTGGGCGAGGAAGCCGCCGCCACCGCGGTGGAGATGGCCCGGACCTTGGGCCGTCTCCGCCGTTGACCCGAAGTGGGGACGGAATCCGACCGTGGCGGTCACATTCCGTCCCCACCTCTCCCAAATGGGCCCGGGCCTGGCGGTCGACGCCGGTAGCGTCGGCTCGATGCTGAAGCTGGTGCTGCCCAAAGGGTCGCTGGAGAAGGCCACCCTCGAGGTGTTCGAGGAGGCCGACCTCGCCGTGACCCGGAGCTCGGCGGTGGCCTACAGGGCCAGCATCGACGATCCCCGCATCGACGAGGTGCGCATCCTGCGCCCGCAGGAGATCCCCCGGTACGTGGCCGAGGGCCAGTTCGACTTGGGCGTGACCGGGCGGGATTGGATCGAGGAGACGAACTCCAAGGTCGAATCCCTCGGCGAGCTGGACTATTCGAAGACCAGTCGTGGCCCCGTGAAGATCGTTGTGGCCGTGGCCCGGGACTCCCCGGTGCAGCGGGTCGAGGATCTGACCCACGGGGTGCGCGTATCGAGCGAGTACCCGTCGCTAACGCAACGGTTCTTCGTTGAGAAGGGCATCGAGGCCGACGTCCGGCTGAGCTACGGCGCCACCGAGGCCAAGATCCCCGACATCGTCGACTGCATCGTCGACCTCACCGAGACCGGGCGGGCCTTGCGGGCGGCCGGGCTCAAGATCATCGGGGAGATCCTGACCAGCCACACCGAGCTGATTGCCAACCCCGTCAGCTACGCCGACGCCGACAAGCAGCACGCCATGCACCAACTCCGCACCTTGCTGCAGGGCACGCTCGAAGCGCGTGGCAAGGTGCTGGTCAAGCTGAACGTGAGCGACGGGGCCCTCGACGCCGTCATCGACCGGCTGCCGGCCATGAAGGCCCCCACGGTGTCGAAGCTGTGGGGCGGCGGCGGCTTCGCCTTGGAGGCGGTGGTTCTCAAGAGCGAGATCAACACGCTCATCCCCGCCTTGGTCGACGCTGGTGCCACCGACATCGTCGAACTTCCCATCGCCAAGATCATCCATTGATGGTGGCGCCGTTCGGCGAGGGTGAGGGGACGGTCGCCGACTTCGATGACCATGGTGGGTACGGCACCGTCACCGACGTCGACGGCCGGGAATGGCCCTTCCACTGCACGGCCATCGCCGACGGCAGCCGCACCATTGACGTCGGTACCTCGGTCCGCTTCCGGGTGATCCCCGGCCGCCTCGGCCGCTGGGAAGCCACCGACCTGCAGCCCGCCTGAGCCGAGCTGCCTGCTCGAGGCTCGGGCGCAGGTGGGCACTGGGCCCCTACCTGCGCACAGGCCTGAGGTGTCGACGGGGCGATCGGGTCAAGGGCGGTACGCAGATCGGGACTGGGTCCTTCTTGCACACAGCCTTTGCGGCGTCGGCCGTGCTGAAGCGCCGGCTGGCAGCTGGTCAGGCGTAGCCGTCGGGGTGGGTGGAGTGCCAGCGCCAGGCGGAGGCCACGATCTCGGTGAGATCGCGCTGGGGCTTCCATCCGAACAGCTCGCCGGCCAGCCGGTTGTCGCCGTACACCTGCACAGGGTCCCCGCTCCGCCGGGGCCCGTAGGTAACCGGGATCTCGCGCCCGCTCACCCGTCGCGCCGTCTCGATGACCTCGCTGACCGAGGAACCCTGGCCGGTCCCCAGGTTGACGGCCACCGTCTCGCCGCCGCCCTGCAGGTGGTCGAGAGCCCGCACGTGGGCGTCGGCCAGGTCGTCGACGTGGATGTAGTCCCGGATGGCGGTGCCGTCGGGGGTGGGATAGTCGTTGCCGAACACGGTGACGCCTTCAGCGCGACCGACCGCCGCCTTCATCACGATGGGAACGAGGTTCAGCGTGACCGTCCAGTCCTCACCGATGCGCCCGTCGGCCGATGCTCCCGCCGCGTTGAAGTACCGCAGGCTCACCGAGCGCAGACCGTGGCAGCGGTCGTACCACTCGAGCATCTGCTCCACCATCCGCTTGCTCTCCCCGTACGGGCTCTCAGGGCCGAGCGGGTGGTCCTCGCTGACCGGAAGCACCGACGGTGTCCCGTACACCGCGCACGACGAGGAGAACACGAACCGGTCCACGCCCACCGAGCGAAGGGTGTCGAGCAGGACGTTGGTGGCGCCGGTGTTGTTGGCGAAGTACCGGCCGGGCCGCAGCACGGACTCGCCGGCCGCCTTGTAGCCCGCGAAGTGCACGACGGCGTCCACGCCGTGGTCGCGGACGGTGCGGGCCACGAGGTCGGCGTCGGCGATGTCGCCGACCACCAGCGGCGCGCCGACCACGGCGGCCGGGTGGCCGAGCTCGAGGCTGTCGAGCACCACCACGTCGTGCCCCTGGTCTCCGAGCAACCGCACGGTATGAGACCCGATGTAACCGGCGCCCCCCGTCACCAGGACCGTCATGGCACAGTCATCATCGTGCTGCGGTCATTCGGCGGGGCTGGGGGCGCCTTCGGCCGAACCCTGGACTTGGACGTAGGCCAGTCGCAGCTGCTGGAGAGCGTCGGCCAGCGCCGTCTCGTCGTCGCCGAGGCGTCCTTGGATGGCTCCCAGCAGGGCGGCGAAGGCGTCGATGGCGAGGCGAGCTTCGCTGAGGCGGGGGGGCTGCTGGCTGAGATGGATGGCGGCCAGCTCATAGAGGCCCATGGCGTGGTTGGCGACCACCACGCTGGCCGGAACCGATGCCAGCTGTTGGCGGACCTCGGCCATCTCTTTGGCCATGGCCTCCATCTCGGCCTGTTGTTCGGGGCTGAGGTTCTCGGCATCGATGCCCGACGCGGGGGAACCGACCGCGCCCGGTGCTCCCGCCGCCGGCGCGCTCGCTGCTCGCGCCGGCGGCGGCTCAGGGCCCGGATCGCGGCGGACCGGTCGCTCGCCGTCAGGCGTCCACAGGCTCACCGTCGTCGTCCACTGGCACGGATGGTTGCGGTCGGCGCGATCACGGCTGGTACCCTACGCCGCACAACCAACAGGGAAAGTGGGGCGAAGCCCCCACCTGGCCACCATGCCGGTCCGCCGGCGGTCGTGCGTCCAGGTCGATCGAGGTGACAGCAGCGGGGGCCAGCGATGGCGTCCGCCGCTGGGACGGACGTCGGCCTTCCCGGCGTCCGTGGGTCGTTCTGGCCGGCGGTGCCACCCAGTACCCAGCCCTGAATCGCGTGAGGAAGGACCCATGCATCTATGAGGAGTGAGCGGCCATAGCTGCGCCGGCGAACGACGCGCCCCGCATCAACGATCGCATCCGAGCCCGAGAGGTCCGCCTGGTCGGGCCGGACGGAGCCCAGATCGGGATCAAACCGTTGCCGGAGGCACTCAACTTCGCTCGTGACCTGGAGCTCGATCTGGTGGAGGTGGCCGACAAGGCCAACCCGCCGGTGTGTCGGGTCATGGACTACGGCAAGTTCAAGTACGAGACCGCGCAGAAGGCCAAGGAGTCGCGTCGCAAGAGCGTCAACGTCTCCATCAAGGAGATGAAGTACCGCCCCAAGATCGGTGGGGGCGACTTCGACACCAAGACCCGCAAGGTGGAGAAGTTCCTCGACGAGGGTCACAAGGTGAAGGTGACCATCATGTTCCGGGGTCGGGAGATGACCCACCCGGATCTGGGTCGCAAGATCCTTGACCGGGTGGCCGAAGCGGTGGCCGACACCGGGCGCGTCGAGGTCTATCCCAAGCTCGACGGGCGCAACATGGTGATGGTCCTGGCTCCGGACCGCAAGGCTCAGGCCGCCCACGCCGCCGCCGTCAAGCGAGACACCGACGACGCCCGCAACGACGCCGCCCGCAACGACGACGCCCGCAACGGCGTCGAGCCCACCCGCCCCGTGACCGCCCCGCTCGCTGCTCCCGGCGTGAACGGGTCGGCGGCCCACAGCGCGGCGCCGCCCTCCCAGTAGTGCATCTGGTAAGAGATGCTGACTGGTGTGGCGCTAGCTTCGGGGGAGCCCGAGGGGACCGGTTCCTACGGGACCCCTCGGCCTGGCTCGGTGCCGCTTTGCCGTTCGAGCCAGCGAAAGCGTCGGCCGCAGGCCGTCCATCAAGCTCGTTTCGGAAGTCAGTAGGACTTCCGAAACGAAGATCTAGGTCACCCGCTCCCGGCGACCGCCCACCGCCGTCCGCCCCATCCAGGCCAGCCCACAGAGGCCAAGACTCCCAGAGGACGACCCATGCCCAAGATGAAGACCCACCGCGGCGCTGCCAAGCGGTTCCAGGTGACCGGCAGCGGCAAGTTGGTGCGCCGCAAGGCGTTCAAGAACCACATCCTGGAGAAGAAGTCCCCCAAGCGGAAGCGTCGGCTGTCCGCCGAGGCCGAGCTCTCGGGCGGCGACCGTGATCGCGTGAAGCGCCTTCTCGGGCTGTAGCACCGTCCGCAAGGTCGTATCTCTCTCTTCGCCCACTCTGAAAGGAACCTTTGATGGCCAGGGTCAAGCGTGCCGTCCACAGCAAGAAGCACCGTCGAGCCACCCTCGAGCGGGCCAAGGGCTACTACGGCAACAAGAGCCGCTCCTACCGGGCGGCCAACGAGCAGGTGATGCACTCCCTGCGCTACGCCTACCGCGACCGCCGCGCTCGCAAGGGTGAGTTCCGCAAGCTCTGGATCCAGCGCATCAACGCCGCCTGCCGCGAGAACGACGTGAGCTACAGCCGGTTCATCAACGGCCTCAAGCGCGCCGACGTACCCCTCGATCGCAAGGTCCTCGCTGATCTGGCCGTCACCGACCCGGGAGCGTTCGCGGCGTTGGTGAAGGTGGCGGTCGACGCCCAGCCGGAGGCTTCCTGACCCGAGCGGCGGTCGAGTCCCTGGCGGCTGGCAACCGGCGGGTGAAGCGCCTCGCTCGCCTCTCGGGCCAGCGCGCCGACCGCGACACGGAAGGGGTGTTTGTGGTCGATGGCCCGCTGCTGGTGGCCGATGCCGCCGACGCCGGGCTCAACGTCGAGGAGGTGTTCATCGACGCCGCCGTGCTGGGCCGCCCCGAGGTTCAGGGCGTGCTGGCTCGCCTGGGGGAGCAGGCCGCCGTGTACGCCGTGCCCCACGGGCTCCGCGGCCACGTGGACACCGCCACGCCCAACGCCATGGCTGCCGTGGTGCGCCGCCCCGACCCGGCGCTGATCACGGCGACCGATCTCGGGCCGGTCGCCGATCTCCTGCTCGTCCTGTGCGACGTGGCCGACCCCGGCAACGTGGGAACCCTCGTGCGGGTGGCCGAAGCGGTGGGCGCCGGCGGGGTTGTGCTCACCGGTGCGACGGTCGACCCGTGGTCGCCCAAGGCGGTCCGAGCCTCCGCCGGTGCGGTGTTCCGGGTGGCGGTGGAAACCGCCGGGGACGGCCGAGAAGGTCTGGGCCGCCTCGGCCGGCTCGGGTACCGGCGGGTGGGGACCCGCACCGACGCCCCCCGGCCTTACGACGAGCTCGACCTGCGGGGTCCTGTCGCCCTCGTGCTCGGGTCAGAAGCGCACGGCCTGAGCGCCGAGATTGACCGCGAGCTCGATGACGTGGTGGCCCTTCCCATGGCCGGTCGCATCGAGTCGCTGAACGTGGCCATGACCGGTGCGGTGGTGTGCTTCGAAGCGGCCCGGCAGCGGCGAGCAGGGACAGCCCGGCCATGAGCGAGGGGTCCGGGGAACCAGCGGGGCGGCCGAGCCTCGACGCCATAGACGTGGTGTCTACGGTGAGCCATGAGCTGCGCAGCCCCCTGACGTCGATCAAGGGGTACACGTCGCTGCTGCTCAACCGCTGGGACCGCATGGGCGACGACGAGAAGCGCCTGATGCTCGAGCAGGTCAACCACGACGCCGATCGGGTCACCCGGCTGGTGAACGAGCTGCTCGACATCAGCCGCCTCCAGGCCGGTCGCCTGCACCTGCGGCGCCAGGTCGTGGCTCTGCCGGCGTTGGCTGAGGCGGTGGTGGAACGAGTCCGTTTGGCCTATCCCGAGCTTCAGGCTGAGCGCACGTTCCCGCCCGACCTGCCCCCGGTCTCGGCCGACCCCGACAAGGTGGAGCAGGTCCTCACCAACCTGGTGGAGAACGCCTGCAAGTACGCCAGCCCAATCGGCGTGCGCATCATCGGCTCGGTGCGGGACAGCACGGTCGCCGTCGCCGTGCACGACCAGGGACCGGGCATCCCGCCCGATGAGCTGGGCCACCTGTTCGACCGCTTCTTCCAGCGCCAGCTCGACGACGCCGGGCCCCGCGATCACGGCCGGCCCACTGGCACGGGCTTGGGATTGTGGATCAGCCGCGGCCTCGTGGAGGCCCACGGCGGCACGTTGACGGTGACGTCGCGCCCGGGGGAGGGCTCGACGTTCACCCTGTCCCTGCCGGTTCCAGCGCCTGGTGAACTCTGAGCCGGTTGGACCATGAGCCCCTTGGGACCATGAGCTGTTCGACCATGAGCCTGTTGGACCATGAGGCGGCCGACCATAAGCCGGCCGGTCGGAACTGATTTGGCTGGTTCCTGAGCGCTGCGGCAACGTTCGGGCCGATGATCGATCAGGTGGGCGAGGTCCAGGCCGAGGCCACCCGCCGCATCGCTGAAGCCACCACCCTCCAACAGTTGGTCGAGCTCGACCGTGAGCTGCTCGGCAAGAAGTCCTCGCTCAGCGAAGCCAAGCGCGGCCTCGGGCGGTTGGCCCCCGACGACCGCAAGGCGCTCGGCCAGGTGCTGCAGGCGGCCCAGAGCGCCATCAGCCAGGCCATCCACGAGCGGCGCACAGCCCTCGAAGCGGCGGAGCGGGCCCAACGCTTGGCCGGGGAGCGCATGGACCTCACCGAGGTGCGCCCGTCGCGTCACGCCGGACACCTGCACCTGGTCACCCAGACGATGGAAGCGCTGGAAGACCTCTTCGTGGGCATGGGCTTCACCGTGGCCGAGGGACCCGAGGTGGAAGACGACTGGCACAACTTCACCGCCCTCAACTTCCAGCCCCATCACCCCGCCCGCGACATGCAGGACACGTTCTTCGTGAACCTCGGTCAACCCCGCGAGGTGGTGATGCGCACCCACACCTCACCGGTGCAAGTTCGGATCATGGAGTCGCGTCCGCCGCCCATCTACTCGGTGATGCCCGGCCGGGTGTACCGCCAGGAGACTGCCGACAGCACCCACCTCGCCGCCTTCCACCAAATCGAAGGCTTGGTGGTGGATCGTGACACCACCTTCGGCGACCTGGCCGGCACCATCGACGCCTTCACCAAGGCCTACTTCGGCGTCGGCTTCTCATCGCGGCTGCGGCCGGCGTACTTCCCGTTTACCGAACCGTCCGCCGAGTTCGACATCCAACGCCCCGACGGCTCGTGGCTCGAGCTCGGTGGCTGCGGCATGGTCCACCCCAACGTGTTGACCAACTGCGGGATCGACCCCGAGGAGTTCTCTGGCTTCGCCTTCGGCTTCGGCATCGACCGCCTCGCCCTCATGCGCCACGGGGTTCCCGATCTCCGCGACGTCATGTCCACCGACATCCGTTTCCTGGAACAGTTCTGATGGTTTCGTCGTCACTCGTTCGCTGCGCTCACTCCGTTCCGACGAGCAGTGTGGTGCCGCTGCGCCGGGCTGCGGGCCTTGGAGATGGTTCCCGCCATCGCGTTGTCGTCGGTCAGGAGCTGGCGCTATGAAGGTTCTGCTTTCGTGGCTGCGGGAGTTTGCTCCCTTTGCGCTGGAGCCGTTGGCGCTGGGAGAGGTGTTGAGTGACCTGGGCACGCCGGTCGAGGAGATGGTGCTGCTCGGACAAGGACTCGACGGTGTGGTGGTGGCGCGGGTGCTGGAGCTGCGGTCCCATCCCAACGCCGACAAGATCCAACTGGTCGATGTCGACGCCGGCGACGGACAGGCGCGCCAAATCTGCTGCGGCGCGTTCAACATGAGCGCCGGTGACCTCGTCCCCTTGGCCACGCTCGGCACCACCCTGGCCAGCGGCATGACGATCGAGCGCCGCAAGCTCCGGGGTGAGTGGTCCCACGGGATGCTGTGCTCGTCATCTGAGCTCGGCCTGGGGGATGACCACGCGGGCATCCGCGTCCTCGACCCCGACCTCACCCCGGGCACTTCCATCAGCGAAGCCCTCGGCATCGAGCCCGACGTGCTCTATGACCTTGAGGTCAACCCCAACCGGCCCGACGCGATGTCGGTCGCGGGGGTGGCACGCGACGCGGCGGCCAAGCTGGGCCTGCCCTTCAGCCTGCCCGAGCCCCGCGTGGACGCCGGGGGAGCGGCGGCCGCCGATGCCACCACCGGAGAGATCGTCGACCGTGACCGGTGTGGACGCCTGTCGTGCTCGGTGCTGCGCAAGGTCTCGGTGGGGGAGTCCCCGGGGTGGATGCAGCGCCGCCTGAACCTGCTCGGCATGCGGCCCATCAACGCCCTGGTCGACATCTCGAACTACGTGATGCTCGAGCTGGGACAGCCCAACCATCCCTATGACCTAGCCAAGGTGCCCGGCGGTGGTCTCCGGGTGCGGCGCGCGGCACAGGGCGAGAGTCTGGTCACCCTCGACGGTGTGACCCGGTCGCTCACCAACGAAGACCTGCTCATCTGTGATGCCCACGACGGAGCTGTGGGCATCGCCGGGGTGATGGGGGGTGCGGCGTGTGAGATCGATCCGGCCACCACCGACGTGCTGTTGGAGATGGCCTGGTTCGAACCGATCGCCATCAGTCGCACGACGCGTCGACTGGGCTTGCGCACCGAAGCGTCGGCCCGCTTCGAGAAGGGTTGCGATCCGGAGGTGATCGACTTGGCCACCGCCCGGTTCGCGGCACTGGCCAACGAGATCTGCGGTGCTGTCCTCGCCCCCAGCTCGGTCGACCAGCGCGGTGAGCTGCCGGATCGCACGCCGGTCCGTGTCCGCACGGGGCGCGTCAACCGCCTCCTCGGCACCGACCTCACCACCACCCAGGTGGCCGCCTACCTGGCGCCGATCGGCTTCGCCTCCCAGTCGAGCGCCAGCACCGACGCTGACATCGACCCCGATGTCCTGGCCGTCACCGTGCCGCCGTGGCGCCACGACGCCAGCACCGAGATCGACGTGGTGGAGGAGGTGGCCCGCCTGCACGGCTACGCCAACATTTCCACCACCAGCGGCGCCACCGGCCAGACCGGTTGGCTCACGCCGCACCAACGCCGCCGCCGTGAGGTGCGCCGCGTCATGACCGGGCTGGGGCTCAGCGAGGTCGTCCCCGTGCCCTTCCTGGCCCCCGGCCAACTGGCCGCCTGTGGCCTCGACGTGGACGGCATCGAGCTGGCCAACCCGCTGGTGGCCGAGGAGTCGATCCTGCGGCCGTCGCTGCGCCCAGGCCTGGTGCAGGCCGCCGCAGGGAACGTCGCCCGCCGTCAACTCGACGTGGCCCTGTGGGAGATCGGTCACGTGTTCTTGCCCGCCCCGGCCGGTCACACGCTTCCCGACGAGCGCGAACACCTCGCCGCCTTGGTGGCGGGGCACGATGCCGCCACCGCGGTCGACGTCTGGCAGGTGCTGGTCGAAGGCTTGACCCTGCCCGACCCGGCGCTGGTGAACACCGCCGTCGCCGGGATGCACCCGGCTCGGGCGGCGGAGGCCACGGTGGCCGGGCGCACGGTGGGAGTGGTGGGTGAGATCGATCCCGCGGTGCTGGCTGACCACGGCATCGAGGGCAGGGTGGCGTGGGTCGAGCTCGATCTCGGTGTCCTGCTCGACGTCGGTGGCGGCAACCGGCCCTTCCGGCCGATCAGCCGGTTCCCGTCGAGCGACATCGACCTGGCCTTCGAGGTGGACGACGTCGTCCCGGCGGGCGATGTGGCGGCCACCATCCGCACCGCAGCGGGCGCCCTGCTCTGGAGCGTCGAGCTGTTCGACGTGTTCCGCGGCGCACAGGTGGGCGCTCACCGTCGGAGCTTGGCCTACCGGCTCCGGCTCCAGGCGCTCGACCACACCCTCGCCGA
>JAABUQ010010230.1_pt1 | contig 12350 bp, 10 predicted proteins | sample 5560001 | NCBI WGS metagenome assembly JAABUQ01 (sample SAMN10711888, study PRJNA513371) | rock metagenome | isolation source: Antarctica rocks | place: Antarctica: Victoria Land, Finger Mt nord | collected 2015-12-18
CCTATGCGCTCGAGCGCATGACTGCGCGCGGCGTGACGTTTCGCTTGGCTGCGCGCGTCGCCGACGCGGCGCCCGGTTGCGTGACGTTGGCGTCGGGAGAGACGATCGCATGCGAAACGCTCGTCTGGACCGCAGGCACGACACCGAATCCGCTGCTTCGGACGGTTGACCTTGCGACGGATCGCCGCGGAGCCGCGATCGTCGATTCGACGCTCGCCGTAGCGGACCGGCCCAATGTCTGGGCGCTGGGCGATTGCGCGGCCGTGGCCGATGCAAAGACCGGTGCGGCGTCTCCTCCGACCGCACAGTTCGCGTTACGGCAAGCCCAGACGCTAGCCCGCAATATCGCCGCCGCCGTGGAGGGCGGCAAACGGATGCCGTCCCCGTTTCATTTCGAGTCCCTCGGCTCACTGTGCGCCATCGGGTATCAGACGGCTTGCGCGGAACTCAACGTTCCACTGATACACGGTAGAACGTTTCGGTTCTGGGGTTTCTTCGCGTGGATGCTTTGGCGTACGATCTATCTCGGAAAGTTGCCGACGCTCGAGCGTAAGCTGCGGGTTTCGGTCGATTGGACGATCGAGCTGTTCTTTCCGCGCGATATCGTCGAAACGATCGATTCCCGGTGAAAGTTCGGGCGCAACTGTTGCGCGTGTCGCTCGCCATCGCGTTCGGCATGCTGGGAGGGGCGCTCGCGGCAACACTTGCCCCAGGCGCCGTCGCCGGACCGTGGGTCGGTGCCGTTGCGGGAGCCTTGGTGGCAGCCCTTACGGGGCGCGGCTTATCGCCCGGAACGGGTCTGTTTTGGGGAATCGCGTTCGGCGTCATCGCGTGGCTTACGATCGCAGTCGGGTTGCGTTCCGGTTTGAGCGCACACGGAATGAGCGGCATGCTCGGCGCGTCGCGCGCCGGCTTCCCCGATCTCGTCGCCTACATCATCTGCTTAGGCGCGCCGCTCGGCCTCGCGCTCGGCGTTTACGATGAGTGGCATGAACCGTCGCGCGTGCGGCTTTCGTGGCCGCGCGCACTGCTCGGCGGAAGCTTCGCGGGAATCTTCGGTGGATGGGCGTTCGGCAAATGGATGGAACGAGTCGGCTTCTTTCCGCTTATCGCCGGCATCGTCCATAGCGACTCGCGGGCCGTCGGAGTCAGCCTGCACTTCGCGATTGCGCTGATCATCGGGGCGACGTTCGCCGTGTTGTTTGGGCGCGAGATTCGCGGCTTCGGATCGAGCATGGGATGGGGCGCAACGTACGGCATTTGCTGGTGGTTTCTTGGGCCGCTGACGCTTCTACCGTGGTTGACGCGCCATCCAGTCGACTGGACCGAGGCCCACGCGGCAACACTGTTCGGTTCGCTCGTGGGCCACATCATTTACGGCATCATCGTCGGGTTGCTCTATGCCGCCTTCGACCGCGTCTGGCGGCGCGTCTTCTACGAATCCGATCCGCTCAATCGCGAGCCTGAGGGTGCGGGACAGCGGACCGTTTCCTCGCTCGGATGGGGGCTTATCGGAAGCATCGCGGGAGGGCTTGCGTTCAGCGTGGTCATGTTTACCACGGGCGAGTTACCGCGGGTCGCCGCGCTCGTGGGCGGGCATTCGCTTTTGCTCGGATTCGTCGTTCACATGCTGATCAGCATTGTGATCGGAGCGACATTCGGTTTGCTCTTTCAATACGAATCGCCCGATTTTCCGGCCGGCATCGCATGGGGACTGGCGTACGGGCTGATCTGGTGGTACGTCGGCGCGTTGACGCTCTTCCCGATTCTCCTCCGCCACGCGTTTACGTGGACGCCCGCCGTCGCGGGTTCCGACCTGCCGTCCCTCGTCGGTCATCTCCTCTATGGGCCCGCGACCGCTGTCGTGTTTCTCCTACTCGAGCGGCGGCATGCCGCTTGGATCTTGGCCGATAAACGCTTAGCCGCTCGTGAAGCGCGACGAAGCCGCCCGAGCGGGACATCGGCGCCGGCGATTTGGATCGTCCTGCTGGCGCTCGGCATCATGGTGCCGGCAATCCTCTCGTAGCTTTCGCGCTTGAAGCGCAGGCCTGCATGCGCTTCGTAAAATGTAAGCCTGCTTATTTGTTCCCGATGCTCCGTGGCGGTAGGATGGTGCCATGGAGTCAAAAATGAGCCGCGGAGCCGTGATGGGTGTATTCGGCGCGCTTGCCGTTATGCTGGGAATACGGAACCGGCCTGCGTCGGCTCTGGCCGCGGAGCGCTTCGAAATCAGCCATTCCGACCCAGCATGGCATGCTATTCTCAACGCCCAGCAGTACGCGGTTTTGCGCGATCACGGAACGGAATTGCCCGACTCGAGCCCGCTTGATGGTGAAAAGCGTTCGGGACGCTACTCATGCGCAGGCTGTAATCTTGCGCTGTTCGATTCGACCACGAAGTTCGACAGTGGCACGGGTTGGCCGAGCTTCTATCGGCCGCTGCCCCACGCCGTTGACACCTCGCGCGACAACGGTTTCATGCTGTCACGGACGGAAGTGCACTGCCGCCGCTGCGGCGGCCATCTCGGTCACGTTTTCGATGACGGGCCGCCTCCGACCGGCCTGCGGTATTGCATGAACGGCGTTGCGCTGGAGTTTCATCCGCGTGCCGGTTAAGGCGTGCGACGTCGTGCGCGCGATCCAAAGCACGAGGCCCATCATCGTATCGTTGGTCGTAGCGGCCGTAGTCGCCGGCATAGGATTGCGCGTCCCGCAGCCGGCTGCTGCGGCTGCGACGGAGACAACGCAGACAGCGGTACTCGCGGGCGGTTGTTTCTGGGGACTGGAGGGCGTTTTCGAAGCGCTCAAAGGTGTCCGTCACGTCGTGGCGGGGTATTCGGGCGGCAGCGCAGTCAGCGCGCACTATGAGATCGTGAGTACCGGTTTGACGGGGCATGCCGAATCGGTTGCGATCACATACGATCCACGTGAAGTTTCGTACGCGACGCTCCTGAAGGTGTACTTCTTAATCGCACATGACCCGACCGAATCGAACCGGCAAGGCGACGACTATGGACCTCAATATCGTTCGGAAATATTCTACGCTTCGGAAGCGCAAAAGCGCGAGGCGCAGTCGGTGATTCGCCGGTTAACCGACTCGAAGACGTTTTCGTCGCCGATCGTCACGGAAGTCGCCCCGCTGCGCGCCTTCTATGCTGCGGAGACGCATCACCAGCATTACATGGCTCTCCACCCGAACGACCCATACATCGAAACAATGGATGCCCCGAAACTCGAGCATCTGCGGGCATCATTCCCGGGGCTACTGGCGGCGAAATAGGAAGCGTCCCATCTCTTAGCGGGCAGTCGGATGAAACGCGAGGGCAACGCCGTTCATGCATTAGCGCCGACCCGTCGGCAGAGGACCGTCATTGAAGACGTGGCCCAGATGGCCGCCGCACCGGCGACAGTGTACCTCCGTTCGGAATCCAAGAAAGCCGCCTTCACACGAAACTTCAACGGCGCGCGATAGAGGCCGATAGAAGCTAGGCCAACCGTGCCGATGGGGTCAATAATGATCGTGCCGTTCCCAAATGCCGAGCGGTGCCGCTGGTAGGCTACCAATCATCCGAGCCGGGTGAGCCCTTGAAGGTTCCGGTGACGCGCTCTGTGACCCAGCCGCCGTAATAGCCTCCGGGTTGGGCTCGGACGCAATCCTCGCCGAGCATACACGTTACTTTAGCGGGATGAAAGGCGAAGTGCCGGCGCAGGCGCTCGAGCCCTGACCAAGATCGGTAAACGGCTCCGGAAACATCCAGCCGGCCTGCGACACGACGCGGTCCCCGAGCGTAAGGTCGAAGTTGTAATAGACACCTTTCCACTCGCATAGACCCCAGTCGCCGGTGATCTGCAACCGTCCCTCCCTTACATCGTGGGCCGGTATGTAGATGACCGGCGCGCCTGCGGTCTCGATCACGCGCAGCGCTTCCGTCGTACGGGCGATCGTGCACGCCTCGTACGCGACTTCGACGGTCTCCGAGACCGGCTCGATGCGCGGGGGACGCGGATAGTCCCAGACGGATTCTTGCCATGGAGCCGGAGCCTGAATGTCGCGTGCCGGCGGCCGCTGGCGAGCGCGCGTTCGGGCCCTTGCAGTTCTTCGCGCGATCTCGCTGGGGTCGGGCGCAGGGACGAGGCCGCAAGCTATACCCCCGCGATGCATTTATTGTGTCACGAGAATCTGTTCGAGCGTCTTTTTTGAAACGGCGGGCACACGCGCGCCGGCAGCCGCATAGCCGATCGGTATGACGACGTACGCGCGTTCATTCTCGGGCCGCTCCAGAATTTCGGCGAGGAACCCCATTGGATTCGGCGTGTGCGTGAGCGTCGCGAGGCCGGCGTGCGTGAGACTCGCTAGAAAGAAGCCGACCGAGATACCGACGGACTCGGCCACGTAATAGTGTTTGACCTTGACGATGCCGGCCTCGGATTTTTTTAATCCATAGACCTGCGCGAAGACGATGGCGACGTAGGGAGCCTGCACGATGTGCTCCTTACGCCAATCGGTGCCGAGCGGCGCCAGCGCAGCGAGCCACTCGTCGGACGCGCGCCGTGCGTAGGTTTCATACTCCTCGCGTTCGATCGCCGCACGCATACGTTCTTTGACGGCGGCATCCGACACGATGACGTAGGTCCACGGTTGCTGATTTGCGCCGCTGGGAGCGCGGCTCGCAGCCCGCACGGCGTTTTCCACCAACTCGAAGGGTACCGGTTTGTTGCTGAACTGCCGAATCGACCGTCGCTTTTCGATGGTCGCGAGGAACCCTCGTGAGGCGGCAAGTGCGCCACGTGTCTCCAGCCTATTCTCCGGCGCAGGCTCCATCGGAGCCTTGCTCGCGATCTCGAGGTACGTGCGCAGGCGCTCATTATCGGCGAATGCTGCTGGAGGATTTGCGTCGCGTTGTACCTGGCGTGATTCTGAACGCTCCATTGAACTCCTGAAATAAAAAGGTGCGCATCCGCCTTGGTGCGCACCTGCCCTTTCGTCGAACTGAGTGGGCGATAGTCCTAGATCGTTACATCTTTCCGTGCATCGAGCCACTCATCATGTGAGCGCCCATGGCATCGGCCTTGGACTTACACATCATCGACATGTGATGCATCATCATCGTGTTCTTATTCGTCATGCCGTTGTTGTGCATCATCTTCATGTGCGACTTGTCGGCCATCGTGTACGTATGGTTTTTAGTGTTGACCATGACGGCGGGATCACCAGACGAGCAATGCGGCATCATCATGGACCCATGCATCATGGACCCATGCATCATGGACCCATGCATCTGATCTGCTGCGAATGTTGACGAGCTTGCGGCCACGATAAGAGCGGCGGTTAGGGAAAGCGTGGTTATGATACGGTTCATTGAGACCTCCATAGTTCGTAATGTACTCTCGCCGGGTAGGGGCCATTTGTAAGCTCGCTTACATCACCCGCTACCAGCGTAGGCTCACGGGGCTTCGCTGTGACAGACCCTGTCATGCCGTTCGCGTAACGCGGCGTATTCCATGCCGCGCTCATATCCTATACCCAGGTCTCGGACCACGCGAGCGATCGTATCGACGCCATTTCTGATAGCGGCGACATCGACGGCCGCGTAACCAAAAAAAGCCCTCCGCGAACAAGGGAGGGCGAAAAACGGCGAGAGAATGAGGGCGTCGACTCCCTACCGTCCCAGTGCCACGGAAAGCGCGACGTCATCGATGTAGTCGGGCAAGTCGGGGACGCGAAATCCGCCGGTCGGGGACGCCTCAACTCGGATGACCAAGCTTACGGGTGAGGCGGCGCCAAGTGGACAATCTGGCCGTTCGGCACAGATCGGGCGCACTTTGCGAACGTAACGAGCGAAGAGGCCTTCGGTGATGAAGTCGGTCAGTACGCAGCAAAGATTCCGCGTTGCGCGTTCTCGAGAATGTCGGCGTGAGCCCAGCGCCAATAGTCTAAGATCGTTATTCCAGATAACGTGGCCAACGGCTCTGAACCCTGTAGCTCCCGATGCGGCACTCTTGCAAGGAAGCCCTCCGAAGCTGGAGTTCCTCGACTCGACGTTCGAACGCTTCAGCGTCGACGACCGCTCGCGTAGAGGCAGCCGCAAAGGTCGGCACCCATTGATTCTCTGCGGTGGTAGCTTCGCGCGAGGCTAACGGGCCAACATATCTCGTCGCTTGCAAGCCGGCAATATACTCGTGACTCCGCGTTGCGAGAATAAGCGAGATTGGAGGCGTGACGCGCGTGGTCAGATTGCGCCGGCGCAATATCATGTAGATCAGAGCACGACCCGTGCGACCGTTCCGTCGACGAAGGGGTGAATCGTTTCAAATTGGGCGTGTGCAATTGCCGCTTGAGCTACCGCAGGCAGCGAGTCATCGTTGCAAAACTCGCACAAGTCGCGCAGCAGTGCGCTGAGCTTTTCGGGCGGCGGTGGTATGAAGATCGCCGACAGCGGGTTGTACTGGCTGCCGCCGATCCAGTTCTGGACCTTGCGCAGACAGCCGGCATGCTGAGCGAGCCGCGTGTGCGAAAGCAGCCGGTGATGATCGCCCAGAATTCGGTCAACGGTGATTTCGCTACTCGTCCCTTTGAGCGCGTGAGCCATCGCATCCACATTCGCGAGAAATACGAGAGCGGTGACGTCGCTAACGTGGCTGCCTGCTGCGCGGTCGGCGGCTACTCTCAAAAAGGCGTTGCGGGGAATACTAAGGCCTTCGATGTGCGCTGAGGCGACGGATTCGGCGCGCAAGAGGAGTCGCGCAAGAGCCTCCGTGTCGGTAAGCGCCACCGCGCGGGCATCGAGACGCGCAATGGAAACGTCGGCGTCAGTGACGTCAGATGCTACCTCACCCTCGAAGGAGAAGGTCCGTCCGACAAGCGGCTCGGGAACGAAGGCGTTATAAACGCCGCTTCTGCCATCGCGGCGGGGTATTCCGATTCCGGCAACCTCGGACGTCCAACGCGCTTCTCAAGATGGCCCATACCAGTATTATACCTTACTCGATAAGCTATAATAAACGCGGCTTGTATTAAAGTTTATTGGCCCGGGCTTGGAAGGCTATCGCTACATCAGGGAGCCGTTGGCGGACCGCATTGATACGCAACCTCCTCCATGCGCATGCGGTCGACGAATGCAGCTGTCGCGATCGAGATAATCACCGCGCGCGCAGCGGCGCGCCGTCCGGATCGATGTAGGAGCTGGCCGGAGTAGTTTGCAGATGCTCGATTTCGGCGGATGACAGCCGCTGCGAGAAGTCGCGCAGTGCGGGGACGATACAAAAAAAGCCGAACGGTTCGTCGCCGCGATTAACGAACTGGTGCGGTTCCATCGGTGCGACATACACGACATCATGCTCGCGCACGTCGCGCACTTGGTCACCGACGATCGCGTGACCGACCCCTTCGCCCACGATCACGAAATGTTCGTGCTCGTGCTTTTCAAGTCGCGTTACCGCGCCGGAGGGAACGCTGAAATATCTCACTTCATTCTGCGGTCCGGGATCGGCGTCGGAAAGCTTGCGGTTACCGACGAGAGTGTGCCGAACGACGGCGGTCGCTTCGCCGGGCACATAACCTTCGCGTTCGACACCTTCCCAGCCATCGGCGACTTTCGCTACGAAACGGCGCTGCATGATCTTACTCCTTTACCGTGCGCCCGCATGACCCTCGAGCGGTAACGACGGGCTTTGGAACGCCGATGCGCCACCCAGCCGTCGACTACAACCTTCCATAGATTTCGTCGAGTACAAAGGCTTGACCGTTCACGTATGCTTCGTCGTCGTCATAGGTGCTCGTGCTCCAGCGTCCGTTGCTTGCACGGGCGTCGACTTCGATGCGCCGCATGTCGGTGTGGATTATTATGTAGGCTTCGATGGAGTTCATCGCGCGGTATGCGGCGCGTTTCTCGACGATGTCGTACGCCCTCGTACTGCGTGAAAGGACTTCGATGATCACGCGCGGTCGCTCGATGACCGTCGCATCGTCGTCGATGGGATCGCACCGAACTCCGGCATCGCAATAATAAAACATCGCGTCCGAAACTCGAACTTTTACGTCGGACCCAAAGGTTTCGCACGGTGACGGATAGAGCCGGGCCAGAAGCTCACGAGCCTTGAAGCTGATGCGATCGTGATTGACCGTGCCACCCGCGAAGGCAACGGCAAAGCCATGGTGCAACTCGAAGCGCAAGTCCTGCGCCTCCTCCCAACGCAAGAACTCCTCGGCAGCGAGTTGCGGAATGATAGGCTGCTTCATTGTCGGTGTGGTCGCTTCGTCAGCGCGCGGCTCCATTCCGCGCCGGTCTGCGAGAACTACGGCGGCGTGCTGAAGGATAACATGCGGCACGAACACGCGCGTTCGGCGGTCGTTGCAGTACGGGCGACGTTGCGTTGACGAAGGCCGGTGTAGGGAACTTCGAGCCACCCGGTGCTGCCGCGCAACACACCGGCGTCGACGCGGACCTGCACGCGCACGCGGTTGGCGCTCCCCGGATCCTCCGGCGCGACACCGCTGGCAAGTGCGACGACGCTCGTGCCCGTCGCGATGCGGGCAGCGGACTGCTCCGGCGTGATCAGGGTCGGGTAGAAATCAGCGAAGCCGCCGAAACCGCCGGCGACGACGAGCCGGGTTCCGCGCGGCACTTCGGGGACCAGACGGTCAAGCGGCGCAAAGCCGCTCCAGCGTCGGTCGGTGCCGTGCAGCAGCACGATTCCGTCGTGCAACACGCGCACGATGCGCGCACGCACGCCGACGGGTTCGTACACGACGTCGTCGGGACGGGTGCCGTCCTCGGAAAAGTCGCGCCGCAGCGAACCGGCGCTCATGGTCAGCGCCGCCTCCGGTTCGTCGCTGTCGAACCAGGGCGCGCTATCGACACGCACCAGGGTCCCGCCCCGCGGGACGAGCCATGCGGGTGCAGCCGACTGCGCGTGATGAACCGCCGCGGCCGCCGGTCGCCCAAAAGCGGCCAACGCCAAGCAGAGGATCACGGCCACGCGGACCGAGTGAAACGGCATCGCTCGTATTGTCGTCGCGCAGCCACCCTTCCTGAAGCGCATCAAGCGCACGTCCCGGCTTCCGGCTCCCGCCACTCGCACCCCGAATCGCGCTGGGGAACCGAGACACACGTCAGCGAACAGCCTGACACGCGCGTGCGGGCGATTAGCTCAGCTGGGAGAGCGGCACCCTTACAAGGTGATGGTCGGCGGTTCGAGCCCGTCATCGCCCACGCACGTCGGCGCTTGTCGGCATCTCACCTCAACGGGATGACAGAAGTCCGAGGAGGCGGCTCTCACCGGCGTCGGCCTGCGCGCTCAACTCGTCGAAGGACGCGTATTCCGCAGCCGTCGGTTTTTCATAGGCCATCTCCAGCTCATTGGCCAGGAAAGCCAGATGCGCGCGCAGTTTCGTCTCGTGGAGAACGTCGCCTTCGGTTGAGTGGATGTCGAACTGCACGAGATCGGCGATGGCGCTCTGGATCTGTGCGCGTTTCTCTGCAGGAAGTTTGTTTTCAGCAGAGCGCGCGGCGTTGATCGTCGTGTTGAATCGGTCCAGCACATCGTGTATCCGCTTCTCAAGCGCGAAGCGCGCGTCGAGGTCTCCCGCAGCGGGGTGCAGTCTCGGATCGAGCGCAACCTGCAGCGGCACCGTCTGCTTCTTGTCGCCGTACTGTAAGGTGGCGGTGTATGCACCTGGAACGACCGTCGGCCCATCGACGCCGGCGCTGAAGTCCAAAGCGGTCGGCTCGCGATAGCCGAAGATCTCCGTTGCGGGAGCGGAGCGCATATCCCAGACGAAGCGATTCATACCCGGCTGGACACCCGTGAGTTCGGACAGATCGAGCGCACGCTTCGGAATCGCTTCCAACTCGGAGCGCAGTTCGGGAGCAAGCTTCTTTTCGTGCTTCTTCTTGAGGTGCAGGTCGAAGCTGCGGATCGTCACGCCGTGCGCGTCTTGAAATGAGAGCGACACGCGCGTCTTACCGTCGTATCCAGGCGGCAAGTTAAAGAAGACCGTCGCTCCGAGCTCAGGATTCTTGCCCGTCGCCGGCGGCAAATCCGCGGCCGGGCCATAGGCATGCGAAAGCCACGCGCCCTCCGGAGCGAACAGGTGCGCGTCGGTCGTGCTCGGCTGAGGCTCGCGGGCCAGTTGTTCGAGCAGTGCGAGGTTGTCGAGAATCCAGAACGCGCGCCCATGGGTCGCGATCGCGACCTGTCCTTGCCGCGCATCGATCGCAATGTCGCGCACTTGCACGCCCGGAAGATTGAGCGCGAGCGGTTGCCAGTTACCGCCGCCGTCGAGGCTCACGTATATGGTGCTTCGCGTACCGGCGAACAAGAGCCGCGGTTCCCGCGGGTCCTGTCGGACGGCGAAAACGTATTGATCCTCGGGCAGCCCTGTCGTCAACGGGGTCCAATGCGTGCCGAAATCGGCAGTCTGATACACGTACGGATGGAAGTCGTCCCACATGTACCGCGAGGCCGTCAGATACGCCGTCCCAGGTGTGGTATGCGATGGCTCGATCGAGGTGATTTGCGCCCACTGGGGGAGCTGGGGCGGAGTGACGAGCTTCCAGTGTGCGCCGTGATCGGTCGTTACGTGAACGAGACCATCCGCGGACCCGGCCCACAGCTCGTCCCCACCCAGCGGCGACGCGGCGAGTGACGAGATGTCGGGATACGTTTCCGCTCCAGTTTGGTCGAGGTTGATCGGGCCGCCCGTCGGCCCTTCGGTGCTCTTGTCGTTACGGGTTAGATCCGGGCTGATGATCTTCCACGTCGCTCCGTGGTCGGAGCTCGAGAACACGTCTTGCGCGGCGAGGAGAAGTTCGCCCGTCTTCGCTGGTGAGAAGAAGATCGGATGGGTCCAACCGAACCGATAGCGCAGTTCACCCGACGACGCGCCGCCCAAATAGGTTGGCCACGGGCTGAGGTTTTTGTCTTGACCGACCTCGTTATCTTGGCGAAACAACACGCTGTAGTAGGCGCCGCCGTACGTCGCTTTCGAATCGCCCGGCTCCGGGGCGACGAACGTGCTCTCTCCTGAAGCCACGCCATGCCAATCGCCCCACGCGATAAAACCATTGGGGCTCGCGCTCGGTCCTTCGAATGACCCTTCGTCTTGCGACGCGCCGTACACGTGGAACGGAAATTGCCCGTCGAGTGCGATGTGGTAGAACTGGCCCGTCGGCTGATTGAGCTGGCTGCTCCAACTCTTGCCGCCGTCGGTCGACACGACTGCCCCGCCGTCATCGCCTTCGAGCATGATCTTGGTATTATGCGGGTTGATCCACAGGATGTGATGGTCGCCGTGATCGGTACGCGGGAAAGACGGCTTCCACGTGACGCCGCCATTGGTCGTCTTGAAGACGTCGTCCACCTGGGGCGCGTAGGCCACTTGGGCATTCTTGGGATCGACGAAGATGCTCATGTAGTAAAAGGCACGCTGCCGCAGCTTCATCTGATTGTTGACTTTTTTCCACGTCGAACCCGCGTCATTGGAGCGGAACACGCCGCCGTCGTGCGCTTGCACGATGGCGTACACGATGCGCGGATTGCTCGCTGCGACGGCGACGCCGATCCGGCCGAGAATCCCCGTTGCGAAACCCGGATGCTTGGAGAGGTTCACCCAATGCAGGCCGCCGTCGGTCGTCTTGAAGAGTCCGCTGCCTGGACCGCCGCTGGTGAGCCTCCACGGCACGCGCTGCGCCTGCCACATCGCCGCGTAGAGAACGTTCGGATTGCTCGGATCCATGACGAGGTCGATCGCCCCGGTCCCGTTGTCGACGAACAGAATCTTTTTCCACGTTTTCCCACCGTCGATCGTCTTGAAGACGCCTCGCTCTGGGTTGCTTGTGAAGACGTGGCCCATGGAGGCTGCGTAGGCGATGTTGGGGTTCGTGGGGTGAATGACGAGACCGGTCGTCGTATGCGTCTCTCGTAAGCCCGCGTAGGTCCACGTTTTACCAGCGTTCGTTGTCTTGTAGATACCGTCGCCCGTGTCGACGTCGTTGCGGATGTCCCGCTCGCCGCTGCCGGCATAGATGACCTTCGGATTCGATGGCGCAATGGCAAGCGCGCCGATCGTTTGCGCAGTCATCGGGATTTTGCCGTCGCTGATGTTGATCCACTCGTTGCCGTAGTCGGTGCTGCGCCAAACGCCGCCTTGAACGCCGCCGAAATAAAACAAGTTCGGATTGCTCGGAACGCCGGCGACGGCGACCACGCGGCCGCCGAGAAACGGTCCGATACTTCGCCACTGGAGTTTGCTCATAAACGTTTGAGTTGGGCTTGTGGCAGCGGCGGAAGTCGTAAGCGGCCACGCGGTTAGGAACGCGCTCAGGACCAACGCGGAGATCGTCTGCAAAA
>JAABUQ010010231.1_pt1 | contig 12350 bp, 9 predicted proteins | sample 5560001 | NCBI WGS metagenome assembly JAABUQ01 (sample SAMN10711888, study PRJNA513371) | rock metagenome | isolation source: Antarctica rocks | place: Antarctica: Victoria Land, Finger Mt nord | collected 2015-12-18
TGTACCCTTGAGTTAGGAACCGCGATCTTCGCCCGCCGGCGCATTTGCACCGTGCGACCCCGACCCGTCGCGTACCGAGAATTGGACACGCTCGTATGGGCGATATTCACGAAAGCGTTCGCGTCGCATGTCCGTTCGTTGCCGCGGCAACGTATCTGAGCGAGTACTTAGAACGCCACGGCTCCGATCGCGACAGCGCGCATTTCAACATGCGCCTCGAACCGGCCGCGCTGCAGGCACTCGAGCTCGCGCCGGGAGATCGCGGCGTCCGGGTCGCGATTCGCGCCCTGCGGACGGCCGATGCTCCGGACGTGCGCTACCGCATCCGCTGGCTGCCCGAGCGGGTCGGGCCGCACACGCTCTTCCTCGGCGCGCTCGCGCTCGACCGGTTGCAGACGGATCACGATGCCTTCGCGCTGCGCCTCGACGGTCGCTTCGAGCTTCCGCGCGATGCATCGCCGCACGCCCTGCCGGATCTTTTCGCCCAACGCATCGCCGCGGCGACGGCGGCTGCGTTACTCGGGCGAATCGATGCATTCGTGACGGACGCTGCGGATACCGCGCGCACTCGTGGCCAACACACCAACGGCGTGGCCCACGGGTATCGCGCGTAACGCTCGTACGACGCTAGGCCGAAGCCCAATCGAAAGCATCGTCCAAACGATACACGTCGACGGTGTCGAGCAGACGCCGCCGATCCGAGATGCGCGGGCCGCGATTGCGTTTGACGGCGAACGGTGTGGCGTTACGCGCGACGTGTTTTTCGTACGCACGCATGCGCGATTTAAACCTTTTTGCATCGTGCCGGCGGCGCGCGCGGTGATTGAGGATTTCGACCGCGCGCATCGCATCGCGCATCGCCAGCGTGAACTTGAGAACCGAAACTTTCATGGGCCTCCAAAGAACGGTGGGCTCCGGATGAAAAAGAGCAGAAGCCGCATGGCGACCTCTGCTCGAATCGATTAATGGCGCGCGCGTACGGAAAGCGTCCGTTCGCGGTGTGCGCACCGGTAGTCGGTGCGCGAATTATTGCGCGCTGCCCTCGTGCTGATTAGGTGGATCGAGCGGGTTCAAGCCGTCCTCCATAAGTCACCGGGTTAAGTCTGCAGACACCCGCAGTGTACGCCGATTTTCGTCGCCTGTAAAGTCCCGCCGTTTCGTGCGAAACCATACGGAGAAGCAAAATGCCTCTGGTACCGAGCCAAGCAACGTGGCATAATAAGTGCTCGTAAATGCCGTTCGAAGTGAGGTGTGTCATGAAAGTTCGCGAGTCGCAGATCGCACGGTGCGCGTTCAGTGCGGCGATCGACATCGCAAAAGTATTCTTCGAACGCTGCGATGCGTCGGGTCGCATGCCGGTGGGCACGCCAACTTTGCGCCGGCGCCATTCGTGCATCGTCGTGCTCGACCACACCGATCGTGCGCGCCGTCACGATGCGTTGCGGCTCGGTTGGTGCGATCATCACGTGCTCGCTCCCAAAACGTTCGAGGGGCTTTTGACGGTGCGGCCGGCCTCAGGCTGCGCCGAACTGATTCTCGAAGGCGAACTCGCGGCGCCGGAATCCGCCCGAGCGTTACTCGCGCAGCTTGCCGATTTCATCGAACGCGAATGGCAGCAGTTCGTGCAATCGACGCCGAGCATCGAAGCCTGTAATGCGCGCGAGCGGTCGCCCATGGCCTTCGTGTAGTCCACGGGCGACGCGGCCGCTACATCTTGGCCGCGAAACGCGCTTTGAGCGGATCGGTCGCTTGCGCCATCGCCTGACGCGCCTTATCGACTGCGGCACCCATGCCGAAGAATTCGTGCGAGACGCCGCTATAGAGCGTCCGCGTGACGGGGACGCCAGCCGCTTTGAGTTTAGCGGCGTAGAGCGCGCCGTCGTCGCGTAACGGATCGATTTCCGCGTTGATGATTGTCGCCGGTGGTAAGCCGGCGAAGCTCTTGGCACGCAGTGGCGATGCGAGCGGATTGGCGGCATCGGCCGGAGTGCGCAAGTAGTACTTACCGAACCAGAGCACCGCGGGTTTATCGAGCGGAACGGCTTTGGTATATTGCGCGTACGAGGCCGTGTCCGTCGCGAAATTTGCGACCGGATAGACGAGCAGCTGATGCACTGGGATCTGTATGCCGGCATCGCGCGCCTGCTGCGAGGTCACGGCGGCGAGGTTACCGCCGGCGCTTTCTCCGGCGACGGCCACGCGTTTGGGATCGCCGTCGATGGTCGCGGCGTTGGCGAGCACCCATTTATAGGCGGCGAACGCATCCATCGGGGCGGCCGGGAATGGGTTTTCCGGCGCTTGCCGGTACGCGACCGAGACGACCACCGCGCCGGCGCCGTTGGCGAGCTGGCGCGGCGACGCGTCGTAGGTATCGAGATTCGCGATCACCCAACCGCCGCCGTGGAAATACACGATGACCGGAAACGGTCCGGTTCCGGCCGGCGTGTAGACGCGCAGGAGCAGCGGTCCGCCCGGGCCGTCGATGACCTTGTGGACGATCTTTGCGACCGGCTCGACGCAGGGCTTGCCCATTGCGGAGAGCGTCGCTTGGAGCGCATCGGCGAAGGACGGAAGTTCGCGCGCGATGCGCGGGATGACGCTGGGCAGCGGCGGAGCGTTGAAGCCGTTGAGCGCGTCGAGCACGCGCTTCATATCGGGATCGGCTTTGGCATCGGCGGGCGGAAGCGGCAGCATGGCCGGCATGGCACGCATCGCGGGCATCGCTCCCGGAGCGGCCGAGGCCATCGAGCTCGGCATCGGCATCCCCGGGGCAGCCGTTGCGACGGCGTTCGCGGCGTTTGCCGCGAGGGGCCGAGCCGCTGCGCCGGCGGCGAGAACGCCTGCGGCGCTAATAAGGAATCGTTTACGGTCGGACGAGCCTGACAAATAGGTCTCCTAGAGAAAGGGTTCTCCCGTCGTACCCCGCCTCGCAGCCAATTCTCAGGCAGATCCGCGGCACCCGTTTTCGTCGGCCCTCTCGGACAGTCGGCGCGGCTGCGGGACAGCGTTGTTCCGCAGGAGGCTCGCCTATGGAAATAAATGAGTAGGGTAGACCTCCTTACCGGTCCGGCCGAGCCATTGTGGCTTCGGCTTTCGAAAGGTTCACATGTTTCATATCAGCCTCGCCATCGTTTCGTTTGCGCAGACAATGGGTGCCGTCGGCGGCATCATCGATGCCGTTCACGCGGGTTTTGTGACCATCATGGGCGCCGTCGGCGGCATCATCGACTAAACGACCAGGCAGGTTCTGCCGTAACGGCCTGGGCCGTAGAAGCAAGGTTTATGCACTCGCATCACGCATGCTGCTTGGTGCGCCTTCGTGCGCTCTGACCGAGGAGTACGAATACGTCCGAGTTCCATACGGTCGCGCAGTTGCGCCCGCGGCTCCAATCGTTCGACGTAGCGATCGACGCGTATCGCGCGGGCCGCTTCGTCGCGTGCGTCGGAGCGACGCGCATGCACGAGACGCCGGCGGCGCACGTCCTGCGCGCGCGCGCGTTGCTTCGTCTCGGACGGCCTGCCGACGCCGCTAGCGAAATCGACGCCGTGCTGGAACCGACGGGTTCGCACTTCGAAGACGCGCGTACGCTTTCGTTCGAGCAGCTCGGAGAGTTGCACACGCTGCGCGCGACCGCGCGCGTTCGCTGCCACCGCTTTTCCGACGCCGACGATAGTTTCTTAAGCGCGCGCGTCTATACGTATAGTTCCGGAAACGCCGCGCTCGAAGCCGAACTCGCGTACTACGAAGCGCACTACGCCCAAGCCGCGGGCGCGCGCATCGAATTCGAAGCGTGGGCGCGCGCCGTGCTTGCCGTGCGTCCGGAGCCGGTGTCGGTTCCATCACGCGCGGCGTATTTCGTGCCGCTCGAGCACAGCCGCGCGCGCGCGTACGATCTCCTCGGGTTTATCGCGGCCGAAGCGCACAATTTCCGCGAGCAAGCTCGCCAGCTACGTTCGTCGCTCGAAGAATTCGATCGCACGACCGTGCGCGATGCGTGGTTCGAGGCGAAGCAGCTCGCGCATCTGTCGTACTACGTCCGCGATTTCGGCGACGAGGATGTGGCGGAGTACGTGCTGCAGCGGTATGGCTGCACGGAGTGGACGGCGGAGCTGGCCGCGCAGCAGCAGGAAGTGTTGCGTTCTCTCGGCTGGTCGACCGCGATGCGCGGCGATTTCCTCTCGGCGTTTCGTTTCTTGCGTGACGCCGCCGATATCGCGCCAACGATCCCATACAAGATTTCCGCGATTCTCGACCGCGCGTATCTTTCGGGCGAACTGCAGTTGGGCGTCGTCGCGCGCGAAGAAGTCGATTATGCCGAGCGCCTGGCCGCGCGTGTTTGCTGGAACGACGTTCACGCGGAAGCGGAGATCGTCGCGCTGCTACAGTTGAGCGCCGCGCTCGCGCCGATCGACGCGCCTCGAGCGCGGCTCGCGCTCGAGCGCTACCGGACGCTTAAGAAGACGCTGCCGACATCGGCGCTGGCGCACGGCGACCCGCGCGTTCGCGCCGAAGAGCTGGCGGCCCAGGCGGCGATCCTGCGTGCCGAAGGTTTTGGCGAGCGCGCGAAGCTGGCGTTCGTCGATAGCTTCGAGACGTGGCGCTCGCTCGGCTGCGCCTGGCAAGCCGCCCTCGTCGCCCGCGAATTGACGAAGCTCGGGGCGGGCGCGGCGTTCGCGAGCTGCACGGCCGCCGAAGCGCGGCGGCACCCCGCTTCCTGGCTCGCCGCAAGATCGGCTCCGGGCCAGCCGCCCGCGGGCGCTCGTTCGTACCTACGCCGAGCCGGGAATTCTTGACGGCGTTGCCGGGGAGTGGTATTCTACCAGCCTGTGCCCGGAGAAGCTCTTCGGGTTCGCTTGCCTTTGCCGCGCTACGTATTGTGAGACTAATAATTTAATGGCGAAAACGATCGTTCCCAAGCCTACAGCCGAAAAGGCGCCAGCGGGAAAGAGCCGTTCCAAGCGCACCAAAGTCGAAGCACCGACCACCCCGTTCGTTACGCCGCCCTCGACGCAGCTCGTTGCGCCGGAGACCGCCGCGTTCACGGTCGAGCGCTACCCCGATCCCGGCGCGAAGCGCACACGCCACTCCTTCGCGAAGATCGCCGACGTCCTCGACCTCCCCGACCTGATCGAACTCCAGAAGGCCTCCTTCAAGTGGTTCGTGACGGACGGCTTGCGCGAAGCGTTCGAGTCCATCTCGCCCATCAAGGATTTCACGGGGAACCTCGTCCTCGAGTTCGGCGACCATAGCCTTGGGGACCCGAAGTACACGGTCGAAGAGTGCCGTGAGCGCGACATGACGTACAGCGCCCCGCTGCGCGTGCGCGTCCGCCTGATCACCGCCGAATCCGGCGAAATCAAGGGCATCCCCGACCAAGAAATTTTCATGGGCGATTTCCCGCTCATGACGGACAAGGGCACCTTCATGATCAACGGCGCCGAGCGCGTGATCGTAAGCCAGCTCGTCCGGTCGCCCGGCGTCTACTTCCTGACCGACAACGACACGAACAACCGCCCAACGTTCAACGCCACGATCATCCCCAACCGCGGCGCCTGGATCGAGTTCGAGACCGACAACGGCACGAAGAACGACGAGACCGAGGGGACCGTCGGCGTCCGCATCGACAAGAACCGCAAGATCTACGTCTCGACGTTCGTGCGCGCGCTCTCGCGCCCCGACCTCGGCTACAACTGGGAATCCGACGAAGCGATCCTCGCGCTCTTCGATCACTCTCCTCTCGTCGTCAACTCGATCGAGAAAGATAAGGACGTCAAGACCCGGGAAGACGCCCTCAAAGAAATCTACAAAAAGCTGCGTCCGGGCGAGCCCGAGAACGCCGAGAACGCCGAAAAACTCCTCGAATCGCTGTTCTTCGATGAGAAGCGCTACGATCTCGCGGGCGTCGGCCGCTACAAGCTCAACGGCAAGCTCGAAGGCGCCGTGCGTCCGGAGCACCGCGAGTACACGTCCTCCGGCCTGCCCGCGCCCGCGATCGACAAGCGTGCGCTAACGCGCGCCGACATGATCGCGGTCATCCGCCGGCTGCTCAAAGTTCAGGCCGGCATCGTCAGCAAGGACGACATCGATCACCTCGGCAACCGCCGCATCCGCAGCGTCGGCGAGCTATTGCAGAATCAGTTCCGCGTGGGTTTGCTGCGCCTCGAGCGCGTCGTGCGCGAGCGCATGACGGTGCAAGATATCGAGACCGTCACGCCGCAGGCGCTGATCAATATCCGCCCGGTCGTCGCCGCGATCAAAGAATTCTTCGGCTCCTCGCAGCTCTCGCAGTTCATGGACCAAACGAACAGCCTCGCGGAGCTCACGCACAAACGCCGCCTCTCGGCTCTCGGGCCCGGCGGTCTCTCGCGCGAACGCGCCGGCTTCGAAGTCCGCGACGTCCACCACAGCCACTACGGCCGCATCTGCCCGATCGAAACGCCGGAAGGCCCGAACATCGGTCTGATCGGTTCGCTTGCGAGCTATGCGCGCGTCAATAAGTACGGCTTCATCGAGACGCCGTACCGCATCGTCACGGACGGCCTCGTCTCGAAGAACCTGCGCTACCTCACGGCCGATCGCGAAGACGAATACATCATCGCGCAAGCGAACACGCCGCTCGCCGAGGATGGCCGCATCACCGCGGACCAAGTCATCGCGCGTTACGCCGAAGAGTACGTCACGGAGCCCCCGGGCGCCGTGCAGCTGATGGATGTTTCGCCCAAGCAAATCGTGTCCGTCGCGACGGCGCTCATTCCGTTCCTCGAGCACGACGATGCCAATCGCGCGCTCATGGGTGCGAACATGCAGCGTCAGGCCGTGCCGTTGCTCCGCCCGCAGGCGCCGATCATCGGCACCGGCATGGAGTACCGCGCCGCCAAGGATTCCGGCGGTTGCGTGCTCGCGTACGAGTCGGGCACCGTGGTCGGTGTCGATTCGAAGGCCGTGATCGTTAAGAGCGACGAGAACGAACTGGAGCGTTCGTACGACATGCTCAAGTTCACGCGTTCCAACGCGGGCACGTGTATCAATCAGGCTCCGATCGTGAAGGTCGGCGAACACGTCGTGCGCGGCCAGATTCTCGCGGACGGCCCGTCGAGCGAACAAGGCGAGATGGCGCTCGGCCAAAACGTCCTGGTCGCGTTCATGACGTGGGAAGGCTACAACTACGAAGACGCGATCCTGATCTCCGAGCGGATGGTCAAGGACGATCGCTTCACCTCGATCCACATCGAGGAGTACGAGTGCGAAGCCCGCGATACGAAGCTCGGGCCCGAAGAGATCACGCGCGACATCCCCAACGTCGGCGAAGACGCCCTCAAGGATCTCGACGAGAACGGCATCATCCGCATCGGTGCCGAGGTCAGGCCGGAAGACATCCTAGTCGGTAAAGTCACGCCCAAGGGCGAGACCGAGCTGACCGCGGAAGAGCGCCTGCTGCGCGCGATCTTTGGCGAGAAATCGCGTGAAGTCCGCGACACGAGCCTCAAAGTGCCGCACGGCGAAAAAGGCAAGATCATCGACGTCAAGATGTTCTCGCGCGAGAACGGCGACGAACTGTCGCCGGGCGTGAGCCATCTCGTGCGCGTCTACGTCGCGCAGAAACGCAAGATTCTGCAAGGCGACAAGATGGCCGGCCGCCACGGCAACAAGGGCGTCATCGCGAAAGTGCTGCCCGAAGAAGACATGCCGTACACGGAAGACGGCACGCCGGTCGACATCGTGCTCAACCCGCTCGGCGTTCCGAGCCGCATGAATCTGGGTCAGATCATGGAGACGCATCTCGGCTGGGCCGCCAAGATGCTCGACATGTACATCGCGACCCCGGTCTTCGACGGCGCGCACGCTGAGGATATCGAGGAGTGGCTCCAAGACGCGGGCTTACCGATCGATGGCAAGTCGTGGCTGCGCGACGGGCGCAGCGGCGAACGCTTCAACCAACCGATCACGATCGGCATGATCTACATGCTCAAGCTCGCGCACTTGGTGGACGACAAGATCCACGCGCGTTCGACGGGCCCCTACTCGATGATCACGCAGCAGCCGCTGGGCGGCAAGGCGCAATTCGGCGGCCAACGCTTCGGCGAAATGGAAGTCTGGGCGCTCGAAGCCTACGGTGCCGCGTACACGCTGCAAGAACTCCTCACGGTCAAATCCGACGACGTCGTCGGCCGCGTGAAGACGTACGAAGCGATCGTCAAGGGCGAGAACGTGATGGAACCCGGCGTTCCGGAATCGTTCAAGGTGCTGATCAAGGAACTCCAATCGCTCGCGCTCGACGTCAAGGTGCTCACGGAGAACCGCGAAGAGATCGAGATCAAGATCCAAGACGACGACATGACCGAGACCGCCAAGGACATCGGCCTACTCGTCGGCGACGACGATCCGCGCATGTCGCAAACGATGGTCGCGGCGAGAGAAGCCGAGACGATGCGCGCGGCAGCCGCCGCGGCGCCCGCAATCGGCGAGGACGGCGAAGTCGCCGTCGCCGACGAGGAACCGGAAGAAGACGAAGAAGCCGAAGCGAGCGATGAAGAGGTTGCGGCCGCGCAAGCTTCACCGCGCAGCGTGATGCCGAGCAGCCCCGACATGGACCACGACTCGGGCATGCCGCGGATCGGCGGGCTTGGAGACGACGTCCTCGATAGCGCTGACCTCGTCGATGAGGAGCCGGCCGTCGAAGAGGACGAAGTCGACGAAGGGTACGTCCTTGAGGAAGAAGACGAAGAACTCGAAAAAGAAGAGGAAGAAGACGAGGGTCTTGGGCCGCTCGGGGGCGGGGACGAAGACTATTAGGCCGGCCCGACAAGAAAAAAGACCTGCGTTCGCGACGCGGGTCTTTTTTCTTCGAGCTATGTTGGGGCGAGCGCTGTCTATGCAACAACAGCGGACGGGCGTGCACGCGCGAAAAGAATCGCTTCTTAAGCGCGGAAGCGCGATTAGCGGACAACGAAGATTAGAAGTGATGTGAGCCATTCGGCACGTCTCCCAAGTAGCCGGAAGCGTCTTTAAAACCCCAGATTTGCGCTCGCTGAACTGCTGGCGGGCTGTCCACCGATTTAAGCGAGATCGCCCGAGCGGTAGAAGACGGCCCCACGACACCGACTACGTCGCCGCGAGAGAACACGATAAGTCGAACCCTGGGATAATTCTCAGACCCTGCTGGCGTCATGACCCGAAGCGCTGCCGGCGGCGCCGCAAATGCGGCGTATCACCTTAAAGCGGTATTTTGGTGAAACGAGAGCGCACAAAACGAGCAGGTCGATCCGCGTCCCGATACATTGCCCCAGCATTAATCAGGCGAACCAAGCATCAAGGATGCGAAAGTATATGCAAAGCATAAGTTGAAGGGGAATAATTGTATGGCTGCTAGCGCAAAAACGCACCAAGAGCAGAGCTCCGATCCGCTACAACTAGAAAATTTTGACGATCCAAACGAAGAAGACGAAGAGTCAATTGATCCCAGCTCTTACCGTGGCATGGTTGTAGGGGCTAGTGATTGGACCGTTCAAACGCTGATTTCCCAGATCCGAGCTAGAAACATCGATTTGGCCCCTCGTTATCAGAGACGTAGCGCTTGGAACGACGTTAAACGCAGTCGTTACATAGAATCGCTCATTCTAGGTGTGCCCGTGCCACAATTGGTCTTAGCGGAGCAAGCAGATAAGCAAGGGCGGTTTGTGGTAATTGACGGGAAACAACGCCTCCTAACAATTGCCGGCCTTGATGAGTTGTCGTATAGCTTTTGGACGGCGCGTAGATTGAAAGGCTTGCTTTCCCTCAACGACTTAGACGGAATAAGTATTGATGATTTCTTAATAGAGCCACGATTTGCGGACTATCGGCGCCGACTTGATAATCGGTCGATCCGCGCGGCGCTTATCGTAGGGTTCAAAACAGATGATGTTCTTTATGATATTTTCTATCGCCTGAATTCTGGCTCCGTCCCACTCAGCGGCCAGGAACTTCGTCAGACTTTGCTCCGGGGTCCCTTTACGGACTACCTATTCGATGTTACGAATCGTCACCAGCCGATCCACGACGTGATGAACATCAAGGGACCGGATCAACGTATGTATGATGCCGAGCTCGTTCTGCGTTTTCTCGCAGAATCACTTGGTGTCGTGTCGTATGCCGGAAATCTAAAAAAGTATCTGGACGATACAACGACGACTTTTAACGAAAACTGGGAACGCGATGAACCACGAGTGAAAGTAGCCTATGACGATCTCAATAGAGGCATCGAGCATCTTACAAAGTTGTTGAATGCAAACGAAGTTGGGAGAAGGCGCCTAGCGAACCGCTTTGAAGGTCGCCTGAACAAGGCCCTCCTCGAGGTCGAGCTCTATTATTTTAGCAAGCTCAACTCAGTTGCCAAATCGAAAACTGCCTCATTTGACGGCGCTTTGAAGGAGTTATGTGCCAGACGATCCTTCGCTAATTCGATCGAAACAACGACTAAAAGCGTCGAACGCTTCCGGACAAGATTTACTTTATTCGGCAAAGAGTTCACAAAAATCTTCCGTCATACCATCGACCTTCCGTTAATAAAGTAGTAATAGGTGAAGCGGTCGCCGCCATCCGCCGTTATAAGTTCTGATTTTCCGCAAATATTCAACGACGCGTACGACGAAATTCAACTGGTTAAAAAGCGCTTCATCGCAAAATATATCAATTACAACTTTGGAGTACTACCGAGTACGTACGAGCGCGACCTGAGGGCTTTCGCCGTCATCGCCTCCGCGACAATCGAACAATGTACGGAAGATCTCGTTTGGGCACAGCTCTTCGCAATAGAGACTACGATTGCCACGATGGCGGGAACATCACGACTGGCAAAAATTGGAGCAACTCAGATGCGCCTTAACAGTGAGCCGAGCATTGACAAGACAAATACACTTGACGAGGGAAAGTTTGCCGAGCTAACGCAGCTCATACAGCCGTTTAGGAAAAGGACCCCTATTGAAAGCAATGCCTTCAAGCAATTAACCGATCTTCGCCACAAATCGGCGCACACGTACGCTGCCGCTACCGCCGACCCTAAAGATGTATGGGGCTACGTTGTGCACATCTTGCGTATACTTCGCGAATTGGGTATATCGTACTCGTTACGGGCCAGAAGTTTTAAACGAGTTAGGTAAACTTATCTTCGAAATTCAATTGCCGCATTGTACTACATTCACCCGCAGGCCACGCCAATTTGTGGTCTGATGTCTTCAAGTGCCCAGGCCGCTTCGATCGCATCATTGAAGTGCCGGAGCTCGACACACGATAGGCGAAATTCTCGCCAGGAAGGTGTCAGATGTCCGACAAGCCGCCCCCCGAGCCGGAAGCGACCGAAAGATGGACCGCGCAGCGTAAGGCGGCCATCATTCTCGAAGTGCTTAAAGGCCAGATCTCGGTTCCCGAAGCCGCTCGCAAATACGGATTCACGCAGGGTGAATACCGCAAATGGGCCGATGAGTATCATCAAGCCGGCATTGAAGCGCTCAAGACTAACCGCAAAGATCTTGAGGCAAAGCATCAGGCCGAGATCAAGCGGCTACCGTGCGAAGATCGGCCAGCTCGCGATGGACGACGAAATCCGTCAGGAGGCGATGCGACCTTTTCTTTCGGGCGATCAAACGTCGAGCGTGTGGTCGCCAAAGGCAAAGGACCGCGTCAGAGAGTCTGTCGACTCCTAAACGTTGCGCGCAGTACCTCGTACTATCAGCGGCGCGATCGCGTTGCCGTGGTCGACGACGTCTTGGCAAAGCGCATGAAGCACCTCATCGACGCCGAACCGTATCTTGGATACCGCATGGTATGGGCAAGACTGCGGAAGCAGGGCTTCGCCGTGAATCGCAAGGCTGTTCAGCGTGTCATGCAGATCAAGGGCTGGCAGTGTCACCGCCGCCTCAAGAAACGCTGCTCACCGCGCGTCGAGTCGAGCGTCAGCGTCGTGCGAATTTCAAACGTACGCTGGGCGACCGACGCAATGTATATCTGGACGCGCAGGGACGGGCTCATCTTTCTCAATGCCCCATGTGTCAGGATGATGTGGTGCCGGTTCCCGAGTAACGATAAGCTCACGGTGGGGCCGCAAGGAGCAGACCATGTCCAACGCAACGAGCAATGGTTCGGCGAATCGTTCGCCGAGCACGCAGATCATCGAGAAGGCCAAGCGGCGGCGTTTTTCGATTGAAGAAAAGGTAAGAATACTGCGCGAGGCCGATGCTTGCGCACCCGGGAACCGTTGGTGCGTTCCTGCGCCGGGAAGGCATCTACTCGTCTCAGCTCTACGCGTGGCGGCGTGAGCGCGAGCGCGGTGATCTCGACAGCGGCATCGTGCGCAAGCGCGCTGTTGCGCGAG
>JAABUQ010010232.1_pt1 | contig 12349 bp, 9 predicted proteins | sample 5560001 | NCBI WGS metagenome assembly JAABUQ01 (sample SAMN10711888, study PRJNA513371) | rock metagenome | isolation source: Antarctica rocks | place: Antarctica: Victoria Land, Finger Mt nord | collected 2015-12-18
TGGGGGGAGGGGTTTGGGGTTTGGGGGGGGGGGAGGTGGCCGTTTGTGTGGGTGTGGGTTTGGTGGTTGTCTGGGGGGGGGGGGGATGCGGAGTGGGTGGTTCGTGGTTCCCAGTTGGGGGTGGAGGAGGGTTGGGGGGTAATGGGAGGGTCAAAGGAAGACGATGGCATTGTGGTGAGGAAGGGGTGGGATTGGGGTGGTGAGGACTGAGGAGTGACTAGGTGGGCAACGATTGTTCTGTGCTAGGTCAGTATTGTTTGGATTGTAGCTCTGCGCTAGGAGAATGTCGCGCACGATGCTCGCGCCGGAGGTGGGGACCCTCGGGAGCTTAAAGTGGAGGTGGGCTAATTTTGTGCCGAATTTCAATTCGGGTGTTGGTGGCAGATGGGATTCGAAAAGAGGTCGAAGCAATTTCTGGGGTCTTTCTGGGTGCAATGGCTGTCTCCTGCTCCATATCAGCTCTATTTCTGAGATGCCGTGATGCCCAATTTGTAGATCTATTGGCAACTATAAATGCATCTATCTATTGTTTCTATCAGAGAGCTCATTCGAAATATTGGGTGTGTAGCGCATCGCCGTTCAGGTGTCGTCGATCACACAAAAGCATAATTTCAGACTTTTTTTGTGACCATTCGAAGCCTGCTCACATAGCCTCGACGTCCTTGAGGCATTGGTCAAACTCCTTCCAATCCTGCATCACAATCTTCACACCCAACCCCTTGAGAGTCTCGGTCATCTCCTTCTGCTTCTCGCTTCCGCTATAGCTGCCAACATACCCAATGACAGGAATGCCAGCACGGACAGCACTCAAAGTCCCGCTCTTGCTGTCCTCAACAGCCACACACTCTCCCGGCTCCTTCCCAATGACCTTGCACGAGTGCAGGTAGACAGCTGGATCAGGCTTGGTCGTTGGCGTCTCGAGCGAAGTGGCAGCCGAAAAGATATGGTCTGGGGGGAAGAAGTGATCCTGGCCAACTTCCTTGATGCTGGCCTGCACACGCCTCAACGCACTGCTGCTCACAACCGCCAAGCCGTACTTCTTCTCCTTGTACAGCCTCTCCAGCACGGGCATCGAGTTGACGCAGGGCTTGGCGTCACGTTCGAGCTTCTGAATCACGCGGTCCTCCTCCATGGAAACGTACTTCTCCATTTCATCGTGGGGGATGGAGAAGTTGAATTTCTTCTGCAGGGAGACGACCATGCCGCGGAAGTTTTGGCCGACGAAGTCGTTGAGCAGCTCGGGGCCGGTGTATCGTTGGTCGATTTTGTATTTGGCGAGGATCTCGTTGGAGAGATCGGCGCAGGCTTCGAAGGCGAGTTCTTCGCTTAGGACGAGGGTGTTGTCGCAGTCGAAGAGGATTTCGGTAATCTGTTTGTGAGGTCAACGAGCGCTTTCTAGAGGGTCGGGGAGGTTGCTGTGGATTGAGGCTTAGAGATGTATACCTTCGGCATGATGGCGGTAGTGGTGTGCAGCTGTAATGGTAGAATTTGTGTGCTGAGCCTGGTCAATTGCCTAAGGTAGAGATGGAAGATAATTGTGAAGGAATTTTGAAGGCGGTGAGATTTGTGGACTGTTGGATTGTGCCTGGCCCAATGGGTCTTTATTTTGACCCCGCATGCCCCGCCAGCTTCCACCTAAACCACAGGTACGCTAAAGCGAGGAGTGTACTCTCCCAATCGGGCCTCGCGTGAGCGCCGCGCTATGGCGCGCGATTGGTGAATCCTGACTCTTGCGAGATGTCACCTTTCCAGATATAAATAGATCTTTACTTACTTACTTACTTACTTACTTTCAAGCTACATTTAAAATTGAAGCCTTCAGCGTATTCCCATCAAATTTGTACGTAAGCTGACCTCACGCTGGTGGGGCTTACGGGACCTGATAAAGCTACAGAATCCCGATTTCGTTTCTTTTGATCGCTTTTCTCCTGCCAAATGCCAAGGTTCTCTTGATTGTAGGAGGTACGGAAACCGAAACCAAAGATCCTGCTCACACGGTAATACTGATTGAGCTTAGGTTGCCTCCGAAAATCTGCCTGCCTGCCTGGATAAACGCCTAGGGTACTTCAAGATCCTGCAGCTCGGGATTTATGGGAGGTATATATTGAAGATATAATTATACAGAATGGGGCTTATAATACTTATCCGATCGATTGTTGTGTGTAGTACTCGGGGAGTAGTTTTAAGGGCCTGTCGTATATCTTGTTAGAGCAACAGCAGGATTTGGGTGCCAGCCTCCATAAGTGGATTGGGTCTGTTGTTGTGGGCTTACCGTATTCATGCTTGTCGCTTGCGTGGTCATGCTGAGAGGTGAATGTCAGAGAGCTTTGCAGGCTGGAGAGATTTGTAAGGTCAGAGAGTGAAAGTATGTAAACAAATTTTGGTTTGAGAAGAAACCCCAGATCTTGATTGGTATAAAAGCTCTGAATCGTTCCCAATCCCAATCGATTCCCACGAACTCTGTATCTACCTAGCTCTAAGTAATCAAAATCACCTTCAAAGCAAAAAAGTCCTTCAATACACATGATGTCTTCCCCCAACATCGCTACAGAAACCCTGGATATTCCCGTCCATCTCGACTGCGTCCTGAAAGACCCAACCAAGCAAAGCTTCACATACCACGCCGTCCAACTCTCCTATCAACGTGGTCAAGAAACTAGGGCCCTACCCCTTGTCCTCCAGGCGGTAGTCCGGTAGGTTTACCCGATTATGAACCTCAAGGAGAGCCAGAATAATCCCTCAAGTAGTGTGCTAATAAGTCATTTCGCAGCGAAGGACCCCACCTAGTCCCCAAAGGCCAACTCGACGACGACAAGCTGCACATCACCGTCGATTTCTACCGCTACGATAGTATGATCACCAGCGCGCACATTTCCGTCTCTCCCACGTACGACTACCTCGGCGAGACATTTTTCAAGCCGAGGGATCAAACGGCCAAGACATGGCAGGTTCCCATTCCTGATGTGATCAGTAAGATTGTACCCCAGCAAACGGCAGCTGGTTTGGCTAGGTAGGTTCTCGGGGGCTTTTGTTGAGGAAGCGTATATGCTGACTCTGTGGTGGCCAGTAAAGCGTCTGGTGCTGGTGCGCTGGCGGCGCTAGGGCTGGGTGTTCAACTTGCGGGCGTTTTAGTCAATGGTGTTATGAATGTGAAGTGAGGTGATCTCCGCGTTTCTGCTTCATTCAGCCCTTTTTGGCTTGGACGTCGCTCGCTGCGCGAAACAGTCTGCTCAGGCTTTTACTAGGACAGAAAGGGTGGGATCTTGGAAGAGCATATAGGTTTGGGCCAGGAAAGAGTGCATCAAATAGAGAAATTTGGCATGATAAGGCATATTTTCTGGCAGAATACGTCATACATGTACCGAAGGTAAAGGGAAGATTGCTTGGAAAAGCAGGAGAATATATTGGAATATGTACTAACTTTTGATCTATCCATCAATGAACCCTGACTGATGGGATCGTTCGCTACGAATCGTTCAAGTGCAAAAGCACGAACGAAAAGCAGGATTGCTGTCACCTGTACCAACTTACGTAAATGGATTTCCTAAGAGAGTATCTCGAAGATGCAAGGAAATGATTCGGTTGGTCAAAAGTACACATCACTCGTGCAACTGGCCGGAATAAATGGGCCTTTTGCACCCAAGATTCCTGCCAAGCAACCTCCCTTACTCGAGCGATGCGTGTTCTCAAAACGCGATAATATTGCCATTGAAGTTTCAACTGAACAACAGTGAAAGACGGCCACAGGAAGAAAGAGAAGACCTTGGATGGCAGGAGATGTCGCGTCGGGGACTTTACACTAAGTATGTCGCATCAAAGCGGTTGAAATTTACAAGTCACAGCTCGAACTCAAGAAGAATTCAGCCTCAGAAATGTATGAAGGGCAGGCGATTTGACTGATCCATGCACGATCAAATGACCATAGGCTAATTGTTTTTAACAGATACTTTGACACCGTAAATGGATGCATCCTCAGCATCAAGGGCGATGATTGTCTTTATCGATACGATAAGCGTCAGGCAACATTAGATACTACTCTTCATAAGCCTGACTCTGTCCAAAATACGCGGAGGAACGTCATAGTTGCATTGTTGGCTACGACGGAACTGTGATGGAAAATTTGATAAGCGCGGGTGGAGGACGCTCGGAGGGATTTCCGAATCCAGTGTCACTTCGTAATTCGCTACGTCACTCCGGGATGTTCCTCGATTCAAAATCACCGGAGCTTCTTCCGGACCGCTAGGGGCTAAGGACACCGGCTTGCCACCGTCATTCGTGAACTTCCCATACTAGGTACAAATGGTCTGAAGCAAATTCGAGTGCCCTCACTTACGAAATGGCCTCTAAAACTGTGGCTCATACTGCATCCCAGTGGGCTTCTAGCTTATTTTACGCCCACTCCGCTTTCCAACTTCGAAGCTCCAGCAAAGCTCCAAGTATCATGTCCACCACAACCACCTCGTACTCATGAGCACCAGAGATGGGGTATGACTATGCGTTGGTGTATGTGATGTCGTCCTGCTTCCTCTGCACAGTCCATTAATTCTAACAAACCTTCAGACACCTACAATACACGCTTCCGCCGGCGGTAGCCTTGACTTTGTGCTACCATCCCCTCTCCACCGGCCTCGGGATATACAAAATTCTCTTTCTCATAAGCGTATGATTACAGTTCAATATCGTATTGATGCCACCAGACGCTCACGAGAAAAAGATTGCGGTCATCTCCACCACGCCATGGGACTCGTACTTGATCAAAACAGGAATATGGACCTACCCTCCCAACGCCATCTTAGGGCCAACTCTCTTTCGAATTCCTGCAGAGGAGGTCTTCTTTTTCGTCATACAAACTTACAATACCTCTCTCCTCTACCTACTCCTCAGCAAACCTACCTTCCATCCGGTGTACCTTCGAAGACAAAGGCTTCTGCATCATGGCGGACGCGCGCGCATATGGCGGTGGTTGGGAACCGTTGCAATAGTCGCTGGCATACTGGCTGGTGCCATGTTGGTTATGAAAGGAGGGAAAGGCTTTTACATGGGCTTAATTCTTGCCTGGGCTGGTCCTTTCATCTTACTGCTTTGGTACGAGATCATCAACAAACAATCCAGCAACAAGCCTAATAAATGACAGGAGCCTTGCATATCAGTTCATCATGCGATTACCTATCTCTAACACCTTAATACCGATCGCTCTACCTACTCTTTACCTATGGATCGTCGATACGCTGGCCCTGAGAAGAGGTACATGGGTCGTTGAGTCAGGCACCAAGCTCGAGTGGCATCTCTGGGACGGACTGGACATTGAAGAAGCATTCTTCTTTCTGGCGACGAACGTGCTCATCGTCTTTGGCCTTGTTGCCTTCGACAATGCCTTTGCCATTCTCGCCACCTTCCCAGAAAAGTTCCCGGCTTTACCATCGCTACCATCTCCGCTTCTCCTCGTACAGGCTTTACTGCTACCCACAAAGGAATACGATGACTACAGGATAGAAGGACTGAGCCAGGCATTGGCACGTCTGAGAGCCAAAAGCAGGAGCTTCTATCTCGCAAGTGGGATTTTCCAAGCCCGGCTGCGTATCGACCTGGTTCTGCTTTACTCGTTTTGCCGAGTGGCAGACGATCTGGTGGACGAGGCCGGATCAATCGAGGAGGCCCGCCATTGGATCTCGAGACTCAACCGGTATCTCGACATCTGCTACCACAGTCCAGAAAAGCCAGCTTCGCTGGGTGACTACATTGTTTCGGCATTCCCGGAAACGTCCCAGGCCACCTTACGATTGCTCCCAACCCCATACCTATCACCCACTCCGCTCTACGATCTTCTCAAAGGATTTGAAATCGACCTTCACTTTTCCTCCAAGGGCAACCCGTTTCCCATCACGGACGAGCCTACTTTGGAAATCTACGCGGCATGGGTGGCCGGGACTGTGGCTGAGTCCTGCTTAGAGCTTGTCTACCACCATACGACGGCCGTCATCCCCGACGCACAGCGGAAGAGAATTGTGCAGGCTGGGGCTCGGATGGGCATTGCTTTGCAGTACGTAAACATTGCTCGTGATATCTCCGTGGACGCAGGTAATGGACGCGTGTATCTTCCGATTATTTGGCTTCGAGAGGAAGACTTGGTCCCCCAAGATGTTATCAAGGATCCTAACTCCGTAAAAGTGGAAGCACTACGACAACGGCTTCTGGACAGTGCAATGGGGATTTACAATGAAGCAAAATTTGCTATTGAAGAGTTACCTCTGCAAGCTCGTGGACCAATGCGGGTGGCTGTCGAAAGCTACGTCGAGATTGGGAGAATGCTGAGACAACCCGGGTATGAAGTGAAGGCTGGACGAGCGACGGTGCCTAAGTGGAGGAGGCTGAGAGTCGCGTGGAATGCATTGCAGCAAAAGTGATGTTCGTGGTAGGGGCATGAACCTTTGGCGTCGCTGCTTTTAATAATGGCCAGTATATTTCGTTCAAGATATCGCCTAGTCCGTAGTTGAAGCTCGCAGCGCCCAGAGATACCAATCGCGCACACACCTGCAGCTGGGGCCCAGGGTTCTCCGAAATCTGCGGGGTTAGCCTACTTCGACAATGTTCATACGGGAGAATGCCCAATACTCGGCTAGACCGGGATATCGTCATCGATAGCAGTTAGCATTGCATGGTAAATGGAAAGCAAAGGCAGCAGCTTCAAAGCGTGGTTTGCATTCACGGAAGCTCTCCGGCCAGATTCCTATCCGATCCTTCCGGCATTCCGGTACGTCAGGAGAAACGATGTTCGGAACCACGTCCGCTCCCTGTCTCCGATCCTTCCACCAACCAGCAAGTTTGTCATGCCAAAAATTTCTTGTATGTGTATCTAGATTCCCTTGGAAGGAGAAGACGAGTTGAATGCGGCTACTCTGTTGAAGGTCATGGCGATAGAGCCGGCTACTCGTGCTTGGATCCGCTCTGTTGCTAAAGACCATTTCCCGCGAATTATGAATGCGAGACGGTGCGTAGATGGGCCGCCAAAGAAGGACCCGCAACGTACCTAGACGTGGCACCTCTAATCACGATGAAACGCTTCATGATTGTGTATTTCGAAAATGATTCGCCGAAGAAAAGCCGACCAGAGGTACCCCGCTTCTCCCCCCCAGTGACATCAGCTATCCGTTCCTGGAAAGTAATAAACAGGGAAAGCAGTGACACGAAATGCGATTGATCAACCGTGACTTTCTTCCTACGACAGACTTCCAGGACCATTCATTCTGTAAAGCCATTGCTCAAGCCATCGCAAGTCCCACGGCCGCTGCCTCGAACAATCATCATGCCGTCCATTCCCAAAGAACATCACATGCATAGGTCTGGTTTCAACCGTGCAATCGCGTTCTGCAATCCAGTCAACTGAACTCGCAACAGGACAGGCGGATGGCTTCCCCAAGACCACCGTATCCAAAAGGAATGGCTCGACGATGTCGCAAAGCACGTCGATGAGAACCCCAAAGATCTAGTCCCCGTGATTCGCGAGTTCAAAATGATGATTGAGAACGACACAAGACTGTACATGCTTTTCTCATCAATGCTTGCGCAGGTCCCGTCCAAGAAACCATACAAGCATGATCCCGCCGGGCATCAAACTGTGCGAGATTTGGATCACCTGATGCAAGTCCTAAACCACATCGTAACCATAGCCCCAGCATGGAGCGATCGCGCACACGGTGTGGGCCTCGTTGGACTTCCCATGAACGCCCTCTTCGACTATCCAATGGCCACACCAAGCGGCTTTGCGATCTTCCTAGATCCTCAAGTCAACTCCATGCTGAAAAAGGTCCTCAATTACTGGGGCCAGTTTCTCCAAAGCCCCGACTCGGCCAAAGTCCTTTCCACAGAATCAGATGGCTGGTTCGGGCCCACAGGCAGCAAGGACTTGGCCGCCGTGGCAAACAACGCAACTGGAGTCAGCGGCCTTTCCTTCGAACAACTCTTCACCTGCGACCCCAGCAAAAAATACCACGGCTACACCTCTTGGGACGATTTCTTCACGCGCGAATTCCGCTTCAGCGAAGGCATCCGCCCCGTTGCCGCTCCAGACCGGTCGGAAATCATCGCCAATGCCTGCGAATCTACCCCTTACAACGTCGCGCACAACGTCTCCGCGCGCGACAAATTCTGGATCAAAGGCCAGCCTTACTCAGTCACGGATATGCTGGCAGGCGACGAGTTAGCAACCCACTTCGTCGGCGGAACAATCTACCAAGCCTTCCTCAGCGCCTTAAGCTACCACCGGTGGCACTCGCCCGTCAGCGGCACCATCAAGAAAGCCTACGTGGTCGATGGGACCTATTTCTCGGAACCGCTGTTCGAGGGGTTTGCGGACCCGCATGGGCCGGATCCGCATGGGGAGGGCACGGGACAGGGGTATCTTACGGCGACGGCGACGAGGGGGGTGATTTTTATTGAAGCGGATGATACGAGGATTGGGTTGGTGGCGTTTTTGCCTGTCGGGATGGTCGAGGTTAGTACGTGTGATATCACGGTGAAGGTGGGGCAGCATGTTGACAAGGGGGAGGAGCTTGGGATGGTGAGTGTTCCTACCTTTTTCATTCCCTTTGGAGCGGATTGGAGGGTTGTGCTAATGTATGTTTGGGTGTCAAGTTCCATTTCGGTGGCTCGACGCATTGCCTGCTGTTCAGAAAGGGCCTTGACGTGCAGGGCTTTCCGCAGCCGGGTAGGAATACCAATGTGCCGATCAGGAGCGAGCTCGCTGTTGTGCGATCAGGCGAAAAGAGTTGAAGTAGGGAGGCAGACGGTCTTGTATTTGCCTAAGACATGCCATGACACAAGAGCAAGCTTGTTTACAATGGTCGCGATGATCACTCCACATTCAGAACCCTAGAGTATCTCTCTTCTCATAAATATTACCGTACCGATAGCATATTGTTTCCCAAAGAGAACTCCCGAAAGACCTTGGAATATATCTTCACGTGAACATATAGGTAAAATAAGGGAGCCTAGCTAATGCAAGCAATGTCCTGCGTAGACTCTGTCTTTTGACAACCGTGAAACTGGATAAGGCTAAACCCTCTTCCTAGCCTACTCTTATCATAAATGACCTAGTTTTGTTCAGCGGTTTACTCCTTGAGTGTCTTTAGCTTCTTTCAAGCATGTCGACCTCTTGCTTAGAACAAAACATTCTTACTTCTGCTTAGGTAGAAATAGGAATCATGTAACTGTCCTGATATGCAGAAGGTTCGTGCGGGCAAGTACCACACTGGGCAGAACAACATTTTGTGAAGAGTTTGGCACCGTTCATGGTTCCTTTCGCTGCCTTCGGACAGATACCCAAAAATTGCAAGCAGTTGTGATTATGGCACTGGGACGGGCCCTCCCAGGTGATCAAGCTATGTATACCCTGATATTAAGCTCACTTGAAGTTTTGAACTTGATGCCAAGAACTTACTTCCTACTTAGATTTAGTTCGTCGCAAATCCATAAGACATACCCCCATTTGAACCTGCGCAAGCTTCGGTTGGTAAACAAGCAAATAATGAAGAAGTGGAAGAAAAAAGTGAAAAATAAATGCGTCGTACCCGGATCGAACGGGTGACCTTTAGCTCTTCAGGCTAACGCTCTCCCAACTGTGGAAAATTAGACAAAGGGTTAATGAAGCAGAAGACATTGAAAGATTGTGCGCACCTGAGCTAACGACGCTGCGATCATGACTGGAAATTCTTCTAACATTATATTGATCTTTTTTCTGGTGTCGTTTCGCTGATCGAGACGTCGCGCAAAGTTTTGGCATGTACCGCACCGAAAACCTGCGTCATCCTGCAAAGTAGAAGCTATCTTCGAATGCCTCCCCTATGGCAAATCAACGCGTTATAGCTTCGGTCCTTTGATAAGAAGAACATCCATCTGGCAGCAGCCCACCCACAAATGGGGTTGCGGTCCACTGAAAATCACCCCAGGCTCGCGAGACCCCTCGCCCCGCGTCGACCCGAGCGTAAAGCGGCGCTCACCCTGTGCTGAATAAGGGGTGAGCACGGGGGCAGATTTCTATTTGCTTGGCAATTCAATGTGAATTATTGTATCGAAAGGTTAATAAATGCGAAGTGAGCAAAGCTCACTCGTAGACATAGACATCTCATGAGGCCCGGTAATGTCTTGTGTGCGAACCTTTACCATGCAGCGACTTTTGCGAGGGCCATTGTGCGCGAACTGCGATTCTTCGCTCCAATATCCGCCATCAAGTCCCTGACCGTTCCAAAACGCTGGTCTCTCCTCGCCTTCCTCTTCGTCTACCTGGCATTGGTTCGATATTGTGCTTACGCCTACTATGGAGATCCCACTTCTGCTTTTTTCGATCCGACACGCGGATACCAGAGATCCTATTCATTGGAGCGACAGAAAGAGGTCGATGCATTCGTCTCAAACACCAGTATATCCTTCGCCGCTGATAAGAGAAAGAGAGAGCCTCGGATGTGCATTGGCATAGCTACCGTTAGACGAGAAGAAGAACAATATGTCGAAACCACTGTTGGCTCGCTTCTTGAGGGTCTAACAGACAAAGAACGAGCAGAAATCTACCTGGCTATCCTTATCGCCCATACTGACCCAAACGACCACCCTGGATACAGTGAGGACTGGATCCACCTCGCAAATAAGGTCTACCTCTACGATGTCAGCCAAGCCCGGAAAGATGAGCTCAAGACATGGGAGAAAGAACGAAACTTCGTGAAAAAAGGCGTCTTCGACTACACATACACGTTGCGAAAGTGTCTGAGCACCGGCGCACAATGGATTACAATGATCGAGGACGATACCCTAGCTGTGAAAGGCTGGTATCCACGAACGATCGAGGCATTGGAGAGAGCAGACGACCAGCATCGCGCCACAAAAGAACGCAGCGACTGGCTCTACCTCCGTCTCTTCTTCACCGAAGAGTTCTTGGGCTGGAACGTTGAAGACTGGCCATATAATCTCTTGGCCTGTATCGGCATCAGCGGGGCTGTGACTATATCCTTGCTTCTGCTCCGTCAGCTGCCCTGTGTGAAAGGCATCTCTAACAGCATCATTGTTGGCCAGGCACTGTTCATCACTCCTGCCCTGATGATACTTTATTTCCTCGCCGGACGCCTCTCCATGCAACCACTCCACCCGGGCGTGTACGAGATGCCTAAATTCGGCTGCTGTGCACAGGGATTTGTTTTCTCTCATGAGATGGCTTCGAAAGTAATCGATCGCCTCGAACATGTTAATGAAGGATTCGTGGACGAAATCCTCGAGGCGTGGGCGAACGAGCGGAGCCTGGTCAGGTGGGTGGTCATTCCGAGTCTACTGCAGCATGTTGGTGGCCACAGCTCCAAGGGAGACGATTTCGACGGGCAAGCGAAGTACGATCGCAGTGTCGCAGAGAAGATCTGGAATTTCGGCTTCGAGAAGTACAATGTTGAAACCGTTGGATACAGCTGAAGAGGGTGTCGCGATGTCGAAATGCCAAACGCAAATATCAATTGGCAAGACCGCCAAATCCAAAGGTCTCAAAACGATAATATTGCAAGCATTCATCGTCAAAACACATCCATTACATCTCCTCCAGCGTTGGATAGCAAGCGAGCCAGGGACCCAGACGCAAGTTCATTGGCACCCGCAAAGAAATGGTCCAGCCTAGCCCGAGGTCAAAAGATACATGTCCTTTCCCCTCAATACACTTGGCTTCCTGACAGAGCAGAGAGACATGGGAAGCAAGGAGCTGCATCGGGGGAAGCCAGGATAATGGAAGGAAGTGAACATATTGTTTATGACATGTACAACAGATACCCATAAGACGAGAGATAGTGCCAGCATAGATCATGATAGAAGCCGCACGAATATCCAAAACTCGGAATTTGGAGGCGATAGCAATGCCATTCAGGCTTCTCAACAACACAGAAGCGTCTCAGCTCTCAACCTTCAATCCTGATATACAGACCCTTCCCCAGCAGAGTGGAAAACTCTCCTCAACCCATCCATGCCTAATCACCCACGCAACGCATCCCCCTCCCTAGCCTATCCCAAGTATTTGTACAGCACCCCCCTCCACCCCTTCCGATATACAATTGCCCTCCCCATCCCGCAAACTCTCCTCTCCACATCCCACCACCCACCTCCTTCCCCACCCTCTCACCCAAAACGAAACCGCCTCATTTCCCTAGAACATCCCCCCCTCTCCCCCCCCTCCCCCGCCCTGCGCCTTCTGCACCCTCCCAACAAAACTCCGACTAACCACATTCCACGTCGCCATATACTTCTCCATGCACATGGTGAAGCAGCCCTCTTCCTTGGGGCTGAGCGATGTCCCCGGGGAAGGCACGCATTTGGTGAAGCAATGCGC
>JAABUQ010010233.1_pt1 | contig 12348 bp, 12 predicted proteins | sample 5560001 | NCBI WGS metagenome assembly JAABUQ01 (sample SAMN10711888, study PRJNA513371) | rock metagenome | isolation source: Antarctica rocks | place: Antarctica: Victoria Land, Finger Mt nord | collected 2015-12-18
TGCGAACCGGGAGCCGCTCCCATGGCAAATCACCCAGACGACGCGAGTAGCGGCTATGAACTCGACCTGATGGAGTTCCACACAGCGGGCATGCGGAGAACGCACGGCATGCCTGTAATTCCATCTGAATCGCCCCATCCTTCGGACGAAGACAGATCAGCTTCACTTCATAAGGGTTCGGTAGCAGCGTCCCTTGGGTCATCAAGAGCCTCCCACAGCTACCTCCTTCTTACCCGGCCCCAGACCCGCTGGAAAGAATCACCAAATGTACGGAAGAACCTAATAATTAGAGAAACGACATGCAACCAGCTGTTGCATTATTGGCGGACGCACCCATGCCAGAGCTCCTACCCATCCCGAATGGCTATGCAGAACTCCTAGAGGAGCTCAAAGGTCGCATTCGGAGCGCGCAAGTCCGGGCTGCCTTCGCGGTCAGCCGGGAGCTGGTGCTGCTCTATTGGTCGATCGGGAATGAGATTCTGACCCGTCAGGGGGTTGAGGGGTGGGGCACCAGGGTCATTGATCGTCTGGCGCATGACCTGCAGAACGAATTCCCGGGGGTCGAGGGGTACAGCCCACGCAGTCTCAAATACATGAGGTCTCTGGCTGAGGCTTGGCCAGACCCGGCAATAGTGCAACAGGTTGTTGCACTATTGCCGTGGGGTCACCATACGGTCCTGCTCGACCGGCTGAAAGAGCCAGCTTTGAGGGAGTGGTACTTGCGGGCAGCAGTCGAGTACGGCTGGAGCCGCAACATCCTGGTGCTGCAGATCAAGAGCGGCCTCTACGAGAGGGAAGGGAAGGCCCTGACCAATTTCGAACGCGTTCTGCCTCCGCCCGACTCTGATCTTGCGCAGCAGATCCTCAAGGATCCCTACAACTTCGATTTCCTAACCGTCTCCAAGGAGGCGCACGAGCGGGAGATCGAGCGCGGGCTGCTTTCGCACCTCCGCGATCTCCTACTGGAACTCGGGCGGGGTTTCGCTTTCGTGGGCAGTCAAATTCCCCTCCGGGTTGCGGATGAGACGTTCTACCTGGACTTGCTGTTCTATCACATTCGTCTCCATCGCTTCGTGGTGATCGAATTGAAGACGGGCAAGTTCCAGCCAGAGTGGACGGGCAAGCTGGCCTTCTATCTTGCCGCGGTCAACGGCACGATGCGAACGCCGACAGAAGCTCCGAGCATCGGAATCCTTCTTTGCGAGAGCCGGACAGGGCCGATTGTGGAATTTGCTCTCGAGAACATCAATCAGCCAATCGGCGTCTCGACGTATCAAGTCACGCGCGAGTTGCCGGCCCCCGTGCGTGAGGAGCTGCCGAGCGTCGAGGACCTGCAAGAGGTTGTTGTTAAGCTTCGAGCCGAAATGAACGCTGTCCGCGAGAATCCCTCCAGTGAGGGCTCGAACTGAGGAACTCAGGCGACAGGGGTTCATCCGCGTGTACTGAGGTAGCTTCCGACAACCGATTCCTAGGTAAAAAGCGCCTGCCCCCAATTAGCCAAATGCCGGCGTACCAAACACCCGCTGGTCCCTACCTATGAGCGCATCGCTACCTACACCTATGAGCGAATCGCTACAGGTCGGACCCGTACTAACTCAGACTGAGCAGCCGCTTGACCTTGCTAGTAGCCGACTCCGTGAGATGGTGTTGCAATCCGTACCCTCGAAGCACTCGAAGCGGAACTATGCCAAAGCGCTGGACGAGATCTTTACCCTATGCGCGAATCGCTTACAGCCAATCTCTCGGGCTTTGCTCATGGGCTATCGATCTTCCATGATCGAAAAAGGCCTCAGCCCTTCTACGATCAACGTTCGACTCGCTGCCATTCGAAACCTAATAGGCGAAGCTCGTCGGAGTGGCATTCTCGACGCGGAGCAAGCGTCCCAGATGACGGACGTGCCGAACGTCCGCCAGCAGGGAACGAGGATGGGCAACTGGCTGACACGTGAGCAGACCAAAGATCTTCTTGCGGTCCCGGACCGCTCCACGCTCAAGGGCAAGCGGGACTACTGCATTCTGGCGTTGCTGGTTGGCTGCGCCCTTCGCCGGCATGAACTCACAAACTTAGAGGTGGAAGAAATCCAACTCCGGGAGGGTCGGTGGGTGATTGCCGACATGCGTGGCAAGGGTGGTCGGGTGCGGACGGTCCCGGTCCCTATGTGGGTGAAGCAAGCGGTGAATGCCTGGATGACGGCCGCATCCATCGAAGACGGTAAGCTGCTGAGACCGGTGTCGAAAGCCGGCAAGCTGAAGGGAAAGGAGCTCAACGACGGGGCGATCTGGAGCGTGGTCGAATCTTCAGCCCGCGAGATCGGCGTAGAACGCTTTGGCGCTCACGACTTACGAAGGACATGCGCGAAGCTTTGCCGGAAGAGCGGCGGTGACCTGGAACAAATCAAGTTCCTGCTCGGGCATAGTTCGATCCAGACAACGGAGCGGTACTTGGGATCTGAGCAAGATTTGGCGATCGCGGTTAATGACAATCTAGGATTGTGAGTGTTACGGGCGTTTAGTACACGCGTGAGGGCGGTTGGACCGTGCAAAGGAGCAACAACGTGGTCCCACAACAGCAGAGTGGTCTTGATCTTTATAAGGTTGCAAACGAAACCTGGCGATTTCAGGTACAGGAGTTTTGGACCCGTAATAGCTATTTTGCCGCTTTTGAAACTGCCGCTTCAGCCGGGACTGTGAAACTGATGGAAACGCACCTGAGACTCGCCGCCTGCGTCAGCGGTCTTGGCATAGTGCTTACCTTTCTCTGGCTTCTGAGTAATGATCGCCTGCAGGAATACATCCGCTTTTGGTGGGACAAGATGATCGAGATTGAAGAAGCGAACGCAGCCCATCAGTCTGATCCTCACCGGACATCATTGCGTCTCGCGGCAGACTTTTCATGCTGGAGGAGTGGCCGGCCTAATCATCACCCGCGCTGGCCGTGGCGGTATTCGAGCTTGGTTCAGCTGATACCAGTGCTATTTCAGATGTTCTGGTTTGCGCTCCTTTGGACAAGCCTTAGGCACAGATGAGCAAGCCACGTCCTTTCAGATCTCTGCAATTTTAGAGATATTGCCGGTATCCGCCACTCAATCCTCTATTTAACCAAAGTTCGGGCGATTGACACCTGTCACGTTACATGTTACATCTAAAACGGTGATCAAGTCTTTCAAGCACGCCGGACTTGAGAAGTTTTTTCGAAAGGGGTCGAAGGCGGGGATCCAGCCTTCGCATGCGAACAAGCTTCGCTTGCAGCTGGCCGCTTTGAATAACGCTATTCAGGCGAGCGACATGGGCGCACCTGGTTGGGGCCTTCACCCTTTGAAGGGGGAACTGACCGGGCACTGGGCGATTTCCGTGAATGGTAGTTGGAGATTGACATTCGTCTTCGAGGGCCAGGACGCTACGGTTGTGAACTACCAGGATTACCACTGACTGCGGGGGAAACCGCGGAGGTGCTGCTCGGAAGGAGGCAGTATGGATATGCATAACCCACCACACCCCGGCAAAGTGTTGCGAGAATACATGGGGCCGACAAACGATGTTGCCGCCGTTGCGTCACGACTGGGCATCACTCGCCAAACGCTCTACCGCTTGCTGAACGGACAGAATGCCGTGACGGCCCAAATGGCGATTAGCTTGGAGCAAGTGTTCAAGGCCTCCGCTCGAATGTGGCTCGGTATGCAGGCGGAGTACGACTTGTGGAATGCCAGAGAAGACCGGCGGGAAGCAGCGAAACAGGAGATGCCAGGTGCTAGTTCCGCATGGGGATCAATTCGTTTCAGGAGCCGTACGCGCCCTGGCCGATCAATCACACTGAAACGCGGTCAAGCACTTATCTCGGCCGACAAAGGCAAGACGAAGTTGCAGGAGGAGAAGCCCATGCTTCGAACGGATGCAAATTCAAACGGCTGATTTAGCGCAAGCTCGGAAGTTTTCAACCACTAACTAACGTCATTGTTGCGACTCATGGAGCTGTGGTTCTGAACTGCTCTGTGAGATCGGTCCCGGAGGTCTGAGAGAGATATCGAAGCACAAGGCATCAAGCTGCCGAGTCGGATGAGTTTCGGCCCCAGGGGTGAAACGAATCCACAGGAGCTTGAAAGCTTCTTCAATGTCTGGACAGCCATGTCTCCAGAATGCTCATCGTGCGGTGGATCCGGGCAGATCTTGGTGGAAACCGAGAAGGGCAGACACGTCCGTCAGTGTGCCTGCGTGGCGCAGCGGAAGCTCGAACGCACCTTGGAATTGGCGGGCATACCGCAGCGTTATCAGGCCTGCACTGTGGATGACTACGTCACAGATTTCCCTGGCGCGAACAAGACCCTGCTGATGGCCAAACTGTACGCTGCACGGTTCATCGAAGAGTTTCCTCGACCAGGAGCAGCAACGCCCGGTGTAATGTTTGTTGGTTCGATCGGAGTCGGTAAGACACACCTGGCTGCCGCGATGCTCAAGACGTTGATTTCTGAACGTCGGGCCAGTGGTCTTTTCGTCGACTATCGAGAGCTCCTGAAGAAGCTTCAGCACAGCTATAGTCAGCGCGGCGATGGATCAGAAGCCGACATCCTTGCTCCTGTCTTGAGTGCCGAGATACTGGTGCTCGACGAATTGGGAGCCGTAAAACCTACGGAGTGGGTCATGGATACTATCGGTTATGTGCTCAATAGCCGATACAACAGCTGTAGAACGACGATCCTCACGACCAACTATGCGAACCTTCCGGCGACGGCAATCCAACCGGGAATGGCAGCTTCAAATAATCTTCGGTCTGTTCCGCGGGAAGAGACTTTAGGCGATCGCATCGGTGAACGCATACGGTCGCGGCTGCTTGAGATGTGCGTCTCGTTGGAAATGCATGGTATGGACTTTCGCCAAATCGCTCGTCGCGCGGAACTCGCCTGAGCTCTGGCATCCGATGAGCAACAGGCTTGAGGGTCTACCGCGCTGCAAGATAGAGCGGAGTTAATTGTGGACGGGTCTGTTGACCCGTCCACAAAGCCGCCTAGTCCTCGGCGGCTCCGTCTGAGGGATCGTCATGCGCCTCGACCTTCGAGAGCCGCTTGATACTTGTGGCATGAACCTCGGCGATGCGGTGCTTGAAGCTGTTGCCTTCGACGTCTGCAGTCACTTCGCGGTACTTGAGAGTGCCCTCAAGGGTGACGAGCTGGCCCCTTTTGAAGAGTCTTGGCGAACTTTGAGAGATTGCTCCAGGCAAAGACACGATGCCACTCGGTGCGGGTTTCGTACTCGCCTTTGTCGTTCTTCCAACTCTCCTGGGTGGCGATGTTGAGGATGACGTATTCGCGGTTGTTCTGAGCGGTTTTGGCTTCTGCGTTCTGACCGAGGCGGCCGATGAGGATGATTTTGTTGAACATGGTATGGCTCCGTTTATTCTGATTTGTCCGCTGTCTGCGGTACATGCTTGCCCGGAGGGTGTGCCGTCGCCAGCCCCTCCCTCGGCGACTGAATGGAACCTGTGGAAGGGGACCCCAGCTTGCCTGGGGGGAGGAGTCCGCACCTCACCAGAGGCGCCTAGCGGGTTCAGGGAGGGAGAGCGTGCGTCCGAAGGGCGGGGATGCTTTTGGCACGGCACGCTGAACGCAGATAGAAAGGCAAAGCGGAAGGGAGCCTCTTGCCAACGACCTCAACTCCCGACGTAGAAGCAGGAGCCTTCGCTTAGAGAAGTAGCGTTGATCACACCGTCGGAAGGAGAACGACCAAGGTAATGGCGTGGTTTACTGCGAATCGAGCATGTCGATGCTCTGGTTTCGAATGTTGCCGACCTTCGGATGCGCCTCGAGAACAACGAAATGAGTGCCGGAGTAAGGGGCAAGCAGATGCGACGGCGGCCTCTCTACTTCGCCGCGGTCAAGCCATTCTTCATACTGGATTGGTTGCAGGATCGCCGGCATACGATCATGGTTATGAGTTAAGTGGAATACAGCTTAGCTTGAGCAGATTCTTGCTTTCCTCATCCTGCTGTAACGAATCCTTGACGAAATAGATATCAGCCTGTGTGCAGCCGCCCGATCGGGCGGCTGCACACAGGCTTCGGAGGCGATTCGTATGGCTCCCCGATTCTGTATCGAGCGGTATCATCACCTGCACTCCGCGGTTCATGTCCGCCAGTGGCTGACCATGCGCGGGCAGTTCGGTTTGGCAACCAACACGCTGGACGCCTATGCGCGTGCCATCGATTCCTATTTCTCTTTCATGGAAGGCCGGGAGCACACCTGCGAAAAGAGCACACAGGCAGACATCGCAGGCTGGATCAACGAGATGCGGGCCCGAGGCTTGGCGAACGCCACCTTAATCCAAAGGGTCACCGCACTTCGGCTGTTCTTCGAATACCTCGTCGAGGAAGGCTTGCGGTCCGGCAATCCGGTATCCCGTGGAGGTGCCTTCCGATGCTATGGCGAAGCCGTGTTTCGAACCGCCGGACCGGTCAGGAGGCTTCACCGACTGCCCTGGATTCCAAGCGACGACGAGTGGGAACGCATGCTCCGGGTGACCGCAAACGACTGTATTCGCAATCGCACGATGCTGGCGCTCGCCTACGATGGCGCTTTGCGTCGCGAAGAACTCTGTTCCGTCGCGGTGAGTGATTTTGATTTCGCCCGCAAGCTGCTGACCGTCCGAGCCGAGACAACGAAGAATCGCAGCGGCAAGGTGGTGCCGTACTCACCGTTAACCTCAGCCTTACTGTGCCGGTATCTGAACCGCCGTCGAACTATGCGTGAGAGCCCGGACGCCGTATTCCTCTCTGAGTCACCTCGCAATCGAACTGCACCGATCACCGCCTACACCTGGACCAAAACGGTAGAGCGAATGGCGCTGCGAAGCGATCTGCCCCGGTTGACGACGCACACGATGCGTCACCTTCGCCTCACTGATCTGGCCCGTGCAGGTTTGGACATGCACCAGATCGCGACCCTTGCCGGTCATCGCGTACTCCAGTCCACGCTCATCTACATCCATCTCAGCGCCCGCGATCTTACTGCGGCTCTTGAGAAGGCAATGGCGGGCATGTCGCCTCGCCATCCTGAGTTGAGAGCCGAGGAGTCGTAAGGATGTCCCCGGCATCGAGATTCGATCTTAGCGGCTACGACAGATCTCCCGCGCTGACCAGCCTGGAACTGTTCAGAATCGTCGCTGTCGTCGCCGGCGAATCACTACATCTCAGGCTTGACGATCCACTGACTCGATTGATGGAACCCTGTAAAGCCTGCCTTCGTCTCACCCGGGCTCAGCCCAGTCAATATTCCCTACTCAGACATCTGGTCGCCGAAATGGGAGCACGGCAGAGCACATTCTGGGCATGGCGAGAGCCGGAGTGGACCAGCCTGTACTGCCGCTGTAAAGAAGCTAAAATCGCTGCGAACACGTTTCAGCATGTCATGGCCATGGCAGCCCTTTTCTGTGGCGTCGACTTACCGGAACTGCGAAATCGAGAGCGGCGCATCCTTCGCCGCTACTCGCTGACTGTCAAGATCTTCGGGCGCGACCTGGTCGATCAATCGATCGGAATGGTTCATGCGGAACTGAAACGGCTGGGCTACACCGGGTATTTTCATCCCGAGGTCCGCAATGCGCTTTGCGAACTGTTTCTCGTCAATCAAAGTGCGGATATGGAAACTCTAACCGCTGAATCGCTTGAGGGCCTACGGAACCAGGAGTGTGCAAACTCCCTAAAACAAGCAACGTTCATGATCTCCCATGCTTTTGTTGGTCTCGGGAAGATGCATTGCCCGCTGCGCCCCCACAAACCGTCTACCCGGAACGTAGTGCCAGAGAACGACAGCATCGACCCTGAGTGGCTTGCATGGTGCAATCGCTGGCACAGCACATCTACATTGCAACCGTCGAGCAAGAACAGTGTTCGGTCTCGTCTGCTCGTTGTGGGACGCTGGTTGAAGGTGACACATCCCGAGGTTTCGAGTCCTGATCAGTGGACTCGCCAGCTTGCAGCAGAGTATGTTGCAGCGGCCTGCCAGTTTCGCACCGGACAGTTCGTGGATGATCGGCGAACGATCTACCCGGATAGACTGCTCAGCGTCTCTTCCCGACTCGCCCACGTCAGCTCTCTTCGCTGCTTCTTTACTGATCTGCTGCTCTGGGAGCTGGTTCCATACCGATTCGATCCCAAACAAACATTTCGCTATCCGCGATCCCTTGCACTGCTGCGCACACCGAATCCACGCATTATTGCTGAAGACGTCTGGGCGAAGCTGCTATGGGCGGGGTTGAACTTGGAGCTTGCCGATTTGCCACGGAGTAAAAATTCGTTGGGTGAGGCGGCTGGCCCGCGATACCCGCTCTCCCTAATCCGAGCTCTGGCTGTCGTATGGCTCTTCGCAGGATTGAGAAAAGATGAAATTGCTCGCCTGAGAGTCGGTTGCGTTCGATGGCGGCAGGCCGAAGACCGGGCACAAGCAAAGCATAGCTTGTCCGTATGTCTCATCGATGTTCCAGCCAACAAGACAAGTGGGAATTATACAAAACCGGTTCACGGCGCGGCCGGGGAGGCTATCGAGGAGTGGCAACGCTATCGTCCGGCAATGCACCCGATCATCGATGAGAAGACCGGAGAGACCTTCCATGTTCTCTTCGGGTATCGTGGCCGCTCGGTGGGTCACATTATTTTGAACAGGTCCGTAATCCCGATGCTTTGCCGCAAGGCCGGCGTGCCAGAAACGGATGCACGCGGCCAGATCACAAGTCATCGCGCCCGGTCAACCATTGCGACACAGCTTTATAACTCGAAGGAGCCGATGTCGTTGCTGGCCCTCAAGGAGTGGCTGGGACATCGCCGGCTCTCCTCCACACAGTGGTATGCCGCTGTAACGCCAGACAAACTGACGCAAGCGTATGTCGATGCCCGCTATTTTGAACGCAATGTCGCCGTTGTCCAAGTCCTCTTGGATCGTGCCGCAATCGAAAGTGGAGCAGCCGGTAGAGGTGAACCTTACAAGTACGTTCACCTTGGGCATGGTTACTGTGCCAACCCGTACTGGGCACAATGCCAGCACCGGATGGCTTGTCAGCGGTGCGACTTCTACGTCCTGGGCGATTCAGGCAGAGCTCAGGCGCTTGAAGCAAACGCTCACAACCAGCGCCTCATGGAGCAGATCCCGATGACCGAAACCGAGCAAAAGGCGCTGGCCGGGGACCGCGTCGCGCTCGTCCAACTCGCGGCCGGGATCTCTCAAGGTGAACGATGAGGTTCCGCCAGAAAACGGACTATAGAGCACGCCAGGCCGTGTCATCAAATGAGCCTTCGATCCAAACATCGCCATGCCGCAAAGCATTTTTGAGCTCCGACAAGACACAGCTCGTAGTACCGCCGGTCGATTCCGTCCTCTATAAGGACGAGCTTGTCCCGGCGCTCTCCTGATGAATTCGGCCAGCGCATTGTCGGGTAGCTTGCGGGCGTTTGCCCAAATTTATCTCGCGCAGCAGGGTTACTGTGCGTTACATTCACCCCGGTGAAGGGCAGATAGACTCAAGGTTGAGCGCTTCTCCCATCATCGGCTTGAGCGCTGTGCAAACAATGACTTGAGATCCGGAATTTGGGTCGCCATCTCCTGACGGATACTCTCCGCCTGCCGGATGGCATCCTGTTCGTTGGCGGCGGCCGTGAATGGTATTTCCGTGACCAGCAATCCGATATGCCGCCCCGCCGCGTCACGCAGTTCAAGCCAGAGATCATAGTCGAGGCCGTCATCATCTTTGTAGGCAAAAGTCTTGCCGTTACCAAGATTTGAGAAATCTCGGTCGGAGGTTGGTTTGCCGAGGATGCGTTGGTTCGCGTTCGCGAGGATGACGCTCGTGGTTTGACCTGGAGCTACGCCATGTATTCCCAAGGTACGCAGGATTGGGTGGGCAGAGAGAGTGGACAAGACAAGATGCTCCGCGGCCGGAGCCTCTACGGTGTACGCCGCTTTCCACGGCGCCGGCTGCGCAACTGGCATATTGGTAGGTGAGAACACTGTTTCATAGACCAGGATGGCTGCGTTGCGGCTCCCATGCTGCGGAACAGCGACATAATACCTGCTCAGTGCGGGAACAAGGAGCGCTGTCCGTCCGTTGGGGCCGGTCACGACATTGCCTAAAGGGTAGAGATGGTTGGCATCGATATCCTCATAGATGGTGACGGTGCCGTCCCCTGCGGCATAGAGACGGCGGCTAGCCGTATCGTAGACCAGATCATCAACGCCATGCGAGATGGGATAAGCCTTCAACTCTTTTCCCGTGGACGTGTCGAGCACAACGAGTTGCCCGCTTCGGCAAGCAACAAACAGACGCTGCCGGTACTCATCTTGGGCGATCGCGACGTTTTTCGTTCCCAGAGTGATTGGCCAGGTATTTATTACTCTGTTGGTCCAGCGATCCAGCACGACAATGTTATTCTTTGCAGGGTCGTTCAAGTACAGCTTGTTTGTGCGGCCGTCGAGCACCATTGCTTCAAGTGTGTCCCCAGCGATCTTGATGTCGGACATCTTTTTGCTTTCCGTCGTGTCGATCACGCTGAACGTGGAGGCATTGTCTCCCACATCTTTGCCTCCGTTGTCAACGTAGAGGCGTTTCGTAGATGGATCGTAGCCGATCGAGTCTGCGTCTTTGAGGAGCGGGATCCGCTGACGCAGTTGGTAAGTCTGGCTGTCGAATACCTTGAGCGAGCCATCTCCACCATCAGTAACGTAGAGTTGATGTAGATCGGCACGAACCAGAACGGCATGGGGGCGCTCAATGCCATCGATCTGGTGAACGATCTTCTTTGTCTCTAAATCCAGAACAAGGACAGAGTGTGAGTCTTCTGGCGTGACGATCAGGCGTCTTTGATCAAGATCCACAGCGAGATGGTCGAAGTTGCCTTTGATAGCCGCGGGAAGGCTGATGGTGTCCACCAGTTTTAGCGGCGGCATTGTGGCGACGGACACCGCGTCCTGTGACAACACGCGGATCGACGAACTGGACAAAGACAACACGAGGACAGAAAGGCTGAATAACTTCACCGCTTCTCCTTGGGGTAAAAGTTCGACTGTCCCTATGTGAGGACGCACTTCAATAAGTCTGCTGCACTGTAATGTGTTTGCTCCACAGGTCCAATTGTTTACGTTGAACGCGACTGTTAGTAAGGTCTCCGTATATTGACAATCCCGCGATCACGCGAGCAACAGCAGAACCGGAGTGATGAAGCCGACCAAGAGAACGGCCGTGACAAGCCTTTGGTTCCGGTTGTACTTATAGGACATGTAGACGCCTGTGAGCACAGAAGAGAAGAATCCTAGACTCACAATGACGAAGAATACCTTTAGCAGAATCGGGTGGTGTGCCGAACGAGGAGGCGCATGGTTTATGCCTCTTGATGTGTCTTTAACACCATCACGATCTGGCGTCTGCACAGCTTCAGTTACTGCCGATTGCGATTTGTGAATGGGCGGTTCAATCGCCTGCTTCTTGTGGATCTCCCCCATGACTACAATCCATCTCGGGGGTTTGTAGTCGCTGCCCTTCTTAGCCTCATGCAGAGAGAAGGTCTGGAGGGCTCCGGAGAGGGCGAAAAAGAGCAGAGCCGGCGCTGAGAAGACACCAATGTAGAGGTGGAACTGGCGCCCGAGCTTCAGCAGCCGAGTTTTGCTGCTTTGTCTTGCGGTCTGCTGTGCAGCTTTAGGCGACGGGTCAAGAGCGAGTCGCGAGGTGGTAGCAGGCACGAGAGGGCTCCTTCGGCGCTTTTAGAATTTGGTGCGAAGAGTGAACTGGATTCGCCGTGCTGGCAGTGCCGATGTAGGTTGCTCGAAGAACGAAGACTGCACATTACCGACGTATCTCGTAAAGTTGCTGCGATTCGGAAAATTGAAAGCGTCGACAGCGAAGGTAAGCACCGGAAGTTCACTTTTCTTCTTCAGCTGGAAATTATGCGACCAGCGTACATCGAGATCTGCGTATCCCGCAGCCTGGAGTGTGTTGCGTCCGATGCCTGCAGGACGTGCGTTTAGAATGCCTGTGCGAAACACGTCTAAGCCGGAGGTTTCTGTGTAGGGCGTACCGGAGGTGAGATTGGCAGCAACGCCAAGCGAGAGCCAGTGCCCTTCGTTAAACGTTCCCAGGAGGTTGAGACGCTGCAATTGGTCGAAATCCGCGCGCGCATACTCGCCTGAATCGTCATACTGATTGGCCGGAAACCAGCCGATTCCGCCGCTGTTGTTGTTTGTACGTCCCAGGGTATACTGCGCCAGACCTGTGAACCAGCGGCTTACGTTGCCGCGAAAGTTCACGTCAAGAGAGTTTGAAACCTGGTGTCCGCGCGTTTGGATCTGGCGCACGACCCCAAAAGCCGCATTCGGACGG
>JAABUQ010010235.1_pt1 | contig 12346 bp, 10 predicted proteins | sample 5560001 | NCBI WGS metagenome assembly JAABUQ01 (sample SAMN10711888, study PRJNA513371) | rock metagenome | isolation source: Antarctica rocks | place: Antarctica: Victoria Land, Finger Mt nord | collected 2015-12-18
TCTACACCCGGGTCGAACTGAGCCGGCTCCGCGAGGTCCACGCTCGGTTCCATCCCCGCGCCGGCGGGATGCCGAAGCCGGGTTGCGGCGGCCCGGCTTCGGGCGAATAATGGCGGGCCGCCCACGACCTTCGGCGAGCGAGATGAACCCGAGAATTTTCCCCGATCGAGGACGCCCCCCTCGGGCTCGACGATGGACCCCCTCGACGCGACGATCCACCTGGCCTTCGCCTTCGACATCGGCTACGAGATCGACATCGACCGGGCCCGCGCCATGCTGCCCACCGAGTCGGGCCTGCTGGCCCGTCGCAAGCGCACGCCCGAGTCGATCCAGTATCGCCCCGCGCCGCTCCGGCTCACCTTGGATGCCTCCGGCATGGCCCTGCCCGGCGGCCTGGCCTCGGTCCGCCCCCCCCGGGCCGAGCTGACCATCTTCGACTTCGCCGCGATCTCGCTGATGGTCCAGTTCCCGGTCCACGCGACGCCCGGGGAACTCCTCGAACTGGCGGGGGACCTGGCCGACGCCGCATCCTTGAACGCCGCCGCCCGGCTGGTGGTCAGCCCCTGGATCGAGCGGCTCCGCCCGGTCGTCGACGGCTTCGAGGTGAGCGACCTGAGCGAAGAGTACGTCGTCTTCCAGCTCGGCGACGTCGGGCCCGAGTGGATCGCGGCGAACAAGGACTGGATCGCCGGCCTGATCCGGCTCGAGGCCGGCCCGCTCAGCCCCGGCGAGGTCCGCGAGGCCACCCGGCTCGGCCTCTCCTACACGCCCGGCGACCTCGTGATGCTCGACTGGGCCGCCGGGTTCGTCGCCGACCAGGATTGCGCCGATACGCTCCAGGTGATCGAGTTCGCCAACGTCCAGCTCCTCGAATTCCGCCACATCGACGACCGGCTCGACGACCGCCTCGAGGCCGCCTACCGCCTGATCCATGCCGTCAAAGGCCGCCGCCGCCCCACCGCCTGGCGGACCCAGACGGCCGCCGTCCGGAGCATCCGCGAGCTCGAGATCGAGGCCACCAGCCTCTTCGAGCGGGCCGACAACAACCTCAAGCTGATCGGCGACCAGTATCTATCCCGGGTCTTCGACCTCGCCCGGACCCGGTTCCACCTCGGCGAGTGGCAGCAGAGCATCCGCCGCAAGCTCGAGGTCGTTGGCTCGGTCTACGACCTCCTCGTCCAGCAGGCCGGCGGGACTCGGGGCGAGGTCCTGGAGATCATCGTCGTCGTCCTGATCGCCCTGGAGATCGTCCTGGCCCTGATCCGGCACTGACCCACGATCGGGTGACGGGCCATCGACCGGCCCGCCGCCCGGAGGACGGGCTTTCGTCAAGGCCCCCGCCGTTCGCCGACCGCGGGGAACGAAGCCCGCTTCGCCGGCTTGTCGGTCGGGATTTCCACCTTCGGGAACGGCTTGTTGGCCAACGCCGGGTCCGGTTTAATCTCGGTCGCCTTTGGACCGCATCCCGAGACGAACCCGGCGAGGATCAGCGTCGCCAGATGACCCCGCCTGAAGCTTCGGATCATGTTCTGGATATCTCCAGGAGGACAAACCGCGAGGATGATCGGTCCCGCGCGGGGAGCCTCCTCATCCGCCATTCCACGAACCGATGATCGCCGCCGACCGCCTCCTGCCCGGCGAGACTTGGCCTCGGCATCCCACCGTAACCGGCCGAGAGGCCCGTCGCAACCCCTCGCGTCGCGCCGGTCGATTTCGCGAGAGATCGGGGATCCACGGCCGATCTCGTCGGAAACTCCGATCAAACCTGGCTCATTCTCCGGAAACCCGGGACCAGGCATCCCGGATCCATCGCTTGAAACAAGGGATGACAACGGCCTTCGATTTTTATCGCGGGAATTGTCTAGAAAACCGACTCCAATTGAGTTAGGTTCTAGAAGCCTCACTTCCACTCATCCGCTTCTTCACTCACGGAATCAAGGTATCAGCAATGATCCAATTCCCCTCCGCCCGAAGGTCCCCGCGCGCCTTCACCCTGATCGAGCTGCTGGTCGTGATCGCGATCATCGCGGTCCTGATCGCCCTGCTCCTGCCCGCCGTCCAGGCGGCCCGCGAGGCGGCCCGCCGCTCGCAGTGCGTCAACAATTTGAAGCAGCTCGGCCTCGCCATGCAGAACTACCACGACACCAACGGTAACTTGCCGATCGGCCGCCAGGGCCAGGACACTTTGCCCATCAACAACAACAACCCGCGCCGGACCTGGGCCTTCTCCGTCCTCCAGTTCTTCGAGCAGGGGACCCTGTACAACGCGATCAACTTCAGCCTGCCTTTTTATGACAGCACGAACACCACGGCCATCCGGGCGAACGTGGCGACCTACGACTGCCCGTCCGACCCCAACGGCTCGACGATCGAAGAACCGACCTCGCCTTATCCTCGGGCGAAAGCGGATTACATGGTCAATTTCGGCAATACGCACTTCTATCAGGATCAGAGAGATAACCCGTTCACTTTGAACCTCTCGCCAACCAACGCGAACTACAGCAACGTCCCGTTCTTCAAGGCCCCGTTCGCGTCGAATAAGTCGTTCGGCCTCCGCGACATGACCGACGGCACGAGCAACACCCTGCTGCTCAGCGAGGTGATCATCGGCCAGAACTTCGGCAACAACTCGGACCATCGCGGCGACATCTACAACGACGACAACAACTGTTTCTTCTTCAACGTCTTCACCGCCCCGAACTCGCAGGTCCCGGATTCGTCGATCGGCTTCTGCAACTACCCGAACCCGGGCGTCCCGCCCTGCAACTCCAACCCCAGCCCGGCCGATTCGTTCAACGCGGCCCGGAGCTACCACCCCGGCGGGGTCAATGCCTCGCTCGCCGACGGTTCGGTGCGGTTCGTCAAGAACACCGTCAACCTCACGCCTTGGCGTGCCTTGGGGACGATGAACGGCAGCGAGGTGATCTCCGCGGATTCCTTTTGATCCGCGACCTCGCGGCCTGAACGGACCGACGCGATCGCCCCGACCTCCCGAACGGAGGCTCGGGGCGATCGTTTCTCGGGAACAACCCGGCCCGATCATCCCGGCGGACGCGAGCCGATCTGGGCGAGCAGGTCGTCGAGGCCGGCGAAGCGGCGGGTGGCCCGGATCCGCTCCAGGATGTCGAGCTCGACCGTCCGGCCGTAGAGGTCGCCCCGGAAGTCGATCAGGTGGGCCTCGACCTTGCGGACCTGCTCGCCGAAGGTCGGGTTGGGCCCGATATTGCAGGCGGCCGGCCAGGGGGTGCCCGACCCTTCGACGTGGGCCAGGGTCGCATAGACGCCGTCGGCGGGGATCAACGTGTCGATCCCGTCGAGGTTGGCCGTGGCGAAGCCGATGCCCGCCCCTCGACCCGCGCCGTGGGTGATCTGACCCCGGATCCGGTGGGGCCGGCCGAGCATCTCGGCCGCCTCGGATGCCTCCCCTTCGGCCAGGGCCCGGCGGATCCTCGACGACGAGACGATCCGGTCGCCGCTCCGGGTGGGCGAGGCGACCTCGAAGTCGAGGCCCGCCTCCGAGCACCACGAGCCGAGCAGCTCGGCGTCCCCCCCCCGGTCGCGGCCGAAGCCGAAGGTGGGGCCTTCGACCATCCCCTTGGCGGCGAACTGGCCGAGGATCACCCGGTCGAAGAACTCGCGCGCGGTCAGGCCGAGCAGCCACGCCCCCGTCCGGAACACGCCGACCTCGCCCGCGCCGGCCCGCTCCATCAACGTCGCCCGCCGGGCGATCCACGTCAGGGGGGCGGGGGCCGTGTCGGGCCGGAGCACGGCGACCGGCGGCGGGTCGAACGTCAGGGCGATCGCCGGGACGCCCGCGGCGTCGGCCTTCGCCCTGAGCCGACCCAGCAGGTGGGCATGCCCCCGATGGACCCCGTCGAAGTTGCCGACCGCCACATAACCGCCTCGGGCTCGGGCGGCGACGGTGGCGAAGTCTTCGAGCGTGATCACCGCCGTCCCCCGAACTCGGTCCGTCCTGGCGGGACATCCTTGCGCCAACGCCCCCACGCCACCCGCGATTATCGCCCCGCCCCGGCGCACCGGTCAATCCCAGGGGGCTTTCGAGGCATCGCGGTCCGCAACCGCATTTTTTGATATTTTTCTGGACCAGGGATAATCCCGCCGCTAGGCTACTCCCATCCCTCGATCCGATCCAAGCGAGCTCGACTTTCCCGCGATCAATCGCCCAGCGGCGGTCAACCGTCGCCGAAGCTGCCGTTCGCTTTGCGGGTCGACTTCCGCGACCTCGAAGCCCAAGGACTTCACCCCTCATGAAATCACCTCTGCGTCGGCCTCGTCGGATCTACCTCCCCAGCCTCCAGCAACTCGAGCGGCTCGAATTGCTCACCACGATCGGCGGAACCATCCTGCCGATCTCGCCGTCGTCGTTGGAGGCGGCCGGCGCGGGGTTGATTCAAAACGGACATCAGCAGGTCCGATCCTCCGCCGACCTCGCCGGCTTGACCCATTCGAGGATCCTGAGCCAATTCGGGGCCTTGCTTGCTCGGGAGCCCGCCTCGCCTGGCGCGGGGACGACGGCGCCGGGCTCCGCGGTCGCGTCGTTCCCGACGGTCGGTTCGCTCAAGGCGTCCGCGGGCGCCTCGACCTCATCGATCCGGCCGATGACGATGTCGACCGTCTCGACCCCGGTCGGCCGCGCCCCCTCCTTCGGGACGGGCGTGCCCGATGCTCAGGCGATCTTGCTGGAGGGCGGGGCCCTGCTCGGGAGCGGCGGCTTGCCAGGCTTCCATGCGTCGCCTTCGAGCCGCGCGGTGGCGCAAGGTTCGGTCGCCGCTCTTGCCGCCAGCCCGGCCCTGGATTCGAGCCCGACGAGCCCGGGGACGACCTCCGGCTCGACGACCGATCCGGGATCGACGACCGACGGCGGCGCTTTCAACGGCTCCGTCACCGTCACCGACGATGGGGGCGACTCGATCACCGAGACCGTGACCTCGGCACCCACCCCGGACGGCGGGTTCACCCTCTCGGTGACGCTCTCGGACAGCTATGGCGACCAGCCGACGGCCGCCTCGGCTTCGGCGGACAGCGGTGGAGGCGACGTCACCACCAACGGCGGCTCCGACACCTTCACGACGACCTTCACCGTCGGCCCGAGCTCGATCGTCGCCACCGAGGTCGAGGACGAAGCGGACACCTACAGCTCCAGCCAGACCCTGAGCGGGGCGACCGGCTCGGGCACCTGGAAGGCCTCGGGCAAGGACAAGTTCCACGAGAACGAGACGGTCACGCTCAACGCCGACGGCTCCGGCTCGGTCTCGGCCGCGACCAACTCGACCTCGACCGACAAGTACGCCCTCGCGCTCACCGCGACCACCGCCGATGGCCACACCACCACCCAAAACGATTCGGGCCAGGACAAGCTGACGACCAACGACTCGGGCAGCGTCGACACCCAGGGCAACAACTCCGAGAGCCTCAACGAGCACGTCAACTCGCAGGAGACCAACACTGTCGACGAATCCGGCGGCGGCCTGGACGTCGGCGGCACCTCGAAGGAGACCGTCGACTTCCTCACGACCGGCTCCGACCTCAACGGGGTCTACAACGCGACCACCGCCGACACCTACGCCGGGACCGGCTCGTCGCACTACAGCAATTCGGACGCGCTCGGCGACGGCGCCACCTACAATGTGACCGACGCCGGTACCGACAAGGCCAGCGGCAGCGACACCACGACCTACGGCTCCACGGTCCCGACGACCGAGGAAGTCATCACCGATGACGCCAAGTCCGACAAATTCTCGCTCAACATCGCCAACGTGCCCGACGGGTCCGGCTCGGGTTCGGGATCCAGCTCGGGCTCGGGATACGGCTCCGGCTCGGGCTCGGGATACGGCTCGGGCTCGGGATACGGCTCGGGCTCGGGATACGGCTCGGGCTCAAGCTCCGCTTCGGGCCAAGGATATGGCTATAGCCCAAGCTCGGGCTCCGGTTCGGGATCGTCTCAAGGGGGCGTGACCGACGGCGTGACCGAGTCCACCACGCTCGATGTCACCTGGCACCGAGACGAGGTGATCAGCCCGGACGCCAACGGCACTCCGGTCGCGACGAAGGATGATGTCGCCGATTCCACGACCACCTCCGACAGCGAGTCGGGCCAGGACCCCGGCCCCTTCTCCAAGTCGGACAGCGGCTCGTACAGCTCGGAGACCACGGGCGCCGGAACCACCGTCACCCAAACCCCGCCCAACGCGACTTCCAGCGGGGACCTGAACACCAGCGCGCAGCTGATCCATGAGCTCGAGACGATCACCGACCCGGCCTACCAGCCCGCCAGCGGCATCGACCCCACCACCATGACCGTCGCCCAGGCCAACCCCCCCGCCCCCAAACCGCCGAAGACGGCGCTGCCCGTGGGGAATCCCGTCCAGGACCGGGCCGACCTCGACGCGGCCCTGGCCGAGCTCCACCAGAATGCGGATTTCGAGAGGCTCTTCACTGCCTGTGGCGGTAAGATTCACTATGTCCCGCTCCTCTTGTCGCCGAAGAATGGAAACCTCACCTTCCTGCTGGGGTCGACCCCCAGGATGACGAATCCGATCACCGTGTCGCACCCGCAGGACTTGCGGATCTACCTCAACAGCCTGGAGTTCCGCGTGCTCCGGGCCACCGACCCCGCGAACTACCAGCGGCTGCTGAAGGAGACGATCGTCCACGAGACCATCCACGCATTCATCAAGATCGGCGACAAAACAAAACTAGAGGAGGTGCTCGGCGACAACCCCAGCGGCGACAACAAGATCGACAGCGGCTTCGGCGGCATCGGGCTCTACATGTTCAATCGGTACAAGCCCAACGACGCGACCAAAGCCATGTTCGGCGACTTCCGGCTGAAGTATGCGGGTCACTTCCTCGACATCGACCGGAACTCGCAGGCGTTCATCAAGAAGATCGTCCCCTAAACCTTGGCCTCAACCAACTCATGGACGACCCGGCCCCGCCGCGCGATTAGACCGCGACCTGGCGGGGGGTCTCCAATCAACGGGACATAATGATGAGATGTACCCTGATCGGATCCATCGGAGCCGCTCTGGCCGCCGCCATCGTCGCGGGCGAAGCAGCGGCCCAAGATGACGACAAAACCCCGCCCTCACTCCAGCATATCGGGGCGAGCGTTTCGTGGGACAAGGCCGGCCAACTTGAGGCCATCTTTCTCGACGATCGGAACGTCGCCGACGCCGATCTGGCGATGCTGGCCCGATTCCGCACGGTCCGGCGGGTCAACCTGGATGGTACTCGCGTCACCGACGGGGGACTTGAAGCCCTCGTCCTGCTGGGCGACTTGACCGACCTCAGCCTCGCCCGGACGAGCGTCACCGGGCTGACCAAGCTGGTCGGTCTGTCCAAACTTCGCGATCTCTACCTAGACGAGTCGGCCGCCGACGACACGCTCGCAGGGTTCGCCCGGCGATCCCCGGCGCTCACCGATTTAGGGCTGGGTGGAACCCGGGTCGGCGACGGATTCCTCGCGGGCATCGCCGGCCATCCCTCGATCGAAAGGATTGATCTAGCCGACACGCCCGTCGGCGACGGGGGGATGGCCTCGCTCGGAACTCTCAAGCGGCTCGTTTCGCTCGACCTCCACGGCACCAGGGTGGGCGACGCCGGCGTGGCCCAACTCGGCGGGCTCGTCGAGATCCACGCGCTGGACCTCTCCGGCACGAAGGTCGGCGACGCCGGCACCGCTCACATCGCCGGCATGACTTCCATGTACCGGCTCGACCTCTCCGACACCAAGGTCGGCGACGCCGGCATGGCGGCGCTGGCCGGGATGACGTCGCTCTACAAGCTCGACCTCTCCGGCACCAAGGCCGGCGATGCCGGCATGGCCCACCTCGCCGGGCACGACTACCTGGAGGAACTCGACCTATCCGGCACCCAGGTCGGTGACGCGGGGCTAGCCCACCTCGCCGGCCTGCCGAGGTTGCGCGTGCTTCACCTGACCGGCACCAAGGTCGGCGACGCCGGCATGGCCCACCTCGCCGGCCTGCCGGCGCTGACCCACCTGATCCTGACCGGGACGAACGTGGGCGACGCCGGCATGGCCCACCTCGGCCGGTCCACCGTCCTCTATTACCTCGACCTCGACGGCACCAAGGTCGGCGACGCCGGGATGGCCCACCTGAGCCGATCGCGGGAGATCGCGGGCCTCCAGTTGGGCGACACTCGGGTCACCGACGCGGGCATGGCCCACCTCGCCAAGATGCCCCAGCTCGGCTTCCTCAACCTCTCCGGCACGAGGGTCGGGGACGCCGGCATGGCCCACCTGGCCAAGCTCGCCGAGCTCGAGGGGTTGGACCTCTCCGGCACCCGGGTCACGGGCGCCGCCGCGGCCTCGATCCAGGGGATGGGCCATCTGATCGAGCTCGACCTGTCCGCCACCGCGTTCGACGACGCCGGGCTCGAAGCGATGGTCCACGAGGCGGGCTATTCCCACTCCTTCGCGGTCCTCAACCTCAAGGGAACCCGGACGACCCCGGGCGGGATCGATCGCTTCGTCTCCAAGCAGTTGCCGGGTGGCATCAGTTTGGACGCGAAGGTTGGCAAGAAGCAGGTCCGGACGACGATTTGGTGAATCGGGACCGCCCAGGGCCGGCGGTCCGGTTTTGACGTTGCCCCGGCGATATGTTACGAAACAGGGAGACCGGCGTTGGGCGGGCCGCTCGAAGGGGGCCCGGGGCCTGTCCGCTTGGGGCCTATTTCGTCGGGGACTCGGGTTTTGGCCGGCGACCTGATCTTAAAGTTCGGCTACTTCGGGATCTTCCTGGTCCTGGTCCTCGGCGGCCTCGGCCTGCCCGTGCCGGAGGAGGCGCCGATCATCCTGGCGGCGGTGCTCACCCGGAAGGGGACGATGCACTGGATCCCGGCGCTGGGGTCGTGCTTCGCGGGCGTCCTGGTGGGCGACTTCGTCGTCTACTTCCTCGGGTTCTTCTACGGCGAGAAGGTGCTGAGCCTCCCGTTGACCCGGAAGTTCCTGACCCGGGCCAGGGAGGCCCAGATCAAGGGGTATTTCCACCGGCATGGGGTCAAGATCCTGATCCTGGGCCGGTTCGCCGTCGGGTTCCGGACGGCGGCGTACCTGACGGCGGGCATCCTCCGGTTGCCGACGCTCAAGCTGTTCCTGACCGACCTCTGCGCCGCGTCGTTCAGCACGCTGCTGATGTTCGGCCTGGGGTACGCCTTCGCCAGCAAGGTCGAGGAAGGGTTCAACGAGGCGAAGCATTACATCACGCCGGCGATCGGGCTCGCTCTGGCCGGCTGGCTGCTCCACCGCTACATCAAGGCCCGCAAGGGGGCCGGAAAGCTCGTCGGCCCGCCCGTCCTGGTGGATGGCCCGCCCGATGAAGCCCCGGAGCCCGCTCCCGAGCCGGAAGCCGGGACGCCGGAGCCCTCGCCGATCGTCGCGACCGACCTCGATCCTCCCGGCCTCCGCGACCTGGCCGCGCCGGTCGATCCCGAAGGGGTGCTCGAACCGGCCTCGGCCCCCGAACGCGATCGACCCGGTTGACCGCCGGCCAGCCCGGTTGTTACGTTCCCCCGGATGCCGAGACGGCAGGGATCCGGCGTTCCCCCATCCGCGAGTCGCCCCCACGATGATATTCCCGCCGATCGCCCGAGTCCGCCAGGTCCACCGCCAGCCCGAGGTCGCCGACGTCCCGGGCGCGGTGGCCGAGGCGATCCGGTCGAGCGGGATCGCGGGGCGGATCAAGCCGGGCGGAACGGTCGCGATGACGGTCGGCAGCCGGGGGATCGCCGGGATCGGCCCGATCGCCGGGGTGGCCGTCGCGACCCTGCGGGACATGGACTTCCGCCCGTTCGTCGTGGCCGCGATGGGCAGCCACGGCGGCGGGACGGCCGAAGGGCAACGCTCGCTCCTGGCGGAGTCCGGCGTGACCGAACCGGCGATGGGCTGCCCGGTCCGCTCGGAGATGGAGACCGACGTCGTCGGGACCAACGGCTTCGGCCTGCCGATCCACTTCGACCGCAACGCCCTGGCCGCCGATGGGATCGTCCTCCTGAACCGGATCAAGCCGCACACCTCGTTCACCGGCCGGTACGAGAGCGGGTTGCTCAAGATGCTCACGATCGGCCTGGGCAAGCACCGGGGGGCCGAGCAGGTCCACAAGCTCGGCCTGCCCGGGCTGGTCAAGCTCCTGCCCGAAGTCGGGGCCTATCTCCTGAGTCGGACCCCGGTCGCCCTCGGGATCGCCCTGCTGGAGAACGCCGACGAGCGGACGGCGCGGGTCGTCGGCGTCGAGCCCGAGGATCTGCTCGATGTCGAGCCCAGGCTCCTCGACGAGGCCCGGACCCTGATGGCCCGCCTGCCGTTCGACCAGATCGACGTCCTGGTCGTCGGCGAGCTGGGCAAGAACTACAGCGGGACCGGGCTCGACCCCAACGTGATCGGCCGCCAGCGGGTCGAGACGATGCCCGACCTCCCTCGGCCGGTCGTCACCCGCTTGGCCGTGCTCGACCTGTCGCCCGAGACCCGCGGCAACGCCCTCGGCGTCGGCCTGGCCGACCTGACGACCGACCGCCTGGTCGCCGCGATCGACCCCAAGCCGATGCGGGTCAACTCGATGACCTCCAACTTCCTCACCCGGGCCCGCGTCCCTCTCAGCCTCCCCACCGACCGCGACGTCCTGGCCGCCTGCCTGGACACCTGCTGGCGGATCGACCCGGCGCACGCCCGGATGGTCCTGATCCCCAACACCCTCGAACTCGCCCACCTCTGGGTCACCGAACCCCTCGCCGCCGACGTCGAGGCCGACCCCTCGCTGGAATTCGAGACCGGCTTCGAGCCGATCCCGATCGGCCTCGACGGCGCGCTCGACCAGGAAGCCTTGTTCCCCAACAGCGTCCGGGGCCGCCGGGCGGCCGGTGCGGTCCATGCGTGAACCGACCATCATCCGAGCCGTCGTCTTCGACCTCGACGGCCTGATGTTCGACACCGAGGCCCTGTTCTTCCGGGTCGCCTCCGAGATGCTCCGGGATCGGGGCAAGGTGTTCACCCTGGAGATCATGAGGGCGATGATCGGCCGCCAGCCGGCCGAGTCGGCCCTGGCGTTCCGGTCGATGTCGGGGGTGGCCGACGAGCCCGAGGCCCTGATGGCCGAGGCCAAGGAGCGGTTCCTGGCCCGGATCGATACCGACATCCGACCCATGCCGGGCTTGATGACCCTGCTCGACCACCTGAAGGGGCTCGGCCTCCCCTTGGCGGTCGGCACGTCGTCGGCCCGCGAATATGCCGAGCGGCTCTTGGTGGGCCACGGGGTCCGCGATCGGTTCGCGGTCGTCCTCGCCCGCGAGGACGTGGCCCGGCACAAGCCCGACCCCGAAATTTACCGGACGGCCGCCGCCCTCCTCGGCTCCGAGCCGGCATCGACGCTCGTGCTCGAAGACACGCCGACCGGCCTGGCCGCCGCGAAGGGGTCGGGGGCCTTCGCCGTCGGGATCCCCCACCTCCACAGCCCGGCGTCCGACCTCGGGACCGCCGACCTGATCGTCGGGTCGCTCGACGACCCCAGGCTCCTGGCGCGGATCGACCCGGGTCGAAGCGTTGACATTCCTGGCAAGGGTCCGATCGGATGATGACACCCGCCCCGAAAACCGATCGCCCCTGGCTCCCCTACGTCGCGCCGATGGCGACGTTCCTGATTTTGACCGCGGGCGAGGACTACCTGCCCAAAAGCGGGCAGGGGGCCCACCCGACCTATTACCCGATCTACTACGCGGCCAAGATCGCCGTCGTCGCCGGGGTGCTCTGGGCCTGCCGGTCGACCTTCCGCGACCTCGCCCCGCGACCGGGAGGGCGAGTCGTGGCGCTGGCGGTTGCCCTCGGGCTGGCCGTCACCGCCCTCTGGGTCGGGCTCGACGGCCTGTATCCGGTCTTCGGCGGGATGGGGGCCCGGGCCTCCTTCGACCCGGGCACGATGGGCAAACCTGGCCGGGTCGCCTTCCTCGCCGTTCGGATGACCGGCCTCGTCCTGGTCGTCCCGCTGTTCGAGGAGCTGTTCTGGCGCTCCTTCGTGGTCCGCTGGATCATCGACCCCGACCGCTTCCACGACGTCCCGATCGGCCGGGTCACGCCGATCGCCGCGTTCGTGACCGCCGCCCTCTTCCTCGCCGAGCACCCGGCCGAGTGGCTCCCGGCGTTCCTCACCGGCCTAATCTGGGCGTGGCTCCTGTATCGGACGAGATCCGTCGCCGCCTGCTTCGTGAGCCACGCCGTGGCCAACCTCGGGCTCGGGGTCCACGTCCTGGCGACCGGGCTGTGGAAGTTCTGGTGACCTTCCCGTAGGGTGGGTCGAGGAACGAGCCCCACCAA